>Ga0156104_101_pt2 | contig 1600 bp, 2 predicted proteins | sample RifCSPlowO2_02_FD_107757 | JGI IMG/M metagenome (GOLD analysis project Ga0156104, IMG submission 107757) | Methylotenera sp. RIFCSPLOWO2_02_FULL_45_14 | reverse complement strand
AAGAAAAAGGTGATTATGTAGAAAGTTGGCAACCACAGCCAATGGCTGCAAAGGCTCTGGAAGAGTCTAAAAGAATAGCTAAAGCTGTCACCGATAGTTTAGGCGGCTTAGGTTTGTTTGGTGTTGAGCTATTTATAAAGGGCGACCAAGTCTGGTTTAGTGAAGTAAGCCCACGCCCGCATGATACTGGCATGGTGACGATGGCAAGTCAGCGTTTTAGTGAGTTTGATTTACACGCACGTGCTATTTTAGGGTTGCCTGTGGATGTAAGCCTGCGAGAAGCAAGCGCAAGTGCCGTGATTTATGGCGGACATGAGACACGGCACTTGGCTTTTGATGGTGTAGATAAAGCTTTGGCTGTACCTGGCAGTGATATTCGTTTATTTGGTAAACCTGAGTCTTTTATCAAAAGGCGCATGGGCGTGGCATTGGCTACTGGTAAAAATATTACTGAAGCGAGAGAGCGTGCAAAATTAGCTGCTAGTCTCGTTAAAACAAAAGTGGTTTAAGCTGACACTATGCTTAATAAAATAGAAGAAGCAGGCAGTAATAAAAGCACTTTTTTTGAGTTGCTAGGCGGTGAGGCCAGCGGTATTCAAAATATCCGCCAATTGGTAGAAACGTTTTATGACATTATGGATAGTGACGTAAAAGCTGCGCCAATTCGAGCGATGCACCAAGCAGATTTAACTTCAGCACGTGAGAAATTATTTATGTTTTTAACAGGCTGGACAGGTGGCCCACAGCTTTATATCAAGCGTTATGGCCATCCGATGCTACGTAAGCGGCATTTGCCGTTTGCAATTGATGAATCAGCCCGTGATCAATGGATGTATTGCATGATTAAAGCCATGCATCAATTAGGCTACGATGATGATTTGATGAAAAAATTAGCAGAGCAGTTGTATGGCGTGGCTGATTTTATGCGAAATCAGTAGAGGCATGCAATAACGCTTCCTACATTACTTGCTGGATAATAAACCACCAAGTAATGCTGCAACAGGCGCTTTTTTTGCATTCGATAGTCTGGTAACCACAGCATCATTTTTTTGTGAGTTAGGCTCATAAGGTTTATCAAACCATGGGTCTGTGCTTTTTCTCTTAGCTGGCATGCGCCTTGTTACTGAATCTTCTTGTGGTTTTTCTTGAGTGCTTGCGTGGCTTGATTTACTGCGAGGTGTACGCGATGGTGTACTTGGTTTATCGAGGGCAATCACTTCTTTAGGGATTTGGCGCTTAATCAGTTTTTCAATCTCTACGATATATTTTTCTTCATCTTCACTCACAAATGAAATTGCCACGCCACTTGCACCTGCACGGCCAGTACGGCCGATACGATGTACATAATCTTCTGGAGCACTGGGGATTTCATAGTTAATCACCATCGGTAATTCGCTAATATCTAAACCGCGCGCAGCAACATCGGTGGCGACTAATGCTGTGACAGTGCCGGCTTTAAAAGCATCTAAAGCTTTAATACGTTCTTGTTGCGTTTTGTCACCGTGAATTGCGTCAGCGGCAATGCCTACTTTGGCTAAGCTACGGCTTAGGCGGCTAGCGGTGATTTTGGTTTTGGTGAATATAATGACTTGTTTGGCAT
>Ga0156104_110_pt2 | contig 1893 bp, 4 predicted proteins | sample RifCSPlowO2_02_FD_107757 | JGI IMG/M metagenome (GOLD analysis project Ga0156104, IMG submission 107757) | Methylotenera sp. RIFCSPLOWO2_02_FULL_45_14 | reverse complement strand
TTGGGCACTTGAAGTTTTGCCATCACAAGACAATAGCATCACAGAATTTACTAGACAGCCGAAGCTTACAGCAGTAATCTAACCCTTCCGCGTTAAAAACGTAGTCATTAAATCGACATGCCTCTTGCGATAAAACAGCTAGCCTTAAAATGGAGCGCTGTGACACTTGCGTCACTGGCGCTGTGCGGCTGCCTTGGCGGCTCTATTGCACAACAAATAGCAAGATCATTACTCTTGCAAGGTGCAGACAAAGCCACTGCCGCCGCCATGGATGCGCATGAACGCAACGAAAAATCAGCCGCCCAAAACGCACCGCTCAAAGACACCGTACCAAACGATTATCAAATAGCTTTTTTACGCTCAGGGTTTGAAACCATTCAACCACAAGTGGAACCTTTTCCGCAGATGCTGTATGAACAAGAAACCCCCATCCAATTCATGCAAGAAAGTAAATTAGTGAGTGTAGAAGTTTGGAACCTGCTCATTGGCGATGAAAAGCAAAGTGTATTTGAAAAAGCAAGATTACAAGGCTCAACCATCATCCCGCCAAAAGAAGAATGGTCTCAATGGCAAATTGCGGTAGGCGCGGCTGAAAACAATCCATCTAATAACAAACAACAGCCCATCACATTTTTAGTGTCGCCCGACATTGGCAAAATGCGCAGTGGCACTAAAGTAATAGTTGAATTATCCAGCGCTGAAGAATTAAGCATTGCGCGCTATGCGTTGAATTAGTTTTATGTGAAATCAAACCAGCTATAGTGATGCTTATTTGTTAGCAACTACACGCGCTTGCCATGGTGCAAAATATAGCGTTTAATCCAATCTAATTAAGCCTGCTCAGTACGAATACTGTAATGTTTAAGGCTAATTTTTCCACGCACTTGGTCTAAAAGCTTAGGTAGATCGACATTTTTAACAGAATTTTGTAATGAGTTTTTCATATTTTTACGCTGTATATCAATAAAATTTTAGGAAATACTAAAATAAGTTAACATAATGATTTTATTATATATTTCATTAACAAATATTAAATGGTATTCAATATTGACGGTTTATAAAGCGTCAATTAGGATGCCTACTTTACGTTAGGTAACAAAGGGGAAGTTATGAAACTTTGGGGAAGTATTTTGATTGTTTTAGGCTTATTTTGGGGCGTGATTGCATTTGACATGCCTACATCAGTGAAAATTGATGGTAAAACAATTGGTTCTGGTGAGCACTCAAGCTACATTGAACCTCATGAAGTTTTTAATCTAAGTTTGGCTAGTAATCGAAATTTAAATCTCACAATTGCCGCCGTTATAACGGTTATTGGTGCAATTCTATTTGGCTTCGGCTCCCTTCAACCTTCTGAAAGCTCTAATCCAAATGCTAGAAAGTGTCCTTTTTGTGCTGAGGCAATTCAACCTGAAGCACTGATTTGCAAGCACTGTAAAAGCGACTTAAGTATTATTCCTAAAAATCCAGAAAATTTAAGTGAAGTAGAACTAAACAAACTAATTGAGAAATTAAAATTAAAATAATGTTCCAATTAAATCTTTGTGTAATACCTAACCCATCATTCAAGCGGGACGCCTAACGGCGCCCCTTAATTCAAACGTTAGCATTTCAAGGAGAATGATTTGGGCACCTGTACATATTGTGGAAAACCTGCCGGATTTCTTCGCAGCAAACATGCTGAATGTGAGGAGAAAAACCAGCAGCGCGAGCGTGTGATCCAAGGAGGGCGGCAACAAATCGCCGTTGAAGTTGTGCGCGCAATTAAAGACTCAGACAACTTTGATAATCTGGAAAAAAACATTTCCGAGATTGAACAATCTTCATTTGTCCCCTTCATTGAACGAAAAGCACTTCTCATAAGGGGCTGGGAAAACTCTGTTGAACAGTTCC
>Ga0156104_110_pt1 | contig 2306 bp, 6 predicted proteins | sample RifCSPlowO2_02_FD_107757 | JGI IMG/M metagenome (GOLD analysis project Ga0156104, IMG submission 107757) | Methylotenera sp. RIFCSPLOWO2_02_FULL_45_14 | reverse complement strand
CGTTGAATTCAAAGAGCGTTTTACTCTCTCTCAAAGTGACTTGGACAAAAACGGTGCACTAACAAAAACTACAAAAGCTGCCGTATTGCGAGATGTCCTCAATGGCGTAATACCACAGCGAATGTCTGTTAATGGAAATTTATCAATCAATCTTCAAAAAGGAGAACAAGTTGTCTGGGCTTTCCCAGGTTCGAAGTACCTTGAAGACAAGACACGCCGACAATTTGTTGGTAGTTCACAAGGTGTTAGTGTCCGTGTGTTGAAAGGTGTCTATTACAGGGTTGGTGCTTTCAAAGGCCATGCTGTTGAAAATACTGAACGTGTTCACGTTGACACTGGTATGGTAATTGTTACGACCAAGAACATCTATTTCGCTGGACCCCAAAAGAGTGTCAGGCTTCCCTACTCGAAAATTATATCGTTTGAGCCTTACAGCGATGGCATAGGCGTAATGCGCGATGCCGCTACCGCCAAGCCTCAGATATTCGTAACAGGCGATGGATGGTTTACCTACAATCTAGTCACCAACTTATCGCAGATTTAGCGCGTGGCATGCTAACCTTGCGTTCGAGCGGGACTGCCGAAAAGCGCGGCAGCCCCTCAACTTTACGTTGTATGTCACAAACCACCAATCACCCAAAGGGAGAATAATATGTACATAAAGCCAATCCTCGCACTACCGCTTATCGCGCTGCTTGTAGGATGTGCTACACCGGGTCTTCAGCCCACACAAACAAGCATCGACAAATCAAGGGGCTATAACGCGCCGTATGACAAAGTCTGGTCTGCGGTTATTGTTGGCGTCGCCGAATCGAACCTCAATATCACTACTTTAGAAAAAGAGAGTGGAATCGTCGCGATTTCAAACACAACTTATGATCCAAGCTGGGCAAATGAAGGGACACGCGGTAGCGTTCTGGGAGTTTCAGATCAAGTTATGGAGCGAATTGCCAATTTCAACATACTGGCCACCCGACAAGGAGCAGACCAAACACGCGTTCAAGTTAATAGCAGCTTCAAAATGAATGTTCGCCACGGTAATGGCTCTCAGGCAATTCCCTTCACTTACCAATGGCAACAGGCATATTCAAACGGGATCCTGGAGCAAATAATTCTCGACGGGATAGCACGTCGAATTCAGCAGTAATGACGTACAACCCTGCATTCGAGAGGGACTGCGCAAAAGCGCACAGCCCCTCAATTTTACGTTAGGTGCTTAATGCGCCCAGTACCTAGCCGATACCACTTACCAGGGCGTGGAGGCAATTTTATGAAGACATTGATCGTTGCATTAGCGCTGGTATTTGCTAGTAGCGTGGCGCTAGCTCATGGTGGTGGTTGTCGCAAAAGCTCACCCCCGGGGCAGTGCTGCCATATGGATAACAGCACTGGTATTGTCCACTGTCATTAAACATGGGTGAGAAAGTTCTCACCTAACATGGCGTTCGAGAGGGACGCGCCAAAAGCGGCGCGCCCCTCAACTTTACGTTGTGCATCTAAAAACACGGTGTAGTAAATTGCCTTTAATTTTGACTGTGTTAAAAAGTAGTTCAAGAAATATTGCTTTGCTAGTTGCTCTTGTGTTTTACCACTTATCAACATACAACATTTAAGGAAAACTCTATGCTCGAAGCTCTTTGGTCGGTTACTTTCATTGTTCCAACTTTCGGTAGTTACGGGGCAGGCGTTGTCGTCCTCGAAAACGGAACTGTTAGAGGTGGTGACAGTACCTATTACTATGTTGGTAATTTCAGGGTTAAAGACGATGTTGTCACCGCTGATGTTTCTATCAATCATTATTTTGGTCCTCTCAATAATGTTTTTGGAAATATCGAAAAAACCCAAGTTTCTCTGTCAGGCAAACCTGACTACGAAAGTTTTGAGTTAACCGGAAAATCCACAGACTTACAAATACCTATTGCCGTTAGGTTTAAACGTATCGCAGAGTTGTCAGCCTAGTTATGCACAACCCATCATTCAAGCGGGACTGGCTAAAGCCAGCCCCTTAATTCAAACGTTAGGTGTTTGATCGAAAGGCACTGATGACTGAGCAGCCCAGAATTATTCGTTTCGTGTACAAATCCCCACTCGTTCTTGCCGGGTTTATGGGTTTCGCGTATGGGATATTTATGATTCTCAATTACCGCGATGACACGACAAATGTTACCAATGCTGGCTTTGCCATAATGGCCTCGTTGGCTGCAATATCGTTTTCTTTCGCGAGAGTCATCGAAAGTGACGAATTGAAAGATCGAGTAATGTTCGCAGGGGAGCGCTTGCTACATGGTGCAATACTGATTCTTATC
>Ga0156104_110_pt3 | contig 2450 bp, 2 predicted proteins | sample RifCSPlowO2_02_FD_107757 | JGI IMG/M metagenome (GOLD analysis project Ga0156104, IMG submission 107757) | Methylotenera sp. RIFCSPLOWO2_02_FULL_45_14 | reverse complement strand
CGATTTGATAAATGTTGGACACATGAATGAGCTTAGCCGCTTGCTTGGCAATAGCCTCTACTAATTTAGGGTGCGCATGCCCCAAGCCGTTCACGGCCACACCGGCGAGCGCATCTAAATACTTTTCACCTGCAACATCCCATAGCCAAACGCCCTCACCCTTAGTAAAGGTAACTGGCTGACGGTTATAGGTGTTCATTAAATGGTCTGACATTTGATCTACTCAATACTTGATTTTTGTTTGTGCTTACGTAATAGAATGGATTACAACCGCAATGGAATGGGTTGCAACCCCTGTGAGAGTAGCTGAAAACCTAAATATTGGCAAGTTTTACCGCACCAAACCCATCGAGAATTCTTTAATAATCACTTGATAAAAATAACAATTTAGGCAAAAATCGCCATCCTTGTAATTTTAATTGCCGATCATTTTTTATGGCATCTTTAACTTTGACTTCCCAACAAGCCACTTTAACGCCTCAACCAGAAACTGGCACACCATTACCTGTCGCATGGTATGTTGACCCCAGTATTTATGCACTAGAACAACAGCATATATTTTCAAATGCGCCGCAATACCTTGGTCACGAACTGATGGTACCCAACGTGGGTGATTACCATGTACTAGATTGGATGCATGAGGCTACAAGCTTAATTCATCAGCCAGATGGTATCAATGCCATCAGCAATGTGTGTCGCCATCGCCAGGCGATTATGCTTAAAGGTCGCGGACACACTAAAAATATCGTTTGCCCACTGCATCGCTGGACTTACGATTTAGAAGGCAAGCTCTTGGGCGCGCCACATTTTAACCAAAATCCTTGCTTGCACCTTAATAATAAACCATTAAAAAACTGGCAAGGCTTGCTGTTTGATGGCAAGCGCGATATTGCTAAAGATTTAGCCAAGCTTGGTTGCAAGCAAGATTTTGATTTTACTAACTACCAGCTAGACCGCATTGCGGTTGAAGAATACAACTTCAACTGGAAAAATTTTATTGAAGTGTATTTAGAGGACTACCATGTGGGCCCATTTCACCCAGGGCTTAATCAATTTGTAAATTGTGATCATCTTAATTGGGAGTTTGGCGCAGATTACAGCGTACAAACCGTAGGCTTTAAGCAGTCGCTCAACAAACCCGGCTCACCTGCTTACCAGCAATGGCAACAGCAAGTGGCGCTTTATCACGGTGACAAATTACCTAAACATGGCGCTATTTGGATGGTCTATTACCCGTTTTTGATGATTGAATGGTATCCACAGGTGTTGGTGGTATCGCACATCATCCCGCGCGGCGTAAACGCCTGCACCAATGTCGTTGAGTTTTATTACCCGGAAGACATTGCCTTATTTGAGCGCGAGTACGTGGCCGCGCAACAAGCCGCTTATGAAGAAACCGCCGTAGAAGACAATGAAATTTGCCAACGCATGCACGACGGTCGCCGCGCCTTATTCACACAAAACATTGATGAGCGCGGCCCCTACCAGCATCCGATGGAAACGGGTATGGAACATTTTCATCAATGGGTTCGTCATCAACTTCAGCAGCATACGGCCTAAGCTTGAGCAACTTTCTGACTAAGCTTCATCAATGAAGTTACCCAGCTTTAGCTTGCCTAATCTTGGCAGCCTATGGATGCTAGTCGCCGCCCTTGGCTTTGCCATTATGGGTGCACTGGTTAAAATTGGCGCACAAAAATTTAGCAGTGCTGAATTAGTGTTTTATCGTTCATTATTTGGCTTAATGGTTATCTGGGTTTATATCTATACGCAAAAACTATCCTTAGCCACACCCGTCATGTACAAACAAATGTCACGTGCAGTGGTAGGCTTTGCATCACTGATTTTGTTTTTTTACGCAATCGCACATTTACCTTTAGCCACCGCCATTACACTCAACTACACTTCACCGTTATTTTTAGCGCTATTCACACCATTTTTACTACATGAAAAACCTAAAAAAACATTACTCATCGGTCTTGTTATCGGTTTTATAGGCATTAGCCTGCTACTTAAACCTAGCTTTAGCCAAAAAGATTGGCTGGCAGCCTCACTAGGCTTACTCTCAGGCATGGGCGCAGCACTAGCTTATATACATGTAAAGCAATTAGGCCAGGCCAATGAACCTGATTGGCGCACCGTGTTTTATTTCACACTGGTTTCCACCATTGGCGCAGGACTATGGATGCTGTTTGCACCCCAGGGTATCCTCTCTGGCATTTTTGGCGCTACTCACCTCAACACTTTTCACCACCTTGATTGGCAAGATTTGCTTTTGCTACTTGGGCTAGGCTTGACTGCCACCATCGCCCAGCTCGCCATGACTCGCGCCTACCGCACCGGTGACACCATGGTGGTCGCAAGCTTAGCTTACGTGACGGTATTGTTAGCCAGCTTATTTGGCGTACTATGGTGGCACGAACACCTAAGCTTAGACGCCTGGATTGCCA
>Ga0156104_107_pt2 | contig 2887 bp, 1 predicted proteins | sample RifCSPlowO2_02_FD_107757 | JGI IMG/M metagenome (GOLD analysis project Ga0156104, IMG submission 107757) | Methylotenera sp. RIFCSPLOWO2_02_FULL_45_14 | reverse complement strand
GTTGGCAATCTCGCCCGTGGTGACATCCACAAAACCTGTCCGCACTTTATCAAGCTCTTTACGGCGGGAGTAATCTGACAATCGCTTCACCATGCCATGACTACAAGCCGCCACTACAGCCGCATCAAGCGCATGATGGCGGTCGCTATCAGCGCGCACTTTGGTCAAGCTCCAATGCGCACGTAAAAACGCCGTCATTTGTCCACTGAGCACCACGCAACGTTTGGACTCACTGGTTTCTGCCAGTTGTAAAAATTGCTCAACGTAATTTTTGAAGAATTTACAAATATAGCGGGTGTCGTTCAAATTACGGTCACGAAATTCTGCGGACTCTTTTTCGCCAAAGTCTTTACGCAGTAATCGGCTGCGTTTGGCTAATCGATAGCTTTTCGTGCCTTCAACAAAAGCCACAAACTGCCGCCAACGCTCGCTGTTACTTTTACCATCTAAATACTCATAAGGTGTTTTATTACCCTTTCTTTGATTCTCTTCTCTAAACACCAACACACGATTGTTTTTGCTGTCATCAAAACTACGCGAATATGGCAAGGCATGGTCAATTTCTACATAGCCTTGTTCAAACAAGCGATTTAAGTCTAATGGTTCAATCGAATAAGCACATTTGCCTTGCTGCTCGCGGTAAAGCTGATATTTTTCAAATTCACGGCCTTTGAGTGTGCCTGTGCTGTTGTATTCGGCATTAAAAGTATCGCGATCTTTTTGGTTACGTTCACGGAATTCGTTTTGTAACTTCTCTATATCACGCCGTTCATCAAGTGGGCGTGATAAATCCCGTGCCATCTCTATATTGACTTGATGCGGTGCGCCGTATTGTTTAATCAGCGCATTCATCACTTTTCGGGCTTGGTTTAACGCCCGCATTACCACGGGGTTGCGTGGAATATCCAAGGTTTCATTACAAATCAGTTTGCCGGTTTTATCGCGTGATGAATAAAAAGGTGGCAAGTATTTTAGTTTGTCGTCATCGGATTTTACTAACTGGCTATGATGATAACCTGCCTCAATGCAGGCCTCGTCATAGCGTAGCCCTTGCTCCATGTGTGGCACAATTTTTCTGAGGGCTTTAAGTGACAAATTGCTGAATTTATCAAAACGCACACCAAGCAAGGCTTCAATCACTTTTGCTTTATTGGGCAACGCCAGCGCATTAAGTTCGTGCTCGACTTCTTCATCGTCCTTGTAAACACTCAACACCCAAGCGATTTGGTCTAACAAGCCCGCGTCACTTCCAAAAGCCGAATTCACCAAGCCTTGCCATTCAGTTTCCAGCCCTGCGTCTTTTAATATTTTGCGGATTTCATGAAAAGCAGGAATTTTGACTAAAGTGGTCGCTTCCGGGTCTTTGGCTTTGTCGCGTTCTAATTGCGCCGCACTTGGATAGTTTAAGCCTGTAAAGCGCACAGCTTCTGGTAGCAAACCTGCTTTTACCAGTGCCGATTTAAGTTGCTTGTAACTGAGGTCACTCGCTTGCATATATGGTAGCGGCAAAGCAATTCGGCGTTCATCCTCATTCAGCGAGCGCGTAATACCATCCATCACAATGCGTAGATTATTCAGCCGGGTGAGCCAAACATGGCGTTCGGCAGTGAAGCTGGCTTTAGGCGCGCGGTATTCCGTTTTTTCAAACGTGCAATGTCCCAACATTTTGAGTAAATCCTTACCTGCCAACGCTGGCTTTTGCGCCCAAAATAAACCTGTTTTACGGTCTAATAATTTAGTTTGCAATTCAGCCGTGGAGTGAGGATTACCTAAAGCACGCTGAATATCAAATAACTTGGCAAACTCTTCACCCAATAACACACGACTTAATGCTTTACTGTATTCACCCCGCTTATTGCGCTGTGCTTGCGGGAATTCTGCCAGCACCATTTCTGCCGCTGTGCGATAACCCTTTTCTTTCATGAGTCTTGTCGTGCCAGCCAAGCCTTGCTTTACTTTACCTCCTTCACCCTTGATGTCTTCTTCTGCTTTTTTCTCTTCGGCTTTGCTCACCCAATGAAAACCACGATGTTTGCATAAGTGATAAATTACTCGCGCCCATTCCTCATGTGTTAATAAGCGATCTAGCCCTTGCTTACGCAGCTCCCATAATGAGGTTGCAAAAGGATTTCCAGGCTTGAATATTGCGACATCTGCAATCAAGTCCTGTTTTTTTAACAAACGTGCTAACTTAGTTAAACGCCAAGCGCGGCGGCGCAAACGGCGACGTAACAAGCGTGCATTGCGCCTAGCAAGGTTAAGAGATTCACCTTCTTTAGCCGTTTCAGCTTTATCAAAACACCTTACCCCCAAATCCACAATCCGACGCTCATTTAACACCGCCCAACCTACCGAAGCTATGCCAATATCAAATCCAAATGTAAGATTGCCAAAATTCTGCTTGCTTTGCATTTTATTCTTCCTTATTATTGAGCTGTTGTAGCCATCCGGGGTGAGAGCCGTTGTTACAATAAATGTTTTCTTTTATTAGATTACATGTATCCAAGCCCAGCCTCGTGCTGGGCTTTCTATTTTAATAGTGCTACTCTTAAAAACATCTGTTAAGAGTATTATCAAGGTAGAAACTCCCAATCAATCATTGCCTTAAATTATTGAGTACCATGAATGAACTCCACAATATCACTAGCTGACGTGTCCCACAACCCTAGCTGCCTAGATGACTACGACCCAAACTCGATGCCCGTAGCCAAAGCACGGTTATTTATTCAGCAGTTTTTAAGCCCGGTACGCGAAACTAAACTTTTACCTTTGCGTGAGTGCCTGGGGCGCGTGTTGGCTGCGGATATTTTATCGCCTGCTAATGTGCCAAATTACGATAATTCGGCGATGGATGGTTATGCGTTTAATGCTACCGATATTGATGCAG
>Ga0156104_124_pt3 | contig 5658 bp, 8 predicted proteins | sample RifCSPlowO2_02_FD_107757 | JGI IMG/M metagenome (GOLD analysis project Ga0156104, IMG submission 107757) | Methylotenera sp. RIFCSPLOWO2_02_FULL_45_14 | reverse complement strand
GCGTAATTTTACGCGGCGACAATTCAGTGGGCGAGTTCTACTCGGTAGCCCTCACCAACCATTACCAGCAAGCTGACACTGGCACCAAGATGATCCATATCGGCCACAATACCAAGAGTACCGTGTTATCCAAAGGCATTTCTGCCGGGCATGGCCAGAACTCATATCGCGGACTGATAAAGGTGCTGCCTTCAGCTGAAAACGCGCGCAACTATACACAGTGCGATTCACTGCTGCTCGGCGACAAGTGCGGCGCGCACACTTTTCCTTACATCGAGGTAAAGAATGCCAGCGCCAAAGTCGAACATGAAGCCTCTACCTCGCGCATCGGTGAAGATCAGTTGTTCTATTGCACGCAGCGCGGCATTGCGCCAGAAGATGCGGTGTCGATGATAGTCAGTGGCTTCTGCAAGGCAGTGTTCCAAGAACTACCAATGGAGTTCGCGGTGGAAGCACAAAAGCTGCTTGGCGTCAGTCTCGAAGGCGGTACAGGTTAAAGGGGAGTTAATATGATGCTCACAGTAAAAAATTTGCATGTGGCTATAGATGACAACGGTAACGGCAAGAAAATCCTGCGCGGTATCGACCTTAATGTAAAAGCCGGAGAAGTACACGCCATCATGGGGCCGAATGCCTCTGGCAAGAGTACGCTGGTACAGGTGCTCGCTGGGCGCGAAGGCTATCAAGTGACTGCTGGCAGCGTGCGTTATTTGGGACAAGACCTGTTAGCAATGACACCAGAACAGCGGGCGCGTGAGGGCGTATTTCTCGCTTTTCAGTATCCGGTAGAAATCCCTGGTGTAAGCAATGCGCTGTTCCTCAAGACTGCCCTCAACGCAATGCGTAAATACCACGGACTGCCAGATCTCGACGCCATGGATTTCCTGAGTCTAGTGCGCAAACGGATGAAACATGTAGGAATGGACGAGGCCCTGCTTTCGCGCGCAGTTAATGAAGGCTTCTCTGGTGGAGAAAAGAAGCGCAACGAGATTCTGCAACTGAGCGTACTGGAACCGAAACTGGCTATTCTCGACGAAACCGACTCTGGCTTGGACATCGACGCACTTAAGCTGGTAGCGGACGGCGTGAATGACATGCGTAGTCCAGAACGAGCCATCGTGCTGGTCACCCATTACCAGCGCCTGCTGGATTACACTGTGCCAGATATTGTACATGTGCTGTCGCAAGGACGTATCATAAAATCAGGCGGCCCCGAGTTGGCGCGGGAACTGGAGCAGCACGGCTACGGCTGGGTTGAGGCTGAAAGTACGGCAAGGCAGGTGGCATAGGAGCGATAAATGAACACTCAACCGAAATCCTGGTACAACATGGAATTGGAGCATGTACCTTACGCACTGGCTGGTCATAATGTGCCATGGGTATTAGCGGCACGACAGTCAGCTTTTGCGCGTTTTGCGGCACATGGTTTCCCGACTCGGCATGAAGAGGAATGGAAATATACCGATGTATCGGTGATCGGCAGGCGTACTTCACTGGCGCCTGATAACATTCCGCCCGACCCGTCATCTGAGGCCAAGCTGCTTGCATGGGCATTAGCGAGCGAAGATATACATCTCATGGTGTTCGTGAACGGCCATTATGCTCCCGGTTTATCCATGGTCGGCGATTTGCCCGCTGGCGTGCGAATGACAAGTCTAGCTGACATGCTAGATGATGCGGCTGACTTGCCAGAATCTTTATTCGATCAGCAGCATAAACATACCATTTTCGCCGCGCTTAATAACGCTTTTGCTACCGATGGCGCGGTGCTGAATCTAGCGCCGAGAACAGTGCTTAAAGCACCGATTTACCTGTTGTTTATCGCCAGCGGACACGGTGTGGCGATTTATCCGCGTAATATCGTGGTTGCTGGAGACGGCGCTCGCGCTACGGTTATCGAGCATTACATGGGCACGCTGGACGCACACAATTTCACTAATGTTGTGACACAAATCAGTCTCAGCGCCCACGCTGAAATTGAACATTGCAAGTTGCTGCAGGAAGGTCCCGCCGCTACCCACATTGCAGGCATCCATGCTGAGCAAGCCGCGGACAGCCATTTCGTTTCGCACATCTTCTCCCTAGGCGGTCGCCTTGCACGTAACGACATCACGGCGCAACTGTTGGGCAGGGGTTGCCATTGCACTCTGAATGGGCTGTATCTGCTTGATGACCGGCAGCATATGGATCACCACACCCGCATTGACCATCTTGCAGCCGAGGGCGTCAGCCGGGAACATTACCGCGGCATTCTGGATGGGGAGTCGCGCGGCATATTTAACGGCAAGGTAGTCGTTCACACAGGAGCCAACAAAACGGATGCTCACCAGGCCAATCACAATCTACTGCTATCACGGCAAGCTGAAGTGGACACCAAGCCGCAGCTGGAAATTTTTGCCGATGACGTGAAATGCACGCATGGTGCTACGGTCGGGCAGTTGGATGATAATAGTCTGTTCTACCTGCGTTCGCGCGGAATCGATGCCGAGCTGGCACGTTCAGTGCTGATCTACGGTTTTGCCAATGACATTATCGGACGCGTTGGCGTGCCAGATCTGCGCACACGCATTGAACATCTGGTGCTGGAACGTTTGCCACAGGGCGATCAGATCAAGGAGTTGCTATGATGATGGACCATCGATTTCAACCCTTGGCTTATTCCGACGAAAGCGCAGAGAATCAGGCGGTGCAGCGCTGGCGTGCAGATTTCCCTATTCTGGAAACCAATGTCCACGGCAAGCCGTTAGTCTATTTAGATAACGCAGCCACCACGCAGAAGCCACTAGCGGTGATTGAGGCCGAGAACCTGTATTACCGTCATGACAACGCTAACGTGCATCGTGGTGTGCATGCTCTGAGCCAGCGTGCCACCGATGCCTTTGAAGCGGCGCGGCTTAAGGTGCAGCGTCTGATTAACGCTGCCAGTCCCAATGAGATTATTTTCGTGCGCGGCACCACCGAGGCCATCAACCTGGTGGCGCAAAGCTACGGACGTAGCCGCTTCAAAGCTGGCGACGAGATCATTCTGAGCCGGATGGAGCACCACTCTAACATCGTGCCCTGGCAGATATTGTGCGAACAGACTGGTGCCAGCCTGCGCATTATCCCTATTAACGATGCCGGCGAGCTGGAACTGGAAGCTTACGAGCAGTTACTTGGTCCGCGCACCAAACTGGTAGCGGTGGCGCACGTTTCTAACGCGCTGGGCACAATCAACCCAGTCAGGGCAATGATAAACTTGGCTCATGTTCACGGTGTGCCGGTATTGCTCGATGGTGCGCAGGCCATCGCTCACTTGCCAGTGGATGTGCAGGCACTGGATTGCGACTTTTACGCATTTTCTGGACACAAACTGTATGGTCCCACCGGCATTGGCGTGCTCTACGGCAAAACCGCTTTGCTCGATGCCATGCCGCCGTATCAAGGCGGCGGCGATATGATTCGCTCGGTCAGCTTTGATGGTACCACCTACAACACGCTACCGCACAAATTTGAAGCCGGTACGCCCAATATCGCTGGCGTCATCGGTCTGGGCGCCGCAATAGATTACTTGACCGGTATCGGCTTTGATGCGCTTATTGAACATGAACTAGCATTATTGACCTATGCAACACAGTCGGTCATCGATATTCCAGGATTGCGCATCATTGGTAATGCGTTGGAAAAAACTGGCATCCTGTCATTTGTATTAGATGGCGTGCATCCCCACGATATCGGCACAATACTGGATCGCCAAGGTGTGGCAATCCGCACTGGACATCATTGCACAATGCCGCTGATGGAGCATTTCGGTGTATCAGCCACAGCACGCGCCTCGTTCGCCTTATACAACACGAGAGCCGAGGCGGATAAACTGGCAGCGGCAATTTATCAGGTGAAGGAAGTATTTGGACGATGAACGATCTCCGTGAACTCTATCAGGAAACCATCTTTGACCATTATCGTCAGCCGCGCAACTTTGGCCGACTGGAAGGTGCCAATCGCAGGGCTGAAGGCTACAACCCACTGTGCGGCGACAAAGTAACGTTGTATCTACAGGTAGAAGACGGCGTAATCAAAGATGCGAGTTTTGAGGGTTCCGGCTGTGCTATTTCTACTGCCTCCGCTTCGCTAATGACGGAAAATATCAAAGGAAAACGCGAAGCAGACGCACTGCACCTGCTGGACAAGTTTCACGGTCTGGTAACCGGTACCGCCACGGCTGACGACTTGGGAAAACTTGCGGTCTTGGCTGGGGTGCGTGAGTTTCCGCAGCGTGTGAAGTGTGCAACGCTGGCTTGGCACACAATGCAGGCGGCTTTGGCAAACGTAGAAGAACCAGTGACCACGGAATAAAGTGCATGTAAAAGGCAAGCAAATGTTTGATTGGAAAAAATTTAGCGAGCAACAACAAGAGCAACCACCTGGTAAAGAAGAGCTGGAAGCGCGTGTTGTTGAGATGCTACGTACTATCTACGACCCGGAAATGCCTGTAAACATTTACGATCTCGGCTTGGTGTACGGTTTGGATGTCGAATCATCAGGATTGGTAAACGTCCGCATGACCCTCACTGCGCCCAACTGCCCAGTGGCGCAGAGCTTTCCCCAGAACGTGCGGGAAGTATTGATGTGTGTGCCTGGAGTTAGCGATGTAAAGGTAGAGTTGGTATGGGAGCCGCCGTGGAGCCGTGATCGCATGACGGAGGCAGCTAGGTTGCAACTTGGAATGCTTTAGGAGGTGAATCATGAGCGACTGGATTGATGTTGCGGCAGTAGAAGACTTTATGCCCGGTACTTGCCGCGTAGTAACGACGGATGAAACCCCTATTCTTGTATTCAACCTTGATGGCCGCTATTACGCTGTTGAGAATAGATGCACCCACGAGGAAGCTGAACTATCCGATGGCGTGCTGGAGGGCGAGGAAATCATCTGTCCGCTACATGGCGCACGCTTCTCAGTTGTGACAGGCGCAGCATTAACACCGCCAGCTTACGAGAACCTGCGCACCTTCCCCACCCGCGTCACTAATGGCTGGATAGAGGTGAATGCCGAAGCAGAATGGAACATCGCATAACAACGCGTACACACGTTAATTAACAACACTCTGCAATCATGGGTCAATTTGTGCCATCAGCTCAAGGTAACTTGCTTGCTTGCCCATTCGTCGTGATTTAAACAATATTTATATTCTTCTTGGTTATACTAATATAGTAATAAAGTGTTTTTTATTGTAATAAAATTACTTTAAAGTGCATATATTCGCAATTTCACTCAATATGAATTGAGAACTCAAGCAAGGTTCCGGCTTTGGCTCTGTAGAAATTGTTTTACACGAAAAACGCATCACGCAAATTGAAAAATGAGAAAGAGTTAGTCTGGGTACATTGAATAAAAATGGCTAAGTGAATGCTAGCATTCACTTAGGACTTAGCGTATATACCGAATTGAAATTTAGGTTAAATTCAAACTACAAAATTGAAATTACCATTTTAAGACTTAACAAGACTAACAACACCCCAAAAATCTTTTTTAATGTTTGAATGGGCAAGCGCTGGGTTAACCTTGCGCCAAACGGTGCGGTAAAGAAACTTGGAATCGAAACCAGCAATACAGCAGGTAAATAGATAAACCCCCATGTGTATTCAGTTGAAGCCGCATTTAACATGCCATTGATTAAA
>Ga0156104_119_pt2 | contig 5676 bp, 5 predicted proteins | sample RifCSPlowO2_02_FD_107757 | JGI IMG/M metagenome (GOLD analysis project Ga0156104, IMG submission 107757) | Methylotenera sp. RIFCSPLOWO2_02_FULL_45_14 | reverse complement strand
TTACGATTTAGTGTCGCTACTTAAAGATGCATACATCAGCTGGGATGAAGAGCAAATTATTGATTGGCTGGTGCGTTATTGGGAAGTTGCAAGAAAAGCCGGGTTGCCAGTACCTGCTGATTTTAGCGAGTTTTATCGTGATTTTGAATATACGGGTGCGCAGCGCCACATTAAAATTCTGGGAATTTTTGCACGGCTGTATCATCGAGATGGCAAAGATGGCTATCTAAAAGACATGCCGTTAGTGATGCACTATTTGCGTAAAGTCTGTGAAAGATACATTGAGTTGAAGCCGATGTTGCGCTTGCTGGATAAACTAGAAGGCTCGCAAGCACAGGTGGGATATACGTTTTAATTTTTAGCCGCAGATGCACACAGATAAACACAGATGTAAGGTAGTAATTTGAAAGCGATGATATTAGCAGCTGGTCGTGGTGAGCGTATGCGCCCACTTACAGACCATACGCCAAAGCCGTTGTTAAAAGTGGGTGGCAAGCCGCTTATTGTTTGGCATTTGGAGCGTTTGGCGCAAGCGGGTTTTAAGCAGGTTGTGATTAACCATGCACATTTGGGTGAGCAGATTGAAGTTGTTTTAGGTGATGGTAGTCAGTGGGGTTTACACATTCAGTACAGCCCTGAGAAAATTGCATTAGAAACCGCAGGTGGCATTGCTAATGCCTTGCCTTTGCTTGGTAGCGAACCATTTTTGGTAGTCAACGGTGACATATTTACCGAGGTTGATTTTGCTAATATCAAATTGGCGCCAAATAATCTAGCGCATTTGGTGTTGGTAGATAATCCGCCGCAACATTCTCAAGGGGATTTTGTCTATGATGATGATGGCGTGTTGAAAAGTGATCACACTGAAAATAGTGCAAAAAGCAAACTCACATTTTCTGGTGTAGGCGTTTATCATCCATCTTTGTTTGCGAGTGTGCAACGTGGCGATCCCGCTAAGCTTGCACCCTTGCTAAGGCAGGCAATCGCTGAAAATAAAGCTAGCGCGGAACACTTTCAAGGTGTTTGGCACGATATTGGTACACCAGAACGATTGGCCGCATTGGATATGCAGTTACTTGGTGAAACTTAAAGTTAAAAACATAAGAGCGTATGACAATTTCAAATATGAATGAATTTAAAGCACGCCGCCAGCAGCTGATACAAGCGATGGGCAATGGCATTGCCATTGTTACCACCGCACCCGAAGTTATCCGTAACCGTGATAGCCATTACCCGTATCGCTTTGATAGCTATTTTTATTACCTCACCGGTTTTAAAGAGCCAGAAGCGATGTTGGTGTTAATTGCGGGTGTCGACCCTAAAAGCATTCTTTTTTGCCGCGATAAAGATATGGAACGCGAGATTTGGGATGGCTTTCGCTACGGCGCGGATGCAGCAAAAGCGTTGTTTGCGTTTGATGAGGCTTATAGTTTTAAGCAGCTGGATGAAATGATGCCCAATCTCTTGAGTAATCAAGAAAAACTATTTTTTAGCTTAGGGGCAGATGCTAGCTGGGATGCGCGTATTACGGGTTGGTTGAATCAAGTGAAAGCACAAGCGCGCTCCGGGGTGAGCGCACCGAATGACATTGCCGATGTGCGTAAATTTGTGGATGAAATGCGGCTTTACAAATCACCTGTTGAGGTTGATTTAATGCGCCGTTCAGCGAATATTGCAGCTGCTGCGCATAATCGCGCCATGCAAAAGGTACGTGCGGGCAAAATGGAATATGAAATCGAGGCGGAATTTTTACATGAGTTTTATCGTAAAGGTGCTCAATCACCAGCCTATACCAGTATCGTCGCAGGCGGTGCCAATGCTTGCACCTTGCATTACAACGCGAATAATTGTGAATTAAAAGATGGTGATTTGCTGCTGATAGATGCAGGTTGTGAGTTAGATGGTTATGCCTCTGACATCACGCGTACTTTTCCGGTGAATGGCAAGTTCAGTGCGGCGCAAAAAGACGTGTATGAGCTGGTGCTAGCGGCACAGGCGGCGGCGATTGCACAAGTAAACCCAAGCAACCATTGGAATGCGCCACATGACGCAGCGCTAGACGTGTTAGCACAAGGTTTTATTGATTTAAAACTGTGCCAAGGCAGCAAAGATGCCGTGCTGGAAAGCGGTGCTTATCGCCAGTTTTATATGCATCGCACCGGTCATTGGTTAGGTCTGGATGTGCATGATGCGGGTGAGTATAAGGATAAGCATGGCGATTGGCGCATGTTGCAAGCTGGTATGACGCTCACCGTAGAGCCCGGCTGTTATATTCGCCCGGCAGACAATGTACCGCAACATTTGTGGAACATTGGCATTAGAATTGAGGATGACGCGTTAGTGACGGAAAGTGGTTGCGAGATAATTACCAGCGATGCACCTAAAACTGTGGCTGATATTGAAGCAGCGATGCAAAAGTAATGACTGTATAATCGGCAATTGTGGATAAGCTGACCAAAGAGCAAAGACGCAAAAACATGCAAGCAGTAAAGGCGACTGGATCAGCGATTGAGGTCGCCTTGGCAAAAGCATTGTATTCCAAAGGCTTGCGCTACAGAAAAAATGATAAAAATATCTATGGGAAACCAGATATAAGCTTCAGGAAGTACAAAATCGCTGTTTTTGTTGATGGTGAGTTTTGGCACGGAAAAAACTGGGAAACTCGCAAATACGACCACAAAACTAACAAGGCATTTTGGTGCCATAAGATTGAGAAAAACATAGAAAGAGATCATGACGTTAATAGGGTATTACATGATCTGGGTTGGACAGTTTTGCGTTTTTGGGGAAATGACATAAAAAACAATCTTTCTTTATGTGTTGAACAGGTTGAAATGAAAATTAATGAGGCAAAAATGGACACAGGTAAGGAAGTATCACTTCAAGAAATTAAAAACAGGCGATTTGAAAAAGCAATTACATATACTGAATCCAACAAAGAGGCAGCATTAACGCATTATTTGCACAATAGATATAACGGCATATCAAAATTTTATGAAAAAGAGGCTATTAGCTTTACCAAGCAAATTTTGGAATACGAGTATCCTAATAGAGAAATTACGCTCAAGGTCGCGCAGGAAGCGCTTCAGTACAACATTTTTGATACGAATGACGTGCCATTTCCCCCTGTAAAAAATCCAACGTTCAGATTTATTGACTTGTTTGCAGGAATCGGCGGATTTCGTCTGGCACTACAAAATTTAGGCGGAAAATGTATTTTTACCAGTGAGTGGGATAAGGAGGCGAAGCGAACTTATAAAGCTAATTTTGGTGAAGTTCCTTTTGGCGACATCACTAAAGAGCAGACTAAATCTTATATACCGGATGGCTTTGATGTTCTATGTGCCGGATTTCCTTGTCAGGCCTTTTCGATAGCAGGGAGGCGTGGTGGTTTTGATGACATAAGAGGGACATTGTTTTTTGATGTAGCTGAGATTATAAAACGCAAGCAACCCAAAGCTATTTTCTTGGAAAATGTCAAAGGATTACGAAATCACGATAAAGGTAAAACGCTAGAAACCATTTTGAATGTGTTAAGAAATGACCTTAATTATTATGTTCCGGAACCGCAAGTTATCAATGCAAAAGATTTTGGTGTGCCGCAAAACAGGGAAAGAATTTTCATTGTAGGGTTTCACAAAAGCACCGGGATTGCTAATTTCAGCTATCCGGATCCGATAGGTAAGCAAGTAACTTTTGCTGAGGTTAAGGAAAAAAATGTTGTGTCTACCAAATACTATTTATCGACACAATATCTGACAACGCTAGAAAATCATAAGGCCAGGCATGAAAGTAAAGGCAATGGGTTTGGGTTTGAAATAATTCCCGACACGGGTATCAGTAATGCAATCGTTGTCGGTGGGATGGGTAGAGAAAGAAATTTGATTATAGACAACAGAATAACTGACTTTACGCCCATCACAAGAATTAAAGGGGAGGTGAACAGGCGGGGCATAAGAAAAATGACACCAAGAGAATGGGCAAGGCTGCAGGGGTACCCTGACAAGTTTCTGATTCCTGTGGCAGATGCGTCTGCGTACAAACAGTTTGGTAATTCTGTCGCCGTCCCTGCAATTCAAGCAACAGCAAATGAGATATTGAAGCTGATAGGGATGGCTTAATAATGATTACAGGAAACAGAGGAGAATGGAGCGAGATATATGCCTTATTTAAGCTACTTGGGGACAAAAAACTATTTACCGGGGACGCAAATTTAAAAAAAATTGAAGAGGCTTTTTTCCCAATTATTAAAATAATTCGTAAAGAAAGCGGTGGGAATTTTGAGTACCTTATCGAAGGGGATTTAATAGTTATATCTGGCGGACAAGAAGAGCTTAGGGTTTCTGTGGCAAAATTTTCTGAACAAGCTGCATCATTGTTATCAGAAATTAAATCAAGCCAAGGAGCCTCTTTTAGTATCTTTGAGATTGAAGCGTTTATGGCTTCTGTTCATTGTACGTCTTTAAAAGCAAAATCAAGCCTAAAGACCGATATTCTAATTGTCGTTCATGACAAAAGACTAAATCAGATAGCTCAACTCGGATTTAGTATTAAGTCGCACTTGGGAGGGGATTCTACCCTGCTAAATGCAGCAAGAACTACAAATTTCATTTACCAGATTGCGAATTTTCTCCCTACCAAGGAGCTGGTACACAGTATCAATTCAATCGGTACCAAGAGCAAAATAAAAGATCGCATTAAAGAAATAAGCAGGGCTGGTGGGGAGCTAGAATTTGTTGCTCCTGAAAAAGATATTTTTAAAAACAATCTGGTTCTGATTGATAGTTTTTTGCCAAACATTCTGGCAGAAATCCTAAAAATATTTTTTACTACAGAAGCCAGTGCTGTCAGAGACCTTTGTAATCAAATAGCCATAACCAATCCGATTAACTACGACACTCAAGATAATCATAAATTTTACGAGTATAAAATTAAACGATTTCTGACCGATGTTGCGCTGGGGATGATGCCTGGTAAAGTTTGGGAGGGAGCATATGATGCAACAGGCGGGTATCTCATTGTAAAAGAGAATGGCGAAGTCGTGTGTTACCACATTTATAACCGTAATCAGTTTGAAGAGTACTTGTTTGAAAATACAAAACTTGAAACTGCAAGCAGCAACAGACATGGGTTTGGTGTGATTTATGAACAGAATGGGCATTGTTATTTTAAACTCAATTTACAAATCCGATTTAAATAGCAGATAAGGTTACGCTGTTGCGCATCGGGTATCTGAGAGCGTGCTGCCACAAGTGTATGATAAACCAAGAGAGTAGAAATGATGCCCGATGTGTGTGATGAGTTGAAAAGGAATTGTATTGTCATCGTAGGTGGTGGTCCCGTGGGGCTTGTGTTGTCGCTATTGCTTGCAAAGCAGGGTGTTCCTAGTACGGTATTAGAGGCACGCAAACAAGGTGCTGCCAATCAAGACACACGTGCATTAGCGTTGTCTTTTGGTACTAGGCGTATTTTAGAAAAACTTGGTGTTTGGCAGCCGTTAGCGCTTCATGCTACTGCCATCAACACCATTCATGTGTCGCAAAAAGGTAGCATTGGCCGCAGTGTTTTACATGCGCATGACTACGATCAAGAAGCCTTGGGTTATGTGCTGTCTTATGGTGCGTTATGCAGCGTGCTAAACGCGGAATTAGCGCAATTTCCAATTATTTATTTGAT
>Ga0156104_106_pt2 | contig 5809 bp, 4 predicted proteins | sample RifCSPlowO2_02_FD_107757 | JGI IMG/M metagenome (GOLD analysis project Ga0156104, IMG submission 107757) | Methylotenera sp. RIFCSPLOWO2_02_FULL_45_14 | reverse complement strand
TATAAAACCCCGTACCCAGCCAAATCAGCATCACAACAGCCAAAATAGGCAATACGGGCAAATTAACAGGATTAGCTTGTGGTCGATTTGACTGTGGCTTGGACTGATTGCCGCCACTTTTACCAAACAAGGTATTGATCTTGCGGCTTAAATCGCGCATGACCTCATCTAAATCTGGCGGACCTTCATTATTTTGTGCGCGCCACCCAGGAAATTTAATCATTCATTGCTCCAAAACTAAAACTTATATTCATTAAACACACTAGTTAACCTAAAAATGGTTATTAGCGACAAATACTTACAGATCAACACGGATAAAACATGTATTGTCACGGCTTTTTATTCACCCGGCAAGATGTACAAGATGGCCGCTGCAACTCATTGATTGACTATTTACGCAGGCGTTAGCCTAGAGACGCCTGCTTTTGGTTATCTGTAGCCAACTGCTTTTTTTAGGGTTAATTAACTCAATTAAATTCGATACTAAATATTCATTCATGCGCGCACTATTTAACTTACGGGCATCTCTATGCGTAAGCTCTTTCTTCTGACCTTTGTTTCTGTAAATATTGGTAATGCTCCGCCATGGCTTGCCTAAGCAAATCCATGCCCTCACCTGTTTTAGCAGATACATGCAGGGTTGCAATTCTACCATATTCATCACGCGTAACAGCGGGCTCCAAATCTACTCGATCAATTTGGTTAAGCACTAAAATCTGCGGAACCTTGGCAGCGCCAATCTCCAACAACACTTTATTGACCTGTGCAATCTGCTCATCACGGTTGGTACTTGCCGTATCCACGATATGTAGCAACAAGTCTGCTTGCACTGCTTCTTCTAATGTTGCGCCAAATGCCTCAACTAAAGCGTGTGGTAAATGCTTAATAAAGCCAACGGTATCTGACAGTACAACTGCCCCACAATTTTCAATAAAAATCTTGTGTGTTGTCGTATCCAGCGTGGCAAATAATTGATCCGCCACATAAATATCAGCTTTAGTCAGGCGATTAAAAACTGTTGATTTTCCCGCGTTGGTATAACCTACCAAAGACACCGTCATCACATTAGAACGTTTACGCGCCCTACGCTGCATGCCACGCTGCGCCTTGAGTTTAATGAGCTTTTCACGTAATTGTTTAACACGCACGCGCAACATGCGGCGATCAAGCTCCAGTTGCGACTCACCAGGACCGCCCCGCACGCCGATGCCGCCTTTTTGACGCTCCAAGTGCGTCCAGCCACGCACTAAGCGCGTTGACAAATGCTCTAGCTGCGCCAGCTCAACCTGTAATTTACCTTCATGGCTTTGCGCACGCTGGCTGAATATATCAAGAATTAAGCCGGTTCTATCCACCACTCGCGCTTGTAACAATCGCTCTAAATTGCGTTGTTGCGATGGAGAGAGGTCATGATTAAATACCGCAATATTGGCCTCAGAAGCTTGCATCATTTGTGATAGTTCATCGGCCTTGCCGCTGCCAATAAAAAGCTTGGCATCTGGTGTAGCGCGCTTACCTTCAACCGTGCCGCGTATCGCCAAACCAGCACTGATACTCAACTGACGAAGTTCGTGCAAACTTTCTTCGTAATCAGTATCACCAAAATCAACGCTCACCATAATGGCAGCATCGCCGCCACTTGGTCTTTCAAACATATCTTTCAATGCTTATTCATCACCTTCTTGATCAGCTATGTTTACCATACGTGCTGGAACAATGGTTGAAATCGCATGTTTATAAACCATTTGTGTAACGGTATTTTTAAGCAAGATGACGTACTGATCAAACGAATCCACTTGACCTTGTAATTTAATGCCATTAACGAGGTAGATAGATACAGCGACATGTTCTTTACGTAAAGCGTTAAGAAATGGGTCTTGTAACATTTGCCCTTTGTGATTCATGATGTCTCCTATTGTTTGGAGTTAAATAAAATTACAGCAACTACTTTGCTAATACTACTCTCGTTCTGATTTAGAACAATCGAATTCGTTCCATTTCGACCACTATTTAATTATTAGCAATCCTTAGCAACACTTCTTCCCTACCCAGCAACGCCATCACTTGGTCAATACTTGGGGATTGCGCAATGCCAGTCAGCATCACGCGCAACGGCATGGCCACTTTAGGAAATTTCAACTGATACTGTGTCACCACCTCGTTAATCGCATGATGAATCGCCTCTGCCTGCCAATCAACTACTTTTAATAAATCCGCTAATGTAGCGATAGCTGGTTTAATTTCCGCCGTTAAATGCTTTTCAGCTGCAGCTTGTTCTATTACTGGTTTTTGATAGAAATAAGCAATACTTGCTGCAAGCTCATTCAGCGTATTCACGCGCTCTTTATATAAATCTATCACTGCAGACAAGCTAGGCGCCTCGCTCACATTCACGTTTAATTTAGCAAGGCGTTTGGTAATATCACCCACAAGGGATTCAGCACTAGCTTGCTTAATGTAATGATTATTCAACCAATTGAGTTTTTCAGTATTAAATTGCGCGGCTGATGACGTAATGTGATCGAGATCAAACCATTCGCAGAATTGTTGCATACTAAAAATTTCATCATCACCATGGCTCCATCCTAAGCGGGCTAGATAATTCAGCACAGCTTCGGGTAAATAACCATCTTCATCATATTGCATCACACTCACTGCGCCATGTCGTTTAGACAATTTTTGCCCATCATCACCTAAAATCATCGACAAGTGCGCATATTGCGGAATCGTAGCGCCTAATGCTTTAAGCATATTGATTTGACGTGGTGTGTTGTTTACATGATCATCACCGCGAATGACCTGCGTAATGCCCATTTCCCAATCATCTACCACTACACAAAAATTATAAGTGGGTGTGCCATCGGCACGGGCAATAATCAAGTCATCCAGCTCGCTATTGGCAATTTCAATACGACCTTTTACTAAGTCATCCCAAGCCACTACGCCATCTTGCGGGTTTTTGAAACGAATAGCTGGTGAAATATCTTTTGGGATAGCTGGCAACAGCTTGCCCGCCTCTGGACGCCATTTTCCATTATAACGTGGCTTTTGTTTGTCCACCATTTGCTGCTCACGCAACGCATCTAATTCATCTTTACTACTGTAGCAATAATACGCACTGCCTTCTTGCAACATGGTTTGAATCACTTCTTTATAGCGACCCATGCGCTGCATTTGGTAAAACGGACCTTCGTCGTAATCCAAACCCAGCCATTGCATACCATCCAATATCGCCTGCACAGCTTCTGGCGTGCTACGCGCAACATCAGTATCTTCAATACGTAGAATAAAAGTACCGCCATGTTTTTTGGCATAAGCCCATGAAAACAATGCGGTGCGCGCGCCACCGATATGAAGAAAACCGGTAGGACTTGGAGCAAAACGGGTACGAACAATCATATTTAATATAAATTAACAGTAATAATGCTATTTTAGCATGCCCTAATGTTTAGCTATAAAGCAATGTAATGTTTATCCCGGATTTTCAATTAGACCGCGTCATTCCCGCCTGCGCGGGAATGACGGTCTTAGACAACGCTCAGTTTTGGCAAAATAGCATGTACAAAGCAACTTGACATATTGCACCAGAACTTTCACACTAAAACCATTCTAAAGCTATTGTAAATCATATACTTGCGTTAATTTATCCCATTATAACTCTGGGTTAATGGGAAATCTGGGCTTATTCCACAAACATGAATAATCAGTAAAATGCCGGGTATCACTGCAATGTCTTTTTGTTACGCAAAAATCCCTCAATCTGCTCTGCAGGGACCCCTGGACTGAACAGGAAGCCCTGAATCTCATCGCATTTAAGCAGCCGCAGCAGTTGTGCCTGTTCGTGGGTCTCCACGCCCTCCGCGACAACCCGCAAATTCAGGGAGTGCGCCAGGGAAATGATGGCAGAGACGATGCTCAGGTCATCGGGATTGCTGGTCATATTGATAATGAATGACCTGTCAATTTTTAATGAATTGATCGGCAGCTTGGCAATGTAGCTGAGCGAGGAGTAGCCCGTGCCGAAATCATCAATTGCCACCTCCACCCCCATCTCACGGATAGCCCGGAGCTTTTGGATGTTAGCCTCAATGTCCTGCATGACCAGGCTCTCGGTAATCTCAATCTCCAACCCGTCGCCTACCCCTCCTGAATCGCTCACCACGCGCTCTACCATGCTGACGAAATCATTTCTCTGTAGCTGAACCTGCGAGACATTGACAGCAACGCGAGAGGGGGCCAAGCCTTTCGCCTGCCATGCACGGTAATCCGTCATCGCCTGCGCCAAAGCCCAGGCGCCAGTCTCGATGATCATGCCGGTTTCCTCGAGCAAGGGAATAAATGCCGATGGCGGTACCAGGCCGGTTTCCGGATCATTCCAGCGTATTAATGCCTCCATCCCGCTGATCTGGTTGCTCTTGAGATCAACTTTGGGCTGATAATGCAGCACAAACTGCCCCCGCTCCAGTGCCCGGCGCAGCTTGTTCTCAAGTGTCAGCTTCTCGGCGACACGGGCATTAAGCGCGGGGGTATAGAACATATACTTATCGCCGGAGAGCTTGGTTTTTTTCAAAGCGGCTTCGGCGTTGCAGAACAAGGTATCGGCATCTTTACCGTCGTCAGGAAAAATAGCGATGCCCGTCTTGGCCGAAATGCGCAGTTTCTGGCCTTCCAGCTTGAATGGCTTGCCCAGAACCGCAGCAACCTGACTCTCAAGGAAGCGCACCACGTCTGCCTCTTCTCTGATACTGGACAAAACCATGGCAAAGCAGTCAGCGCTGATACGCGCCAGATGATCCACCTCAACCCCCATGATTACCAGGCGTTCAGCCACCTGTTTCAGCAATGCATCGCCAGCGTGCCGCCCGAATGTCTCATTGATATTTCTAAAACGCTCCAGATCGATTGCCAGCACTGCCACCTTTTCACCACCTTGAACATCATGCAGATGCTGACCCAGACGGTCGTAAAACAGCGCACGGTTCGGCAGGCCGGTAATCACGTCATAGTAGGCGAGATAATTAAGCTTCTCCTCCTTTTTGAGGTGATCTATGGCGAATGAAATATCGCCCGCCATCTCGACCAGCAGCGCCATTTCTTCGTCATCGAACACGCCTGTTTCCGCCGCATAGAGCACAAATACGCCGACCGGCTTCCTCTCCAGCGTGAGAGGAAATACTGCCACGGAACGATAGCCGCGGCTCAACGCTTCGCTACGCCAGGCTGCCATGCGCTCGTCACTGGCGATGTCGTTGCAGATCACAGGCTTCGCCTCAGTCAGCGCCCGTGCAGTTAACACACAGCTTCCCGGAGAGTCCTCGCGTGCGCTCAAATTGATTTGCGCCAGATAACCGTCGTCGCGGCCAGCCCGGGCGACCGGCGTCATCTGCTGGCTGTCTGCATCCAGCTTGCCGAGCCAGGCGAAAGTGAACTTGCCGTATTCCACTGCAATGCGGCACGCCTCATTGAACAGCTCATTCTCCTCGCGCACGCGCACGATCGTGGTGTTGATGCCGCTGAGTACCGCGTAAATCCGGTTGAGGCGTACGATCCTGGCTTCGCTAGCCTTGCGCTGGGTGATGTCGCGCGCAATGCTCAGCAGGTAGGGCTTGTCAAGTTCGATTAATGTCGCATTGATTTCCACGGGGAACGTCGAGCCATCCTTGCGCCGGTGCACAGTTTCGAACCGTGTGCGTCCCGATTCCCGCAACTGCGCCTCGATCGCTTTCTGCATGTCCGCGTTGATGGCTGGGTCTATGTCGAAAACGCTCATGGACAGGAGTTCTTCCCGGCTGTAGCCCAAGACGCGGCA
>Ga0156104_112_pt2 | contig 6412 bp, 8 predicted proteins | sample RifCSPlowO2_02_FD_107757 | JGI IMG/M metagenome (GOLD analysis project Ga0156104, IMG submission 107757) | Methylotenera sp. RIFCSPLOWO2_02_FULL_45_14 | reverse complement strand
CAGTGTCAGTGCTTGCTCTTTAGCGTTGGCTCGGATGCTATCTAACTGCTGAGTAGTTTGTTGCCCAATTAATACAAAAGGAGCTACTGCTAACAAAATTAGCACAGGCAGCAGAAAACGCCAGATTGTAGAAATCTTTTTTTGCATGTTAGAAAAATGGTGGCGTAACAAGACTAGATTGGAAGCCATGCTACCATAATTTAGCCATGATTGAGGCTATGATTTGATTAGATTAGGTTAGCTTTAACTGGCTATTTCGCCTTATTAAAGTTAATTCTCTTAAAAAATCTTTATTTTTTCAATTGTGGTTTACATGCAGTATAAGCAATTTTTTCGCCATCATGCAACGTGGTCGCATCACCGTTAATCTCTAAGGCAATGATGCCGCTGGTAAACCGGTTATTGCCTTCACTCACTTTTGTTAAATTCACCTCATGGGTTGGGTAAATCAGCCACGCATCATTACCATTATTTAACATGCGTACATAAAAATGCTTATTACCTTCACAAATATATTCCGTTGCATTGGCTGGAGTGCGCGATTGTTCTTTGCTGTCTGACCCGAACGGATTAGAAAGACTAATCGAGCTACATGCGGGCAATAAGGTGAGTAACCCCAGTGCTAGCCATAATGTTTTTAGTTGGGCGGTCATAATTACAGGCCTTTTAAGTTGAAAAATAAGGGTTACATTTTGCCATGTTTAGGCTAGGCGCGCTTAAAATTACTGATGCCCAGCACGACTCAGTCTATCAAACACCGCTGCCCATTCTGGTGTATGGGGCGGCAACTCTACTAATAAGCAATCCACTTTCATTGCATCCAGGCTGTGGAGCGTACTGTATAACTGCTCAGCAACTTTATAGGGTTGATCGGGCAAGGTAATGGCCGTGCAGCTAGGAACATCGCCTTTGCCTATCAGCATTGCGACGCAAGTTACATGCGCCTCGGCAAAGGTTTCACAGGCTTGATTGAGCGTAACTCTATCGTTAAATAACCGTAGCGGAGTGCGCGGTGAGTAATGCAAAGCATGCTGACCTGGTACTTTTGGCGTGACTTGGCTTGCATCAATATCGACATCACCAGCGGCTTCATCGCTAGCAGTAACGTTAGCCAGCTTAACATTCGCTATCTTGGCAATATCTTCTTCACTAATCATGCCTGGCCGCAACAACTGCCATTGCCCATTAGCCGCCACACTCACAATGGTTGATTCAATACCGACATTGCATGCACCGCCATCTAACACTGGCATCGCCTCGCCCAAGCCCGCTTCTACATGCTGGGCTGTGGTTGGGCTTAACTGCGTAAATAAATTGGCAGAAGGTGCCGCAACACTTAAACCGCTTTGTTTAAGCAAGGCAAGGGCTAACGGATGACTCGGAACGCGTAGCGCAACCGTAGGCTCATCGCCACGCACCACGCGGGATACATGGCTTTTTGCCGGCAACACCAAAGTGAACGGACCTGGCCAAAAGGCTTTTGCGAGCCTGACTGCAACCTCAGGAAACACCGTCACCCAATCAGTCACTTGGCTTATATCGCCAATATGCACAATCAAAGGATGATCTACGGGGCGTTGTTTAATAGCGAATATTTTTTTTAAGGCCGCATCATTGGTCGCATCTGCTGCCAAGCCATAGACGGTTTCGGTAGGGATCGCCACAACTTCACCTTTTTTGAGTTCGGCAATTGCCTGTTCTAAGCTTACGCGCATGATGTTTTGACTAATGCTGAAAACAACATTTTACTACTTTAATCGTCCAATCATTCAACTTGAAAGTTTCAGGTTTGTAGCATCATGAGATAAAATGCTTTTTTTAAAAGGAACACACATGACTCAAATCACGGTAGAAAATAATCCAAGCCAACAGCGTTTAGATGCGCTGGCTGTTAGCAAATGGCCAACTTGGCAAAAAGAGGTTTCTGTTTTTCCATGGACGTTTCCTGAGCAAGAAATCGCTTATATTTTAGAAGGCGAATGTGTGATTACGCCCACTGGCGGCACTCCTGTGACTTTTGGCAAAGGTGATTTAGTGACTTTTCCAGCAGGGCTGACCGCAAGCTGGGAAGTAAAACAGCCGCTACATAAACATTATCAATTAGATGGCTCTAAGCTTTGCCAAATCTATCGCCGCATTAAACTGGCTTTAAAACGATAACAATACCTGTCATCCAGCTTTTCGAAACGTTAGATTAATTCGATATTCGCCAAAAGCTGGGTGATGGCTCACCTTAAGTGGCAACACACCGTGATAACGCAAACGCGAATCCCCGCCCCACACCACCACGTCACCATGATAAAGCGGCAACTTCACGGCTTTATCCGCTCTTTCAAAACCGCCTAATTGAAATACCGCAGAAACCCCCAAAGAAACTGAGACAATCGGCTGATTAAAATCACGTTCATTTTTATCTTGATGCAAACTCATGCGCGCACCAACTTGATAACGGTTGATTAAGCAAGCATCTGGCGTAAACTCGCTATAGCCAGCCAACTTGGCTGCCGCGCGTGCCAGCGCCATAAAACTTGCCGGCATTGCAGGCCAAGGCTTGCCCGTTAAAGGGTCTAGCGCATCGTATCGATAGCCTTTTTTATCAGTGACCCAGCCTAAATCCCCACAATTAGTCATGGCAACCGACATAGTGAAACCACCTGGCGTGACCATATGACGGAAGGGCGCAAGTGTAACCACAGCATGCAAATCTTTAAGCATAGTCGCCTGTTCGCACAGTGCGAAACCTCGTAACAACGTCGAGCCCTCGGCCAACTTTAAGGACTGAGATTCATCTATTTCATCAAACAAATCCATTGTTAATTCCCTGATACTTACTTGACCTTCTTATTCATTTTAAAAGAATAGCAATTTACCAAGGCTTGCCACATTACACACCTCAATTCTTGCTGTTGAATTTGCACTTTAGTTTTAATTGCTTTTGTTTATAATCAACCGATGAGTACACAATATCAACCAATATCACAGTTTCTAAGCGAAATCGACCATGACTGGGCGCAGCTCATCACAATCGTTGGCGAGTGCAAATTTGAAACAAAATCCGAGCGCGAACCTTATGAAGCCCTAGCGCGAGCCGTGGCTTACCAACAGCTTAGCACCAAAGCCGGGGATGCGATTTTAGATAAACTCATCAAAAGCTTTGGCGCGTTTCCCACCCCTGAACAACTCGTCGCCGCTGAATTTGATACCCTGCGCGCTGCTGGTTTTTCTGCCAGAAAAATTGAAACACTTAAAGGGATTGCCGCAGGCGCAATGAGCGGCTTAGTACCATCGCGTGAATTTGCCGACAACATGAGTAATGAGGCACTGATTGAGCGCCTAGTCACGCTCAAAGGCATCGGTCAATGGACGGTGGAAATGATGCTGATATTTACCTTAGCGCGCATGGATATTCTGCCTGCCGATGACTTTGGCATCGTGGATGGCTACAGGCGACTCAAAAAACTGGATGCCGCCCCCAAGCGCAAAGAAATGGCTGAAATCGGCAAAGTGTGGAGCCCTTACCGCACCATTGCCAGTTGGTATTTGTGGCGCGTACCAAAAATATAAACGGGCTTGTTTTAGCGCATTAACCTAAAACTTAATTAAGTGACCTTACATAATATGAGGCCTTTGCCCGAAATAAAAACAAGTACAAATTGATCAAAAGTAATCAGAAAAACTTTCATGCCAAGGTCATTATTAGCATAAATTAAATTGTAATTACCAGAAATTAAGTGTATAAATTAGCTATAGCTCTTAAACATAGGTTCTAAAATCTTACCGTTTATTAGGAGACGTTTATCGATACTTCAATGATCTATCATTTGTAGTTACTACCTAAGCCAGTGATCGATGACTGGTACAATCGGCATCCCATAAGCCGAAACACAGCGCCGCTTTAATGCGGCGTTAGTATTTCTATTTGGCGACTAGTTATCAACACATCGGCTATAGTGCAGTGAGAAGAATTGGGCCTGAGCCGTGCATTAGCCGCAAAAATAGTTTTTGCAGCGATAGATAGCGGCTTAACTGTGAGCGCTGGTAACTATGTCCAACCTGTTGGTCAACTTTTATGCCATTCAACACTGTAATCTATCTCATCCGTCAGTATTGTGGATATGGCAATTCCGATCCAGTTCAATGAGCTGCGTCAATAATTCGGAGTGCGCTTGTACGTGAAGAATATAGCGCGGTACATTGTGAGCAGTGGATTGTGACATGAATGGTTCACCCCAAAAACTCACTAGCGCTTCAGTGGCACCATGCGGCTGAGTATCGGCCAATATAAAAGATAAATTTCGATGAAGAGAGCACCAGCGTGGTTCTTTAACCTTGCTTGCGGCGGCGCTGTTGGCGATTTTCGGTAGAACATCTGTCTGCCACACACCTTGTTGGCTGGCATCAAGAACGAATTGAACGCTAGTTACCTGCGGATTCTCAATCATGGGGCGGAGTAGAGCATCAAAAAGCGGTTGAGTTCGGTACATCGACAGGCAAACATTAAATAGGGTTGCCTCGCCTCGCATATTGCGTGCGAATTGCTCATTTGACGTGCGAAGCTGACGTGGGCCGATAAGCACGATATCTGGGGCTGCCAATGATGCGTTGATTTCAGACACTGTTTTGAGAATATGTTCTACTTGCTCTGCAGTATGTTCATTGTTTCGCGTATGGCGCATGAAATTGATAAACAAGAGTGCCATGAGGGTGAGTACAACAGGCAAAATGATATGCTCGTCTATCACATGCAGAAAGTGCAAAACAATAGCCACCACGGCAGCCAGAATACCTGCGATGGCATCCCATTCATAGCTAAGCAAACGATGTTTCTTCATGTGATCCTCAATTTTCTGCAGAAGTTAATGCCCTGCTCCACATCAGAATGTGTAACAACGGGTATGCACATAACCTACCATGGAATATTTGTTCATCATGTCTGGACATTTTACCGCCTGACTTAGATGCTGATTCATCAACCAGCGCCTCCGTCTGATCTTGGTTTCCAATAGACAGCGGCAAATTTGTAAGACCAGAGGCCAAAACATGCCAGCCAAACTACCCCAACGCACAGGTAGAGATGGCTACGCAATGTGAACCCCAGTCCAGGAAGTTCTGAAATGATGCGTAGCACTGCAACAGACTGAAAAGCAAGAAAGATACCCCAGGTTAGGCGGTCAACTTTCAGCGCTTGACCAGAATGACCAAGCGTTACACGTGTCGCCATGCCCAGTACTATGGAAGTGAAATAGCCGATAGTCAGTGCATGCAGTGGGGCTTTAGCTAGGATGAGTTGACCCGTCAGGAGTAAAGCTAAACTTTGTATTGTGTAGAGTAGCAAGGCAATACCAAGCCAAGCGAAACCAATGTGCAGCATACCCAGAATGGGAACGGCAAGACTCTCTCGCAACCGCCATGCACGCGTCAAATAGATTGCGCTTGCGGCCATAGGTAAATCAACAAGCCAGGTCCAAGCTTGCAATCCAGTCAACTCGAGTATCCCGTGCACTAGGGCAAAGCCAGGAATGAGCGCAAGTATCCAATCTGGCCTTACGATTTTATATTCAGGAATCACATTGGCCGAAAAAAATGGAATCATGCGGTGGCTAACTGCGAAGTACACGGGTAACAGAATCAGCCAGATGCCGCCCACCTTGGCAATCGCGACTAGGCGCGCTTCATCACTGGCAAATCCAGCTATCAATAACCAACCAATCATCAACGCAGCCGAGGCAATCGTTGCGTGCCGCTTGTCTGGGTGCTTGGCCCGCAAATATACAGTTAGTAAAGCATATAGCCCCATGCCCCAACCAGCCCAAAATAGCAGGAGTGCTATCTTCAATAATACAAAACCTACAATCAGCCCCGCATAAAACAGAAAAGTTCCTACTGCAAGCAAGATAAAAGCGGGGACATATGCGCGGCGCTCGACTTCATTCCCATTCATCCAGCGTGGGAAGGTGGTCATCAAAAAACCGAAAATGAAGAATGGAAAGAAGCCGTAGATCATTAAAAAAGCGTGGGCATTCGTGGCTGAGATAGTCCATGAAATGGGCGCATAAAGCACACCATAGCGCCCTCCTAGGTCAATCAACCACCAAGTCAGCGTTAATATCGACTGGACTACTCCGCCAAAAAAGAACATGCGGTGTGGTGCAGATGAAAACGTATTCCATATTTTATGAAAATTCATGATGTGTTTACCCTTTCCAGGTTTCTACTTTGTGCATACTCGGCAGCAAACTCATAAAGATCGGCCAGATCCTCTGCACTGATATCGATCATGCCATCTATTTGTCCAGGCGCCCATTTAAAATCTTTCCCTTTTAATTCTGCGTCAGTGCAACCAGCAACTGTAGATTGAGATATGTAAGATCATACCCGATTCGTCATAAACAATAGCAGCGTTTGGGCAATG
>Ga0156104_105_pt2 | contig 7937 bp, 11 predicted proteins | sample RifCSPlowO2_02_FD_107757 | JGI IMG/M metagenome (GOLD analysis project Ga0156104, IMG submission 107757) | Methylotenera sp. RIFCSPLOWO2_02_FULL_45_14 | reverse complement strand
TAGACTAGCTCCCCGCCATGCCGTGGTGGCGATCATGCTCCACGCGCCAATCACCGCAACTGTAAACCACCATGCAGGAGATGAATCTACTTTGTTGCGCCAGACATCCCAATCCCAGCCTGCCAAGATTGCTAGAACTGCCAACGTACTTAACGCCCAAGCGCGGTGCGTCAACATGGCAACATGACTAGCTTCGTCGTGGCTAACACTGTTGAAGGCCTGCCAGCCAAAAAAGACAGTGGGGAAAGCCGCAAGTGCGCCCAGCCACAGCGTAGCATGAGCAATAATGGCGCAAGCGTGCCACAGGGTTTATTTCGCATGACGATTGCCGCCACGTAAAAGAACGCAGATACGCTGATTAGCGCGATGGGGAAATGCACCAGCAGCATGTGTAGATTGGGGATAATTTCAGGCATTAAGGCATCTCTTTGTTATCTCACAGCCTTAATTTTCGTAATCAGTGGTACACCTTCATTGGATTTCATCAACTGAAACTCAACTTGGTCACCAACCCCCAAGGACTCTAGTTGCGACTTGTCCGCAACTGAAAAAAACATGGTCATAGCCGGCCAATCAAGCTCTGGAATGGCCTCATGCTTCAATTTAACCTTGCCTGCGGCCTTATCTACAACAACTACTTCCCCCTTCACTGCATAGCTTTTTTGCACATCGGCCTTGGGATGGTGTGCGTCATTCGCATAAACGAGTATGGCTGAAGCGCCAAATGTAATGCATGCAAGTGTCATTATCAAAAATCGTTTCATTTCAGTATCGTCCTTATCTTAGATAAAGCCAATCTGAACCAACCAATGCTCGCCCAGATTGTTTATCAGTTACTGCTTATTAATGTTTGTGCGCATTACCAGAATTCATGAGCATGTGATGCTCTTCCATCATCTGTCCCATCACCTGATCCATGAGTTTTTGGTGCTCATTAATCCAGTCTTCATGTTCCTGCATGGTCATGCCGGCTTTAGGTTTCATAGCCTGCATTTTATCCATAGCTTCATGCATCATTTTCATGTGTTCAGCCATGAGTTTCTGACGCTCAGCTCCTTTTGCGGCCTCAGCTTCCTTCAGCTTCTGCTGTGACTCTGTAAACTGTCGGTTTAGTTGCTGCTGAATGAGGTCTGGACCAGCTATAGCCGCTGTGACTGTTAAGCCGAGACTGGCAATAAATGCAGTAGCGATTAGTTTGTTGAGGATTCTTTTTTCCATGATTGATACTCCGTATTTAGATAAAGTTGATTTATTGCTTGTGCATATCGCCCATGTCCATAGGCATATCACCCATGTCCATCATCATTTTATGTTCGCTCATCATCTGCTCCATCATCTGTTCCATCAATTTCTGATGTTCGTTAATATAGTCCTCATGCTCCTGCATAGTCATGCCCGCTTTAGGTTTCATGGCCTGCATTTTCTTCATATTGCTTTGCATCATTTTCATGTGCTCGTCCATCAATTTTTGACGCTCAGCGCCTTTCGCAGCTTCAGCCTGTTGCAGCTTCTGTTTAGCTTGGTGAACCCGTTGGGTTAGCTCCCGTTGAAAACTATCCTGCCCGGCGATGGCTGATGCAGAGACAAAGCCAATACAACTAACGGCCACGATAGCAATCATTTTGTAGATGGTGTGCTTGTTCATAATAAAAACTCCTAACAAAATTAAAAAACGAAAACTGACAGTTGTCAGTCATAAGATAACGCTTGCTTGTTGCTTGCCCCCTTTTGACGAATACCATTATGATGGTAGGCATATTACTAATAGCTGACAGCAACATTACAAGTTTGTAATGTTCGGAAACTGACACTAACTACGTGCACAATGAGCATGTTGATTTATGTACGAAGAGAAAAAGATGAAAATCTTGATAGTCGAAGATGAACAAAAAACTGGTGATTACCTGAAACAAGGCCTGTCAGAGGCAGGTTTTGTGGTAGACCTAGTACGTGACGGTCTCGATGGTGTGCATCAAGCGTTAACCAACGACTACGAACTCGTAGTGCTTGATGTCATGCTACCTAAGCTAGATGGCTGGCAGGTGCTCCAGCGAATCAGGCAAGGGGGTAAGCATATGCCTGTGCTATTTCTCACTGCTCGCGACCAGATTGAGGATAGGGTAAAAGGACTGGAACTTGGTGCCGACGACTACCTCGTCAAACCGTTTGCTTTTTCGGAGATGCTGGCAAGAGTGCGTACGTTGTTGCGCCGTGGCAAGGCCAAGGAACCAGAACTTCTACAGGTCGCCGACTTAGAATTGGATATTTTGCGACGCAGAGTAACGAGGGCTGGCAAGCGCATCGATCTTACCGCAAAGGAATTCACTCTACTCGAATTACTAATTCGGCGCCAAGGAGAAGTACTGCCCCGTTCTTTGATTGCATCACAGGTATGGGACATGAACTTCGATAGTGACACCAATGTTATTGAAGTTGCGATGCGTCGTTTACGCGCAAAAATAGATGATGATTTTGAGCCTAAGCTCATCCAGACCATTAGAGGTATGGGATACGTGCTGGAAATCCCAGAATCATGATGAACCAGAAATCGATCACTTTTCGTCTAACGCTTTTTTTTGCGACTGCGTCGACCTTTGTACTTCTAGTAGTAGGCTTACTCATCGGAACGCTAGTGGAATCTCACTTCAGAGAGCAAGACCTGATGGAGCTCAGCGGCAAGTTGGAACTTGTCCGTCATGCGTTGGCTAAAGTACAAACTCCATCGGATCTCACGACCGTTCCGCAGAGCCTTTCTGACGCGTTGATTGGGCATCCAGATCTTTCAGTTGCAATCCTTGGGCCAGATCATCGCATATTGTTCACTACATCAAATGCGACATTTGCCACTCATCTGCTTGAACAACCACGTACAGGAGCAGCAAGGCTTGTGATGTGGGAACACAGAGGAAACCAATATCGTGGCATCTCGGCTAATGCAGACACAGGAATTGCTGGACAGCCTTCGGCCACAGTCGCACTTGCAATAAATATTGAGCATCACCAAGCATTCATGAAAGAATTCCATAATAATCTGTGGATGGCAATTACCGCAGGTATTCTACTCACCATAGTGCTTGGCTGGGTTGCTGCTCGCCGAGGATTGGTCCCGGTACGTCAAATGGCAGATGTAGCAAAGGGCATTTCGGCAAGTCACTTGAGTGATCGCCTATCATCAAACTCTGTTCCTCCCGAATTAGCCAATCTTGCGATTGCCTTCAATGAAATGCTGGCTCGTCTGGAAGGCTCATTCCATCGCTTATCAGACTTTTCATCTGACCTAGCTCATGAATTAAGGACACCTATCAGCAATTTGATGACGCAGACGCAGGTAGCTTTATCCAAGGGACGATCGGCAGATGAGTATCGTGAAGTACTATATTCAAACCTAGAAGAGTATGAGCGACTGGCACGCATGATTGCCGATATGCTTTTTCTGGCAAAGGCTGATAATGGGCTGATAATTCCAAGCAACGAAATAGTAGACTTACCTAAAGAAGTGCGAGAACTGTTTGGTTTCTATGAAGCAATCGCAGATGAACAAGGCGTAAGCCTGATTCTTACTGGAGAAGGCACCGTTAGAGGTGACAGGCTAATGCTTCGTAGGGCTTTAAGCAACTTGCTCTCAAATGCCATCAGACACACTTCACATGACGGATCGGTCAAGATATTCATCGATCATCCCAAGTCTGGAGAAACGAATCTTGCCATCCAGAACGTTGGTGAGACTATCCCGACAGAGCATCTATCCCGGCTATTCGACCGTTTTTATAGAGTTGATCCTTCCCGCCAGAAAGCCAGCGATGGCGCGGGACTCGGGCTTGCAATTACGAAATCGATTATTGAAGCGCATCAAGGAAAGATTCATGTCTCTTCATCAAATGGATTGACCCGTTTTGAAATTACTTTTCCTACCATCTGATTAAGACTCTAATACAGTATGGTGGACACCTAACCTTGTTTGTGCCTGACCTGTTCAAATATCCGATCTTAGTTAGCACTTGCGCTGGCAAAGCAGGCTGAAAAAGATATGGTTGATCAGGTTTCCAAGATTATGGTGACAAGTATACGTTTCATTACTTTATACTTCATCAACGCATATTGATGATATGTCGATTGAGTCAACAAAACATAATTCTGATTTGGCGAGGGATATTGGTTCGCCCAAGGCAAGGTTTGTGCTGGTCAGCCAATTTTTGGCTTTTAATTCAGTACCAAAGGTTTCGACCGCAAGAACTTTAATTTCAGATAATCGAAGTTGAGATTTAGATTTTGTTTTAATGAGCTAGATTTACCTAATAACAAAAAAAAGTGGTCACAAGCTTTACACGGCATTAACCGACTCTAGGGGCCGGATGCGGGACGAAAAGTATGTGACCTGATCCACTAACAATTTTTGTTAGCAACATTAATTTTGACTCTTTACAGTGAAAATGACTTTGCTACAGTATAAAGTCTGCATTTGGTTTTAATTGTTAGTTCAGATCGAGCTTTGTATATCGTCATGAGGAAATTATACTATCTGCCATGCACCTGGAAATCTCACTTCTTGAATTCCCTGCCGTCGACGCACTGCCGCTGGAGATCGTCGAGCGTAAAGGCATAGGTCACCCGGATACCATCTGCGACGCGCTGGCCGAGGAGCTGAGTCGAACTCTGTCGCGTTATTATCTTGACCAGTTCGGTCTGATCCTGCACCACAATGTGGACAAAGCGCTACTCTGCGGTGGTCAGTCGCGTGCCTGTTTCAGTGGTGGCGAAGTGTTGAAACCGATTGAGATTTATCTTGCCGGGCGGGCAACGGAAATTGTTGGTGGTGTCAGAGTACCGCTTCAGGAACTAGCTATCGAAAGTAGCCGGCGCTGGCTGCGCGAAAACTTGCGCTTTATTGATATAGATCGCCACGTACGCCTACATTGTCATATCCGCCCCGGTTCAGCCGAGCTTACCGAACTATTCCTGCGCCAGCAAGAGGTCAAGATGACGCTTGCCAATGACACGTCCTGCGGCGTCGGCTACGCTCCTCTCAATGCATTGGAAAACCTTGTATTACAGGTGGAACGCCATCTCAATTCCCCTGCGGTCAAGGCGGTATGCCCAGCCATTGGAGAGGATATCAAGGTGATGGGGGTGCGGCGTGGCAGTGATATCAACCTGACCGTGGCCTGTGCCATGGTGGGGCAATTCATCACCGACATGCCAGGCTATATTTTCGCCAAGGCGCAGGTGGCAGAGTTAACGCGCGCGGCGGCAAGGATGGCGGGGGTAGAATCAATCGAAGTGGCAGTCAACGCTGCCGATGGCGTGACGGCAGGAAGTATCTATCTAACTGTCACTGGCACTTCAGCTGAAAGCGGTGATGATGGCGAAGTTGGCCGCGGCAACCGGGTTAACGGCCTGATTACATTTTACCGCCCGATGAGCATAGAAGCCGCTGCTGGCAAGAACCCAGTGAGTCATGTCGGCAAACTATACAATCTGCTGGCCCACCGCATCGCACAGGATATAGTCAGTAACGTGGCGGGGATTGACGAAGTGTATTGCTATTTACTGGGACAAATTGGTCGGCCGATTAACGAGCCAGCGGTCATCGATCTGAAACTTCGTCTAGCGCCAGAAGTTGGTCTGGGAGAGGTGCAGATGCACGTTAACGAAATCGTCCGCCACCACTTGGAAACTTTGGGGAACCTCTGGCGTGAACTGATTATGGGATCTATTCTGCTGTTCTAAACCCCAAACACACGTGGAACGCCGTAGCGTTTTCTTATAAGCAGGTTGTTTTGTCGTCCTGCTCTGGTTATTTAATCCTTTGTGAATAATCATTGTCCTTGCGGAATAGCATTGGTATGCAGTGTTTCTGATAGATGGGATCAATTAATAAACGCTACATGACTTGCATCTCCATTCGATGGCGCGCATTTATCTAGTTGCACCAACCAGGCGAGGGATCATTCCCACCTGTTTTTTCTTGATGGCCTATAGTCAGATATAAACCCTTTGAAAGTACTTAATTATGAATATCAAGAAATTTATCATTGAAGTTTCAATATTACTTGGGCTATTACTTACTAATTATGCCCATGCAGATATAACTGCCCCTGACTTAATGGTGCGAAATACAGCTAATGACGTTCTAGAGGTCCTCAAGACTAATACATCCGTTGAAAATGGTGATATGTACAAAATTGGCAAACTTGTTGAGGAAAAAATAGCTACAAAATTCGATTTTGATCGAATGTCAAAAGTGGTACTGGGTCGTAAATGGACCATGGCTTCAAAGGAACAGCAAGAATAATTTATCGCTGAGTTTCGTTCGCTTCTGGTACGCATCTAAGGGAATATCTTGTTAAATAATAACAAAATAATTACTGACATAATATCCTGAACTATTGTTTATCAGCAACTTATGCTTGCTAACAAGTAAACAGTATTTCTTGAACGCGCGAGGAGTCAAGTATGTCACACACCTGCATCACCGCCCCAGCAGGCGTTATACAGCTTCGCGCTCTCGCATGAACAAGTATTAAACATCTCTCGCATCAGATATCGGCTGCGCCGAGGATCTGATGCCGAAAGATTTTCTGTTGCGCCATCTCAATTTACTTGAGATGTTTCTTTCAGTACTTCACCCAAAAGAAAAATCTCACGTTCTTGGTGCAATTACACATAAAGGAGCATTCAATGACTGAATGCTCCCAAAAACTAAAGAAACGCAAAAAATCAGCTAGATTAAACGAGATTAAATCGCCTAGGATATATAGACCCCGACGACTTCTATTTAATACGTCATAGAGCGTTCCTGAACACGCAGCAGGCAGCGGAACACATAGAACCTTGCAAAACTGGGAAAAAGGGCATGTACGTATTCGACGATGAATACTTTGATGACTGGTTTGTGCGTGGTGATACGCTTTGGTCACCCGAAGGGCGTGGATTCAAACCGCATGAACTCAGATACCTTGCTAACTACTTATGGATGGCTAACCTAGATTAACAAACGACCAAATCATCGCTTACGCTAGAATACAACCAATTGCGAATTAGTTGTTGCCCTTGCGGCAATAGCAATAAACAAATTTCTGCTCTGTCCCGAATGGCGTGTGATGGGCTTCTTTGTTGTGCTTAACCAAATGAAAAGCCTCACCGAATTCGGCATGCAGTGTTTCTGGACAGTAACGCATCACAGGCAGGCCACTGCACTTTTCTGGCCCATCATCGGCAAAGGTGGCAATGATCACGTGTCCACCTGGGCGCACTGCACGCATGACCCGCTCAACATAGGCATGGCGGTCAGCCGGATCAGTCAAAAAGTGGAACACTGCACGATCATGCCAAAGGTCGAATCGGTGTATGGGAAATGCTGCACGAGTTATGTCGCTTTCCATCCAGTGTATAGCATCCGCATGTTTCCCTAATCGCTGCTTTGCGACAGCAAGCGCCGACGACGACAAGTCAAGCACTGTTAAATCGGTATAACCTTCTGCCACAAGGTCATCTACCAATCTGGAAGCCCCGCCACCTACATCGATAATGGCCGCATCTTTACCAAGGCCTGTGTTGTGGATTAGCTGTAAAGATTGTTCGGCATGTTCCTGAAACCAGCTAACTGAGTCGGATGTCTTGGTGGTATAAACTTGCTCCCAATGTTGTTTACGATTCATTGTTTAATCTCCTGTAGTTTTGTCTTGCTCACAGCAACCGAAGAAGTAGGATAGGATTGATTTCTTCTTCGACCGCTTGTTCCATAGACAGTGCTGATAACTTTACTATGTGATATTGGCACGCGCGACTTCTCCAGTAACAACAAGAAATCCACCCAAGGGCAGCGCATTTGGAAGCACATACTCAATACCACGTGCGATTCTCGAACCAGAAGGCATAAAGATCGCAGTGCGGAAGCAAATGTTGCTTACATTCAAACTATCAAGGACTGTGCGAAG
>Ga0156104_108_pt3 | contig 7998 bp, 6 predicted proteins | sample RifCSPlowO2_02_FD_107757 | JGI IMG/M metagenome (GOLD analysis project Ga0156104, IMG submission 107757) | Methylotenera sp. RIFCSPLOWO2_02_FULL_45_14 | reverse complement strand
GTGTTAGCGCAACAATCCATTGAAAATGCTCCATGTTTTTGGAGTTGATGAATATCTCGAATGGACGACGATGCTCTTGCGGCGTGCCTTCGTTCATCACCACGTCATTGATGGTGATGTAAAGCGCATGTTCTGTGACTGGCGTTTTTATTTTGTAGGTGTTGCCTACCAGTTTGTCAGGGCGACTTAGCGGTTCGCCCAGTTGCACAACTTTACCCGCCTCAACCTTTTGTGCTTCAGCCTCAGCTGCTTTGGCTTTATCTTCTTCATTCACCAGCGCGTAGCTAACGATTTTCTTTTCAATTTTAATTGCCATGTTGTTCTCCTGATTGGTAGGAGGGGCGGCTCGCCCCGATTAGCTATTGTTTCGCGACGAGGGCGTCGCTCCTACACTTAAAATGTATGCCTAGAATTTACCGTAATAGCCTTCTTTTAGCGCATCGTAAAGATTAGCCGCTGAGTGAATTTCACCATCGTATTCAATTTCTTCATTGCCTTTGGCCTCAACTTCAGTGCCATCATCTAGTGTGAATTTATAAGTGGTGCTTTCCAAATCTTTTTCAGTCACTAACACGCCTTGGAACGCTTCAGGATTAAATCTGAATGTGGTGCAACCTTTTAAGCCTTTGTCGTAAGCATAGAGATAGATGTTTTTGAAGTCTTCAAAATCATAATCCGTTGGTACGTTGATAGTTTTTGAAATTGAGCTATCAATCCATTTTTGTGATGCCGCTTGAATATCCACGTGGGCTTTAGCCATAATACTGGATGAATCCAGGAAGTAATCTGGCAACTGTTCTTCTGGTTTGTCGCTAAACGGCATCGCATTCGGGTTAATCAACTCACGGTAAGCCAATAGTTCGTAAGAGAACACATCGACTTTCTCTTTCGACTTTTTGCCTTCACGGATCACGTTACGTGCGTAATGGTGCGCAAAGCTTGGCTCAATACCGTTGCTGGCATTGTTAGCCAGTGATAGCGAAATGGTACCGGTTGGCGCAATTGAGCTGTGGTGGGTAAAGCGCACGCCTTTAGTTGCAATTTGGTTACGCAAGCCTTCAGGAAACTGCTGCATGTAGCGGCTATATTTACCAAGCAACACTTTACCTGCTACTTTACTGCCCACTTTAATGCCATCTGCCGCCATTTCAGGGCGTTTTGCCAGCATGTCTGCAGTGACTTCAAATTTCTCTTCCATAATCGGTGCGGCGCCTTTTTCTTCAGCCAGTTGCACGCCGATATTCCAGCCTTCTTCGGCCATCACACGGGTGACTTCTTCAGTGAATTTGATTGACTCTTCTTCACCGTATTTCATTTTCATCATGGTGAGGCTTGAACCTAAACCCAAATAACCCATGCCATGACGGCGTTTGCGCATGATTTCATCACGTTGTTGTTGTAACGGTAGGCCGTTAATTTCAACCACGTTATCCAGCATACGCGTGAAAATCGCTACCACTTCGCGGTACTCTTTCCAGTCAAAGTAGGCTTCGTCGGTGAATGGTTTTTTCACAAAGCGGGTTAAGTTGACTGAACCCAAAAGACAAGCGCCATAAGGTGGCAACGGTTGCTCACCACATGGGTTGGTGGCGCGGATGTTCTCGCAGAACCAGTTATTGTTCATTTCATTCACGCGGTCAATCAAGATGAATCCAGGCTCGGCAAAGTCGTATGTGCTGGACATGATCACATCCCACAAACGGCGCGCTTTAATGGTTTTATACACGCGGCACGCTACTTTACCGGCATCTTTACCATCAGTTTTTGTCAGATATTTGCCTTTTACTGGCCACTCACGCCACACTACTTGCGCGTCATCATTCACATTTAAGTCATCTACTATCGCTTCTTTTTCAGTCACAGGGAAAGCTAACTTCCACTCTGCATCTGCTTTTACTGCCTCCATAAACTCTTTGGTAATGAGGCATGACAGGTTGAATTGACGTAAACGGCCGTTCTCACGTTTTGCTTTAATGAAATCTATGACATCAGGATGTGAAATATCAAACGTTGCCATTTGCGCACCACGGCGGCCACCCGCGCTGGACACGGTGAAACACATTTTGTCGTAGATATCCATGAAAGAGAGTGGGCCGCTGGTGTAAGCGCCTGCACCCGCTACAAATGCGCCTTTTGGACGCAATGTTGAAAACTCATAACCAATACCGCAACCGGCTTTTAGGGTTAAGCCTGCTTCATGCACTTTGCCTAAAATGTCGTCCATGCTGTCTGATATCACACCAGAAACTGTACAGTTAATGGTTGAAGTGGCAGGTTTGTGCTCTAAGGCACCCGCGTTAGAGGTGATACGGCCTGCTGGAATTGCACCACGACGCAGTGCCCACAAAAATTTCTCATGCCACTCTGCGCGTTTTTCTGTCGTGGTTTCTACATCTGCCAAAGCACGTGCTACGCGTGCATAAGAGTCGTCTATGTCATGATCAACATGTTCGCCAGTTTTGGTTTTTAAGCGATATTTTTTATCCCAAATATCAAGCGAAACCGGTTGAATAGGAATTTCTTTTTCAAGCTCTGTAGCATTTGTATTTTTAGCAGTATCAACGACTTTTAGCATGGATTAACCCCTTATTTGTGCACCTGATGTCATTTTAAAATCATGACCCAAGCCTGTATTCGTTTAACGATTTTACATTTAAAACTTGCGACTTAACAGCATTTAAATTCTTGCGCTAAAATCAAGCTATAACCACAACATGTTGTGTTTTTTTAACAATTTAATCATTTAGTAGTGGTAGGTCAAGCAGTTTTTTTGAAATTATTTTTGGTAAATTACTATAATTTCACTTGCAAAAATCACGCATTAGACTGGCATTGGCTTACAACAAAGCCACTAATAAAAAGTGTAATCGCTAGCCTTGAAAAATATGTGAGAAAATAACGTCATGTCACGACGCTTCTATACTTTTTTACTTTATTTATTACTGCCGTTCACGCCACTTAAATTGCTGTGGCGCGCAAAAAAACAACCTGAATATTTGCAACACTGGCGCGAGCGCTACGGGTTTTACACGCTTAAATTAGCAAAGCCTGTCATTTGGCTACATTGCGTATCAGTGGGTGAAACGCGCGCGGCTGAACCTTTAATCAAATTGTTACTACATAAATACCCTAATCATCAAATTTTACTCACTCACACCACACCCACCGGGCGCGCCACTAGCGCACAATTGTTTGGGGATTTAGTCACTAGAGTGTATTTACCTTACGACTTGCCATTTGCGGTGAAGAGGTTTTTAAAACACTTTAGGCCCGCAGTAGGTGTGCTGATGGAAACCGAGCTTTGGTTCAATTTGATTGCTAATTGCAAACAACACGCCATTCCACTGTTATTAGTTAACGCACGCTTATCTGAAAAATCTGCACTTGGTTATGGCAAGCTAGGCGCAGTTGTCCAGCAAGGCCTGCAAAGTTTGAGCGCGGTAGGCGCACAAACCACCCAAGATGCTGAGCGTTTACAAAGCTTAGGTGCCCACAACGTAAGCATTATGGGTAACTTAAAGTTTGATGTGTCCCCTCAAGATAACGCCGTTACACAAGGTCAGCTGCTGCGGGATAGGCTTGGAGAGAGTCGGCCTATATTTTTAGCTGCCAGCACCAGAGATGGTGAGGAGATGCTGATTATTGACGCTGTTACCAAAGCCAACATTCCAAATTTGCTTACGATTATTGTGCCACGCCACCCGCAGCGTTTTGAAGAAGTGGCCACATTACTTAAAAAAAATATGCTTGGCTTTGTGCTGCGTTCAACACTTACTAATGAAGCGATACCACAAAATATTTCTTATCTACTTGGCGACTCTATGGGGGAAATGTTTACGTATTACGCTGCATGTGATGTCGCTTTTATTGGCGGTAGTTTATTGCCATTAGGGGGGCAAAACTTGATTGAAGCATTCAGTTTAGGTAAACCCGTGTTGATAGGGCCACATACCTTTAATTTTGCACAAGTGACGGAGTTAGCCATTGCGGCAGGCGCAGCACAACGCGTGCAAAATACGACCGAGTTAGCCAGCAGCATTAAAGTGCTTTTTGCAGATAAGAATAAGCGGCAGGCCATGAGTGATGCCGCCTTGAATTTTAGCGCACAAAGCCGCGGCGCAACGCAACACACCTTAAGCTTAATTGAGCAATACCTCTAAGGAAACGCCGATTTACTCGTGAAAATTTATCTCATACAGTAGCGCGTAGAGGTTACTCGAAACATTCCATTAGAACCTAAAAACCCAAACCCCGTCATGCTGAGCATAGCGAAGCATCCAGCAGCATTGCGTCAAAAACCTCTGGATGCTTCGCTATGCTCAGCATGACGGGCGACTTTAGGTTTTAATGGAAAATCTGGGATAATGATGAGGCTGACACGGCCCTCAGACCTATTATTGAACGCACTTATATTGAAAATATCTTAACGAATAAGCTTGGCTAACACCTTGAACGCATCGCCTTCGGCTGCACCCAACCACTCAAACACCAGAGACTCGGTATTGGTTACGATACACCCCGCATCTCGCAATCTAGCTAATGCATTGACTTTGTTAGCTGGATTACGTGAAACCACCGCATCTTCCACTACAAATACTTGCTTACCGGCGGTAACTAAATCCAGTGCTGTTTGCAGGATGCAAATATGCGCTTCCATGCCAGTGAGAATAATTTGTGAATGGTCACGGGTGAGCTGGCGCTTAAATTTAGGCGCTGCCAAACATGAGAATGTGGTTTTTTCAACTGGCTGAATATGCGCCAACAAGGCGGAAAGCGCTGGTACGGTATGCCCTAAACCCTTTGGATATTGCTCGGTAAGCATCAAAGGTACATTAAGCATGCTGGCAGCTTGCACTAAAATACCGCAATTTTTTATAACCTCCGTCATGGCATCAGGCGGCATAACCGACGCCAGGCGCACTTGCATATCCACCAAAACCAGCTGACTTAAAGTCACGCTCGCTTTTAGATTTTGATAAGGACTATCCATGTTACTGAGCACTCACCAGCACCAACTGTTGATTGATGTCAGCCAGGTCAGCTTCTGCCACTACGCCAGCAACAGATTTTAGACGAATAATATTCACCAGATAATTGTAGCGTGCTTGCAATAAATCGCGCTTAGCGCTAAAAAATTGTTGCTGTGCATTGAGTACATCCACACTGGTGCGCACGCCCACCTCGTAGCCTAACATAGTAGAATCTACTTGGCTTTGGCTGGAAATAAGTGCTTGCTCATAGGCTTTCACCTGCGCAATGGTCGTGCTTAAGTTGAGGTAGGCGCGCTGTGTTTCTAACTCTGTTTGGCGACGTGCAATTTCAACATCATCTTGTGCTTTTTGTTTATTAAGCACGGCTTGTCTGACGCGTGAACTAGTCGCACCACCTTGATACAAAGGAATCTGTAACTGCAAGCCTATTGTTCCGGTTTTAAGTTCATTCCCAGTACCAAACACAGAAACACTGCCATTGGCATAATTGTCGGTATAGCTTGCTACGGCATCTAAAGTGGGCAAATGCCCTGCATTGGCACGCTCAATTTCTTGCTCTGAAAACTTGACAGCCTCTTGTTGAATTTGTATGTTCAAATTGTTCTGTGCTGCCACTTCTAACCATTTATCCAGCCCCTGCTCTAAAGTGTTGGGTTTAATATCGGCTTTAACCGTGGCTAATTTTTGCGGAATTTCTCCAGTAATCGCCTGCACCGCACGTTTAGCGATTTCATACTCATTCACGGCACCTATTTCTTGCGCTACGATTAAGTCAAAGCGTGCTTGCGCTTCATTCACATCAGTAATGGTGGCAGAGCCCACCTCAAAGGTGGCCTTTGCTTGATCTAACTGACTCAAAATGGCGGCCTTTTGCGCAATAATCAGATCAATTTTATCTTGCGCGATCAGTACTTCAAAATAGGTCTGTGTGGTGCGTAAAATAAGCGTTTGTTGACTCAAATGTAATTGTTTATCGGCTTGGCTCACCTGCGTTTTAGTTTGCTCAATTTGTACCAAATTCTGTTTGCGATAAATAGGTTGGCGGGCATCAACACCAACTTTATAAGTTTCAAAATTGGACCGGCCTGAGGGCAAAGTGGAATTTAAATAGCGTATATCTGAGCTAATTGCATTGGCCTCAGCATTAAAGTTAACGGTTGGCCGATACAGAGCCTTGCCTTGCTCGATGATTTCTTGCGCCGCTTGATTAGCACTTAACGCAGAAGCTAACGTTGGGTCATGCGCTAACGCTTGGCTATAAATATCAAGTAGAGAGTATGGCTTGTCTTCAGCGTTCGCAAATGGTGCAAACGCTAAAAATAAGCTGATTAACGCAATACTTGTTAAGTTTTTAGGCATTTATTTAGTTTAGAACTCAAATTTAGTTGCCTGTGGTGCATTTTCAAGCGCGGGCAAACAAGTTTCAAAAAGGGTTTCATGGCGGTAGGCATCTTCGCTAATACGCTGTGTGAGCGTGGCTTGCATAATCGGCAAATCTCCAATCACAGCAAATAAGCGACCACCCACATTTAACATTTTTTCCGCCGCAGTTGGACGTAAAGGCAATGAGCCTGTAAATATAATCACGTCATAAGGTGCGGCGGCGGCATAACCATTTGCAGCATCAGCCACATACAACGTCACATTATGGATGTTTTGTTGATCAAGGCGACTTTTGGCGATTGCGGATAATTCAGGATAAATTTCAACGGCATGCACATGTGCAGCTAAAGTTGCCAGCAAGGCCGTTAAGTAACCACTGCCTGTGCCCACTAACAACACTTTATCCGTTTTTTTAACCCCTACCGCCTGCAAAATACGCCCTTCTACTTTGGGCGACAGCATGGTTTGACCTTCACCGATTGGCAGCTCAACATCAGCAAATGCCAAACCTACCTGCGACTCCGCCACAAAATTCTCACGCGGTACTGTATTAAACAGCGCTAGCACCACTGGGTCTAATACCTCCCAGGTGCGGATTTGCTGTTCTATCATGTTGAATCGCGCAGCGTCGCGCGGCGTGTTGAATCTGGCTATTTCATGGGTATCAATTGTTTTTGCTGTCTGTGTCATGTTGATTACTCTTCAATATTCTATTTAGCTTAATTATAACGCAAGTGCTTATTGGGCTAGAGATTTCCTAAAGCACTTTTACTTTAAACCAAGCCGCGTACAGTGCAGGTAAAAACAACACTGTCAGCAAAGTTGCGACCGCTAGCCCGCCCATAATCGCCACTGCCATCGGGCCAAAAAACGCTTCTCGTGAGTGGTATCATCGCCAGTATCGCAGCGGCAGCTGTTAACACAATCGGCCTAAAACGGCGAATAGTCGATTCAATAATGGTATGGGTTGATGATGCTCCCACAATAGTGACTAATGCTGGCCTAGGTGGCTGAAGTGGCTCTATGGGCTTTTCACAAGCTGTCAAAAATAAAATTAGGCCTAAAAATATAATCGTTGTTTTCATGTTATTTATCTATCATTACAAGCGCCCTAACACCTAACAATGCCTCAAACTCAGCAATCGGTATAGGTTTGCTGAATAGATAACCTTGATAGGTGTTGCAGCCGTTGTTTTGTAGTAATTGTCGTTGTTGTTCGGTTTCTACGCCTTCGGCAATCACATTCAGGTTCAGGGTTTGCGCCATGGCGATAATGGTGCGCACTATGGCTTGGTCACTGAGGTCGTAGGCAATATCACGCACAAAGGATTGATCGATTTTAAGTTGATACAGCGGCAGTTTTTTCAGGTATTGCAGTGATGAGTAGCCAGTGCCAAAGTCATCGAGTGAGAAGCGAACGCCGATTTCTTTGAGGGCGTTCATGGTGGCAATGGTGAGGTCAATTTGTTCGAGCAGCATGCTTTCGGTGAGCTCGAGCTTGAGGCGCACGGGGTCGATGCCATGTTGGTGCATGGCGGCTTGCACTTGTGCCACAAAATCAGGTTGGCGGAATTGTTTGGCGCTGACATTGACTGATAATGTGAGATATTGGGTATGGGCGTGT
>Ga0156104_123_pt2 | contig 8233 bp, 7 predicted proteins | sample RifCSPlowO2_02_FD_107757 | JGI IMG/M metagenome (GOLD analysis project Ga0156104, IMG submission 107757) | Methylotenera sp. RIFCSPLOWO2_02_FULL_45_14 | reverse complement strand
ACGGTTTTTTTAACTGAACGCACAGCTTATTTAAAGTGTAGCGCGTAGCAAAGTTGTCAGAACAGTCAATCACTACATCCGCCTGTGAAATCAGCTTTTCAAAATCAGCTTCAGATGATTTTTCACAAATCGTATTTACTTTTATTTCAGGGTTAATGTTCGATAAAGTATTTTGTGCAGAAATTGCCTTGTTGATGCCAATAGCAGAGGTAGTATGCACAATCTGGCGCTGCAAGTTAGTTAAATCCACCACATCAAAATCGCAAATTGTGAGCGTGCCTACACCTGCTGCGGCTAAATACAAAGCCGCCGGCGAACCCAAGCCGCCCGCACCCACAATCAGCGCATGGCTATTCACGAGTTTATCCTGGCCTTCATAGCCCACTTGCGGCAAGAGAATATGGCGGCTGTAGCGGAGAAGCTGGTTGTCGTTCATTGTAAAGTTACCTTGGAAAATTACCTTGGAAAATTAATGAGTGCTTGTGTTTAAGGCACCAACACACTTGCACTGACCAAACGATTAAGCAAAATATACCTTGGCAGCCAAATCATTACATCGTCAAATACACCTTCTTTGTATGCGTCGCTGTTATAAACCTTATTAGGTGTGCCAGGATTGACGCAGGTTGCGCTGGTGTTTACTGACCCATCTGTGTCATTTTCAATGTCGGGTAAGCCATTTTTCCCACAAGAAAAAAGCAAGGCTACAGGAGCATTGGGGTTTGCCTGGGTCAAAACAGTGGGTGTTGCTTGCGTATCCTGCACCTTTAAGCCATCCGCTGTTGTTGCTGTAGATAAAGTATATGCAGCTGAAAATTTACTATCAACGCGATAACGTAGCGGGTTATCCCAGCCGTCTTTCGCATTCGCCATGCCCAATCCTAAATCCAGCCAAGGCACATAGCCTTCATCCGTACACGTTGCATCGGCCGCCCCATCGTTATCATTGGAACAATGAGGTAGTACGCCATTGTTCGTGATCGCATATCCCACGAGAGAATCCTTTACATTTTCCAGCGTCTGCCGTGTTTCTGTATAGTTTCGCTGGTGTATTTGTGCCGATAGCGGCATCAGCAAACCGCCAAGAAGCAGTGCCAAAATAACCAAAACAACGGCCATTTCTACCAATGTGAAGCCTTTGATACGGTACAGAAAAATAGTTGTGGTCTTCATAAACATCTCAAAACATCGGCGCTAGCATTAGCAGCATCGAAAACCGAAATCCCATCGAAGTCACTGCTTGGCGTATTGAAGGCGGTCAGGTTGGCATCCTCAAGATAGTTTGCCGGATCATTTTTGTTAGCGATACTTATTCTCGCCTGCGCACCAGTTTTTTGTCCACCAAAGATGAGTACGCGCGTACAGGCAGTCATTGTGGACGTCCCATCTATGGTAATAGTTGATGGCGTGGGCAGTTGAGTGAGTAACAGCATCTCCTCCCAATTTTGGCAAAAAGTATTTAATGGCTTTTTTGTGGTTTTGTCGATCACATCACAATCAATTTCATCAGTTCCCTTGTTTCCTTCAACATCAATCGATAGAAGATGTGACTTGAAGTCAGGGTCATCAAACAGTGCTGTAATTTGATTTTTAAAATCACTACGCCGAATGATTGGACGAAATATTTCATCTAGCGTTACAAAAAGAAATTTGTCGTTATAGTGATCGTTATTCGCCAGTACAAACTTCTTGTTGTTTTTATTTAATGACACGCGGTTATTTACACTTCCCGTGAAATAGTTAAGCACTCCGGCAATGGAATTTTCCAAGTCATAGGTGTCAAGGTAATTTCTGGCATCGTAATTGCCGCCACATTGTGAATACGTTGAGTCTGCGAGCATGTGGCTCTGTGTGCCCAATGGCGGTCCAGAAGCAGCTATTAACGCGGCCAAGTTAGCGGCAATAATGTTTCCTGAAGCATCGATAACATCAATTTGGCCTTGTGTATCCCAGTTTAGGGTATCAGTTTTGGGAGTAACTTTAAAACGACCTGAAACAATATACCAAAGGCACTCTTCATAACCGTCATGCAAAGGCTGCAATCCGTAACTCTTCCATGGAAATTTCCCTATCACTGTGAAATCTTTGTTATTCCCACTAAAATTCGGAGCAAAACTCCCTTCTGAAATCGTTGTCACCAGTGGCCCAAAGCCAAGATCAGGCATACGAAGGTATCCTGCCGCATCTATAGACTGTGAAATTGCATCGCCAATCAAAGCCGCCTTTGCCTCTGCCAACGCTGCTGCCGTCTTTTTATTGCGCTCTATTTTCACCTCGCTACCGTCAAGTGTTGAGAGCAAAGCGGTTGTACCAGCAATCACTAAAATTAGCACAAATATAATCAATGTGCCTCCTCGTTGAGCATGTTGCTTAGCGCTATGGTTTCCCATCGCCACTACCAACCACACCCGTCTCTTCCAAATTGAGCCGCTTTGCTTTTGCTACTGTTGTAAGCTCTCTAATTTGGTTGGTTTCAGGTATATACATTTGGCCTGCTTTTAGCCGAACATGCTTACCATTTGCAGGGATTTTTACATTTAAACTATCTGAGCTTGCGCCAGTTTTGTTTTGTTGCCCATTGAGCCGTCCTATTTGCATATTGTCTATTGCGCTATCTTCTTGCACAGCTTTATTGTTGATCCACAGAGTGCTCGCGCCATCGCTGCGTTTTACAAAACCTTGCAGGGTGATGGGGTCGGGCAGTTCCGGCGGGGCGGCATTGGCTAGCAGATCAGGCTGAATATCTTGCGGTGTAATGACTTTTAGTTTTTGATTCTGCCTTAAAAAATCCAGGTTTTTACGTTCGCTGGGGCGGCTGAATAGGCGGCCAAAATCGTTGTCTGGCGCGGCCTGTAGTGGTATCGCTAATGCACTTACTAGCAAAGTAATTAAACAAATAAATAATTTCATTATCATATTCATTATGGTATTGCTGCCGTTTGAATTGGCGCGGGTTCACGCAGCGTTAGCCAATCTAGCTCACATTGTGCATGTAAGTTGGCAATTAGCTGGTTGCTTGGCGTGCCATTTGTATTCAACCTAACAATTTCACAATCACGCAGCATAAACGATGCCGCATTATTTGCATTGAGTGATTCGGTTAATTGCAGTAAATCACCTTCGTGTAACATATCCAGCTCTAGCTTCATGACTGAGCGATGCAACACAAAACCACCCAAATTTCGGGCAAAAACTGGCGTATATTTTTCTTGCTGACTAATGTTATATTTAATGCCAAATAATTTATGATTTTTGTGTTGTGCGCGTAAATCATCTACCCATTCAATGCGCCGTTCTTCGCCCACAAAGCCTTGGCTAATCAAAGCTTGATACTGTGGTAAAAATTCAGTGATCATGTCTTTTTCTGTGCCGGATGATTGATAACGCTGGCGTGCGGCATTCAGTAAATTTTTCTGTGTTTGCAGTGCTTGTTTCTGGTTTGTATTGTAATACTGAGCAAATCCAAACAACAACGTAACCGTAATAATGACCGATCCCAGTATCACTAATGGGGTTTGTAGTTTTTGCCAATCTTGCTTGTTTAATTTCATGGCTGGTTCACCTCAGCCAAGTTTTCAGTCTGCACTTGTTGTGGTTTGAGTATCACTTTTAGCTTAAAAAAAGCCGGCTGTTTTTGTGTAGATTGCTCATCTGTCGTGCTGCCTTGCAAATCTACAAAAGAGCTTACATTGACGGGTTCTTGCAACACTTCCACCGCCGCCACGCGATTATCGGCTTTAATGCTCGCCACAAATCGATTTACGCTATTAAGCGCGCCACGATAATCCCCCGTAAAGCCGGATATTTCGGCGGTAACAAAGGCAATCTCGTTTAATTTTGCAGGGTCTGCATTAAATGTAGTATTGCTATTGCCCTGCAAGCTGTTACTGGCGTTAGAAGCCGGTAGCGGAATAAATTTATCGTCATCTTTGATATTGATGTCACCACTTAACACCCAACGCAATCGATCTAATTGCACATTTTCTAGCGACGATTGTTCAAGTGCTGTGCTTATTACTTGCATCATACGCCGCGGCGATTTTGGGTAACTTGCAATAGCAAGGTGTAACTCCACTGCCACTTTTAAATCATTAGCGCCAATTGGCGTGACTGGAAAGTTTTTAGCCACCTCATCATAGCGATGTTGCTGCAACACGGTATCTTGCTCCGCTTGGGTTAATGCAGCTTTATTATCGAGTCCCTGCTTAAACATCCATCCAACGGCGCCTAAACCAAGCACAGCAATCACCACGCTCGCAACTATAATGGCTTGCTTAATTTTTCCAAATTGAAAGCGTTTGGTTAGGTCAGCAGGCGCAAGATTATCAACTACATGACCGTTTGCAAGTAACTGCATGTGCAGTAACTCCGGCATTTGCAAAATCAAGTTTGCAGGCAGGCCTAAACTTTTTGCAAACGTGGTTAAATTAACATCAGAACACTCCAAACCTTGCTCTTGGCTTATCCCCTGGCTAATCTGCTGCGTTGAGCCATCGGCACTTAGCAGTACTAAATTAAGTGGTGTTTCATGCGAAATAAAACGCTGACTTATTAAATAAAGCCGCGTTTTTTCAGTTTCTACCAAATAAAAATATCCAAGCTGGTTTGTCGCAGTGGGTAAATTTGGCACCAAACGGCTCATACGCAAACGCCCATTGTGCAAATAGGTTTGCCGCAAACCTGATGACAATTTTTCACATAACAGAATATGGGGTGCCATCAGTTTTAATTGCCGTACTAATACCTGGCTTAGCATCGGCAACAAGTAAACGCCCACTAACTGCACCTCTACCGATTGAATAACCCTAACCCAACCTTGCAAGAAGTCATCGTTATTCAAGGCCACAAATAAAAAATTATCATCTTTGCGTTTATCTTTATCACGCTTGATAAAGTGCGCCGTGCGGTAATCCAAGCCTCGATAAAACTGGTTAAGTTTACGTGTAATCAGCTCACGTTTAGCATTACCTGCGGTATGCGGTAAACTTTCAAGTCGGTAGTCTTCTTCAACCGCATCGGCAATTAAACATACGGGTGTGGCAGGGTGTTGCTGTAAAAATTCAGCAAACGCCTGGTGCCCAGCTTCATCATTGGCAAATGTCTGGCTGCCCTGCAGCTTACCCGCATGCCAAAGCCCAGCCAGTAAATTATTGGCTGTGGCGCATAACACTAATTTATTTTGACTATCTTGTAGCATTTTTTATTGGTCTTTTAACGGGTGTTTCTATCAATTGCATTTATATTTTAAGCTTGCTGAATGAATCATAAACTGGCCCCAGCACAGAGAACATAATAAACGCTAAGATGCCACCCAATATCACCGTCAGTGCAGGTTCCAGCATTTTTAACATTTTTTGCATTGAATCATTCACATCGCGGTCATAAAAATAACTGATGTTAAGTAATGATTTATCTAAACCGCCCGTGCTTTCTCCCACTTTAATCATGCGCACGACCAGTTGTGGAAACAATCCCGCATTACGAAAACTCTCAGACATGGAGTCCCCTGCGTTAATCTGCGCATGTACACGGCTTAAGGCATCTGCTACCACGCGATTACCCACAATGTTTTCACAAATTTTAATCGCATCTAAAATTGGAATGCCTGTTTGATACATTAACGCAAAATAACGTGCGAATCGCGCCATAATAATTTTATGCAGAATTGGCCCGGTCACTGGTAAGTCTAGCTTGAGCATATCAAACCGATAACGCGCTTTGGGATTTGCTTGAATCATAGCCGTTAAGCCGATGACAATTAAAACAGGTAACCCGATGACCAACCACCAATAATTCACAAACGCATTGGAGATTGCAATCAAAATTTTGGTATTGAGCGGTAACTCTTGCCCCATGTTACGTAAAAACGACACCATTTGCGGCACGAGGTAGGTCATTAAAAATGCCACGGCACCCAGCACCACCACTGCCACAAAAGCAGGGTAAGCCAATAACTTTTTAGTTTGTGACATCAGTTCATCTTGCCAGCGGATGGTGTTGAATAAATTATTTAACACCACAGGCAATTGGCCTGTTTGCTCGCCAGCATCAATCAAGCTTACAAACACATCACTAAACACACTAGGATGCTCCGCCAATGCTTGCGATAGCATTTTTCCGCCTTCAACTTCAGCACTGACCGCGCCTAACACTTTTTGAAAATATAAGTTGCTGCTACTTTCACGTAAATCAGTTAAACATTCCAGCAGCGGCACACCGGCACTCATTAACTGCTCGAGCTGAAAGCAAAACATGACCAAATCTTGGTTACTTACTTTGTTGCGATTAAATAAATGCGTTGATTTCTTGGCCGCGCGAAAAGTAATTAAATCCAGGCCCATGCGCTCTAAGCGGATTTCTAAATCCACTTCGTTTATCGCATCAATCTGCCCCATGGCGAGGCGACCTAATTTATCAACCGCGTTATAATTAAAAGAAGGCATGTTAAATTAACCGCTGATATGTCTTGTTAAATCAATCACGCGCATCACTTCCGCTACACTGGTGTAGCCTTCCAGGATGCGGCGCACGCCATCTTCCGCCAATGTTACAAAACCTTTATCAAGCGCCATTTTTTGTAGCTCATCTAAATGCGCGCGCCGTGAAATCAGTGAATCCATGTCACTATCAATACGTAGTAATTCAATAATCGCCATGCGTCCACGGTAGCCGTTTTGATTACAATGTTTGCAGCCTTTAGGCTTATAAAGTTGCGGTTTGTCACTCGCTTTAAGTCGCAAAATTTTGCGCTCTAGCGCATCTGGTGTGTGCTTCACCTTGCAATGTGGGCATAGTACGCGCACTAAGCGTTGCGCTACCACGCCGATGATATTGCCAGCCATAATGTCTGGCAAAATGCCGATGTCGGTTAAGCGCGGAAAAGCGCCCAAAGCTGAGTTAGTATGCAGGGTGCTGAACACCTGATGCCCTGTCATTGCAGCGCGAAACGCCATAGTAGCGGTATCGGTATCGCGAATTTCACCCACTAAAATAATGTCAGGATCTTGCCGCATAATGGAGCGTATGCCGTTGGCAAAATCCACTTTATTGACCTCTGCTACCGAGGTTTGACGCATCATGGTCACTGGATATTCCACGGGGTCTTCCAGCGTCATGATATTGACGGCTTCAGTATTTTGGTGCGACAACAACGAATACAGCGTGGTTGTTTTACCACTGCCAGTGGGCCCAGTAACGATTAGTATGCCTTCAGGGCGCGTCATCATGAGACGCAATTCATCTAATGTAGAGGGACGCAAGCCCATGCGCTCCATGGGGATAATGGATTTTTCGCGGTCTAATACGCGCAGTACAATATTTTCACCGTGTATCGTCGGGTGTGTTGATACGCGAAAATCAATCGGGCGGCCGCATAAATTCATGTTCAATCGACCATCTTGCGGTGCGCGCGTTTCGGCAATATCTAGCCCACTCACCACTTTAAGCCTAACCGCTACCCCACCCCAATAGCTTTTGTGCAAGCTACGGATTTGTTGTAACACACCATCGATTCTGTAACGTATGCGTAGAAATGCAAACTCAGGCTCAAAGTGAATATCCGATGCACCACGTTTAACGGCATCCATCAACAGCGCGCCGACCAAACGCACCACGGGCTGGGTATATTCGTTACCGTCTGCCGCCAAACTTTGGTAATCAATTTCGCCCGTTTCAATCTCACGCAAAATGCCATCAACTGACAGCTCATAGCCGTAAAATTGGTCTATAAACTCCTCAAGCTGCGCATCAGCCGCCAACACTGGTTTAAGCTGAATCTGTCCACCGAGCAGGGCACGCAGTTGATCCAACGCCACCACATTGAACATATCAGCCATGGCCACCACCATGGATTTAGTGGCTTCTTCATAGGCGACTGGCAACAAATGATAACGGCGAGAAAAATCTTGCGGCACCATCTGCAGGGCTTCTATATCAGCCACCACAGTAGATAAATCAATACTATCTGTGCCAATGGTATGTGCAACGGTATCGCGTACCATAGCTTCTGTCACAAAACCCAAACGCACCAACTGGCGACCTAAAGGCAAATCATTCTTCTCTTGCTCAATAAGTGCAATGCGTAACTGATCCTGACTGATCAGCCCTTGTTGTATCATTAATTCGCCGAGGCGAAGTTTACGACGCTGCTCTATCATGATGTATTGCCAAAATCATTATTTGATTCTTTTTCATTTAACTTAAAAATTGTAAAAGCCCTGCTCCCCATGTGGGA
>Ga0156104_111_pt1 | contig 8429 bp, 7 predicted proteins | sample RifCSPlowO2_02_FD_107757 | JGI IMG/M metagenome (GOLD analysis project Ga0156104, IMG submission 107757) | Methylotenera sp. RIFCSPLOWO2_02_FULL_45_14 | reverse complement strand
TAATGTATCTTCAACATTTTGGGTTGCAAGAATCGCCTTTTAGCATTACGCCCGATACCAGCTTTTACTTTGCTTCACATAGTTACAAAGAGGCACTTAGCACACTGTTATTTGCGATTACCTCTGGCGAAGGGTTTATCAAAATAACGGGCGAAGTTGGCACTGGTAAAACACTATTGTGTCGCAAGCTTATGTCTAGCTTAGACCAAAGTTTTAAAGTAGCTTATGTACCCAACCCTTACCTAGAGCCGCAGTCATTGCTCATGGTGCTTGCTGATGAACTAGGCATTGAATTACCAAACACGGTGACACAGCACCTGCTGTTAAAAGCGCTCACCCTTGAGTTATTACGCTTTGCTCGGGCAGGCATCAAGGTTGTGGTGTGTTTAGATGAAGTACAAGCGATGCCAATTGAAACACTAGAAGCATTACGCTTATTGAGTAACCTTGAAACTGAAAAACGCAAATTGCTACAAGTGGTAATTTTTGGACAACCTGAACTTGAAGAGAAACTTAACCAACCTTCAATTCGGCAGCTAAAACAGCGCATCACATTTGATTATCAGCTTGACCGTTTAACGCGCGATGAAATGCAATACTACCTGAACCACCGTTTAGTGGTAGCAGGTTACCAAGGTAGCCGCATGTTTAGTAACATAGCGTTATACATCATGTACTTAAAATCAAAAGGTGTGCCTCGTTTAGTTAACATACTTGCCCACAAAGCGTTATTAGCCACTTATGGCAAAGGTAAAAAAGAAGTAGGTGCTAGCGAGGTGTTAGCTGCAGCCGCAGATACTAAATCTGTAGAATCCATTGGTAAAAAACCGTTCAGACTCATTTTAATGTTAGTGACTGTCATCATTGTGTTGGCTGGGGCTTTATTGGTTTATCCATGGGTTTATCCAAGGTACTTTTAATAGCATTAGCCCAAGTAATAGCATTAGTGCAGGCTAAAATAAAATTCAAAGCGGTATTTAAAAAAGACTGATATTAAAAATGAGTTTAATCAATCAAATGTTAAAAGATCTGGATCAGCGTGGTGCTGGGTCTGCTGACATTCAAAACAAAATTTCACCTAAACTCAGCGCTAGCAGGCCACAGCGCAAGCCATTACCTATTATCAAAATTAGTGGACTCATCATATTTCTGATTGCTGGTGCCTATTTCTGGATGCAAAAAGTAGCACAATCTAACAGCGAAAATTCTGCCAAAATAATGGTTGCGGAATCAAAACCTGTCCCTCTTAGTGCAGACGCTACAACCATTACAGATATCGTAGCAAGTGAGCCTGCTGAGATAGGGCAAGCAAGCACTGAAAATGCAGGGAATGAATCTACACCACTGGTTGAAACTAACCTTAGCTTCACACCTCCAAAAAATGCTCAAGTACCTGAAGAAGTTCAATCAAAAGAAACGCAAACAATAATAGTAAGAGATCAAACGTCAAAAATTGCACCAGAAAAAAAAGATAAGCTTGCAACCGTACTGAAGCCAATTGAGCCAAGCGCAATAGTTAAGCAAGATGAGGCAATCTCTGCCAACAAAACATCAACCGAAACATCACCGGTAATAGCGCATACGGCGACAAAACCATTGGGTAAAACAAGTGCTAATAATTTAGCCATTGTTAAACAAATTAGACCAGATCAACAATCAGACAATTACTACCGTCAGGCATTAACGTATCTACAACAGGGTCGAGTTTCTGAAGCACAAGCTAATTTAACGCAAGCACTTGAAGCCGACCCCAAAAATCACGATGCCAGGCAAACACTCGCAAGTTTATTTTTAGAAAATAAACGCAATGATGATGCTAGAACTATACTCGCGGATGGATTGGGCATTGCGCCAGAGCAAACCGATTTTCGTATGGCGCTTGCCCGCTTGCAAGTTGAAGCTCATGACAATGCTGGTGCGCTTATCACGTTAGAGCAAGGTGTGGTTTACGCAAAAAATAATGCTGACTTCCATAGTTTTATCGCTACCATGTTGCAACGTGCCGAACGTCACGAGGAAGCCATTAGTCACTACATGTCATCACTATCTATTGGTAATGCCTCGCCTGGCAACACGACAACAACAAGCACATTGATCGGTCTTGGCATTTCTTTACAAGCTGTTGGTAAATTTGATGATGCAAAATTAGCCTTTACCCGTGTCCAAAGTATGTCAGCACTTAATCCAGAACTATCTCTATTTGTTGATCAACGATTAAAACAAATCAATCAGCGTTTACAAAATTAATGGCTAAGCAATCAGCCTAATATGGCAATTTAATGCGCTATTTTTGATGAACTTTAGGGCGCCACAACTTGAGCAGTAAGGCGTTAGAAACCACGCTAAAGCTGCTCAACGCCATTGCCGCACCTGCAACCACTGGGCTTAATAGCCCAAATGCTGCCAGCGGAATACCGACTACGTTGTAAACAAAAGCCCAAAATAAGTTTTGCCTGATTTTGTGATAAGTACGTTGCGAAATCTCTATTGCTTGTGCCACCAGCGCTGGGTCACCACGCATTAAAGTAATACCGGAAGTATGCATGGCAACATCGGTGCCGCTGGACATGGCAATACCGACATCTGCGGCAGCTAGTGCAGGTGCATCATTCAAGCCATCACCCACCATTGCAACTAAGCCATCGTTACCTTTTAGCTTGGCGACAATATCGGCTTTTTCACCTGGCAACACTTGCGCATAAACCTCCTCAATGCCTAATTGATGCGCAACATTAGCCGTGCTACCCTGATTATCACCTGAGATCAATACCGTCTTAATGCCTTGTTGCGCTAAAAGCGCTATCGCATTGCCGGCGGTAGCCTTAACTGAGTCGCCAAAAGCTAGTAAACCAAGTAGCTTAGGTGCAAAATTTTGCATTGAACTCGCCTGAGCTAACCATGAAACGCTACGCCCTTCTGCCTCAAGTGTTAGCGCGTGTTGTTTGAACTTAGATAGGTTGACTCTTAGGTCTGCCATCATGCGGATGTTTCCAAGGTACAGTTTGTTACCATCTACCACACCTGTAATACCCTGACCTGGAATCGCCTGTACCTCTTGGCTTAATTGCAGTGGTAGCGCTTTGTCTTGGGCAGCCGTAATAACCGCTTTAGCTAAGGGATGTTCGCTACCCACCTGTAAACTTGCAGCCAGCACCAGTATATTAGCTTCATCACCAGCTACGGATTCCAATGCGACGAGCTTTGGGTGCCCTTCGGTTAAGGTGCCGGTTTTATCAAAAGCCACGGTTTTAACGGCGTGTGCTAATTCCAGCGCTTCAGCATCTTTGATTAAAATACCATGCCTAGCAGCAACCCCAGTACCCACCATAATTGCCGTAGGCGTAGCTAAACCGAGTGCGCACGGACACGCAATCACCAATACAGCAACGGCGTTAAGAATCGCCACTTGCCAATCGCCACCGAGCAAACCCCACGCCAATAATGTCAATAACGCAATAACAATCACTACTGGCACAAAAACTGCGCTCACCTTATCCACCAAGCGCTGAATTGGCGCTTTTTTCGCTTGCGCGGACTCAACAAGGCGCACAATGCGCGCCAATACTGATTCAGCGCCTATGGCTGTGGTCGTTACATATAACAAACCTTCGCCATTCACCGCACCGCCTGTGACCATATCACCCAGTTTTTTTGTTACAGGCAAACTTTCACCAGTAATTAAAGATTCATCTACCTGACTTTCACCTTGCGTAATGCGGCCATCCACGGCAATGCGCTCGCCTGGCCGAACCGCAACCACATCACCTACCTTAACGCTAGCAATGGCGACTTGCTGCTCCTGTCCGTTCTGAATCACACTGGCTTTATCTGGACGCAAGGCGTTGAGCGCACGAATCGCTTCTGTGGTTTGTACTTTGGCACGAACCTCTAGCCATTTACCGAGCAATACCAAGGTAATGACGATGGTAGAAGATTCAAAATACAAATGGTGTGAACCCGCGTGTGATGGACTGAGTAACAGATACACGCTCAAGCCATAAGCCGCAGAAGTCCCCAATGCCACTAGTAAATCCATATTACCTGCGCCCGCTTTAAGCGCATTCCAGCCCGCTTTGTAAAAGCGCGCACCTAGCCAAAACTGCACAGGCGTTGCCAGTGTCCATTGCAACCATCCCGAAAGCTGACCTTCCCAGCCCAGCCATTTAGCAAGCATTGCCAACACTAATGGTAATGACAGTGCTGCCGATAACGCTATCGGCCACCAAGGGTAATGAGGTTTAGATTCACTTAAATAAGCAGCTTCGGCATGCTCCGAATGAAGCGCATGCGCATGAAAGCCAGCGGCAATAACAGCCGCAATCAATTTGGCAATAGTCACTTCATTGGCTGAACCTGACACTTGTGCCGTCTCCAGCGCTAAATTGATCTCGGCAGTGGCCACACCCGGAACTTTAGACAGTGCTTTTTCTACACGATTAGCGCACGATGCACAGGTCATGCCTTCTATCGCCAGTTGCCATTCGTTATTAGGTTTAATTTTCATGAAAGTTTAATATTATTGTGATAAATTCACGTCGTTCATTATAATGCGTCAAAACAATCTTCAGCTTAAATTCAGGAATTCTTCACTATGGCAGGCGCCAGTCTTTTAACGCTCATCGATGACATTGCAACAATATTGGATGACGTTTCCGTGATGACCAAAGTCGCCGCAAAAAAAACAGCCGGCGTCTTGGGCGATGATTTAGCACTCAACGCACAACAAGTCACCGGTATAAATGCAGACCGGGAATTGCCTGTCGTTTGGGCGGTGGCTAAAGGTTCTGCTATCAACAAACTGATCCTAGTGCCAACTGCACTGGTGATTAGCGCTTTTGCGCCTTGGGCGGTGATGCCACTGTTAATGCTAGGTGGCTTATTTTTATGTTATGAAGGTGTAGAAAAACTGTTTCATCAATTTTTCCATCACGCTGAGGTTAATTATCTCGAGCCACAAAACCTAATAGGCCAAGATGAAAGTGGAATAATAGAAGAATCTGAAAAAGAAAAAATAAAAGGTGCCATTCGCACCGACTTTGTACTCTCAGCTGAAATCATCGTCATCACTTTAGGCACGGTAGCCGCGGCCACATTTACGCAACAAGTCATGGTACTTGCTGGCATTGCCATTATCATGACCATAGGCGTGTACGGTTTAGTGGCGGGCATTGTTAAGCTGGATGACGGCGGGCTTTACTTAGCCGAAAGCCAAGGTAAAAACTTAACTGCGCAATTAAAACGAAAGTTAGGCTTTGGTATTTTGGCTTTTGCACCTCATATGATGAAAATTTTATCTGTGGTAGGCACCGCCGCCATGTTTTTAGTAGGAGGCGCTATTCTCACTCACGGCATTCCTGGTATCCACCATTGGATTGAAAATTTTGCCAGCTCAATAGAAAATGGTTTTTTACAGGCTATTTCACCAACGCTGCTTAATGGCTTATTTGGCATAATAGCGGGCTTAGTTGCACTATTGGCAATGCTAGTTTTTAAACGTTTATTTGCATTTAAAAAGTCAGCTTAACCCATTTTTTAGAGAGTCCAATCATCCTATGTCAACAAAAAACATCAACGCCCAACCGACTAAAATCAGCAGTTTTGAGCGCAATCTCACCTGGTGGGTATTGGGTTGTGTCATCGTTGGCATTGCCTTCGGCAAGCTAACGCCTGCGCTATTTCAAGCCATTGGCACAATACAACTTGCACAAGTAAATTTACCCGTAGCTTTTTTGATTTGGCTCATGATTATCCCCATGTTGCTCAAAATTGATTTAAGAAAAATGGCTGCAGTCGCTCAACACAGCAAAGGTTTCATGGTTACTTTAGGCGTTAATTGGCTGGTAAAGCCCTTTTCTATGGCAATACTTGCCTGGCTATTTATTCGGCATTGGTTTGCGCCCTACTTACCTGCCAATCAAATTGATAGTTATATCGCAGGCTTGATTATACTGGCTGCTGCCCCTTGCACTGCCATGGTGTTTGTGTGGAGTAATTTATGTAATGGCGATGCTAAATTCACGCTTTCACAAGTGGCAGTCAATGATGTGATCATGCTATTTGCCTTTGCGCCTTTAGTCGCCCTGCTTCTAGGTTTATCCAGCATTATTGTGCCTTGGGCTACTTTGGCGTTATCCGTAAGCTTATTTATCGTAGCACCCGTCATGCTGAGCCAAATTTGGCGCAGATGGCTACTCGCTAAAAATGGCGAGCCTGCTTTGCAAGGTGTGCTGAAAACAATGCAGCCTTTATCGTTAGCAGCATTGCTCATCACCTTAGTGCTGCTATTTGCTTTTCAGGGTGAGCAGATTCTTGCACAGCCCGTGGTGATTGCCCTACTTGCAGTGCCGATTTTAATTCAAGTGTATTTCAATGCAGGCTTAGCCTATTGGTTGAATAAAAAATTCAAAGTCGCGCATTGTGTTGCAGGCCCTTCTGCTTTAATTGGTGCCTCGAACTTTTTTGAACTGGCGGTTGCAACCGCTATCGCCCTCTTCGGCTTCAATTCAGGTGCAGCGCTCGCCACGGTTGTCGGGGTGCTGATTGAAGTGCCTGTTATGCTTTCTGTTGTTGCTATTGTGAACAAAAGTAATCGTTGGTATGAAACAACTTAAACTGAAATAAAAAAGATGAACACGACAGATTTAATCGGCTATTTTTCAGCATTTTTAACTACGCTTGCCTTTGTACCGCAGGCACATCACTCGTGGAAAACGCGCGACTTATCGGGCGTTTCACTACCCATGTACAGCCTATTTAGCCTAGGGGTACTTGGCTGGCTGGCCTATGGCGTGATGATTACCAGTTGGCCCATTATTGTAGCTAACAGCATCACCCTGATTTTAGCCTGCGTGGTGCTTTATCTAAAAATTAAACATAAAGCGTAAATTCACTTACTTGTTAAAAACCCCAATTTAACTAAAGCCTTGCGCAACTGACTTTCAACAATACGATAACCATCTGCGTTAGGATGTATCGGGTCGGCTTTCAAACTATTTTTGGCCAGCACATCGGAAAACACATCCGCTACTAACGGTGCGCCTGTTTCTTGCGCTAATTTTTCGTATAACGGATGATCCGAAAGGTTACCAAAGGCCGCGCCAATTGGGTTAAATTTTGGAATGGCGAGCATCACGGTTTGAATGCTCTTAGCTTTGGCTTGCGTTAATATCGCCTTTAGATTGGTAGCAGTTTCAACTTCTGGCACATGCTTAAGAAAATCATTGCCACCCAGTTCTACAATCAGCAAATCGATTTTTTGCTCTCCAGTATCATGATCCGCCAATAATTCTGGTAATCGTGCTAACCCATTAGCCGATGTACTACCCGGCACACCTGCGTTAATCACATTCCAACGCGTGTTAATGGCTAAAATACTGGCATAATCCTCGCCCTTACTTGCACCAGTACCATAGGTTAAGCTATCGCCTAAAATCACCACAGAGGCATTAGCAGGTAACGCAGAGTATTGCTGGCCGTTGCCGCAGCCCGCAAGAGAAATTAAAACCCAAATAACAATGAGAAGTCTTTTCAATATTATTTTCCTAAGGCATATACCAAAACATTATCACCCGCAGGGAAGCCGAAAATAGCATTGCCGCCTGCAACCACCGCTACATATTGTACGCCATCAATCTCATAGCTAATGGGTGGCGCGTTCACGCCAGCATCCACTTTTGCTTGCCATAACAAGTCGCCAGTGTTGCTATTATAAGCATTGAGCTTACCATCACCCTCACCCATAAATACCAATCCGCCGCGCGTAGCAAGCACACCACCCATGAGTGGCTGTTCTGTTTTCACTTGCCAGCGTATTTTCCCCGTTGTTAAGTTGATGGCGGATAACACACCCCAGCGTGGGTCTTTAGTTGGCTCAGATGATGCATAGCGAATTGCAGGCAAACCATTTTTAGCGGGTTCTTCCACCAGTGTATATTTAATGGGTGAATGTATGCCGGCAACAAAGCTGGTTTGATTTTGTTCATCCAATGCGCTCGGGCTCCAATTTGAGCCGCCCAAAATACCAGGGTACAACACCGTGCCTTCTGTTGTAGCTTTAGAAAATAGATTTTTTTGTGGTACAAAAGCGTCTGATTTCATGATGAGCTGACCTGTTGCACGGTCATTAACGTAATACCAACCGGTTTTACTGGCTTGACCCACAGCTGCAATTTTTTTGCCATCTTTAACATAATCAAACAGTACCGGAGGGCTGGCTAAATCATAGCCCCAAACGTCATGCGGCACTTGCTGGTAATGCCACTTTATTTTGCCAGTTTCTGTATCTAAAGCCACTAATGACACCGTATATAAATTGTCACCTGGACGAGAAGTGTCATTCATTTGTGGCGACGGGTTGCCCGTACCAAAAAATAAAGTATTCGTTTTAGTATCAATCGCAGGTGTACTCCACGCCGAGCCGCCACCATAAC
>Ga0156104_102_pt1 | contig 9128 bp, 6 predicted proteins | sample RifCSPlowO2_02_FD_107757 | JGI IMG/M metagenome (GOLD analysis project Ga0156104, IMG submission 107757) | Methylotenera sp. RIFCSPLOWO2_02_FULL_45_14 | reverse complement strand
AAAGACATGGTTGTGTAGGAGCGCAAAGCCAAGCGCCTTGATGCAAAAGTGCAGCATGACTTGACCACTACAGCATTTACGTTCAGTCAGGTTCTAGTGACGCTTCAAATTGCTTGATTGGTACTGGCCTGCCGAACAGATATCCTTGGAAGGACATGCAGCCTCTGTTCAAGAGGAATTGCCGTTGCTCTATAGCCTCCACGCCTTCGGCAATGATATCCAGATTCAGGCTTTGCGCCATGGAAATAATGGTGTGCACAATCGCCTGGTCGCTGCTATCTGAGATAATGTCGCGCACAAAAGACTGATCAATTTTGAGCTGATCAAGCGGCAACCGTTTGAGATATTGCAGAGATGAATAGCCGGTGCCAAAATCATCCAATGCGAACCGTACACCAATCCCCTTCAATAGACTCATGGTGGCAATGACGTCTTCGACATTCTCTAGCAACAGGCTTTCGGTAAGCTCCAGCTTGAGCAGTGTCGGGTTGATGGCATGACGTTGCACAGCAGCTTGCACTTGTGCCACAAAATCAGCTTGGCGGAATTGTTTAGCGCTCACATTCACCGACAGCACGAGGTCGCGGGTAAGAACGCTTTGCTGCCATCGCTTGAGTTGGGCACAAGCGGTCTCCAGCACCCATTGTCCAATTGGCAGGATCAAACCCGTCTCCTCTGCCAGCGGAATGAAATGTAAGGGTGACACCATGCCACGTTCAGGGTGTATCCAGCGGATCAATGCTTCCGCTCCCAATGCATGCCCCAGGTTATCTACCTGAATTTGGTAATACAACTGGAATTGCTGGTTACCAAGGGCTTTGCGTAATTCGCGTTCAAGGTTTGCGCGAGTGTTGATGGCATCCTGCATCAGTGGATCGAAAAAGCGCAGAGCATTGCGGCCGACCATCTTGGCTTGATACATGGCAATATCAGCTTGCTTCAGCAGCTCATCTACCCCTAGTTCATGGCCGCTGAATAGCGTAGCACCGATACTGGGGGTGTTGTGATATTCGTGTGAGGCAAGCTGATAAGGCTGGTTGAGCGCAGCAAGTATTTTTGCGCCAATTATTTCGACCTGTGCCGCAACTTCAAAAGTAGATGCGCCCAACTTTTCCAACACCACAACATATTCATCACCGCCCAAACGGGCAACCGTATCCGCTTCGCGCACACAGCTAGTGAGTCGTTCAGCAACCTGTTGCAGTAACAAGTCGCCGACATCATGGCCCAAGGTGTCGTTGAGTGTTTTGAAATGGTCAAGGTCAATAAACAACAGTGCGCCATTTCTATCGCCACGCGCACTAGAAGCCAGCGCCTGCTTGAGTCGATCCATTAGCAGCCGCCGGTTGGGCAAGCCCGTGAGCGGATCATAGAATGCCAGCTGTTGAATCTCCTCTGCGGCCGACTTGCGCAGCGTGATGTCAATCAATGTCGCAACGTAATTCATAACAATGCCGTCATTGTCTTTGACTACGGTAAAGGTGAGATACTCCGGATAGACTTCTCCATTCTTGCGCCGGTTCCAGACTTCGCCTTCCCATGCCCCCGTACGATTGATGCTCTCCCACATTTCTGCATAGAAATCCACATCATGTCGCCCTGAACTGAGTACGCCAGGATGTTTACCTATCACTTCTTTTTCGGTGTACCCAGTGATGCGGGTAAAGGCGCGGTTCACCCTAAGAATCACCCTATTGGCATCGGTGACCAGCATACCTTCCTGAGATTCGAAAGCAATGGCGGCGATGCGAAGATTCTGTTCCGCCAACCTGCGCTCAATGGCGATGCTGGCCAAACGCGCGGATTGTTCGATAAGGTAAATGTCTGAATTAGTGGGCGTACGTGCTTCATGATGATAGATAGCAAACGTACCAAGCACCTGGCCCGATGAAGATCGGATAGGCTGCGACCAGCATGCGCCTAATCCAGCCTTAGCCGCGAGTTCTTTATAGTCCGCCCAATAGGGATGTGACGCAATGTCGTCAACGATGACGCGTTCGCAGATAGCGGCGGCGGTGCCGCAAGAACCGACGCCCATGCCAATTTCAATGCCATCCATGGCTGCATTGTAAAAATCAGGTAAGCTGGGAGCTATTATCCCCTTAACAAAGCGCCTACCCTCGCTATCCAACAACGAAACGCTGCAAAGCATTGCTGGATTAAGTTTCTCCACGCCTCGCACAATGACTTTAAGAATATTGTAGAGCGACTCATCTCCAGCCAGCAGCTCCAGAGTTCGGTTGCGAAATTTTTCATACCTCTCGGCTTGCTTGCGCTCACGATCCATTTCGATAAAATTGGTCTGCTTCTTCGCCAGCCAACCCAGTACACTGTCTTTCATATCGTCAGCAACCTCAAGGGAGGGTGAAAAATCTCCATTGCCTATTTTAGCGATCTGCGCTTGCACTTCCTCCACTGAGCCGCCCAACTGAGCTTTCAAAGCTAAATAAGTCCGCCTTAAGGTCAATATCAACCCAAATACAAACACAGCCAGTAAAACTCGTAAAATCGTTGCAATAGTCTCCGCAGCATGTACCGCATTAAGGGTACGTTCATCCATCATTGAATTAACTTCATTGATGGGCTGCATAATGGCGGCCTTGGACTGATGATACTTTTCGTCATACAACATCAGGAGTGCCTTGGTTCGGTTGGCTTCAGCGCCCAGACCCGTCGTTTCAACCAACTTCATCGCATCGCGTTCAATGTTGGTTAGATCGTCAGAATTGGCGTTGGCTTTCGCTAGCTTGCGGAATTCTTGCTCGGTAAATCCCGTCTGCCGTATCAAATCCAGCAGCGCAATCGCTTGATGGCTATCAGCACGTGGCGGCTTGCCATCCTCCATGACTAGATCCCAATAAATTTGCTGGTATTTCTCTGGCCGCAGCTTCTTGCCGTTGCGGATATCCAGAATGTCCTGATAGTGTTTTTTGTAGATGGGGTTGCCAGTCGCCACATAAGTGCGCACCATCCTGGTCAAGTCGTCCGAGGACTGGCGGAGTTCATTGGCCAGCAGAAAAGACTGATGCCGCATCTCGTTAGCGCGGTCAATCTTTTTTTCTGACCAGATGTAAAAGGTAAAAGCAAAAACAAGGGCAGCGAGCATGCCTATCGTCAGCCAGAGGCTACGAGAAAATGAGTTAGGTACCGTGTGTTTTACAGCCATGTTGCACCTTTGAAGAGCAAACTTTACTTATTATGCATTGCTTTTATCGCCTTACAAAAAATATTTAGTGAAAGTAGCAATTCAATAAGTTCGCCAATAAATAGTAACGATTTACAATAGCATCGTTATGCGTTACTATCTTAATCATGATACAAGCCTTTAAATGTAGCGATACAGAGAACATGTTTAACGGCTTGCGTATTGCGCGGTTTGTGAATATTGAAAATGTTGCCATGCGTAAATTAGCCATGCTCAATCGCGCTGAAGTGATTGCAGATTTACGATTGCCACCAGCCAATCATCTTGAGGCACTAAAGGGTGATAGGAAAGGTCAATATAGCATTAGAGTGGACGGACCAGTGGCGTGTTTGCTTTAAATTTGAAAATGGTCAAGCTTTTGACGTAGAAATCGTGGACTATCATTAAAGGGCATCTCTATAAATTCAAAATTCTAAGTCAGGCGAGGCGCGAGTAAAAAATAATGACGCGGTATATGTTTGATATATAAGGAATTATTTTTTGTGAGCAACGAAGCATCACGACGAGGTTTGAATTTATAGAGGTGCCCTAAAGGAAAATTATAATGAGACAAATACCTTATCCAACAGCGGGTGAAATATTACTTGAAGAGTTTTTAAAGCCGATGAGTATTACCCAATACCGCTTAGCTAAAGAAATCGGCGTGCCACAACGTCGCATTGGTGAAATTGTGGCTGGTAATCGCAGTGTTACCGTTGATACAGGCTTACGCCTATCTAAATTCTTTGGCACGTCTGATGGCTTTTGGATTGGCTTACAAGCTGATTATGACAAAGCCATGGCTAAAGACTTAATGCAAGATACGCTCGCAAAAATCAAGCCATTCAAAGGCGCTGAAATAGTTGCACACGCTTAATCGCGCCCAAAGACGGAGGGTACCTCTAATAATTCAAATTTCTACCCGTAAATGGCATCCCCACCACTGTAAACTGGCTAAAGCCAGAACAGTGGCGCGATAAGTCAGACAAGGCGCGAGTGGAAAATTATGACGCCGCATATGTTTGATATGTAAGGAATAATTTTTCGCGAGCAACAAAGTATGGCGACGAAAGTTGAATTATTAGAGGTACCCGGATTTAAAAAACCCTGAAATTAGTGACCTTAAAATGCATGTCAGGACAACCTGCACCGCCATAATCATTAAAACTGCCTGCACCTTCAATATGCTGAATAACGCATGATGCTTTTCCGCCGGCAGGTAAAGCGCCACAGGTAACACGATACTGATCTAAAGCAACATTGCTCTTACTATTGGTAGCGATTAGTGTTCCATAAGACCCGGCGCTAGCGTAACTGCCCTCATTTTTTATAGCGCCACCTTCTACTTTGCAACCAGACATGTTAAATGATAATTTTTTACTTTTATCTAATGGCAATGTATGCCGAGTCCCCGAACTGTCTTTAACATCTGTTCCGGTACCAGTCGTTGCACATCCATGTAATGCCATGATCACTAATAACCCAATAATCTTCTTAGACATTTTCGCATCCTTATTGCTCATTAAAAATTGTGTGGCTAACCCTTAAGGGCACCTCTAATAACAGATCAGATATCCGCAGGATATCCTACACCATAACCCAGTACGCCATCCATACGTAAACTGGCTAGCAGGTTCCATTCGGCCTCATTCTCCACCGAGACCGCATAAACCTTGAGATCCAGCCCGTGTGCCACCTTGGTGATGGATTCAATAAAAAACTGGTTGTCCTTGCTCTCCAGAATACCATGTACATAGCTACCATCTACCTTGATGTAATCGAGCTTGAGCTGGCTCAAATAGCCGAAAGAAGAAAAGCCACGGCCGAAATGGTCTAAGCCGACGCGGGTACGATACATGAGCAGCTTATTAACAAACTCGCTCAACGCGTCGATATTCTCAATGATGCCATACTCGGGAATTTCAATCAGCAATCTCGAAGCCGCATCAGGGGCTGTCGCCAACTCGGCGCATAGCCAATCGACAAACGCTTTATTCTGCACGCTGGCTGGAAATATATTAACAGCAACTGGCGTATCCCCGTAGCGCTTGCTTACCAGCCGCGCCAGGACTTCAGTAACGATTGCTTTGTCAAAATCCGTGGACAAACCATGACGCTTGGCCATTGGAACATAAATCCCGGCTGGAATCACTTCACCGTTTTCATTCGTCAGTTGCATGAGTGCTTCATAGTGCAAAATCGTGTTACGGCTGTGGTCAGCGGCACCCTTGACCGGCTGCATCAGCAGGGATAGACGATTATTTTGTAACGCATCACGCAGCACTTCGCCCCAACGCATTGATGTATTGACAGTGTTCGCACCCGATTTAGCAGAGTCGATCAAGTGCATCGTGTTTGGGCCTTCCTGCTGAGCCGTACGCAGTGCCAGATCAGCGGCTGACATTACCTCGCTATAGGTCTGCCCGCTGAACAGCGCAACACCAACATGACCGACTTCCTCGCTATCGGCCAGCCCGCGCTCCTTAAACCGCAGCAATGAATGCGCCAGCTGGTCACCTAGCGCACTTGCTTCCTGTTCGTCAACGTTATAAACCACTACAGCAAAATTAGCCCCAGACAAGTGTGCGGTGAAATACTCCGGGCTTGGTCGAGCTTTGCAGATGGCTTCAATAAACCCGGCTGCATTGCGCAGCAGCTCGTCGCCAGCCTGATAACCGCGTTTGGTGTTGTATTCTTTAAAATTATTCAGTTCAAGTAGCAGTACGGCGCCATGCTCGCCGGTTTTGATCAAATGTTCGAGCTGCATCTCAAAATAACGCCGGTTGGCAAGGCCTGTCAGCGGATCACGATAATTTTCAGAACGCAGGCGTTCAATGGAGGCTGCCTGCTCCTGGAACATCTCCTTGACCTTACACGTCATGCGGTTCATGGCCTCAACCACGCTGCGCAGTTCAAGCGTCCATGGCAACTTGCTCTGCACTGGATATTCACGATTGCAGATCGCCCTCGCCTGAGCTTCAACCGCGCGCAAAGGTCGCAAAATGTAATGCAGTGCCACCATACCCAGTGCGGAGGCCAGCAACGACATTCCGGCAAACCACCAGAACGATTGCACCACACTGCTCCACAACGCCATGTAGGCGTACCCCGGGTTAACCAGCACCTTAACCAGCCCGGCCTGCTGCCAACCGTCCATAATCAAGGCCTCGCCCGGTGGCGTTTCCAGCGTGAATAACTTAATGAACCATTTCGGCACGTTATTCAAATTAACCAGCTGGGTTTTATGGACGATGGGTTTGCCCTCAACATCCGTCACGACCACCTCGCGGTAATAGCCGCTATCAGACACCGCACTCACCATACGCTCTACCACCACATAATCATGCTTGCTGATATGTGGCGAAAGCGACATGCCCAACGAGGTCGCCGTATCCTGCGATATAGTTTGCAGCTGGTTGTTAAGATAGCTGCGCGTATTTTGAATGCTGAGCGTAAATGTGCCTGCAAACAGCAGTACAAACAGCAGCACGATCATTGCCAAAAGTTGCTTGAGTAGCGTCATCTTGATTCCTTCACAAGTTTTACTCGAATTCCTTACCCATGCGCGACATCATGTCACGCCACAGGCTGATCCCACTGGGTCCGCTGGCGATACTTTTACCAGAGGCACGTTCTTTTGCCAGCCACAAACCCTGGCCATTAAAACTGTAAACCGGTGCCAGGTCAGGACGCTCCGAAGCCGGCTTGATTTCCGGCTTAAGGTTATCCAACACCAGCGGCATTGCTGCCGGCGTCGCATAGTAAGTCAACACCATGTGCGAGCGCTGGATGGGATCTACATTCTGCGCCTTAACATAAGTGATCTTCAGCGTATTCATCGGCACCCTCAACGCCAGCAAGGTGAAGTATTTGCCAATGGAAAAATCTTCGCAGTCCCCACCGCCAGAAGCGAGCATTTCAAGCGGAGTAGCCCAATAATCAGCGACACCATAATGATCAAAATCCGAAACCCATAGTGTATTCTGGTTAAAGAAATCATTTACAAGCACCAGTTTTTCCGGCACTGATTTTCCCTGGGCTGAAGCAACCAATTGCACCCAATCGGAAACACGCTTGCGGCCAGCGGCAGTATATTTAGCCTCGATAGCTGAAAGCTGCCTCTCAGAAATCGAGATAGCAAAACCGTCTCCAACAACGGCTGGCAGCATCAGTGACACGCCGAGCAGACCAATTACCGCAACCCATCGCAGGCCAGAACCAGTTAATCGTAGAATGGTGCGTGGGAACATTCTCTATCCGAAAATATTGTTATTAGCTTAGGCAAATACTATACGAGACCTTAGCACGTGATGGTTTAAGCAAGCAAGCTGTGAAGCAGATGCTCGCAAAAAAAACAACAGGCAAATTGACATATAGCTAATCCCACCCACGCCGTTCCCTGAGCCTGTCGTGACCGTTCCCTGAGCCTGTCGAAGGGATATGTACCATTAACTTTGATTTTACCCTTCGACAGGCTCAGGGAACGACTTAAGTGGGAACGGTTTTAGTGAAATGGCGAAAATTTAAGTTTTAAGATCTAAAAAAATATTCGTGCAAAGTCTTTCATGCTTAGATAAAAATAAACCGGATTTTATACCGGTTTATTTTTTTAAAACTTCAAGTCAGTACATGCCCCGCTAAATCGGTAAGCATGTGACTTGTTAGTAACTCTTGCAGCTAACCATCATTTCGCTGCAGCTACATTGGCCTCTACATTAGCCTCTTCGCGCGGGGTAACACCCAGCGTATTAAGCAGGCGACCCATGTCGGCCATCAGGCGATAGCGAGAGAACAGATCAATATACTGCGCTTCGAGATAATTAGAACGACCGATAAAGAGCTCGTTTTCTGAATCCAACAAGTCTAGCAACGTACGCTGACCGATATTGAACTGTTGCGCATAACCATCACGTGTACGCTCTGCAGCCTCAGCGGTAGCCTTCAATTTCGGCAAACGATCCTGCGCGGTAAGCAACGAGTTCCAAGACAGACGCAAGCTTTCTTCTACCTGGCGTTGGGTGCGATTCAACACTTCTATCGCCTCCTGAGTTTGAATGCCAGCCTCTGAAATACGCGCCTTGTCAGATCCACCATTGAACAGATTGTAGCGCATACGCACCATCGCATAGGCATCGTTGTTTTTGTAATCTACGCCATCTAAATCATTGTTCCAGCTGGTGCCGAGCTCAAGATGAACGCGTGGCTTTAATAATGATTCAGCAGCACTTTTCTGCGCACGCGTGGCTTCAATATCGGCCATTGCAGAGCGCAGAATTGGATTGTTCTCCAATGCCTCTTTCAAAGCATCATCAACACTGGCAGGCGCTTCTACAATCGCCGGCTTAACCAACGCATCAGGCATTACGCCAACAACGCGGTTATAGGCAATATTGGCTTCTCGCAAGTTGGCTTCAGCTGAAGCCACATTTGCCTGAGAAAGGGAAAACCGAGCCTGCGCCTGATCAAGGTCAGCCTTGCGACCGATGCCGCCTTCGCTACGGATTTTGATCTGACCGAAGGTTTTATCGTGCACCGCCAGATTATCTTGAGCTAGCTTGAGCAACTCCTCACGGCGTAACACATCCAGATAAGCCTCAATCGCTTTCAAGCTGATTTGTTCAGAAGTCCCCATCACTTTACGTGAGGCAGAACTCAAGCGGGATTTTTGGCGCTCCACTTCGCTACTGGTAGCAGAACCGTCATACAGCAATTGAGACAGCGTAAGGCCAGATTCACCACGTGTAAGTGTGTCATCGCGACCTGGTTTACTACGGGTAGAAGTATTCTCGCTCCACTCTCTACCATAGCCAAGATTCAAATCCACTTTTGGGTAATAACCACCTTTGGCTTGCTTCACCGCTTCATCAACAGATAACTTGCGGTTGGCATCAATGAGAATATCCGGGTTGGTTTGGATAGTCTGACTCACCGCCTCTGACAGCGT
>Ga0156104_133_pt1 | contig 9406 bp, 7 predicted proteins | sample RifCSPlowO2_02_FD_107757 | JGI IMG/M metagenome (GOLD analysis project Ga0156104, IMG submission 107757) | Methylotenera sp. RIFCSPLOWO2_02_FULL_45_14 | reverse complement strand
ATATCCGCCACCATTGGCGCGACCTTGGCATTTTTGGCTGCACGCTTCGTACTGCGCGATTCCGTACAAAAAAGTTTTGGTGACAGGCTGTCTGCCATCAATGCCGGTGTTGAAAAAGACGGTGCGTTTTACCTGTTTTCTTTACGTCTGGTACCGGTGTTTCCATTCTTTCTCATCAACCTATTGATGGGGCTTACCCCGATTAAAATCAGCACCTATTTTTGGGTGAGCCTGGTAGGCATGGCGGCTGGCGCAGCGGTTTATGTAAATGCAGGTACACAACTGGCGGCACTGAGCAGCCTATCCGGCATTCTCTCGCCTGCGCTGATAGGCTCATTTGCTTTATTAGCTGCTTTTCCATGGGCAGCACGTTGGGGAGTGAGTGCGTATAAAACTCGTCAGCTTTATGCACGCTGGCCTAAGCCGGAAAAGTTTGACCGCAACCTGGTGGTCATCGGTGGCGGCGCGGCAGGCTTAGTGACCTCATATATTGCCGCCGCCACCCGCGCCAAAGTCACACTGATTGAAGGCCACAAAATGGGCGGTGATTGCTTGAATTATGGTTGCGTGCCCTCCAAAGCCATCATTCGTTCAGCTACCTTTGTTCATCAGGCAAAACACGCAGATAAGCTGGGTATTGCCAAGGTAGATGTTGAATATAATTTTGCCGATGTCATGCGCCGTGTGCATCGTGTGATTGGCACCGTTGAGCCACATGACTCGGTGGAACGCTACACCAAACTCGGCGTAGATGTGGTGCAAGGCACTGCGCGCATTACTTCACCATGGACGGTAGAAGTGAATGGCCAGACTTTGACCACCCGCGCCATTGTTATCGCCACGGGGGCACGGCCGACGATTCCAAAAATCCCTGGCTTGGAGTCAGTCACGCATTACACGTCAGATACCATTTGGTCCATCACCGAGCGCCCTAATCGCTTGGTGGTGCTAGGTGGCGGCCCGATTGGCTGTGAGCTGACACAAGCCTTTGCCCGCCTCGGCTGCCAAGTCACGCAAGTAGCGCGTAGCGGTTTGATGGGCAAAGAAGATGCTGATGCGGTTGCACTGGTAGAAACAGCATTACTTGCCGATGGCGTACGTGTTTTAACCTACACCAATACCATCCGTTGCGAACGTGATGATAGCGGGCAACGTCTGATTGTTCGCCACAAAGATGGCATTGAAGAGACCATCGAGTTTGATGCCTTACTGTGCGCCGTTGGCAAAACTGCACGCACTGAAGGTTTTGGGCTGAAAGAATTAGGCATACCGCTCTCGAACAATCGCACAATTGAAGTAGATGCCTGGCTGCAAACGCTCTACCCAAACATTTACGCCGCAGGCGACGTGGCTGGGCCTTACCAATTCACGCACACGGCAGCACATCAGGCATGGTTTGCAGCAGTGAATACATTATTCGGCAGCTTAAAGCGCTTTAAAGTTGATTACTCAGTGATTCCGTGGGCAACCTTTACCAGCCCAGAAATAGCACGGGTCGGGTTATCTGAAGACGAAGCCAAACAACAAGGCGTTGCTTACGAGGTGGTGAAATATGGGCTGGATGACCTGGACCGCGCCATTGCTGACGAAGCCGCTCACGGCTTTGTAAAAGTGCTCACCGTGCCGGGCAAAGATCGTATTCTGGGTGCAACCATCGTCGGCGAACATGCCGGTGACCTGCTGGCAGAATATGTACTTGCCATGAAGCACGGCCTCGGCATGAACAAGATATTAGGCACTATTCACACCTACCCCACTTGGTCAGAAGCCAACAAGTACGCAGCTGGCGAATGGAAGCGCGCGCATGTACCGCATCGAATCTTAAGCTGGGTAGAAACATTCCATACTTGGAAAAGAGGTTAGGTTTCATATGAAATATCTGAAAAAATTACTAATATCCGCGTTATTGACACTGGCGACTATTCTAACGCCAACTCAGCGACCGCTGCCGACTTGGTCGCTGCCAACAGATTTTTGAATCGCCTGCACCTGAACTCACTGCTGCCTACATGAATGGCGCTCGAAGAATAAAGTCATTAGGGCTGTCAGCTATCATGACTCAAACCATTGATCGAACCAGTGATGAGTGATAGAGTCCCATGTACATGAAATACTTACGTACAATTGCTAGCTTCCTGATTTTGGTCATGGCCTCAAGCCCTGTGTTGGCAGCTGTTTGCTCAATTTCATGCGCGACGGGATCGCTAGCAGCCAACATAACCTCCTCTGTGGATTTTGTAGCGAGTGATTCATCCGCCATGACTGCCGATCACTGCCATCATGGCGTGACTGACGCTGGCAAGCATGAATCTAGTAAGCAAACGCCTGATAAACAAGCGTCTGACAAACACCAGTCCAATGCTGAACACAAGGGTTGCACTATGGCTGGGGGCTGCCATTTTTCTCAAGCTGCCCCTGCTTCGCCAATCCTGTTGTTATCCGTAAACTACACCAGCGTCACCTTGCCGCACTTTACCTCATCCGCACTTGGTGCGGATGTTCCACCACCAATAAAACCTCCCGCCTAAATTGATGCACTAGGGGGCTAACTACGTCTGTTAGTCCCAGTATGTTATTTCAAGTATTTAGGAGCGTTTTCATGAATAAATCCTGGTTGGGGAAAATCCTGCTTGCTGCGTGGTGCCTGCTGGCCGCATTACCTGCCTATGCTGAGCAAAGTCTGGCGCAAAACTTTGCCACAAAAAAAAACTTAACCCTGATGGAAGCCATTCAATTGGCTACACAAAACCAGCCATTGCTGCAGTCGCTGGATGATGCAGCAGCTGCCGCGCGTGAAGCAGCAGTAGCTGAAGGTCAATTGCCTGACCCTAAATTGAAGCTTGGTGTGCAAAATCTGCCCATTAACCATGGCAATACACTCAACTTCAATCGCGACGACATGACCATGACCACCATCGGCGTGATGCAGGAGGTGACGCCATCACAAAAACGCGAAGCTGCATCGAACATTCTGGAAGCCGAGGCACAGCAGTTTCACACCGAACAGGCTGCGACTGCGCGTTCTATCCAACGTGATGTTGCACTGGCTTGGCTCGATACCCATGAAGCGCAGCGCAAAACCACGCTATATCAGCGGCTCGCTGATGAAATGGATGCCGAACGCAAAGTAGCGATTTCCCGCATTAGTTCTGGCGCTGCACAAGCAAACGACGTGCTGCGTCTAGACCGAGAGCTTTCGATGACAAAAGACAAACTACTCACTACCCAGCGCGATGAACGCCGTGCGCGCGCAGGGCTGGCACGCTGGATAGGCGAGGCATCATTGAGGCCACTGCCGGCAGATTTGCCAGACTTGCCCACGGCGTTAAACGGCGAACAGGCAATAGTAGAACTGGAAAAACATCCCCTACTGGAAAACGCCCGCTATGGTGAACACGTGGCCAGTTCTGAAGTCGAACGTGCCAAAACCGAACGGCTGCAAAACTGGAGTTGGGAGGTCATGTACGGCAAGCGCCGTAGCGACCTTAGCGACATGGTAACTTTACAGGTGGCAATAGATTTGCCATGGGATCGCGCCAATCGGCAAGACAGGCGCACCGCAGAAAAGATAATACTGGTAGAAAAAGCGCGCAAACTCACCGAAGATCGCCGCCGCGAACTGGCCGCCGAACTGGAATCAGCCAAAGCCGACTGGGATTTGGCACAAGCACGCGAAGACGAACATCAACAGCGCCTGATTCCAACCGTACAGGCGCGTCTTGAGCTGACACAAGCAGGATATGCAGCGGGTAAGCTAACGCTTGCCGAGGTGTGGGAGGCGCGCCGCGGCTTGATCGACGTCGAACTCGAACACTGGTCCATCCTCGCCGACCGCGCGCGCGCGGCAGTCAAGCTCGGCTATTTACTCAATAGCAATCAATTTAAAGGGAGCCAACCATGAAACGCATCCATGTGGTGATTCTAATCGCCTTACTGGCACTAGCGGCTGGCGCAGGCTGGTTTATCTGGCAAAAATCCATGCGTGCCCATGTTGCTATAACGAAGCCAGAACAAACCAATACAGTTAACAGCGTGGTGCAGGACAGTAGCGGCAAAGCTGTGCTTTACTGGTACGACCCCATGGCGCCGGCGCAGAAGTTCGAACGGCCGGGCAAGTCGCCATTCATGGACATGCAACTGGTACCGAAATATGCTGATGAAGGCGCTGGATCTGGCACTGAGGGTGGCGTTAGCATCCCGTCGCAAACCATACAGAACCTGGGAATCCGTCTGAGCAAAGTGCAGATGACGCGCTTTGGTGAAAAGCTATCCGCCATCGGTCGTATTGAGCCCGACGAACGGCGTTTTTACGATGTGCAGACGCGCCTGCCAGGATTTGTGGAAAAATTGTATGCGCGTGCCGTAGGTGACCCCGTGCGTCGCGGTCAAAAAATCGCTGAAATTTACGCACCGGAATTGCTGGCCGCGCAACATGAGTATCTGGCGCTGCTGAAACTGGATCAAGTGTCTGATCTGGATGCGCTCAGAAAAGCAGCGCGCGGCCGCCTGCAATTGTTAGGCATGACGGAAGGCGAAATTGCCGCCATCAACCGCAGCGGATCAGCCAGTGCGCGCTTCGGCATCTATGCGCCAGCTTCTGGTGTGCTGACTGCGCTGGGCGTGCGCGAAGGTGCACAGCTCATGGCTGGTGCCAGCCTGATGCAAATCGCTGATCTCTCCGCGGTATGGCTGATTGCCGAAGTGCCAGAACGTGATGCGGCGCGACTCAAGCCTGGAATTGCTGCCGAAGTGCGACTACAAAGCCTGCCAGGCGAAGTGTTCAAAGGGCGTATTGATTATTTATATCCGCTACTGGATGACGCGAGCAGAACCGTGCGCTTGCGCATTGAGCTGCCTAACAGCAGCGGGCAGCTTCGCCCCGGCATGTATGCCGATATTGAGCTTGCTGGTCAAACCCGCGAGGCTTTGTCAGTGCCGAGTGAAAGCATCATTGCCACCGGCATGCGCAAGGTGGTTATCGTCAAAGAAACACATAGCTTCCGTCCAGTTGAGATTGAAACTGGCGAGGAGCGCGATGGCAGCACTGAAATTCTCAAGGGCTTGTCCGTTGGTGAAGATGTCGTGGTTTCTGGCCAGTTTCTGATTGATTCCGAGGCATCGTTATCAGGCGTACTGGCAAGGTTGAGCCAGCAAATGCCAGAACCTCCAATAAACGCACTGCAGACACCCACTGAACATGACATGTCTAGTATGGAACAAGCGCAGAAAACACCAGAGAAAATGCTAAAAGGTCGAGGCAAGGTGGTTGCCGTGGATGAAAAATCCGGCGAAATCACCCTGGCGCATGAACCGATCTCAGCACTCGGCTGGCCGGCAATGACCATGGACTTTAAAGTACACAATGCCAGTCAGTTAGCTAAGCTCAAATTGGGAGACCAAGTGGAGTTTGAGCTCAAGTTGCAAGGTGATGAATACGTGATAGAACGTATTCAGAAACATGGGGCATTGCCATGATTGAACGCATTATTCGCTGGTCGGCAGCCAATCGGCTGATGGTGTTGCTGGTGACGCTGCTGGTAACGGCGTGGGGCGTATTTGCCATGCTGAGAACGCCGCTGGATGCGATCCCTGATCTTTCCGATACGCAGGTTATCATTCGTACAGAGTGGCCAGGGCAGGCGCCGCAGATTGTAGAGAACCAGCTTACCTACCCTTTGACTACCACCATGCTGTCGGTGCCGGGGGTGAAAACCGTGCGCGGATATTCACTGTTCGGCGACTCTTATGTTTATATTTTATTCAATGATGGCACCGATCAATACTGGGCGCGCTCGCGCGTATTGGAGTATTTGAGCCAGATTGCAGCCAACCTGCCAGCAGGTGTCAGCCCTAGTCTGGGGCCAGATGCGACCGGTGTAGGCTGGGTCTACGAATATGCATTGGTGGATCGTAGTGGCAAGCACGATTTAGGTGAGCTGCGGGCATTGCAGGACTGGTTTCTGAAATTCGAACTGAAGACCATTCCCGATGTGTCCGAGGTGGCTACGTTGGGCGGTATGGTGCGCCAATATCAGGTGCAGGTGGATCCTGACAAGCTACGCAACTACCGCATCCCGTTATCCAAAGTTGTGTCGGCAATTAAGGACGCCAATCAGGAAACCGGCGGTGCCGTAGTGGAATTAGCCGAAGCCGAATACATGGTGCGTGCCCATGGTTATCTGGAGTCACTGGACGATTTCCGCCATATCCCCATCAAGGTCAGCGATAGCGGTACGCCGATTCTGCTATCCGATGTAGCGCGCATCCAGATTGGGCCAGAATTGCGACGCGGCATTGCCGAGCTCAATGGCGAGGGTGAAGTGGTTGGCGGCATTATTGTGCTGCGCTCTGGCCGCAATGCGTTAAAAGCGATTGATGCGGTCAAGGCCAAGCTTGCCACACTGAAAAAGAGCCTGCCGCCAGGGGTGGAAATCGTCACCACTTATGACCGCTCGCAACTGATTAAGCATGCCGTTGATAATCTCACGCATAAACTGATTGAAGAATTCATTGTAGTAGCACTGGTCTGCGCCCTATTCCTATGGCACCTCAGGTCAGCATTGGTCGCCATCGTCGCTTTGCCGCTGGGTGTGCTGATGAGCTTCATCGTCATGTATCATCAAGGCATCAACGCCAATATCATGTCGCTAGGCGGCATCGCCATTGCCATCGGCGCCATGGTTGATGCTGCGATCGTGATGATCGAGAATGCGCACCGCAAGCTCGATCAATTCCGCTCCCAACAGGGCGAGCCCAATCAAGCCAAACGTGTGGCGCTGATCATCGAAGCGGCGAGCGAAGTCGGCCCAGCGCTGTTTTTCTCCCTGCTGATCATCACGCTGTCTTTCATTCCAGTATTTACACTGGAAGCGCAGGAAGGCAAACTATTTGCACCATTGGCTTTTACCAAAACTTACGCCATGGCCGCTGCCGCTGGATTGTCGGTAACACTGGTGCCGGTACTGATGACCTTTTTCATACGCGGGCGCATCCGCTCCGAGCATGACAATCCGCTCAATCGCTGGATGATTGCGCTGTATAGGCCGTTACTGGGCGGCGTATTGCGCCACCCAAAAACCACGCTGATCATAGCCTTATGCGCAGTGCTGCTGACCTTGTGGCCGCTGAGCAAACTAGGTAGCGAATTCATGCCGCCACTGAACGAAGGCGACCTGCTTTACATGCCTACCGCCCTGCCCGGGCTTTCGGCCGCTAAGGCATCAGAAATTCTGCAACTCACCGACCGCCTGATTAAGACCGTGCCCGAGGTGAAAACTGTATTTGGCAAAGCTGGTCGCGCCGAGACGGCCACCGACCCAGCACCGTTAGAAATGCTGGAAACCACCATCCAGCTTAAAGACCGTGCAGAATGGCGGCCGGGCATGACACCGGAGAAGCTCATCGCCGAACTCGACGCGCGGCTCAAAATTCCTGGTATGGCCAATGTCTGGGTGCAGCCCATCCGCAATCGCATTGATATGCTCTCTACCGGCATTAAGAGCCCGGTCGGCATCAAAATTGCCGGGCCTGACCTTGCCACGCTGGAACGGCTTGGGGTGGAGGTCGAACGCATCATGAAGCAAGTGCCCGGCGCCGGTTCAGTGATTGCCGAGCGCGTAACTGGTGGGCGCTATATCGATGTCAAAATAAATCGCCTGCATGCGGCGCGTTATGGCCTGAGCATTGCCGATGTGCAGTCGCTGGTTTCAACTGCGATTGGCGGCGACAACATCGCCGAAAAAGTAGATGGTCTGGCACGCTACCCAATCAATGTGCGCTTTCCACGTGAGCTGCGTGATTCAATTGAAAAGCTCAAAACCTTGCCCATCATCACCGAAAAAGGCGCCACGGTTCCATTGGGTACGGTCGCCGAGGTGACTATCACCGATGGCCCGCCCATGATTAAAAGTGAAAACGCACGCCCCAACGTGTGGGTGTATGTGGATATACATGACCGCGATCTGGGCAGCTTTGTGCATGACGCCAAAGCTACGCTGGATAAGGAACTGCAACTGCCCGCCGGCTATTCGCTGGCATGGTCTGGACAGTTCGAATACTTCGAACGCGCCGCCAAACGATTGAGCTACGTAGTGCCAATGACGTTGGGCATTATCTTCATTCTGCTATTTATGGCGTTCAAGCGTATCACGCCCGCTCTGCTCATCCTCGGTACATTGCCATTTGCGCTCGTAGGGGCAGTATGGTTTCTTTATCTACTCGGTCATCACTTCTCCATTGCCAGCGGCGTCGGCATGATCGCGCTGGCAGGTCTGTCGGCAGAATTCGGTATTATCATGCTGGTGTATCTGGACGACGCCATCGCACGCTATCGCGCTGAGGGACGGCTCAATACGCTGGAAGACTGGCATGCCGCATTGATGGAAGGTGCCGTGCTCAGAGTCCGACCGAAAGCCATGACTGTCGCCGTGATTTTGGCTGGGCTGATGCCGATACTATTAGGCACAGGAACAGGCAGTGAAACCATGAGCCGCATCGCCGCGCCCATGGTCGGCGGCATGCTGACTGCGCCGCTGCTGTCGTTATTTGTGCTGCCAGCGGCCTATGTGCTGTTGCGGCGCTCTTTAAAAGTGGAAAGGACGTAACTATGCCTGAAATTATCCCCAATTTTCACCCTTTGCTGGTGCATTTCCCGATTGCGCTGATTTCCGTGTCGGCATTCTTCCATGTAGCGGCAATCGCAACGCGGGGTAAACCCTGTGCCATGCATTATGCCATTCTCGCCCATACTACGCTGTGGCTGGGCGCGCTAACCGCGCTACCCACTGCTTTTTTCGGCTGGCAGGCATCCAACAGCGTGAACCACGACGAGGCAGGCCACGCCGCCATGCTAATCCACCGCGCTTGGGCGCTGAGCACACTGGCGGTACTGGCGGTTTTGGCAAGCTGGGATGCCTGGCGTAACAAGATAAATGCGGTGCCCGTGTGGTGGTTTGCAGTCGCGGTGATCGGAGCGTGTGGGATGGTGACCACTACGGCCTGGCGTGGCGGGGAACTGGTTTATCAGCACGGGCTAGGCGTGCTCTCGCTGCCTGCCGTTAAACCTGACCAGATGCACGGACATGCGCATGGTTCCACGATAAATGACGGAGAGCATGCACATGCCGATGTCATACATCCAGAAGATGACACCCATGAACATTCCCACGATAAGCATGCCCATTGAAATTTTGAACAGGAGAAAACCATGCAGTTATGGACACGCATTTGCGCTGTAACAATTATATTCAACCCGGTTTGCACATTCGTTTACTACTGAAATAAGCTCTATGAAAGGAACAATAATGGCAACTGATCCGGTATGTGGAATGACAGTGGACGAGAAATCTGCCGCAGCTAGTGTTGTGCATTCTGGCAGGACATATTATTTCTGCTCGCCCAAATGTCA
>Ga0156104_135_pt1 | contig 10752 bp, 9 predicted proteins | sample RifCSPlowO2_02_FD_107757 | JGI IMG/M metagenome (GOLD analysis project Ga0156104, IMG submission 107757) | Methylotenera sp. RIFCSPLOWO2_02_FULL_45_14 | reverse complement strand
ATCATGGCTGTATTGCCTACTATAGTTAACGCTTCGAGCACAACACCTTGCAAGGCTGCCTGTAAAGTGTTGGCTGGGCATTGTTGGCTTATCTGGATGACCAGCGGTAAATCTACGGATTCTCGTAATTCTTGCACAGTACCTAGTGCGTGAAGTTTGCCTGATTTTAATACAGCCAACCGTTGCACACGCTCTTGTATTTCTGACAGAATATGTGAGGTGATAACTACAGTGACGCCCTGAGCGTTAAGCTCGTGTAGAATGGAATAAAACTCGCGAATGCCTTCCGGGTCGAGACCTGTTGTGGGCTCATCCAGAAATAATATACGCGGCTTGCCAAGCAACGCTTGGGCAAAGCCAAGGCGCTGACGCATACCCTTAGAATAACCATCTACTCGTCGGGTGGCCGCATGTGCTAAACCAACTTTCTCTAGTAGCGGTAAACATTTGTCGCGCTCGCAGCCCTTGAGAGCAGCAAAAAATTGTAGCGTTTCCAAACCTGTCAGGTTGTCATAGAAAACTACGTTTTCAGGTAGGTAGCCAATCGAGCGGCGCAGCTCACGAAACCTGCTGCCGTGCACTGGCGTACTATTGATGTTGATCTCGCCTGAAGTTGGCGGAATCAGCCCTAACATCATTTTGAATAATGTACTCTTGCCAGCGCCGTTATGTCCGATCAGTCCCAGCGTTTCACCCTCGAGTATGCTAAGCGTCACGCCATCTACGGCAAGTACTTCACCGTAATACTTGAAGATATTTTTGACCTCAATCACGTTGTTTTTCAAGCCTAGATTTTTCAAGCCAGGTACTCCAATTTTTGTTGAAAGGCACCATACGTGGATGTTGGTCGACAATACTAGTCGCACGCAGTAGGGGAAACTGTCTGGCCACTAATCGTAATGTTTGCACCGCAGGGCTATTAAGCAGAAGTTTAGCTGCAGGGTATTTCCAAGTGAGGTGATCCACTAAGTCGCTTGCCTCGTACGGTACATCGCCCATGCCGTCACCATTGCGGTCCCAGCCGACATAGTTGCTCCAGTAATTGCCAGTTTTAACGCCCCAGTATTCGTCCTTACTGGCCACGTACTTAATCTGCTCTCTGTTATTGATGAGGTCATTGCCTTCAACCTCATTATGGATAGATCCTGCCCACAGGTGCACGCCAACACGATTAACGATAATCAGGTTATTACGCAAAACATTGTATTCTGCATCATAAATAAAAAAACCACGACGGTTGCCCGCCACCACGTTATTTTCAATCACTGAGTCTGTGATAGTGCGTAGCATAATGCCATGATCCGAGTTACCCCAAGCACGGTTGTTGCGAACGGTCTGGTTGCGAACTTCCATCAGCGCCAATCCGCCGCGATTGAGGTAGGATTCGTTATTTTCCCATACATTGTAGTTTGAGTTCATGTAGTGAGTACCGTAGCGCAGATGATGCAAACGATTGCCACGGAACAGCGCGTGATCGGAAACATCCACATAGATGCCATCACGAGTAAAGCTAACGTGGTTGTCTAAAATCTTTGCACCACTACTGTTATAAAGCTGAATGCCGTTTCCGCGCTGTGCCGAAGCTAAATCCCGCATGCCGGTGATATTGTTGCCGATGACCTGAATGTCTTTTACTTTCTCAATCCATAGGCCAAACAAAGTGTAATTGATGGTGTTATTGCGAACGATGGCACGGTCACTGCCCGGCTCCAGATAAATGCCGGCATTCTGTGCAGTAAGGTCGGCGCCGCTGTTGCTGATAATAAAACCTTCAATGACAACATCTGGCGATTTGATGCGAATCACATCGCCCGTGTTGCCACCGTCTAACGTAGGCTTATTTAGTCCCTTGAGATGAAGTGGCTTAGTGATGACCAAATGAATAGGATAGTAGCCATGTGCAACTAACACCGTATCCCCTGCCGCTGCTTTTTGAATAGCTTCAGCAATGGACTGCCCTGGGGCCACTGTGTGTTCCGCTGTCCGTCCTTGAACACAAAACAACAATAAGCCAAGTATGGCGAAATTACATACCAGGTGCATTAGTCCACCATCTGCAGCAAACCGAGATTACGCAGTGCAATAAAAAGAACCGCACCGATTAAGAGGTTCTTGAACATTACGTAGCAAATCATGTCCATGCATGCTGCAGACCGGTATTGATGACCCCACCATGGCCCATCTTTGATATAAGGCTTGCATTGCAGGCGAATGATGATTTCGTAAACACTCCAGCCTAGCCACCAGCCGATGACGGCACTTGCGCCTAACTGCCCGTTGGCCGCCAGACCCCAAGCCGTAGTTGCGGCGATTGCCATGGCCAGCCCAGCGGTCTGTATCGCTTTGTGCTGGCGCCAGCCTTGCTTGCTCCATGGCCAAAGGTGGTCAACGAGTTCGTTTAGCAGCCACTTAACGCCAGTGGTCTTAGCATAGGGCGGAGAGAAGTCATGAATAGCTGGTTTCATTCGTTAGCTCTTTTTGCTGGCACAGGGTGAATTGGGATGTAATAACCAGCAGCATTGATTCGTGTCAGTGGCAAACCAGATTTTTCACGCAGTTTGCGCTCCTTCGACAGCGGAGGGCAAGCATGGTCGTCATAATACAGGATCTGGCAGTCGAGGCAGAGCAAGCATTCGCGTGAATCTATGTGCCCTTGCGCGTCAATTGCCTGGGGACCGCAACCTCGGGCGCATGCAGTGCAAGTCGTGCATTCGGCCTTGCGCTTGAGGCCGAACCAGCGGAAGGTGGTGGGCATCGCAAGCGCTGCACCCAGCGGGCACAGGTATTTGCAGAACGGCCGTTCAGTGAACAGAGACAAGCCAAGCAGAGTGGCGGTAAACAACGTATATGGCCAGCTACGGTTGAACAGACCCACCAGAAAGGTGGTCTTGAACGGCTCAACTTCCGCCAGTCTTTCCGCCAGCCCCATGGAAAAGAACGATACGGCTAGCAATCCCCAGAATATGCCGTACTTTACCCATTTCAGCCGGTTATGCCAGCGCATCGGCGGTTCGAATTGGAACCGTCTTAACCCCACGGCGCCCGCCGCTTTGTAGAGAATCTCGGACAGTGAGCCAAACGGGCACATCCAACCGCAAAACAAGCCGCGTCCCCACACAAACACGGTGACGATGATAAACAACCAGAAGATGAAGATAAATGGGTCGGAAAGAAACAGCTCCCACTTCCACTGAAATAATATCGAGTGGAACCAAGTTAGCACTTGCGTGATGGAAGGCTGCGCCATCAGGCCAAAGCCGATAAAACCGATGCTGGTTAGCCAGATTGCGTATTTGGGGATTGAAACCCAGCGCTTCTCTTTGCGGCTGCTGTGACGCACCAGCCAATCACGATTAGCATAAGTTACTGTGGTAAAGAGTAAAATGACAACGAAGGCTGCAATCTCCCAAATGCGTGATTTCCATATTTTTAGCCAAGTAGGATCGGGTTTGATCACCACGGGTCGCCCGCCTTCCATATAACTGTCTTGTAACCAGTATTCACGGTCGAAATTGGCGAAGGTTCTGGTGCCAGTCTGCTTATCCACTTTGTTGCCTAAAAACACTAGACTCCATGGGTAAGCCGCGCTGAAGCTAGTGCTGCGAATGATAAATATGGCAGACTCATTAAATTCAGGCGCCCCTGTGGCCCGAATGTTATACAGGTTGCGATAATCAGTATCTCGAAACGTGAAGCTATCCATGTCTTGCGATACTTGGACCCGATCATAAATACCGCCACGTACAAAACCCGAACCTTTAAACGAGGCTGCTCCGTTGGCGACGATAAAAATGGCGTGCTCATTGGGCTTAAGGTCAGCCATCAACCCTGCGTAATTGCGCTCACCCAAAATGCTGCGACCGATGGCAGGTGTATTGAGATAGCCGAAGTAAAGGTCAATGTAAGACTGACCCGTATTGTCCAGACCAACATCGGCAGGTGATACCTTAAGGTGCTGAACGCTACCTTCTGCCAGCAACTCATCCCAAGTGTGCTGCTCAGAAGTCGAGGTGAATTTTGCTTGCGGCCTAGGGACGGCCTTGATAATACCAACCTGTTTAGCGACTTCGTAGGCACAACGCATCACTACTTGATTTTCTGAAATCACTGTCACGGTTGCACCACTTATGGCATCAATGCCAATATAGCCGCCCTCAGCGCGCGCCTTGCCTATTTCCACCTTATCCCAGGCATACTTGCCGACGAACTGCTTAATAAACTTGGTCAGCTCGCTTTCTGGTATGCCCACCAGCAGAATCGGCTCGCTGTGTCTCAATACCTTCACGCCGACAATCTTGCCTGCGATATTCATGCCGATCAGGGTGACGACTGGTTTTCCTGAATAGGCGGGGATATCGACAATGTCGGTAGAAAGAAATACATAACCGATCAGCTCACGCTCGCCATCATCTTCATTGTTGTCACTCTCCTTGTGCTTGCCATTCTTGTTGCGATAAGCCTCGACGTAGGCGGGACGGCCTTTACGCGGAGAGAAATGGTCAGCATTTGGGAATACATCATGGCAAGGCACATAAGCGCACAGGTCAGGATCTGTAGAAAGATTTACTGGCAGTGGCGCTTCGTATGAGCCTGAGTGGCTCTCTTTAGCGTGATGTTCTTGTTCTGAGGGACCCGTTTCTTTATCGCTATCAGCTAATGCTGCAGTAGAAAATGCGGCAGAAAAACTTAGGGTGACTATAAAATACCAGCCGATCAGCACCATACAAGCTTTGATCGCATGAAATGCGCTACTTGCCGCTGATGATTGAGTGTTCATGTGAGTTTAGGTGGTCATTAGGATGATTAAGTTGCAAACATACAACTAGTTTAAACGGAATTGGGGAGAGCCAGCACTACTGACTCACCCCAATTTTCGCTTTTAATGGTAAAACTTAGGCTTCTACTACAAATCTGCTGCGCATTTCAAGATGCAATGCATGGCAGAAGTGTGTGCAGTAAATCCAGAACATCCCAGCCTTGTCAGCCTTAAAGGTAACGGAGTGGGTTTCTTGCGGATTGACGATAAAGTTAACGTTATATTTCTCAATACCAAAGCCGTGTGTTAAATCTTCAACTTTGTCATGATTAGTTAAAATCATGGTGACTTCATCGCCAAGCTTAACCTTAATTTCCTGCATGCTAAAGTTAGGCGCTTGAGATGTCAGATAAACGGTCACTTTTTTACCTTTACGTTCAATGCGGCTATCCGCGAAGGATTTCACTGCATTGGGGAAATCATTCATATCAGACACTTGTTTCGTCTTAACTACATCTGCCCGCACAATGATGGCGTCATGTGGCTCAGGGTAAGCTGTGTGGTCGTGAATCAGACGCATTTTGTCGCCTGTGATGTCGATCAACTGTTCGGTTTCGACATGTAACGGGCCTACTGGCAAGAAACGATCTTTGGAAAACTTATTACCTGAGTTATAGAATTTTCCGTCTGCTTCTTTGGTTTCACCCATGGATGTATAACCGTGACCAGGCTGGTAATGCACATCGATACGATCCAGCACAGGCTGCACGCTCTTATCACCCTTGAATTGGGCAATTGCTTTATCAACGTTCCATTTGACGATTTGGCTGTCGAGGAAAAGTGTAGTAAAAGCATTGCCTTTACCATCAAAGCCTGTATGTAATGGACCTAGACCGATTTCCGGCTCTGCTACTACGGCATCACGTGGATCCTTTAATTCACCAGCAAACCACTTATGCACTAACTCAGTAGCCACCACTGAAGCGGTAGGTGATAACTTACCTGAACAGACGAAGTATTTACCATCAGGTGAAATATTCACACCATGCGGATTTTTAGGCACAGGCACATAACAAGTTAGTGCTGTTTTTGGATCCTTGTTGGCTTCTCTAGTGCCATCGACTACCGGCACCTTGGAGGTGCCAATAGTGAAAGTTTTACCAGCTTTAACTGCTGCTTCAATACGCTCAACATTGAGGAATAAACAAGCATCACGTTCTGCTGACATCATGTCGGCCAGTGTTGCGCCGTTCTCTGTGTTGTATTGATTAGTGGCAGCCAACTTACCGTCATAGGAAGTGGCAACTAAATCCATATTACCATCGACTTTAACCTGCCAACGCACTTGCATGCTCTCTGCATCGACACAGGTGAATAAAGAAAACCATTTTGTCGGGTCAGTTGCATCACGGCCATCATTAGGTTGCGGTGTTGCAAACTCAGCACCACAGAATACACGGGTGGTGTGGTTGATACTAGCATCTACAGGGTCGCGCTTGTCCGGAAAAATGCCATGAAAACCTTGTACATTGGGTATGTCAGTAATGGCGTCACATTCCATTCTGTCCATACGGATGCGGGCTAGGCGGTTGTTAAGTTTGTCGTTGGTCCATAGATATTTACTGTCATAGGTACCGTCAGTATAAGAGCCATGCACGTGGTGTGTGTCACCAGTGATGTACTTTAAGCTACCGTCCGGATTGGTACCCATGATGGCCTTGGACTCGTTGGTGATACCCCAGCCTACCATCGGGTCGATGTTGAATATCGGAACACGCTTAAGGACGCGACCTGAGGGTACGCCATAGATGCGCACTTCGCCATTATGCCCCGAACTTGAGAATGAATAGTAAGAATCCAGCTTGCCAGGAGGTACGTCGAACTCGCCATGAGCTACGGCGCGACTAGCATCGCCACCAGCTTCTGATGCTTTATCTACCGCCGCTGTCTGACCATCTTTTTTACAGGCGGACAGTCCCATCGCCAGACCTGCACCTGCTAATGTTGCCACCGCAGTTGTCCCTAAAAATTTTCTCCGGCTCTTGTCACTTAGGATCTCGCTGTGAATTTCGTTGTCATCTGCTTCTTGGCTATGCTCGCTCATGATTTTCTCCTCTTAACGATGGCTGAAGTATCAGTCTATATCTGCGACATTTTGTCGCACAATGGAATAAGTCTAACAGACCATAAATTTTATTGCTTGATTTAAATCAAGAGGCGCAATATTGATTCAGCTGAAAGTAAAGACTCTATATTTGTCAGGAAAGAGTTTCTAATATTCGCCTCGATAATTTAAGCGGAACAGATTACTTAGCGCGTCATCTGTGCATACAGCAACGGCAGTTCTTTAGGCAAATCCTCTGGTTTCTTTATCACGGCAAAGCCCCCCGTACCAAATAAGTGTGGCAGATATTCATTAGCTTCACTATCGATGGTGACACAGAACGGTCGCAACCCTTGCTGACGCGCTTCGTGCAGTGCCATTCTGGTATCTTCAATGCCATAGCGCCCTTCGTAGCGATCTACGTCATTGGGTTTACCATCGGTGAGCAATAACAACAGGCGCTGGCGTTGTGGCTGTGCTGCAAGTAAAGTTGTTGCGTGACGAATAGCAGCACCCATGCGCGTATAGTAACCAGGCTTGATGGCTGCAATGCGTCCGCGAGCTGCGCTATCATAGCGCTCGTCAAAGCTTTTCAGGCGGTTAAATCGCACGTTTCCACGCTTAAGGGATGAAAACCCATACATGGCGAAGCGGTCACCCGTGGCAGATAGTGCTTCAGAAAACAGAAATAGACTATCGCGTATCACATCAATCACGCGGGCATGGTCCGAGGCATAAGCATCGGTAGAGAGCGATAAATCCGCTAATAGCAAACAGGCCAAATCACGTTGCTGATTGACCTGTGCGCGATACACGCCGCGATTGTCAGGGTGAGTACCACTGAGCAAGTCTGCCTCCTGTCGCACCCATGCATCGAGGTCGATCTCTTCACCGTCCTGCTGGCCTTTGAGCCAGGTTCTGGTGGGTGCCAGTGCCTGAAACTGGCTACGTAAGCGCTTGGCAGTTCGGCGCAATTGTGTCGGCAGCTCGCAGTGTCCGGCTTGTTGTGTTACAAGCTCTTGCAGACGGCAGTAATCAGGCTGCATAATCTGTTTTTTGTAATCCCATTCTGGCAGTGAAATTCCCTCGTCAAGCGGCGCGTCGTCTTCGCCTGCAGGCGGTAGATCAAGGTCAAAACGTAATTTGGCTGCGCTGGTTTCGTTATCGCGCGCCACCGTCATGCTATCCATATCTTCAGCAGCTTGTGCCGCGCTTTCAAGATCATCTTCCTCATCCTGCGGACGGTTGACCTTAATATATTCTGTCCATGAAAACAGGCTCTCAGCACGAAATAGCATGAGAAACCCGTCTTTGCCATCAGGCATATCTGTGCGTTCTGCCGCATGTTTGCGGCGACTTTTTGCGGTGTTGCTGTTGTCTGATTCATCTCTTTCCGGCGCACCATCACTTGCAGAAACTTTGCTTGGCGCACTGACTGGCGGCGTTGGGTGAGTCCATAACGGTACAGGGTGAAATGGCTTTTTTGAAGGTGGTAAAACGTGGATACTGCCAGGTTGCTGTAAGGCCTGACGAATGGCACTTTCCTGCGCGGCTTCTTCTTTTGGCAGGTCTGCAGGTGCGGGGCGTAAAGCAAGCATCGCCTCAACAAGCTGCTGATAACGTGGCAGTAACCCAGGAAAGCGTTCTAACGTAGTGAGTGTGGCTGTTTGATTACGTATTATCCATGGTAAGTCGTCATTAATTTTGGCTGCCGAAAGCGCGACTAACCATAAATACAAATCGCGATTGAGACCACGTTCGGAGAAAAGCGCAATACGTTCAGGCAGGCGTAGCGTTTCGCCATCGCGCCAAGATAATTCAACTCGCTCACCACTGGTGGCAAGCCGTTGCATCCAACGGCGACGTGCGCCGTGGCGAGTGGGTGGTGCGGCTGATAAATTTAAGCCAGCATCACCGCCTAACGCGCGAAAATAAATAGCTGCAGTTTTGCTGATTTCATTCAAGCTGACTGCTGCATCCGCGTGTTGCTTATCGGCAACGCGTGTGACCAGTTTATGCCAGAGTTCACCGACGTATTCTTCCATGTTAGCGTCTATTTAAGGTTAGATTTTTCATTATCTGCCAAAAGTAGCATCGATCACTTCGCGTAAAGCCACTGCCGTTTCCGGGTCATCCGTTAAGGTTTCCACTAACGCAGCGCGGCAGGCTATGGTTGGGTCACAGCCATCTTTCATTAAAGTGGCGGCATATACCAGCAAGCGTGTACTGGCAACTTCTTCCAGATCATGGTCGCGTAATGCGCGGAAAGCATTAGCGATAGATACCAAACGCTTTGCGCTCATGGCATCAATGCTGGTTTCACCGATTAAAATAGCTTCTTCCTGTTCTGCTGGAGGAAAATCAAAGGCTAGTGAGATGAAGCGCTGCCTTGTGGATGGTTTCATGCCCTTAAGAAAATTTTGATAGCCTGGGTTGTAAGATACTACCAACATGAAGGATGGCGGTGCGGCCAGTTGTTCACCAGTACGGTCTATCGGTAATATGCGGCGGTCGTCGGCTAGTGGATGCAATACCACCGTTGTATCTTTACGCGCCTCGACCACTTCATCTAAATAACAAATACCACCTTCCCGCACTGCGCGTGTTAAAGGCCCATCGCTCCATTCGGTTTGACCATCAACAATCAAATGCCGGCCGACTAAATCGGCGGCAGTAAGGTCGTCGTGGCAGGCTACCGTATGGAGCGGTAAACCAAGCTTGGCGGCCATGTGCGCTACAAAGCGCGTCTTGCCGCAACCGGTTGGGCCTTTGATAAGCAGAGGTAAACGGTTGCGCCATGCGCGTTCAAAAAGCTCAATTTCACTGCCATGTGGTTGATAAAAAGGTAGGTTTTCCATGATGTTTCCAATTGTTGGCTTTAAATAAGTACCATTTAGTCTAGTGAGTTAAAATTTACTTCAACCCCATTAGGTAGGCTAGTGCGATTGAGCCACCGACGATCACAAAATAGCCAAACATAATGCCGCGCCACAGGAGCCTAGTTCTATGCAATCCCATAAAGTAATTCGCCACCATCTGGCTTTTAATCATGGCGATAACAAGCAGCATGAGCATGGTATTTTTACCTGACAAGTCAACCTCGCCAATGCTGAATGTGGCGATGGTCAACGCAATCAGAAGCAGCCAAATTATGGTGGAAAATAGGTTCGTTTGTGGCTGGGAATTATGCATGATGCTCCTAGCGGATGATGTAAACCAGAGGGAAAAGAATAATCCATAGAAAATCTACCATGTGCCAAAATGAGGCGCCGGTTTCTACGCCAGTATGATCTTGTGGGCTATAGCCGCCGCGCCTTGCTTTAACGATAATGCAGGCGAGGATAGCCATGCCCATCAGCACATGCATGAAATGAAAAAAGGTGAGAGACAGATAAAACATATAAAAATTGTTGGTGCTCATGGTGATGTCTGCGGCAAACTTGGTGTTGAATTCCACCAATTTAATACTGGCAAATACGCCGCCCAGCAAGAATGCACCTGTCAGCCAATGCGCACATTGTTTAGATAAACCGCGCTTAATGGCAGCGACGCCGCGCACCACGAAGTAGCTGCTGGTAATTAGCACCAGCGTATTGATTGCACCAGAGGTGCGGCTTAAGGTAAGTTGCGACTCATTGAACAGTTCGACGTTTTTGGCGCGCGTAAACGCGTAGGCTACGAACAACACACCGAACGCCAGCATTTCGGCAAAAATGAAAATCCAGATAGCAAAATCACCTGGGAGGTCATCTTTATCATTGAGCTGCTGCATATTTAAGGGTTTAACTGGATACCCAGTAATACTAGGAGAGCCCACTTAGCTATTCCAATATATGAATGAAGTTGAGTTATTTCTTAAGCAAATACTGCTTTGATTCATTTAAGCAGTAAA
>Ga0156104_124_pt1 | contig 12233 bp, 17 predicted proteins | sample RifCSPlowO2_02_FD_107757 | JGI IMG/M metagenome (GOLD analysis project Ga0156104, IMG submission 107757) | Methylotenera sp. RIFCSPLOWO2_02_FULL_45_14 | reverse complement strand
TGACTTCATCAACCGGCTTGTGGTGAATAAGCAGCTGAACAAGAATCCCGCCATTAACGCAGGCCGGAAGAGTTCCCCGGCGCCTTACCTCAAGTTCCAGGTATCGCAATTGATCTGCGAGTTGTCCGGCGGGTCGTGCAAATACACAGGGAAGGCGATGAAGGAATCGCATGCTCATTTGAACATCAGCGAGAAAGAGTGGGACGTGATGGCCAAGGAGTTCCAGAAATCCCTGGATAAATTCAAGGTCCCGGCGGCCGAGCAGAAGGAGCTGTTCGATATGGTCGGCAAAACGAAGGCTGACATAGTTGTCAGAAAATAGGCGCAAGCCTAACCGCGCATTGTACCGCCGCACTTCGGCGACAGTACAATGCGCGATGATAAGCAAGTAGCACCATCACACATAAATAATCTGCTTTAGCACAATTCCTCGATTACACTTCGTTGCACCGAGGCCACAATTTCCTATAACGGCAACCTCGGTTGCCGTTTTTATTATGTGTTTTTGCGCTAAATAAATGGGGTCAGCAAGCCACCGTGTGCAAATTGATTTTTATGTGCACACTGCTAAAACCCTCTTAGGTGGAATCTGCTGAATATATTCTAATCATTTTTAATAAAACCGTCACGATGCTGTCACTATTTATAGGTAAGCTAAATTCGTCTTTAAATAACGGCTTAATGATTATGGATAAGGTGTATATACAGACTGATAAAGCAATCAATGAGTTTGAACAAGGAAATCGCTCTCTAAGTTTAAAGCACAGGCAAATATTGATTATGGTGGACGGTAAGCGCACAGATTCTGAACTCGCTAAGTTTTTTAACTCACGTAATGCGATTCAAATGCTGTTAGATTTGGAAAATCTCGGTTTTTTAATAAGTTCAGATGCCGCTAAAAATCAGCAAGTAGATCATCATAACAACCAAACTAATCAGATTGAAGATTCATTATCGCTTGAACATCTTGCTTTTATTAAAACTTTTTTAATAGAAGAAGCACAGATGCAATTAGGATTAATGAGTCACGGCATTGAACAAAAAATAGCATTAGTTCAAAATTCAGATAATCTTAAAACATGTGTAGCGCTATGGCATATGGCAATTAGAGATTCTAGAAACGGCCAAACCGTTTCAGATAAATTGATGGAAAGATTAACGCATTTGATGGCTAACCCTCCTCAAGCGCACACTTCGGAAAGCTTCTCATAAGCCAGCAAGTGTGTGCAAATTGCTTTTTTATTTGCGCACCGCTAAAACTCTCATGGTTCGCAAGCTTTGCTTGCAAACCCTACACTACCTAGCAATTAAGGTGGGCGAAGAAATTAGCCCAATCGCCAAGCCAGATGGAATCCGCTTGGGGGATAACCTGCCTAAAACCCGCTCAGGGAAAATCATGCGCAGGCTTTTACGCACCTTGGCTAAAGGCGAAGAAATTACTTCGGATATTTCAACACTAGATAACCCTGCAATATCAGAGCAGTTGAAAGAAGTAATGCGTTAATCCGTGGGTAAAAATAACCGGACAGTAGAACAACTTTTACTCACACTACAACCACTCAAACTACTGTATATTCCGGCGTAATTGGCCTGAAAATAAGTCGCAGGTGGTGTCTGCCAAAACTTTCAATTTCGTTAAAAAATAACGTACAGGCAAAGTGCACTCCGCTCATACTAATCACCTCAAAACTATAACCAATATGAGATAGAAAGCGTAAGTTAGGGTTAATATTTGCGCCCTGCATCAACGGCGTCTCCGCCAACCATGGCAAGAACTTAGATATAGGTTGCCAAGTCAGTTTATTAGGCAAGCAATCCAACAAGCTTGCCGCCGCTTTATTGCATTCGCAAATCAGGCCATTATCGTAGAGTGTCAGAACTGCCATTTCCTCTTCACTTTGACAATTGCCGGCACTAGCAATACTTTCAGCATCAACATTTGCTGCAATGATGTTTGAGTTAACTTGATATTTCACATTCGAGATTCTCATCAATCCACCTCCGTTTCAGCGGCTAGCCAATCTTCAATCTCATGGCCAGGCTCAAAACCTCTAGCTTCCGCTTTGTAATAAGCACATATAGCAATACGAGAACATCTATCTTCTGTACTCGACTCTTGATTGGATTCAATATCAGACTCAATCCCAAAAACTGGAATAGGATTATTCGCGTTTATCTGAGTTACTTTTAAAAGTTCCATCATGCCTCCTATTTAACATAACATGAAAGCTAACGCCCCTAATTCAGGGGAGAGGCTTTTACAACAGAACATCACTTCGAACATATTGTCGAAGCATGTAATCTACTTTATTAATCAAAACGCGTAAATTAGTGCAAGCACGTAAGGGCAAACCCTTATACGATTGAAAACTGCAAATTGACCCCCACCATAAGCATAAGAATCAAATTGTTACCCAGTGGAGGTTCAATATGCACACTACCCGTCAGCCTGCTGTGGCTGGTGCTTTTTATTCAGGCAATAGCCAAGCATTAGCCGCTGATATTAAAACGTTACTAGAGTCGGCAACGCCGGCTGTTGGCCATGCACATCCCAAGGCAATCATTGTTCCACATGCTGGCTATATCTATTCTGGCCAAACTGCAGCGATCGCTTATGCACGTCTCATACCTGGGCGCGAATCAATCAAACGCGTGGTATTGCTGGGCCCAGTGCATCGCGTACCAGTGCGTGGCCTAGCCCTGCCAGATGTTGATGCATTTGCAACGCCGCTAGGAGAAATCGAAATTGACCAAGAGGCCATTGCATCCCTTGCTGGTTTGAGTCAGGTTGTAGTGAGCCGTGCTGCCCATGGTCAAGAACACTCACTAGAAGTGCAATTACCATTTTTACAAACGGTGCTCAATGATTTCAAACTGGTGCCTCTGGCTGTGGGAGATGCCACGCCTACTGAGGTAGCCGAAGTACTGGACGCGCTGTGGGGCGGACCAGAAACCTTGATCGTTGTCAGCTCTGATTTATCCCATTACTTACCCTACAAATTGGCTCAGTCAGTTGATCAGGAAACCGTACAAAATATCCTCAGCATGAAGGATTCATTAACACACCAGCAAGCCTGTGGCGGCACGCCCGTTAATGGATTGATTCTAGCCGCAAGCCACCATCATTTAAAACCCAAACTATTGGATTTATGTAATTCCGGTGATACCGCAGGTGACAAGAGTAGAGTCGTTGGTTATGCCTCATTTATTTTTACGGAAGAAACAAACGATGACTAAGTTAGCTGAAAGCTCATCCAGCGACCTTGGGCAAGTGCTCATTCCAATTGCGCGTGCCGCTATTTTTGATGCATTTGGCAGACCGTATGACGAAACTGCCGAAGATTTACCATGGCTACAAGAGAAAGGTGCAAGTTTTGTTACATTGACTCAAAACCAAAAGCTGCGTGGTTGCATCGGCACACTAGAAGCACATCGCCCTTTGTTGATAGATGTTAAGGCCAACGCCCAGGCCGCGGCATTTCGTGATCCACGCTTCTCGCCACTAACTGCAGCAGAATTAGACTATACCGAAATCGAAATTTCATTACTGTCAGCCATGCAAGCAATGGCGTTCTCTGGTGAGCGTGATGCGCTGGCGCAACTACAGCCAGGCATCGATGGCATCGTGTTCGAGTTTGGGCGCTATCGCAGCACTTTTCTGCCGCAAGTTTGGGAACAACTGCCTGATGCTGACGTGTTTATGGCGCATCTAAAACATAAAGCGGGCTTACGGCCTGAATTCTGGGATGACGAAGTCAAGCTCTATCGCTACACGGTGAGCAAATGGAAAGAAAAAGACATTACAAAAGATGTAGAAGTCCTAAAGTCGAAACCCCACGGTAAAAGGACAACAATATGATTGAAAATTCAAGTTACTTAGGCCGTTACTGGCACATGATTGAAGATGGACGCATGCAATGCGACCTTTGTCCGCGTGATTGCAAGCTGCATGAAGGTCAGCGCGGCGCCTGCTTTGTACGCATGCGTCAGGGTGATCAGATGATTCTTACAACATACGGGCGTTCTTCTGGTTTCTGCATTGACCCCATCGAAAAAAAACCGCTTAATCATTTTTACCCAGGTAGCAGCGTACTGTCATTTGGCACCGCTGGCTGCAATCTGGCGTGCAAATTTTGCCAGAACTGGGATATCAGTAAATCCAAGGATATGGATAAAATGATGGATCAAGCCTCGCCTGAAGACATTGCGATTGCAGCAGAAAAACATGGCTGCAAGAGCGTAGCATTTACCTATAATGATCCGGTAATTTTCGCTGAATATGCGATGGACGTGGCGGATGCCTGCCATGCACGCGGCATCAAAACCGTGGCCGTTACTGCCGGTTATATGCATGATCAGGCCCGACGTGATTTTTACGCAAAAATAGATGCCGCAAACGTTGACCTGAAAGCATTTACCGATGATTTTTACGTCAAGCTGACTGGCTCTCATCTACAACCCGTGCTGGATACCTTGCGTTATCTCAAGCACGAAACCGATGTATGGTTTGAAATCACCACCTTGCTGATTCCAGGTAAAAATGACTCGGATGAAGAAATCACCGCCATGTGCCAGTGGATTAAAAAAGAGATAGGTGTTGACGTGCCGCTGCATTTCTCTGCGTTCCATCCAGATTACAAAATGCCGGACATTCCAGCCACGCCGCCTGCCACCCTTGTACGCGCGCGGAACATCGCCATCAAACAAGGCCTGCAATATGTTTACACTGGCAATGTGCACAATCAAGAAGGCGATACGACCTTCTGCCCAAACTGCCATACCCCGCTAATTGTGCGCGACTGGTATCAGATTAACCAGTATCATTTAACTCAGGATGGCTGTTGCCCACATTGCGCCACTAACATCGCTGGACGTTTTGCAACACAAGCAGGTAATTTCGGTAGAAAGCGTATCCCAATCACCATCATGGCACATGCTTAAGTCAGGAAGTCATTATGTCAACTGCAGTTGAAAAACTCGTTCATATTCCAGTAGATGAAGTTTATATCGAAGGCATGCTGGATCTGCCAAAAAATGCCAGCGGCCTGGTTCTGTTCGCCCATGGTAGTGGCAGCAGTCGTCACAGTCCGCGCAACAACTATGTTGCCCAAGTGTTACGTGATAACGGCATCGGCACACTGCTAATGGATCTGCTCACACCAGAAGAAGATATGAACTACCAAACTCGCTTTGATATCCCGCTACTCACCAAACGCCTGCTTACGGCCACGCGCTGGGTAAAAGCTGAAGTACTTACCGATAAGTTGCCACTTGGCTATTTTGGCGCAAGTACAGGCGCTGCGGCGGCACTGCAAGCTGCGGCTGTGCTTGGCAACGAGATCGGTGCCGTTGTTTCTCGCGGTGGTCGTCCGGATCTGGCAGGTCAGGATTTCTTGGGTAGTGTAAGAGCGCCCACATTGCTATTGGTAGGCGGACGAGATGATGTGGTGATTACATTAAATCGCGATGCCTATGACCTGATGCATAGCAAAAAAGAAATATCCATCATCCCTGGCGCTACGCATTTGTTTGAAGAAGCTGGCACGTTGGAAGAGGTCGCTTATCAGGCCGCTGCATGGTTTTTGCAGTATTTAAAATCGCCACAAACAACCACCTGATTTATCCCTGCAAAATCTCAATCACTTCTTCGTCTTCAACCTGTGGGAAATTTTCATAAAACTGCCCAACTGCCCGGAAATCTCTGGGGGCCTCAAGGCAAACTACTTCATCAGCAAGCTCAGCTATTTTTCTCAATGTATCCGGCGGTGAAACAGGCACTGCACAAATCAGTTTAGCCGGTTTTCTATTGCGTAAGCCATGCAATGCAGAAATCATGGTGGCACCGGTGGCGAGACCATCATCAATGACGATGACGATACGCCCTGCTGGATCAACCGAAGGACGCACTGGCGTGTACTGTGCACGACGTTTTTTAATAGTCTCCAGTTGCACATGCTTTTCAGACGCAATATATTGAGCATCAGCCCCAACCGATGCGGCAAAGTCAGCGATGTAAGTCCAACCGCTTTCATCAACAGAACCAATGGCTAGCTCCGGCTGATACGGCGCACGCAACTTGCGCACCAAAACTACATCATAAGCACCACCAAGCTCATCCGCGATCACCTTTGCCATGGGTACAGCGCCACGCGGAATAGCCAGGATCAATGGATTTTTACCTTTGTAATCCTGAAGCTTTTCCGCAAGCGCTAAGGCGGCTTCATTGCGATCATAAAACATAGCGACGGCTCATCTTAATTGCTCACATTAATTGATAGTTAATTGATAGTTAATTGATAGTTAATTGATAGTTAATTGATAGTTAATTGATAGTTAATTGATAGTTAATTGATAGTTAATTGATAGTTGGTTTAAGTAAATCAATTTTAAATTCTGTTTCATAAGGCGGCACGTTGCACTCAATAATGTCAGTCGGTGCAACGTCTAGCCTAACGCCTGCAATGTCAATGCGCACAGGCAGCTTGTTTGCGCCTCTATCTACAAGCACGGCGGTTCGAATTTCGGTCGCCTGCTTCCTGGCCAGATATTCCACCGCGCGCAACATGGAATGGCCATGGTACATCACATCATCCACAACCAATACTGTAGTATTAGTAAGGTCCAGGGATGCGTATTGATTATTTTCAGTCAACTTTGTTTCAGGATGAAGCAGCGTCAAATCATCAGCATAGCGTTTAATCTGTAAATTCATTAAATCCATTTTGGCCAATTTAAAATTGCGCATCAGCCGTGCGTGCAACATTTCAGCAAGTGGCGCACCACGACGTAAAATACCAACAATCATGATGTGTTCTTTCGCAGTCAAAAACCCAGCGGCTTGCCAAGCCATGTGATCAAGCACAGCATCAAGCTGGGCGGTTTGATACAAACAGGTCCTATTGCCGAACGGTGGAAATTCCAATCTTGATCTCCTGCGAACAAATGTTTTAACCTAGATTTTACATTAGAACCTAAAAACTCAAACCCCTGTCATGCTTCGCTACGCTTCACACATGAATAATCTGCTTTAGCAGATATATTCTGTGGGGATGCCAAGCACTGGTACAGCATGACGTTAGGTAGCGTTATCTATCAGTACCCGTCATTTAGCTCAAAATCCAGGCTAAATTCCACATTAAAATTGTGCAGTTAACTTTATCCAAAAACCATTCTAAAGCTATTGTAAATCATATACTTGCGCTAATGGCTTCCATTGAAATGACGAGCTAATGGAAAATCTCGGTTTAAGGCGAATCTATGATCGGCCACCAGAACACGATTTTTTGATGTTTATTGATACCGACACGAACCCATTGCTGTTTGACATTACCGTCATACTCGGCAACAACTAAATATCTGCCTTGTGGCAAATTTGCCAACAGATACGGACCATCGGTGATGACATCAAGCACTATATTCTGCTGCGTATCCTTAATCTGCACATTAACCTCGGCCAGAAACTCTTCTGTCTGCTTTTGTTTTTGCACAAAAACAATCTCTAACGCATAATCTTTGGCAATGCTCCTCATCGCGGCGGCCTCTGATTTGCCAACGCCACCGGAGATGTAAGTAACATTGCCAACCGTCTCTGCCTTGGGCGCCAGCTCCAGAGTCGAACTTAACGCGCTTGTAGGCAGTAACCCAAAAACTGCTATCGTAACTGCAACCATAAACCCTGCGGCTTTCATGCTAAACCCCTTTGCTATTATCATTATTAGAAACAATAATCCTTACTGAATGGCAATATTGCGACGCTTAGAAGATTCCACTTTAGGTAAAGTAATCTCAAGAATGCCATCTTTCAAACTTGCTGCGGTTTTGGATGCATCTACTGTACTAGGCAAAGTAACCGAACGCGCAAATGAAGAGCTGGATATCTCGTGACGATGGTAATCACCTTTCTCTTCTTTTTTCTCACTACTGGATTGACCTTTGATAGCGAGCAGATTATCTGTCAAAGAAACGTTCAGATCCTTCTTATCAATGCCCGGGATTTCGGCGCGGACTAGAATATCGGCGTCTCGATCAATCACATCCAAACTAGGCAAGCGCAGTCCTTCCTGTTCAAACATATTATCTAGCACCGAGAGGTCATTACGGCGCCATAATGACGGCCAACTACGTCCAAAAAAGCGATCAAAAACCCTCTCCATGTCAGCGATAGGGTGAATATCAGGCCATGAAGTCTTTGCGACTTCTTTACCAGTGGTTACCGGAATATTTGTTTTATTTTCTGTACTCATCATGCTCTCCTCAGATTATCTTGTGAAAAACCTAAAAATCATTCGATGCTTCGTCTAGCCTCATATACTCATCAGGGTACCTCTAATAGAGATCTTTGCACGAAGTTAATCTAATGCCAATCAGAAAACTGATAAGCAATACTCAGAACAAACTGATAAGCACTACTAAGCCCGCTTCGCAGGCAAGTATTACTAATAAGCCAGCAAGCCAGCAAGTATTGCTAAAAATGTTCATATTGTCATTCTGAGCGTAGCGAAGAATCCATGCAACTTATTGATATTACTGGATTCTTCGCTTTGCTCAGAATGACGGTATTCGTTAGTTTTATTGAAAGAGTAGCATTTTTTGTTTCGTGCAAAGCTCTCGTAAGGAATAATTTTTCGCGAGCAACGAAGTATGGCGACGAAATAGCTTAAGCAGGCAAGCCGCAAAGCGGATGCTCGCAAAGTTGAATGATTAGAGGTGCCCATCAATCATTTGGCAGTTCAGCCTCAGCTGCTAGCCAGTCTTGTAACTCATGTCCTGGTTCATAGCCTCGTGCCTCTGATTTGTAATAAGCGGATATAGCAATACGAGTAATGTTATCCAAGCTGTTCGACTCCTGCTTAGACTCAACATTAGAAATAGGAGTAGATTTCCCCGTATTTTTTTTGGCTGCTTTTAAACGTTCCATAGTGCCTCCTGATTAACAAAACAAAAAATCAAAGACCTTAATCTTTGATATGGGTTCTACAACTAACCATCGCTTGAAGCACCCATCTACAGCTAATCCTCAAAATAATGGCAGCATACCTCGGCTTCCTGTAGGAGCGACGCCTCGTCGCGATTGCACTATTGCTTCGCGGCGGGTCGCCGCTCCTACAAGTGCGGCTCAATTCACTGGATATAGCATGTCATTATTTAGAGGATTAACTATAACCATTGCTTGAAGCTCCCATCTGATTAACGAAGGTTACTGGAGTATTTAATATGAGTATATTCGTGCGAGCACGTAAGGGTTAACCCTTAATCTGCCAACAGATTGAATTGGTGGGAATTTATCACCTATATGCGCAAATTCAACGTTCGGCTACATCAGTGAATCAGTCAAATCCCTGTGCTCTGTCAAATAACGTGCAGCATATTCTGAAACGGTCGTAACAAACAACCGTTTCAGAACTTAAAAGCTGTAGATATTACAGCACATTTATTGTTGCGCTTGCTCGGCAGGCGCTGCAGGCACACTTGCAGTTGGATTTGCGTTCTCAATTTTTTTATTGAGTAGCAACACTTCGGTCTGAGTCATATACATCAAATCGTTGGTGCGATTCAACCCAAGAAGTGCCACTATCAAAGCCAATAACGCAATTACAAACGTCACAGCAACCCATAGACCTAATCTTTCCGGTTCAATAATGTGTCCAGTCATCTTCATACTCCCTTTGGTTAAAAAATTAAATTACCGATTTACTACACTTAACAATGCTACTTTTAACATTTACTACACTTACAAAAACAAACCTATTTCGAGACCTTTTGCACCAATGTTTTTTTGATCTTTAAACTTAAACTTTTCCCACTTCCGACTATCCCGTTCCCTGAGCCTGCGTTCCCTGAGCTTGTCGAAGGGCAAAGAGTTAACTGCAAATCACTTTTTAATCTTGCTTATCCCTTCGACAGGCTCAGGGAACGGCTTGACTAGTTAAGCGCCAGGTAAAGCTTCTTTCCTTTATATTCATAGTGAGCGAGTTGTGTCACCATATCTTTACCCAACACTAAGCGAACACTAACCCCAGTGCGCATATCATCGCGCTGAACTAACTCATGCGCATCAGGCAAACTGGCTTGTAAAAGCTGCGCTTCGGCCTGGTAACCTTCACGATATTGAATTTGCGTCATGCGCACCTGAAACGGCTTCTGGTTGGTTAATCGTGCCGCTGGGTAACCAAGGTTCCCCAAAAACCGCCCTACTTTTTTTGCTGCACCAGTCACCCCATTGCCGTTAGCAACTTCAACCCGCAATTTTTTCAGGTCTGCGACATCAACCGTTGCGGCTGTTTGCATCGGTTCTGCGCTATACGGTTGCACGCGCAACTCAGAGACATTGGCTGACAGTTTCACTAACTGCACACGACTATCCACCACGGCAACAGCGTTGGCGTTAGCGGCCGACCTGATCACGCCTCTATCTTTAGGTAGCGCTAGCACTTGCACTTCAGGTTGAGATTGAGGTTGAGGTGCAGGCTGCACATTTAGCTCAGCGGACAACGCCGCCACAATGGCTGCGGCTTGATCAGACACCTGCAATGTATTTTGTGCAGGTGTGGTGGCAACCTCAGTGGCAACCACATTAGGTGTTGTAGTTGCAGCATTTGCCGCTTGAGCAAAAGCTTGAACTGACTCACCTTTATTGCCCGCTTTTGCATAGGCAAGCCCTAAGTTATTAAGCGCACGTTGATTAGTCGGGTCAAGCAAAGCGGCCTGCTCTAACGCCGTTACCGACTCAGCGTACTGCCCTTGCAAGTAATAGGCATAGCCCATATTGCTATATAAGTGTGCAGCTTTGGGCGCTTGCTGAACCGCCACCTGAAACGCCTCTATGGCCTCGCGGTATTTGCCTTGCCTGGAATAAATTACACCCAAGCCATTACGCGCTTCTACAAAGCTATTATCAGCAGCAAGTGCTTTTTGATAAGCACTGATCGCCAGATCATAACGATTTTGCCCTTGATAATAGCGCCCCATTTTATACATGGCATCAACACTGTTACTCCCATGACTGGTGGTCGTTGTTGGAGTAATCGTCCACGGCACCACACTTGCTGTCTGGTTAGATGCACACGCGCTCAACAGTGCAATGCAACACACTGCCGGTAAAATCTTTTGTTTGGTTTTCATCATTCACCTCCACTCAAATTATGTCGATAATGCGTTATCACGCTGACTGACTGATTACTGACCCGCCAATGTCGGTAGCAAAATATTGTGTATGCTGATAAAGGCTGGTCCTAGCAACACTAGTAGCATCGACGGAAAAATAAAGAAAATCAGCGGGAACAACAATTTTAATGCAATTTTGGCTGCGGCTTCTTCTGCCCGCAAACGGCGTTTGGTGCGTAAGCTGTCTGCATGTACGCGTAAGGCATCTGCCACACTGGTACCAAAACGGTCAGACTGCACCAGCATTGCCACCAAAGTATCAATATCTTCAACGCCTGTTCTCAATGCCAAGTTACGCAACGCTCTTTCGCGTGAGCTGCCAGCACGCAGCTCAAGGTTAATCAAATGCAACTCTTCGCCCAGTATCGGGCTTCTCATGTGCATTTCTTCGCCCACTCTGGCGAGTGCGGCATCCAAGCCCAAGCCAGCTTCCACGCACACAATGATTAAATCCAGGGCATCAGGAAAGCTCTCAAAAATTTCACGTTTTCGATACGCAATACGCCGCGCTAAAAAAGCATTAGGTAAAAAATAACCAAATGCAGCCAAGCCCACCATTATCATCAAAAAGTTATTCGGCTGAATGCTCGTTCCAGAGATCATAGTGTAAAGCGCAAACAAGCCGGGAATCGCAACCGTGAGCAATGTTTTGGCCGTAAAAAATAATATTGGTGCGCTGTTACTACGATAACCGGCATTCATAAAACGAATGCGCAGTTGTGATTCCTCCCACCCCTCTTTTGGCAACGACAGCTTGGCAATCGGCCCAGTCAACTCAATAATGCGGCTCACCCAGGCCGGCTCATCTGCGGCGCCCTGTGGGCCTTTGGCATCACCTTTTAATAGTTGCAACCTTGCTTGTAGTGGGCGCGTGTTAAGTTGTGCCAATATCACTAACGCAACCACAAATACGGTGACAAAAATAAGAACCAGGTAAATTATTTGTATTGTGTTCATTATGTTCTCACTTATTTAAACTGCATCTTTAAACTGCATCAGACCCGAATCTTGATAATGCGCCACATTGCAAATATCCCCACCATCATCATGAACAAGGCAATACCTACCAT
>Ga0156104_131_pt4 | contig 12570 bp, 9 predicted proteins | sample RifCSPlowO2_02_FD_107757 | JGI IMG/M metagenome (GOLD analysis project Ga0156104, IMG submission 107757) | Methylotenera sp. RIFCSPLOWO2_02_FULL_45_14 | reverse complement strand
TGGCAATGCAGGCGGCGGTGAAGCCTCAGAGATGACCGTGCGCACAGTGACGTCCGATTACTACGCCACCCCTGATACTTGGGAGCCATTAACATCGTTAGATAAAGTATTGACCGCTGCCAACCGCTGGCTGATTGCCCAAGCCAATGCCAACCGCGATATGGCGGGCATGGCGACGACTTTGTCACTATTAGTGTTGCGTGGTCAGCGTTACTACTCTGCGCATGTGGGAGACACACGTATTTATTTGCTGCGAGACGGCAAATTAAAACAACTCACCACAGACCACGTGTGGGACAGACCCGATATGCGGCATGTACTAAAACGTGCCGTAGGTTTGGATAGACACTTAGAAATAGATTTTGCTGAAGGCGCACTGCAAGTAGGCGACGTATTCGCGCTGATGAGTGATGGCGTATGGGATGTTTTGGGTGAACAAAATATCCATAAGGCACTGGGGCTTTATGATAACCCGCAAATGATTTGTGACCATCTCACCAAATCCGCCATTGAAAAAGGCAGTACGGATAATAGCACTGCGGTTGCTGTCAGAATTACGCGGTTGGGTGAAGATACGCTAACTGAGCTATTGGCCGGTGGTAAACATCTAAGTTTGCCTAATAAATTAAATATCGGTGAAGTGATTGATGATTTTGAAGTGATTGAAATTTTGCATGAGTCACGTGCCAGTTTATTGTATAAAGTGCGTCACATCACCAGCCGACAACTGTTTGTATTGAAAACTTTGCAGCCACTATTGGCCACTGATGTTGATAGCTGCAATGGTTTGCTGAATGAAGAATGGCTGGCGAAGCGTGTGGTTTCTCAATATGTGCCGCAAGTGTTTCCAGTCTCGGTAGAAAAGCGCAGCAAGCTTTACTACATTATGAGTTGGCATGAGGGTGCCACGTTACAGCAACGCCTGGATAGCGGGCACCACTTTACCGTAGCCGGTACAGCAAAAATTGGCATGGATATGATACGTGGGCTAGGCGCGCTACATCGACTCAACATTGTGCACCGCGACATCAAGCCTGATAACCTGCATATCGCCCTCGACCAGCGGCTGCGTATTTTGGATTTAGGTGTGGCACTGAGTAGCGGAGTTGGCAAAATCGAAGCCATGCAAAACCCGGGCACGCCTAGCTTCATGGCCCCTGAATTGTTTGAAGGTGCTGTTGCCACGCCGCAAACTGACATTTATGCAGCAGGGGTTACCTTGTATCACTTGCTCACACGCAAATATCCGTATGGTGAAGTTGAGCCGTTTCAGCACCCTAAATTTGGACAAGCAATTCCGCCCACCAGATATCGGCCAGACATTCCATACTGGTTAGAGAACATCATTCTCAAAGCCATTGCACATGATGTAAAGCTGAGATTTGAAACCGCAGAAGAAATGTTACTGGCGCTTGAACATGGTGAACTAAAGCCGATTTTAGCGCCGGTACGAACGCCATTGATCGCACGTGCCAGACTGGTTAAATGGCAGTGGATTGCTATTTTCTCGTTTGTTTTGAATATTTTATTAATTTATTTATTAGCGGTCTCATGAAGACTATTTTAGAAAGAGATTATGAGTAACTGGGTAAAAGTAGCACCGTTTGCAGATATTCCTAAATTAGGTGCGCGTGTTGTGCGTACAAAAAACAAAGAGAATGCCGACATCGAAATTGGTGTTTTTCGCACCGAAGATGACCGTATTTTTGCTATCAACAATACCTGTCCTCACAAGGGCGGCCCCTTATCACAAGGCATTGTCTATGGCGACAAAGTCGCCTGCCCGCTGCATAGCTGGAAAATCAGTTTGATCGACGGCAAAGCTGAAGAACCCGATGTCGGCGAAACAGCGTGCTTTAAAACCAAAGTGGAAAATGGTTTCGTCTATTTAGAACTAAAAGATTAAGTATCTTGATTAAACAAACAAAATCTACCTGTTGCTATTGCGGCGTTGGCTGCGGGGTGATTATTCACTCCGAAAATGACAAAATTATTGATGTAAAAGGCGACCCTGACCACCCCGCCAACTTTGGGCGTCTGTGTACCAAAGGCGCCACGCTACACCTTACCGCCAAGCTTGATAACCGCTTGCTCTACCCAGAACTGCGCGCTAGCCGTAATGCACCCAGAGCACGCGCCACATGGGATGAGTCACTCGATTTTATCGTTGAAAAATTCGCTAACACCATAGAAACGCATGGCCCTGACAGCGTTGCTTTTTATATTTCTGGCCAATTACTCACTGAAGATTATTATGTATTTAACAAACTCGCCAAGGGTCTGATAGGCACCAACAATGTAGATACTAACTCACGGCTCTGCATGAGTTCTGCGGTAACTGGCTACAAGGCAACCTTAGGCGCAGATGCACCGCCAGCTTGTTATGAAGATATTGACCATACCGATTGTTTGTTTATTGCAGGCTCTAATACTGCTTTTGCGCACCCGATTATTTTTCGCCGTATTGAAGCTGCCAAAGAAAAAAATCCCAACTTAAAAATCATCGTGGTGGATCCTCGCCGCACCGATACCGCACAGGCGGCTGATTTACACCTTGCGATTTTGCCAGGCACCGATGTAGCGTTATTCAATGGCATGTTGCATGTGATGTTGTGGGAAGGTCTGCTTGATATGGCATATATCAACGCGCATACCAACGGTTTTGCGGAATTGAAAGAAACCATACGTGAATATACTCCAAAGATGGTGGCTGATATTTGCGGTATCAAAGAAGCAGACATCATTACGGCAGCCAAATGGTTCGGCAAAGGCCCAAGTTTATCTATGTATTGCCAAGGGCTAAATCAATCTATTCATGGTACTGATAAAAACGCCGCATTGATTAACTTGCACTTGGCCACGGGGCAAATAGGCAAGTTAGGTGCCGGGCCGCTATCACTTACAGGTCAACCCAATGCTATGGGTGGGCGCGAGGTTGGCGGCATGGCCAATCTCTTGTCTGGTCACCGAGATTTGGCCAATGCAGAACATCGCGCAGAAGTCGCAAAACTCTGGAACATAGAAAGTGTGCCAGAAACACCTGGTAAAACAGCTGTCGAGATGTTCGACGCGGTTAAAGATGGCAGCATCAAAGCCATTTGGATTGCCTGCACTAACCCTGCACATTCCATGCCAGACCTGAATAACATACTATTAGCTTTAAACAAGGCTGAATTAGTCGTGGTACAAGATGCCTTCAGCAACACTGACACCAGCCAATATGCCGATGTTTTGTTACCAGCGAGCACATGGGGCGAAAAAGAAGGCTCTGTCACCAACTCTGAGCGCCGCATTACTCGTGTAAATCCAGCGGTACAACCCCCTGCCGAAGCACGTCATGATTGGGAAATCGTGGTGGAGTTTGCACAGCGTTTAGAAAAACGTTTGGCGACCAACCGTACCCTGAGCTTGTCGAAGGGCGCGACTAAAACCCTATTTCCTTACACCAGTGCTGAACAAATTTTTAACGAACACCGAGAAACCACACGCGGTCGTGATTTAGATATCACAGGTTTAAGCTACACCTTACTTAATGAACAAGGCCCGCAACAATGGCCATTTATTACAGGCGACGTCACTGGCAAAGCACGTCTATACGCAGATGGCATATTCCAAAAACCGGATGGCAAAGCGCAATTTATTAACGCTACGTATAAAGGCACCGCAGATAAAACAGACGCGCGCCATCCCTTGCATTTACTCACTGGTCGTTTACGCGACCAATGGCATGGTATGAGCCGCACCGGCACGGTTGCACAGTTATTTAATCATGCCGAAGAGCCCGTCATCCATATCAATGCCGATGACATGACGCGTCGCTCAATTAAAAATGGCGACATTGTAAAAGTCAGCAATAAACGCGGTAGCTTGGTGTTACCTGCACAATTGTCAAACGAGGTTCAGCCTTCGCAAACGTTTATCCCTATGCATTGGGGTAGCCAATTTATGCATGGTTTGGGCGTTAATGCACTGATGCCGCCTGCTTTTGACAAAACCTCCAAACAGCCTGAACTCAAACATACCGCCATTAAAATTGAGAAATTAGAATTACCTTGGCGTATGACGGTGATGCGTACCATCCAAAATTTAGAGGTGCTGCAAAAAATAAGTGGTTTGTTAGCAAACTTTGAGTATGCCAGCTGCGGCTTGTTTGGACGTAAAACAGAACATCACGCTGGCATGCTGATTTTACGCGCAGCCCACACACAAGCACCAGAGTGTGAATTAATTGCCGAAATTGACAGCTTACTGGGCATGACCGACGACATGCCGTTACTTAACTACAATGATGCCAAACGTGGCATTAGCAAACGTATTTTGGTTGAAAACAATGTTAGCAACGGCAAACCAGAAGTTACCGGCGTGCGTTTGGTAGGCGAAACACTTGCCGCAGACTGGCTAAAAGATGTGATGGCCACAGGCGAATTTAGTGCCGAACTCCGCCGCTGGGCGTTAGCGCCACTAAGTGCACCGCCCGCTGGCCAGCACAGCCGTGGCAAGATTGTATGCAGCTGTTTGGATGTGGCTGAAAATGACATCATCGAAAACATTCAACTCGGTGCTGATTTAATTACCCTGAAAAACAAACTTAAATGTGGTACTGAATGCGGCTCTTGTGTGCCGGAACTGAAGCAGCTTGTTCAGGCACATGGCAAACACTAAAGCTATGGCACACCCAAAATGGGCCACACCATAACTTAATCAATTAAAGCAAATACAGAAAATAAATCCATCCAGCATTTAAGCATTTAAGCATTTAAGCATTTAAGCATTTTCCAAAAATAGATTAAAATTCTAGCCTTAATTTTTATATAGCCCTATTTCAAGGATTTCACCATGCAAATTACCATGAACACTGTTGTCACCATGACTTATGAATTAAAAGATGCCGATGGCAACGTGCTTGAATCAAGCAACGAACCAGTAGCATACTTACATGGCGGTTACGACAATATTTTCCCTAAAGTTGAAGAAGTTATGCACGGTAAAAACATTGGCGATGTCGTGATTGTAGATTTACAGCCTGCCGATGCTTTTGGTGAGTACGATGAAGAGTTGGTGCAAATTGAGCCAGCCAGCGCTTTTCCAGCGGATGAACTCAAAGTAGGCATGCAATTTGAAGGCGAAGATGAAACTGGTGAAGTGATTTTATATTCCGTGACAGAAATCGCAGACGGCAAAGTGATTGTAGATGGCAATCATCCTTGGGCAGGTGAACGTGTGGTGTTTACTGCCACCATTACCGATGTACGTACGGCAAATAAAGAAGAAGTCACCCATCAGCACGTACATGGCGCAGGTGGTCATCACCACTAAAAGGCTAAATAGGAGAATTATTTAGCCTTTGTGCCAAGCAAAAAGCACCGCTAATGCGGTGCTTTTTTATTGAGGGTACCTCTAATTATCCCAGATTTTCCATTAGCTCGTAATTCCAATGGAAGTCATTAGCGCAAGTATATGATTTACAATAGCTTTAGAATAGTTTTTTGTAGGAGCGACGCCCCGTCGCGAAGCAATGTTGCAATCGCGACGGGGCGTCGCTCCTACCAATTATCTTTTTATGCAATGACTTTACTTTTGAGACCCGCTATGTTTGATATGTAAGGAATAATTTTTCGCGAGCAACGACGTATAGCGACGAAATGGTTTAAGCAGGCAAACCGCAAAGCGGATGCTCGCAAAGTTGAATTATTAGAGGTGCCCTTGAGTTAAACCTTTTAGCTTATACAACAAATCCAACGCCTGCCTAGGCGTTAAGTCATCAACTTGTAACGACTCTAACTCACTTAATGCAGGATGCAATTGCACCTCAGCTTCTTGCTCATTGTGCATAAACATATCCACCTGCGGCACTGATTTGGCATCTTGGTTAGTCACTTGATTAAGCTCTAATTGCGTTAATTTTCTTTTTGCTGCGGTGATGACTGATTTTGGAATCCCTGCTAATTGCGCCACTTGCAAGCCATAGCTTTGGTTTGCGGCGCCCTCTTCCACTTTATGCATAAACACGATGCTATTACCGTGTTCAACTGCATCTAAATGCACATTGGCTGCATATTTAAACTCATCCACAATGCGCGTTAATTCAAAATAGTGGGTAGCAAACAAAGTGTAAGCTCTGTTTTTTTCCAACAGCTGTTTAGCCACTGCCCACGCTAAACTTAGACCATCAAAGGTTGATGTGCCTCGACCAATTTCATCTAGCAGCACCAGGCTTTTATCCGTGGCGTTGTGCAAAATGTTAGCGGTTTCGGTCATTTCTACCATAAACGTAGAGCGCCCACCCGCCAAGTCATCAGAGGCGCCTATTCGCGTCATGATGCGGTCAATTTCGCCAATTTTTGCCGAAGTTGCCGGCACATAGCAGCCACAATGCGCGAGCAGCACAATCAAAGCCGTTTGCCGCATGAAGGTAGACTTACCACCCATATTGGGCCCTGTTATCAACAACAATTGACGATAAGGATTGAGCGTAACATCATTGGCAATAAACGGCTGCCCGGAAGACTGCATGGAAAGCTGTTCAACCACTGGATGACGACCATCTACAATTTCAATACCAGCCTCGGTAATAAACTGTGGGGCAACATAATTCAAGCTAAGGGCGCGTTCAGCGAAACAACATAACACATCCAAGCTCGCCACCGCGCCCGCATTAGTTTGCAAGGCTACAATGTATTGGCCCAATTGCGTTAATACTTGTTCATACAGCATTTTTTCACGCGCTAAGGCACGGTCATTTGCACTCAGCACTTTGTCTTCAAATGTTTTGAGCTCTGGCGTAATAAAGCGCTCAACATTTTTGAGTGTTTGACGACGCCTATATTCGGCAGGCGCTTTTTCAGCCTGGGTGCGGCTCATTTCAATATAAAAACCATGCACGCTGTTGTATTCTACTTTTAGGTTGGCAATGCCGGTGCGCGCTTTTTCAGCGGCTTCAAATTGCAACAAAAAATCACCATGATTGGTTTGTATCGCGCGTAGCTCATCTAATTCAGCATCATAGCCATCGGCAATCACACCGCCTTCGCGTAGCACCACACTGGGTTCTGGTTTAATGGCACTGGTGAGCAATGTAATAAGCGCCTCTGGTGCAGTCAAATGCGCACCTAGCGTTTGTAGCAAACTTGCTGGCAGATTTTGAAGCTGTGCTTGTAGTAAAGGCAACTGCTGCAAGCTCATTGCCAAGCCTGACAAATCACGTGGCCGTGCTGTTTTTAAAGCGATACGCGCGGTAATACGCTCAATATCCCCTATCGATTTTAACGACTGCCTCAACCCTGAAAACCGATGATTTTGAAACTGGTCACTTTGCATCAAATCAGCAATCGCCTCATGTCGCTTCATGCTCAAATTTCGGTCTTGCAAAGGATGATGCAACCAATGCCGCAATAAGCGTGCGCCCATTGCCGTTTGCGTAGTATTGAGCAGCGAATATAGCGTAGGGCTAGCCTCACCGCGCAAGGTCATATCAATTTCTAAATTGCGACGTGTAGCAGCGTCTAACTGAAGATAAGCACTGGTTGCTTCTACACTAATGGCATTGATATGCGGCAAGGTGGAGCGTTGTGTATGTTTAACGTAATCGAGCAAGGCGCCCGCCGCACAGATCGAGGGTTTTAGATTGGCACAACCGAAACCATTAAGGTCATAAGTATTAAACTGCTTGGTCAGCGTATTAAATGCGCTGTCAAAATCAAACTGCCATGGGCTTAAACGCTTTTTTGCAACCTTGTTCAAACTCAAAGCCGCATGGGTAAAATCGTCAGCTAATAATATCTCGCTAGGGGCAATGCGCTCCAGCTCCTGGCCTAACAACCCAACCGCAATTTCACTTAAAATAAAACTGCCTGAGGCTAAATTTAAGCGCGCAAGACCAATCAAACCATCTGCTTGAAAAATACTTAATAATTGATTATCGCGGGATTCATCCAGTAACGCGGCATCGGTTAAAGTGCCTGGCGTTAAAATTCGCGCAACTTTACGCGCCACAGGCCCTTTACTAGTAGCGGGATCGCCCACTTGCTCACAAATGGCAACCGCCTCGCCCAGCTTGGTTAATTTAGCCAAATACTGCTCTGCCGCATGATACGGCACGCCCGCCATTTTAATAGGCTGACCATTACTGCTGCCGCGATGCGTTAAAGTGATGCCGAGTAATTTGGACGCTTTTTCAGCATCTTCAAAAAACAGCTCGTAAAAATCACCCATGCGGTAAAACAGCAACATATCAGGATGTTGCGCCTTAAGCCCTAAATACTGGCGCATCATTGGGGTGTGATTCTCAATATCTACCAGCTGATTTTCAGTGATATTGCTATTTTGCTTGGTGGTCATTCAATGATTCGCAGGTTCTTAATGTAGATATATTTTAACTCACTTGAACCTATCAAACACGCATAGAAGAGACTAATCTAGTTTTTCAATCCCCATAGCCTTGAGTACATGCTTCTCATAAATCGGCTCTGAACTACCCTTTTTCATTTTATAGATGAAGTATTTTTCAAAGGCAATCTTTGCTAAATGCACCCATTTACCTTTTTTGATCCAGTTCGCATTCCGCGGCGGAATCTGTGGCAATGCAACAAAAACTGCACCAGTATTACCCATGTCAGCAATACAAATGGCATTCCAAGTGCCCTTTGCATCGGCCACTTGTCCAGCAAGGTCAGCGGCTATGTTATGAACAATCGCTGTCACCATCGATTCAATCATGTAGCCAGTTTTAGGGGCACCGGTTGGCACTGGCGTAACTTCAACAGGCGGAATAGCCACACACACGCCTGCGGCAAATATATTGCGGTATTTTTTGCTGCGCTGATGCTCATCTATCAACACGAAACCTCTTGGGTTGCATAGCCCTTCAACTGCTGCAACTGGGTCAACGCCTTTGAATGCAGGTAGCATCATAGAGAATTTAAATGGCAGCTCATGTTCTTTCACCACACTGCCGTGCATATCATGTTCAGTCACAAACATGGTGCCTGCTTCAACTTTTGTGACTTTGGCATTGATAATCCATTTAACATCAATGTTGCGATACTCTGATTCCAACATCCCTTTAGAGTCACCCACACCACCTAAACCTAAGTGCCCAATGTAGGGCTCGCTAGTGACATAGGTGATAGGCACTTTGTTACGAATTTTCTTCTTGCGCAGATCCGTGTTCATAATAAATGTAAACTCATAGGCAGGCCCAAAACAGCTTGCACCTGGCATAGCGCCAATAATCACCGGACCTGGCTCTTTTAGGAATTCCTGATAAGCATCCCAGGTTTTTTCTGCGTGATCTACTGAACATATCGAATGCGTATGGCCGCCATCCGGACCAGAACCAGGCACTTCTTCAAAGGATAATTTTGGTCCTGTGGTGATAACTAAATAGTCGTAATTAAGATGATCGCCATTTTCCAGTTGCAGCGTATTTTGTTCCGCATCAATCTTAGTCACCGGCTGTGCAATGAAATTGATGCCTTTTTTTTCAAGATACGGCCGTATCGGAAAGGTGATTTTTTCACGCTTGCGCCAGCCCACTGCAAGCCATGGGTTAGAAGGCACAAACTGAAAATAATCAACCGCATTGACCACGGTAATCTGGTGATTACTGCCAATCTTGGCTTTTAGTTCGTAGGCAGCCGGCATTCCACCGATGCCAGCGCCCATTATTACGATATGTGCCATGTTCTTAATCCTTAGTTAAAAATCACTGATTTATCGACATTTTATTTTGATACTACATCTAACTTGCGTTTAATTGAGATCGTACCGCGAACTTTCCCATCACTGCAATCAATCACCTTACCTTCTGGATACTCCTTTGTCCGTGGCGCTTTCAACCTGCAGAAATATCAGCATGCTCGACTGGCTAGCCAAATTCAAAGTGTGCATTAGAATAAATTGACGTCTATTTAGATTACTTCGTCGTTTTTAATCCATCTTTTTCCCAAGCGACAATACCGCCTGCCAGGCTGTAAACCTTGCTGAACCCTGCGGCTTGTAGCAAACCGGCAGCCTTTGCTGAGCGCTTGCCACTATGGCATTGCACGATAACTGTACTGTCTTTATATTGCGCAAACTCACTGAGCCTGCTTGCAACTTGTGCTAAAGGAATATGTATCGCGCCTGCGATATGCTGCTCATTCCATTCGCTGTCTTCACGCACATCGACAATAATGGCTTTTTGCTCGGCAAGCATTACCGCTGACTCTTTGGGCAAGATCGTGGCAATGTCTGAAGGCGTGCATCCTGCCAACAAAACGGCTAAAACAGCCCCGATAAAAATCCAGCTAACGAATTTTTGATTAACACCTTGTTTTGTCATCACGCTTCTCTTACTCTCTGATAAAAATCATTGGCTAACAAGTAACTGATTGATTTCCTGCAAACGAGGTTCTCCTAACTCACCTGCTGCCGCTGAAAGGTTAAGCAATGCCAGCAACACTTGATAACGGCTGCGATAAAGTGCAAGGCGTGTGTTATAAAGCTCTTGCTCAGAATTCAGCACATCCAGCGTGGTGCGGTCACCCACGTCGCGCCCTACACGGGTGGAATCCAGCTTGATCTCAGCCGAATATTCAGCCTGTTCCAGCGCCTTTACTTGCCCCTGCCCTACGGTGACTGCCAGCCATGCAGATCTTGCCTCACGCGCCGCCTGCTGCCGTACAAATTCGGTTTGGTTGCGGACTTTATCCTCCAGCGCAAGCGCCTCTTGGTAACGGGCATCGCGCATACCGCCGCTATAAAGGGGAATGGTCAGCTGCACACCGAGGCTCAGCTGACGATTGGCAACATCGGCGTCACTACCGCCCAAGCCCTGCAAATGTTCTCCGCCTGCAAGTGCTACCAGATTAAGCACAGGTGAGTATTTAGCTTGAAATTTACCGCTTTCAGTGTGTGCAATTTCTTGCTGCAACTGCTGTGCATGCACCAGAGGATGGCTGCTTTGTGCACGTGCCAGCCAACTCTGCAAATCACCACTGGCGATACTTGCCAGCTTAGTTTTCTGCGGCAGCGACACCAATGCTGCATCCTGATTGCCAGTCATATCAGCCAAAGCTGCGCGGGCAAGCTGCAGATTGCTCTCGGCCTCAAGCACCTGCGAGGCGAGTAAATCGTAGCGCGCCTGCGTTTCATGCGTATCAATAATGGCCACGTCACCCTCTTTGAAGCGCGCTTTGGCACTCGCCAGCGCCTCGGCAACCGCCGCCTGCTGGGCGAGTAAGGTTGCCAGCGTATCGGTCGCCAGTAGCGTATCAAAATAGGTTTGTGCCACGCGTTGCATGAGTTGCTGTTCATCTAACGTCAATTGCACTTCAGCCAGTTGCGCCTGTTTGTTGAGTTGCGTGGCAGAGCCATTGCGCGCAGCATCATAAAGCGGATACTCAGCGCGCAAATTTAGATTCAGGTTCAGTCCGGCATCGGTTCTGGTGCGGAAGTCCGTTGTTCCGCTTGCGCCGCTGGCACCCGCGAATTGCGCATTAGAAAATTGCGCATTGCTGATTTTATTGTCACTGTTTACCCCCGCCATGCCCGCGTTAAGTGTTACTTGCGGACTTTTTAGTGCCTGTGCCTGTAAGCTTTTAGTGCGGCCAGCTTCGGCACTTGCGCGAGCAGAGGCAAATTGCGGATCGTAAGCGCGCGCCGCTTGCCAAGCCTCTAGCAGGTCAAAAGCATGCGCCTGACTAGCAAGCAGCGTCAGCAATAACAGTGAAACTTGGGCAGATTTTTTCATCAACATTGTTAGCAATATCCTTAGCAGCCTGCGCGTACACCAAGTTTGCGCAAAATATTTTCCATCAAACACCAATCAGTCAAACCGCTTTGAAACAGATTCACCCCAATAAAAGCGGTAAAGTACAACCAGTACTTACTCACGAATAATGGGCTTTCCGGCACGCCAAGCGCGAGCGATAACAGTATCAATAAACCAGCAATCACACGAACCAATTTCCATGAAGTCATTTTTAAACTCTCCTAATTAAATTTATCTAGTTAAACTTATTGCGATAAGCAACAAAATACAGCAACGGAATCACAATCAGTGTCAGCAAAGTTGAGACAAAAATACCGAATATCAACGAAATAGCCAAACCATTAAATATTGGGTCATCTAAAATAAAGAACGCACCTAACATGGCCGATAATGCTGTGAGTACAATAGGCTGCGCGCGCGTGATGGCAGAATTGATCACCGCCTCTTTAAACGGCTTGCCAGAAGCGACTTCCAGGTTGATAAAATCAACCAGCAGAATGGAATTTCTGACGATAATCCCCGCCAGCGCAATCATGCCGATCATAGACGTGGCCGTGTATTGCGCGCCCAGCAACGCATGCCCAGGCATCACGCCAATAATAGTCAGCGGAATAGGTGCCATGATAATCAGCGGCGTTAAATAGGAACCGAATTGCGCCACTACAAGTAGATAAATCAATATCAAGCCAACCGCATAAGCTGCACCCATATCGCGGAAAGTTTCATACGTTACCTGCCATTCGCCATCCCATTTAAGGGCATAGCCACGCTGATTATCTTCTGGTTGGCTGATAAATGACTCACCAAGCTTGCCGCCA
>Ga0156104_124_pt5 | contig 12619 bp, 8 predicted proteins | sample RifCSPlowO2_02_FD_107757 | JGI IMG/M metagenome (GOLD analysis project Ga0156104, IMG submission 107757) | Methylotenera sp. RIFCSPLOWO2_02_FULL_45_14 | reverse complement strand
TTTTGGCAACCCGTTTAATAAAGACATGGAAGCCAGTAAAGATTTTGGGAAATCTAAAATGGCGAACATAAAAGCCATGTTAGGGAAAAGTTAGCACGCTGTTAACTCAACTAATCACCTGTAAACGATTAAAATACTCACGTAAAGAAATTTTTGAAAGTCACCTATGCCCTACATCACCCTAGACAACGCCTCTTTAGCTTTTGGTCACCACGCCCTGCTTGATCACGCCTCATTTCAGCTTGATGCTGGTGAGCGCGTAGGTTTAATTGGCCGCAACGGCGCAGGTAAATCCAGTTTATTAAAAGCGATTGCTGGCACCATTAAATTAGATGATGGCATCGTATGGCGTGCGCCCAATGCACGCGTTGTTTATGTACCGCAAGAACCAGAACTTAACACCAAACATACTGTGTTTGAAGCAGTGGCAGAAGGTTTAGGTAACCTGCAACAAATACTGGTAGATTACCACCAAGTGACACATGACATGGGCGAGCCTGACGCAGATATCGATGCGCTGATGGAGCGCATGCAACACTTACAACATGATTTAGATGTGCAAAACGGTTGGGCTGCGCAGTCGCGCGTTGAGGCGGTATTAAGCCGCTTGAATTTGGATGCAGATGCCCTGATTAGCACACTGTCTGGTGGCTGGCGTAAGCGCGTAGCTTTGGGCCGTGCGCTAGTGGCTGAGCCTGAAGTGTTGTTGTTAGACGAACCCACCAATCACTTGGATTTAAGCGCCATTGAATGGCTGGAAGATTTATTACTCGGCTTTAATGGCAGTGTGTTGTTTATTACCCACGATAGACGCTTTTTAGATAAACTCGCCACACGTATTACCGAGTTGGACCGCGGAATACTCACCGACTTTATCGGCAACTTCACCGCTTACCAACTTAAAAAAGAAGAGTTAATCGCGGTTGAAGAAACCCATGCGGCTAAATTTGATAAAATTTTAGCGCAAGAGGAAGTGTGGATAAGACAAGGCATTAAAGCGCGCCGCACCCGTAATGAAGGCCGCGTAAGACGTTTAGAAGCCTTGCGCCTAGAGCGTGCTGCACGTCGCGAACGCCAAGGTAATGTTAAACTCAATGTGGATACAGGCGAGCGTAGCGGAAAACTGGTTGCCGAACTTGAGAACGTCAGCAAAGCTTATGGCGACAAAGTACTGATTAAGAATTTCAGCACCCGAATTTTACGTGGCGATAAAATTGGCTTATTAGGCCCTAACGGTATTGGTAAAACCACCCTACTCAAACTGATTTTAGGGGATATTGAGCCAGATAGCGGCAAAATTGAACGTGGCAGCAAACAAAGCGTGGCTTATTTTGACCAAATGCGTGAGCAGCTGGATGAAGAAGCCACACTGGTCGATACCATTAGTCCAGGTTCAGATTTTATTGAAATCGGTAATGAACGCAAACACGTGATTAGTTATTTGGAAGACTTTTTGTTTCCGCCACAACGCTCACGCTCCCCGGTTAAATCACTCTCAGGTGGCGAACGTAATCGATTATTACTGGCGCGTTTATTTGCGCGCCCAGCCAATATATTAGTGCTGGATGAACCGACCAATGACCTGGACATTGATACGCTAGAGTTATTAGAAAACTTATTGCAAGACTTTAATGGCACCCTATTTTTAGTCAGCCATGACCGCGCATTTTTAGAAAATACCGTCACGCAAGTGATTGCGTTTGAAGGTAATGGCGTACTAACTGAATTTGGCGGCGGTTACGATGATTGGCAACGCTTTACGCAACAACGCTTGCAAGATAACCGTGCCGAAGAAAAGCGTTTAGCTGACATTGCACAAGCAACAAAAAGTGACACCAAATTAACCTCGACCAACGTCACGCAAAATAAAGCCACACCAAAACTGAGTTTTAAAGAACAAAAAGAGTTAGCTGAAATTCCAGTTAACATTGAACAACTAGAAGCCGAGCAGGCCAGCATCAATTTAAAACTTGCCGACAGCACCCTTTACCAAACTGAAGACAAAACAAAAAACGACGAAATTAAACAACTGCAATTAAGGTTGACTGCAATTGAACCGCTACTAGAAAGCTTACTTGCGCGCTGGGAGTTGTTAGATGCGAAGGCAAGCTAATGCACAACTCAAATGATAATTCTTCTCGAAGAATTTCGAGTCTATTTCAATTGTTAATTTTTAAAAATCAATGAGTTAAATGCATTTTTATTGTAGCGGTAAAGTGACCATTTTTTGCTATACTATTTTGCTTAAAGCACATTAACTTGATCCGTAAAACTAAAAATTTACAATGCGCGTTAACGCTATCAAACATATCCGGAACCTAGTCAGCCCGCGACTAATACCGCTGGTGCTGACTTGCCTTGTGTTGATTGGCGGACTGAATACGACCTATGTACTTTGGCAGCAAGCACGGCAGCAACAAGCAGAGCATCTTCGTAACACGTTCAAGTTCGCGTCAACACAGGTCGCCAGCAACATTACCAGCCGCGTTAACAACTACATTGTAGTCATGCGTGGCATTCAGGGATTTATTCACGGGTCTGAACTAGTCACCAAAGATGAATTCACCACTTATATTCAGAGTTTACAACTACCAGAAAAGCTGCCTGGGGTGCAAGGGGTTGGCTTAATCACAATAGTATCGCATGCCGACAAAAACAAACACATCTCAGAGATGCGTCATCAAGGCAATGTAGACTATAAAATCAATCCTGATGGCAAGCGTGAACGCTATGCGCTCATCACGCAGATGGAACCATTAACTAAAGACAATTTTAAAGTAATAGGACTAGATGTATTAACGGTACCTGCCGCCGCACTTGCCATGAAGCAAGCGCTAGAAAATAATGATGTCGCCATTACGTCAAAATATACATTATTTCAAGATGCCGGCAAAAATGATGTATTTGGTTTTGTGATGTATCTACCCCTATACAAAAAAACAGCCAACCTCAACACGTTGTCTGACAGACAATCTGCGATTTCTGGTTGGGTTGATGTTCCTTTTCGTATTCGAGATCTCATCACAAGTTTACAAAGTGAGATTGACCCTGACATTGACCTTGAAATCCATGATGGCAATCCAAATATTGCGCATAACCTGATGTATCACTCTGACAATGTGTCTCATCAAAAACGGTTAGCCGATGGCAGACAGCAGCTCAGCCGCATTATTGAGATTGGCAGCCGTCAGTGGACGCTGCTGATGAGCACCACCCCGGCATTTGAGGCACGCGCCACTTCAGGTCATCAAACAACTTTGCTTGGACTCACTGGAGTAGCGCTCACACTAACACTGAGCTTATTGACTTGGTTACTCTCAAGAAGCAAAGAAAACGCGCAAACGCGCTTTCAGCAGCTTTTCAATCAGGCGAGTGACGGCATTTTAATCATGAACCGTGACTATCGCTTTGTTGATGCAAATAACGCCACGTTAGCGTTGTTGGGCTATACAAGAGACGAACTGTTTAAACGACACTTACCCGATATTCTGGCAAAGCACGAATTGCCACGATTACAGCATGTGCTTCCCGCGATAATGGCTGGCACACCCAACCAAGATGAATGGACGCATGTACGCAGCGATGGGTCTGAATTAGTCGTCGAAGTGAGTGTGCACAAATTAGATAACGGACAATTTTTTTGTATTTTGCATGACCTCACGGAACGCAAAAAAAATGAGCAGTTAATCAAAGATTCTGAAGCACGCTACAAATTACTATTCACCGCCAACCCAGTGCCAATGTGGGTATATGACATCAATACGCTTGCATTTATTGCAGTCAATAATGCTGCAATCAAGCAATATGGCTACACCAATGAAGAATTTATTGGGATGAAAATTAGTGCCATCAGACCAAAAGAAGACCTGCCGCGTTTGCAAGAAAACATCAAAAAAGTTGCCTCACAAACCGACCAGTACAGTCAAACCGGCGTGTGGCAACACGTTAAAAAAGATGGCAGCCTAATTTGGGTGGACATTACAGGTCATACCCTGACCTTTGAAGGTTGTGAATCAGAAATCATTCTGGCACAGGATGTAACAGCACGTATTGAAGCCGAGCAACAACTGCAAATTGGTGCGAAAGTATTTGAATTTAGCCATGAAGGCCTCATCGTCACCGATGCTAACACCTTAATTCTTTCAGTCAATCGTGCTTATACAGCAATGACCGGATACTCAGCCAAAGAGCTCATTGGCAATACCCCTACGTTGGCAAAATCTAAGGTTCAAGGCGAAAGGTTTTACAAATCGATGTGGGCTAGCATCAATCGCAAACATTACTGGCAAGGTGAAATCTGGAATCAACGTAAGGACGGAGAGATATATCCCGTATGGCTCAGCATTACTGCCGTCATTGACAGCGCTGACAAAATAAGTAATTACATGGCTTCATTCACCGATATTACACAATCTAAAAAAGCCGAAGAAACTATTCACAACCTCGCTTTTTACGATGCGCTCACAGGGCTTTCCAACCGCCAACTGCTCCGAGAACGTTTGAAACAACTCGTATCGCGTGACCCAGAACACCGCCACCAAGGCGCCATTCTTCACATTGATCTGGATAACTTCAATTCGCTTAACGACACCAAAGGCTACGAGGTAGGGAACCAGCTCCTCATCGAGGTTGCAAAGCGCATTCGTAGTTGTACCTACCCTAATGACACCGTTGCACGTCTGGGTAGCGATGAATTCATCGTAATGCTCGACTTATTAAACATGGAACAAGAGCAAGCCACTAGAGAAGTTGAAAAAATTGCCGAAAGAATTCACAACGCCATCAAGCAACCCTTTGATTTGGGTGGTAGTGAATACCATGGCACCTCCTGCATTGGCATTAATCTTTTCCGCAACGACAAAACCTCAATAGAAGAAATTCTGCGCAAAGCTGACGCGGCAATGTTCCAAGCCAAAAAGTCTGGTCGAAACAAAATTCACTTTTTTGATGCCCAAATGCAAGCCGCACTTGAACAGCGCGTTATGCTCGAATCCATGTTGCACAACGCAATTCCAGATCAGTTTGTACTGCATTACCAGATGCAGGTCGATAATACTGGAAAGATTTTTGGCGCTGAGGCACTCATCCGCTGGCAACACCCAGAACAAGGCCTGATTTCACCCGCCGTTTTTATCCCTCTGGCAGAAGAAACCGGACTGATACTACCCATTGGCCGCTGGGTATTAGAGACGGCTTGTAAGCAACTCAAAGCATGGGAAAGCCATTTAAAAACAAAACACTTGTTACTTGCAGTGAATGTGAGTGCCAAACAGTTTCATCAACCTGACTTTGTAGAACAGGTGCTGGAAGTACTCGACTACACGGGAGCTAACCCTAACCGCCTTAAATTGGAGCTCACCGAAAGCCTGCTAGTAGAAAACGTGGACACCGTTATAGAAAAAATGACCCTGCTAAAAGCCAAGGGCGTGAACTTCTCACTAGACGACTTTGGCACCGGATTTTCTTCGCTTTCTTATCTAAAACGTTTACCAATCGACCAGCTGAAAATTGACCAGTCTTTTGTACGCGACATTCTAAGTGACCCCAATGATGCCTCTATTGTCCGCACCATTATTACACTGGGAAAAAGTTTAGGATTATCCGTCATCGCTGAAGGTGTAGAAACGGAAGAACAGCGTAAGTTTCTTATCACTAATGGCTGTCACAACTATCAGGGCTATCTGTTTAGCCGGCCGGTACCTGTAAGTGAATTTGAACACCTGGTGTTGCAGCAGTCCGAAACAAAGCCCACCCGAAAAAGTAGGGTTTTCTTGGAGCATTTATAAATAATTTAAATTATTGACTTTTTTTACAGTCACTGAAACCAAAAATACTCTCCACAAAATCTGTGGATAACTCTGTGATTATCTGTGAAATATAATCGTAACCTACCGTTTTATAAGGGTTTTATAAAAACCGTATAAATAATAATCAACTATTTAACCTATATAAATCAATAAGTTGCATGTCGTGCGTTGATTTGTATGGTTTATCTGGCATACTTAAAGTAAAGCTTTAGGTCATGTGCATAAGCCACCTAATTTTTGCATGTGATTTAGAAAATCGCTTCCTGTAATATCAATTACTTACAAACTATTTACTTGATTGAAACATCTTAAAACTTACACATTTTTAATGTAAATTATGAATACGTTAATCTAATCAAAACTAAAAAATATGGGCTAATTGGCTGTATGAGTAATATAAAGTCATTCAATTTCTATTGAAGCTTATCTTTTTATTATCATATCCCCACATATATAACTACGCTTTTTACGTGTTTCATTTACTTTTCTCATTTTTAAATTATTTTTTTTAACGTTAATAAACAATGCTCACAAAAAACATTAAAGTCAATCTATAGGTTATGCTATCAATTAAGTATTCAGTTAACTCTGAGGAAAATATATGGGTATGCGCTTTAGAAAATCGTTGAAACTTGGGTAATCCCCCCATTATTAACTACAGATAAAAGTAGAAACTAAGCCATCATGGCTAACTTTTGCTTTGGGGTCATGCCGCCCAATGCCATGTTGGGGCGTTCGTGATTGTAAGTCCATAGCCAATCTGTGGGGTGTAAGAAATTTTGTGTAAATAGTCATTTTGCAGGAAACTGCTATTTTCAGAAATGGATAAAAAAATGACCTTACCAAAAGCTTTACCCAACGATTTAATTGATAGCCTGCTATCAAACTATAAGAAGCCAGAAAACCTGAGCAGTGAGAACGGTCTTCTCAAACAACTTACCAAAGCGCTGATTGAACGAGCACTCCAAGCAGAAATGGCTGAGTACCTTGGTCATGACAAGCATGGAATATCTTAGTTTAACGAAAGAGAGTCTATGCAGATGAATTGGTTAAATGTATTAAGAGTATATAGACTTCATTCCAGCCATTGGCGCTCAATGAGTATTGTTTTAACTTTGCTGCTGCCACTTATGCTGATTCAGTTCATCACATGGTTGACGCCAACTTCTGAGGCATTGCTCAGCATCTCGGGCTTTCTGCCACTACATACATTGTTAGAAACGATTGCTATCGTAATTGCGATGCTGGTATTTGCGATAGGCTGGAACTCTTGTAGTCGTAGTTTATCGGGAAATATCGTACTACTTTCCTGCATCTTTTTTGCGGTTGGTTGGCTTGATTTTTCGCATACTGTATCTTATAAGGGTATGCCGGATTTCATTACACCGAGTAGTGTAGAAAAGGGGCTTGACTTCTGGTTGGCTGCTCGATTTCTGGCTTCACTTGCACTATTGGCAGTAGCAATCCGACCGTGGCATCCTTTCGTCTTTACAGGAACTCGCTACCTGTTGATGGGCATGGGAATCGTCGTGGTTCTTTTTATCAATTGGATAGTGTTGCTACATCCAGAACTAACCCCGCACACTTTTATAGAAGGGCAGGGGCTTACGCCTTACAAGAAAAATCTGGAATATCTGTTTATCACACTCAATATAATAACTGCATGGTTACTGTGGAGAAGGATGCGTAAGCCGCAGCCTTTCAATGTTGCGCTACTGTTTGGAGCGGTATGCGTAATGGCGATGAGTGAGTTGTTTTTTACGATGTATGCAACGACAACCGACATTTTTAACGTGCTTGGTCATACCTACAAGGTGATCGCTTACCTGTTAATTTACCGCGCCATAGTTGTAGAAAGTATCGAAATTCCTTATCACAGACTAGATGAAGCTCGTCAAAGCTTGGCTCTAGCCGTTCAAGCTTCCAATACAGGCCTATGGGACTGGGATATAAGAAACGACAGGGTTAATTTTTCCGTCGAGTGGAAAGCGCAGTTAGGTTACCATCCAACCGAACTGGCTCATCACATTACGACATGGGAATCTCTGCTTTACCCAGAGGATAAGGCGAGGGCTTTGAGTCAGGTGCAGAGTTTCATGGCATCACCCAAAAAAGACTATGAAGATGAGTTCCGTATGTGTCACCGTGATGGCAGTTATCGCTGGATACTTTCGCGTGGCCAAAAACAGTACGATGCCAAGGGTAATGTGATACGTTTAGTTGGTACCCATGTTGACATGACTGAACGCAAGCGATCTGAGGCTGAACTCCGTATCGCCGCTGTGGCCTTTGAATCGCATGAAAGTATGCTAATCACCAATGCTGATGGTATGATTCTGAAGGTGAATCAAGCTTTTATTGACGAAACCGGTTATACAGAGAAGGATGTTATAGGAAAGAGACCTAGCCTGCTCAGGTCTGGTCACCACAATGAAGACTTCTATCGCAATATGTGGGAGACCATTCAGCATACCGGGAGCTGGCAGGGAGAGGTCTGGGATCGGCGTAAAAATGGTGACGTTTATCCAAAGTGGCTCACTATTACTGCAGTCAAAGGAAAGGACGGCGCTGTTACCCATTATGTTGGATCTCACATAGATATTTCGGAACGCAAGTCCGCAGAAGAAAAGATTCAGCATCTCGCATTCTACGATGCACTTACCAGCTTACCGAACCGAAGGCTGTTCCAAGATAGGCTCAGCCACGCGCTGGCATCCAGTGTGCGCAGTGGTCAGCTTGGTGCGCTACTGTTCCTGGATTTGGACAATTTCAAGATCCTTAACGATACTCTCGGCCATGATGTCGGTGATATGCTGTTGCAACAGGTGGCGCAACGGCTGACGTCTTGTATCCGCGAAGGTGACACCGTGGCTCGTCTGGGTGGAGATGAATTCGTGGTAATGCTGGAAGGTTTGAGCGAACAGGCCTCTGAGTCGGCGGCACAGGCTAAATATGTTGGCGAGAAAATTCTCTTCTTTCTCAACCACACTTACCAACTTTCTACGCACAAATATCATGGCACTCCAAGTGTTGGTGTTACCCTGTTTGGCGAGCAGACAGATAGTGTCGACAGTCTTATCAAACAGGCTGATATTGCCATGTACCAGGCCAAGAAATCTGGCCGTAACGCGCTGTGTTTCTTCGATGCGAAGATGCAAGAGGAGATCAACACTCGCGCAGCGCTCGAAGATGAATTGCGCAATGCACTTAACAATCAGGAGTTTCATTTATATTACCAGATACAGGTGGACGGAAATCAGCGCCCATTGGGTGCAGAGACTCTAATCCGCTGGATGCACCCAAAGCATGGTTTGGTGCCGCCTGCGCAATTCATACCACTTGCGGAAGAGGCAGGGCTGATATTATCTATCGGACAGTGGGTGTTGGAAACAGCTTGTGCTCAGCTTAAGGCATGGGAACGAGATGAAGTCACGCGCAATCTTGTGCTGGCGGTGAACGTAAGTGCTGTGCAGTTCAAGCAAGTTGATTTTGTGGTGCAAGTGCAGAAGGTCATACAGCGACATGGTATCAACCCGATGAAGCTCAAACTGGAGCTGACTGAAAGCATGTTGGTGGATAACGTCGAAAACATCATAGTAACCATGCAAACATTGAAAGATGTCGGCATCCAGTTCTCACTGGATGACTTCGGCACTGGTTATTCATCCTTGCAATACATTCGACAGCTACCCTTGGATCAACTTAAGATTGACCAGTCATTCATACGGGATATGGCTAGCGACAGTGGTGACCACGCGATTGTGCGCACTATTATTGCTATGGCTAACTCCCTGGATATTGACGTTATTGCCGAAGGGGTGGAAACGGAAGAGCAACAACGACTCCTGCATCATCTTGGCTGCAATCATTACCAAGGCTACCTGTTTAGTAAACCCGTGCCGATTGAGCAGTTTGAAGCTTTGCTTGGGAAAAGTTAGTAGTCTTTTATTTTCTGAAAGGAAGTGAGGGTTTAGTAAGGGTCGAAAGCAGCTATATTTAAGAAAGTGCCTAGATCTATAACTCATGCCAATATGAGTTGACTAGTGCTAAAGGAGTGCCCTTATTTGGATGGTGGGAGAAATAGCCAGTAAACCGCTATTAATCCGTGCGAGTTTTGTTTCTAGCAAATTTACAGTTTACCCATGGAATGTTATTAATAGTGAAAAGGCGTGCAGGCAATAAAAAAGGGCTAAGACGTTAAGCCTAACCCTTTGATATTACCAATTTATTTGGTGCCCCCGACACGAATCGAACGTGTGACCCTCCCCTTAGGAGGGGGATGCTCTATCCACTGAGCTACGGGGGCGGCTTGCTTTGTAAGGGCTATATTATATAGTTTGTGGACACTTTAAATTTACAATTCTTTCCGCTATTTTAATTTTTTCAGCAAAATAGACTTTGCAAGTAAACTTCCTTACTTACATATTAAACCCTGAAATTCAGGACTATAATTTGCCAATGTCATCACATTAAAATTTGTTTTTCTTACTGTAACTTGCGTTATTTATGATGGCCATAGTTTAATTGAGTAGTTGTGCATCATTTGCTAAGCTAGTTTCGGAGGTGAGGTCAGCCATGAATACTCTATCTTCTATCAAAGGCATTTTGTTCGATCTGGATGGCGTGCTCTACGTTGGGTCGCACGCGATTGAAGGTGCGGCCGAGGCTGTAGGCAAAATTCAAGCCAGCGGCATACCATGCCGTTTTGTGACCAACACCAGCACTTTGTCTCTGGTGTCGTTACAACAAAAAATTAATACCTTAGGTTTTTCAATCCGTGCCGATGAAATTATCAGCGCACCTCAGGCTACCCTACTCTACCTTCAACGTCAGCACAATCCGGTTTGCCGTTTGCTACTGGCGGATGATGTAAAGAAAGATTTTAAAGCGTTTCACCAATCGGATACGGCAGCAGATTACATTGTAGTTGGCGATATTGGCGACGCTTGGTCTTATGCGTTATTGAATGAAGTTTTCAATTGCCTGATGCATGGTGCAAAGCTTATTGCCATCCATAAAAACCGGTTCTGGCAAACGGAGCATGGCTTGCAAATGGATATCGGTGGGTTTGTTGATGCCTTGGAATATGCAAGCGGCGTCAAAGCGATGATTATTGGCAAACCCTCACCTGATTTTTTTAAAATAGCGTTGGATGATATGGGGCTTAAACCTTGCGAAGTTGCAATTATAGGGGATGACATCGACGTGGATGTAGCGGGTGGTCAGCAGGTCGGCTTAAAAGGGGTCTTGGTGAAAACCGGCAAATACCGACAAGGCTATGCGGAGGCTTCAACCGTCAAGCCGGATTTGCTTATCGATTCAATCGTAGATTTACCCAGCGCACTGGGGTTGTAATGTCAGTGGTTTTAATATCAGTTTTTTCAGGGAAGTTAATCGGTGTATGCTTAAATAATTACTGAACCATTAACAAAGGAGTCTGCAATGAACAATGATACTTTCAACATAAGCATCCGCCAGTTCTTGAAAATGGTGGGAGTTAAATCTCAGCACGAGATTGAACAGGCGGTGACGCAGGCCATTGCGAATGGGCATCTCAAGGGTAACGAGAATTTGCCAGTAAAAATGACGCTGACTATTGGTCCAGCGCATCTTAATGTCAGCTTCGACGGGATTATTGCGCTAGATTAGTTACATTTAAATACTCCATCCGAAAATGGTGCAGCGTGTCCGGAGTGCAAAAGCACAACTCGTATTGACAGCTTTCTTGGCTAGCGCTTATTAGGTTAGGCGTCAGCCAAACCGTCAATTTCACTATTAAGACTGCAGAAACTATACCACTCTGGCTGCCGCCACAGCCTTGTGGCGGGCCTGGCCTAGACGGTCTGCCAGTTCATTGACCTTTGCTGCCATAATGAAGTCGTTCTCATGCAAGCCGTTGATTTTATGAGTCTGAAACACAACACTACAATACCCCCAGCCAATGGTAATGTCGGGGTGATGTCCCTCTTCTTCGCATAGCTCACCGACATGTTGCGCTAACCCCAGCGCATCCACAAAGTTGCTGAATTTGAATGTACGTTTAATTTTCATCGCGTTGTCTTGCAATTCCCAGCCCGGTGCCTCAGTCAAATATTTTTCTGCAACTTCACAACTCATCGGTGGAATGCCGCCTTGGCAAGGCGTACATTTTTTTGCAGTTAGATTCATCTTGTTCATATTGTTCATGTTGTTTCTCCTTAATGGATTACCCCCGGATAAATTAGAATTTTTAACTAATTTATATATATCATGTAGGCAATTTAAAAAAAAGAAAGTTTATTGAATTACATCTGCTTTAAGCAAAAAATCGTATCGGAACTAATAGTGTACTAAATTAGTCAACTTTGTTATAAGAAGTGAGTGATTTATGCTACACATAAGCAAGCTTAAAGAAATACTTGTGGAGGTTAAACCAAGGAGTGAGTAGGAGTAAACATGACTACTGCCACCAAACAACTGAATGAATTGATTAGCCGGGAGTATCAGCATGGCTTCTACACTCAGCTAGAGGCTGACACTATCCCGCGCGGCCTTAACGAAGACACTGTCCGGCTGATTTCCACCAAAAAAAATGAGCCTGAGTTTATGCTGGAATGGCGACTGAAAGCCTACCGGCATTGGCTGACCATGACTGAACCACAGTGGGCTAACGTACATTATCCGCCGATTGATTACCAGAATATATTTTATTATTCCGCACCAAAATCGGAGAAAGATGGTCCGCGCAGTTTGGCCGAGATAAACCCTGAGCTATTGCGCACTTACGAAAAACTGGGCATTCCGCTGAAGGAACAACAGATATTGGCGGGCGT
>Ga0156104_119_pt4 | contig 13723 bp, 10 predicted proteins | sample RifCSPlowO2_02_FD_107757 | JGI IMG/M metagenome (GOLD analysis project Ga0156104, IMG submission 107757) | Methylotenera sp. RIFCSPLOWO2_02_FULL_45_14 | reverse complement strand
GGTGCAATATGTTGCTACGCATGTATTTGCGCTATTGCGAACGTAAAGGCTTTAAGGTTGAGGTGCTGGAATTATCTGATGGCGATGTAGCGGGCATTAAAGGCGCATCAATCAAAATCACTGGCGACTATGCTTACGGCACTTTAAGAACTGAAAACGGCGTGCATAGATTAGTGCGTAAATCGCCGTTTGACTCCAACGCCAAACGCCACACCAGTTTTGCCAGTGTACAAATTTTCCCTGAAGTAGATGATTCGATTCAAATTGACATTAACCCTGCTGATTTGCGCATTGATACTTATCGTGCCAGTGGTGCGGGCGGTCAACACATTAACAAAACCGATTCCGCAGTGCGTATTACGCACATTCCCACCAACACCGTGGTGCAGTGCCAAAATGACCGCTCGCAACATCGCAATAGAGATGAAGCGATGAGTATGTTAAAAGGCGCATTGTATAACTTAGAATTAAACAAACGCAATGCGGACAAACAAGCGCTGGAAGATGCCAAAACCGACATTGGTTGGGGGCATCAAATTAGGTCTTACGTGCTAGACCAATCACGCATTAAAGACTTGCGCACCAATGTGGAAATTGGCAATACCCAAGGCGTATTGGATGGCGACCTTGACCCATTTATTACCGAAAGTCTGAAGCAGGGCGTTTAGTTTTTAGAAATAATTGAATGAAAGGGCGTGGTAATGAGTTCTCCGGTAAGCATCGGGTCACAGTTATTTGAAACACTAAAATGCACTAACGAACACGCGACTGAATACTGGAGCGCGCGAGATTTACAGCCACATTATGAACAAACAACCAATCAACAAGTAAAAATTGAAACATAAGAATTATCAGCAAATGTAATAAAATAGCGTTTTGGCAAATAATGCAGGTTTTGAGAGTAAATAATGACCGTACAAAAAGCAGAACAAAATAAAGTAACTCAAGTGGACGAAAACCACGTAATCGCTGAACGCCGCGAGAAGCTTAAAGCCATTCGTGCAGCTGCAAAATTAAATGGCGGTGTTGCGTTTCCAAACGATTTTAAACCAGACTACCAAGCTGCGTTATTGCATGCCGAGTTTGGCGGCTTTGAAAATGAAGTGTTAGACCCTAAAGCGGTGCATGTGAGCATTGCTGGCCGCATGATGTTGAAGCGCGTGATGGGCAAAGCGAGTTTTGCGACAGTGCAAGATAGCACTGGTCGCATTCAGTTATTTATTTCTAAAGATAATCTTACAGACACCAATAGCGAGGCGATTTACGACGCCTTCAAACATTGGGATTTAGGCGACATTATTGCTGCTAAAGGCGTGTTGTTTAAGACTAGAACTGGTGAACTTTCAGTCAAAGTGTCTGAACTGCGTTTACTTACTAAATCATTACGTCCACTGCCTGAAAAGTTTCATGGCCTGCAAGACCAAGAGGTGAAATATCGCCAACGCTATGTTGATTTGATTGTATCTGAAGAAACACGTGCAACCTTTATTGCACGTAGCAAAGTGGTGTCAGCGATTCGTGGTTTTATGCTAGAAAATCAATTTTTAGAAGTTGAAACACCGATGCTGCACCCGATTCCAGGTGGTGCATCGGCCAAGCCTTTTATCACACATCACAACGCCTTGGATATGCAAATGTTTATGCGTATCGCGCCCGAGCTTTATTTAAAACGCCTTGTGGTTGGTGGATTCGAGCGTGTGTTTGAAGTAAACCGTAATTTCCGCAATGAGGGTTTAAGTGTTCGCCATAACCCAGAATTTACCATGATGGAGTTTTACGCGGCTTACACAGATTATCTGTGGCTAATGGATTTTACCGAGCGTTGTATTCGCACAGCGGCAATTGCAGCTACTGGTTCAGCAGTGTTGCAATATCAAGGCCGTGAACTGGATTTAAGCAAGCCATTCCAGCGTTTGACCATCGTGGGGGCGATACAAAAATACGCACCACAATATACGTTGGAGCAACTTAATGATGCAGGTTTCTTGCGTGCAGAAATCCTCAAATTCGGTACCAAACCGTTTGACCATGCAGGTTTAGGTGCATTGCAATTGGCACTGTTTGAAGAAACGGCAGAAAGCCAATTATGGGAGCCAACTTATATTATTGATTACCCGGTTGAGGTTTCACCATTGGCGCGCGCTTCTGATAGCAACCCGGAAATTACCGAACGTTTTGAATTGTTTGTCACAGGCCGTGAAATCGCCAATGGCTTCAGCGAGTTAAATGATGCTGAAGACCAGGCCGCACGCTTCCACGCACAAATGAAAGCCAAAGAAGCTGGCGACCATGAAGCCATGTATTACGATGCTGACTTTATTCGCGCTTTGGAATACGGTATGCCACCGACGGGCGGCTGTGGGATCGGGATTGATCGTTTAGTGATGATGATTACTGATAGCGCAAGCATTCGTGATGTGATTTTGTTCCCGCACATGCGTGCAGAGGCTTAATTGTAGGAGCGCAATTTATTGCGCGAAAGCTAGGTGACAAACAATCATCTCATTCGCGCAATAAATTGCGCTCCTACAGAAAACTGCTCAGCTAATTCACGTTAGCGAGCGGTTTTTTTATAATCTACTGACGACGTTCAATAAACAATGAGTTACCCATTATTTTTTTAGCCTGTTTTTTGGCAATAGCCGCAGCGCTGGATACATCATGTGCGGAATTAAAATGATTGGAATTGGCGACTACTGCGCCAATTGAGATGCTCATGAGCGGCTGGAAGGTACGGTTACCTTGACGATCTTCCACTTCCATCCCGCCGCGGTTACGTTCTTCTTCGCTATAAAACCATTTTGCAACCTCTGCAAATCGCTCAAGAATCGCATCGCAGCGCTGTTGCCAATCTTGGCTTTGGAATAGGACAATAAAATCATCGCCACCGATATGGCCAATAAAATCAATCTCCTCAGCACATTTTTCTCTAAGCAATGTGCCTAATAGCTGAATGGCATCATCGCCTTTTTTGTAACCATGAATATCGTTAAAAGGTTTGAAGAAATCTAAATCAAAGTAGCAGGTCACAAAAGAGACGTTTGCTTGTAAAAGCCCATCAATATGTTCATTGATAGGGACATTGCCTGGTAGAAGTGTGAGTGGATTGGCATAACGCGCTGCGCTTAATTGCATTTGAGTGAATAAGCGTAACAGGTCGTGACCGCTACCCATGCCAATATAGATGCCATTTTCTGTGACGATAAAACCCAATGCAAGACAATGTGGGTCACTTTGCAACATGAGGTCGCTTAGATCATGCAAACTGGCAGACTTTTCTATAATGACCGGTCTATTGTCCATAATCATTTCACAGGAACTTCTGCCATGCAGTTCGCGGTAATACTGCTTTGAAAATTGGCTGGTGATATGGTGACGGCTGATAATGCCAACAGGAATCCCGTTTTTGACCACGGGGATTGCATTGATTTCCGGCTGGTTTTCAAAACAATGCAGCACGACATCATTAGAAAACTCAGGAGACACGTATGGCGTTTGTTTCACTAGGCTTTCTACCGTGATGCGCTGGTTGGGTGTGTAGTTATTGCACACATGTTGAGTGACTAGCGCTTGTTTTATCTGTGGGGGTATTTGGTTAACAGGCTGACTTTGTGGCCGAGTGATATGGTAGCCTTGACCAAAAGCAATGCCAATATCTCGAATGGTGATTAACTCCCGCTCACTTTCTATTCCCTCGGCAATGATTCTGGCGCCCGATTTCTTGGCAATTTCTTGAATAGAACGTACGAATTGAAGTTTTAACGGATCGTGATTAATGCCTTGAATAAAGTGTTGATCAATTTTCACATAATCAGGGCGCAGTTCCGACCACATGCGCAGTCCAGAAAATCCTTCACCTAAGTCGTCGATAGCAATCTCAAAGCCCATGGCTCGATAATAGTGCGCTGCATCGCGTAATAATTGGTAGTCTGTGGTCGCCGCATTTTCAGTCAGTTCAATCACCACTTGTCGCGGGCTAAGGCCTATTTCTTCAATATATTTTAGGGTTTCACCCACTCTGGAGTCTTTGCTCATTAGAACGTCTGGGCTGATGTTAAGAAACACCTTGCCAGTACCTGCAAGGTTAAAGAATGACTGCAAAACCTCTCGACGCGCCAAATACTCCAGCTCAGTCACCATGCCATAATTTCTGGCGGTATTAAATAATTTCATGGGTGAATGTAAAGGGCTGTCTGCGGGGCCTCGAATAAGGCCTTCGTGACCGATCACCTCAGCGGTTTTCATATCGATGATGGGTTGAAAAACCGCATTTAACCGCTTGCTATCGAGAATATCGCGCAGTTTGCTCGCGATGTCATCAACAATAATTTCTTGCGGTTTTTCTCTGCTAAAAATAGCAACAGGTGCATTCATGGCTTAAGTCACTTTTGTTAAGTTGATATAACACTAACAAGTAAATGTGACAAAAATGTGAAGCAGAATGCTTTAAATAAACTATAGATAACGGCTAGCTAATGGTGTTGTACTGGTTCGAGATAGTTAAATAATAAAATGCATTTAAACTGACTGTTGTGTAAATACAACACTGTTGCTATTTGTTTTTACTAAATAGTTATATGTCATCAAATTGTCACACAACAATCACAAAATCGCACTTGTTGAAAAAACGCAGTAAATAATTACTTAAAAACTTAAGAGGGAATAGAGATGAATTACAAATTACATAGCTTGGTCGCCGCAACTTTAGCTGGCTCACTCATGTTAGGTTTTGGCGCTAATGCAATGGCTGATTCTACTGATGACATCGTCAATGCATTGATTGCTAAAGGTGTGTTAACAGAAGAAGAAGGTGCGCTTTTACAAAAAGGCCGTGCAGGTGAAAAAGAAGCTGCTGAGAAGAAAAAAGCCAGTTCAGTTTCAGGTAAAGTCAAGAATGGTATCAGCTGGGAATCTGGCGACGGTGAAAATTCGATTGCAGTAGCAGGTCGTATTCAGTTGGACTACCGTACATATGATCGTGATGATAATAAAGATAACACCACAGAGAACTTTGATGTGCGTCGTGCTTACTTTGGCGTGAGCGGTAAATTAGCTAAATATTATGATTACAAGGTTGTAGCTAACTTTGCTGAGAAAGATGATACTGGTGCTGATAAATCCAACCAGTTAGATGAAGCTTTCTTTGGTATCAACTGGTGGAAACAAGCCAGTTTCCGTTTTGGTCAATTCAAAATGCCATTCAGCTTGGAAGAGCAAACCAGCTCACGTTTTATTGATTTCCAAGAGCGTTCACTAGCCAACAAATTAGTTCCAGGTAAAGAAATCGGCGCGATGATTCACGGTGAACCTGTTAAAGGTATGTTCTATGCTTTAGCATTGTCAACTGGTGAAGGTCGGAGCAAGACTGAAGGCAAGAAAGATGAAGGCAATGACGTAATCGGGCGTATAGGTTATAACTTTGCAGAATTAACAGGTAATAAAGATAATGTTTACCATGTTGCAGCAGCATATTCTAATGGTACTCAAAGTAAAACTATGTCAGTTGCTACAAACAGTGAGTCAAAAGGTCAAGGCGTGACCATTGATACATTGGCTGTGGATACAAAAAGAACTCGTACTGGTTTAGAGGGCGCATTTGCATTCGGTCCAGTAAAATTACAATCAGAATGGATTCGCGCGACTTACGATCATCAAACAGCAGGTGATTTGGATGTTGATTCTTGGTACGCGGCAGCATCTTGGATGATTACTGGTGAGAAATATACTTCATCATATAAAGGTGGTAAGTTTGATCGTTTAAGCCCAACTAAAAATTTCGATCCAGCAACATTCTCAGGTGGTGCATGGGAAATCGGTGTTCGTTATTCTGATTTTGATGGCAAGGACTTTAGAGATGCTGGCGTATTAGGTGCTACTAAACCGGCGCAAGTTGATGCATGGACTGTTGGTTTGAAATTTATTCCGACACCAAATACACGTTTGATGTTGAACTATGTTGATACATCATTTGATAAAGATATTTTGAGTGGCGCTATTGTCGAAGCTAAAGATGAAAAAGCAATCACAATGCGTGCGCAGATAGATTTCTAATATAGGTTAGATATCATATAACTTCTCCCCCTTAATAGCCCGCTCTAGCAGCGGGCTTTTTTTATGTTTTAAAATAGCTAGTTTGGCTCAGTTGAAATATATGTGCCACCTGTCAGGTATAATTGCATTCTGAAAACTTAATTCAGGAATCCCGCATGTATAAACACCCCTTGCTAGACCGTGACAAAATGACGCCACAACAGGCGCTGGATGTGCTGATTGATGGTAATCATCGCTTTGCCAATAATTTAACGGCGAATAAAGATTTGCATAATTTGGTGATGATGACCAAAGATAAGCAGCATCCCTTTGTTTCAATGTTGAGCTGTAGTGATTCACGCGCGCCGGTGGAGATGGTGTTTGATCAGGCGTTGGGTGATGTGTTTAGCGTACGTTTGGCAGGCAATATTGCTTCAGATAAAGCGATTGGTAGTTTGGAGTTTGGCTGTAAATATTTAGGCAGTAAACTCATTGTGGTGCTTGGTCATACAGGCTGTGGCGCAGTAAAAGCGGCATGTGATAATTTTAAAGATGGGCATATTGGCGAAATTACTAATTTAATTAAGCCTGCGGTACGTTTAGAAAAATCTACACTTGAGCACCGCAATTCTAGCAATGATGATTTTGTGGCTAAGGTGTGCCAGTTAAGCGTGCAAGTGCAAATGGATGAAATTATGCATACCAGCGACATTTTGCAAGACATGGTCGCCAGCAAGCAAATTGCGATAATCGGCGGTATTTATGATTTAGCCACGGGTGAAGTGCGTTTTATGCAAAATGCGGTGGGGTTATAGGAGGGGTCCGTGGCCCCGAAAGCAATGGTGAAGTTGTTGCCGTGCTGTTCGCGGTCACGAACCGTTCCTACGGAGCGGTTTTTGTACCAAGGGCACTTCGATCAGGGAAAACTGATAAGCGCCACTAAGCCAGCTTCGCTGGCAAGTGTTGCTAATTTGTTAAGTTACCGGTGGCCTTCTTTTGCCATGTTGATACTGTATTTAGGAATTTCAATCACTAAATTGGTCGTGCCAACAATGGCTTGGCACGAGAGCCGTGAGTTAGGCTCTAAGCCCCAGGCTTTATCCAGCAAATCGTCTTCTTGGTCGTTGGATGGGTTGAGTGATTTAAAGCCTTCGCGAACAATCACATGACAGGTTGTGCAAGCGCACGCCTGGTCGCACGCATGATCAATATCAATATGGTGATTCAGCAATGTGTCGCAAATTGAGTCGCCAGTGTTGGCTTCAATCGCGGCGCCTTCAGGGCAGAGTTCTACGTGTGGCAATATAATGATTTGCGGCATGTTGTTTCCTAGTATTCTGTTTGCACAATACAGTCTGTGATTAAAAATTAACGATTAAATTCAATAAAATGTAGTGAATTAAGTTGAGCGGCGCGCTCACTTAATGCGAAATTTGAGTTAAATGATTGGCTATGGCTACAAAATCAGCCACGCTTAAATTTTCTGCGCGATGTTGTGAGTTGATATTGAGCATGGTAAAGCCGTCATCATCTAGTAAGCCTTTAAGCGTGTTGCGTAATGTTTTGCGACGCTGACCAAATGCGGCTAACACTACTTTGGCAAATAAAACTTCATCTTTAGCAACAAATGGCAATGTAGCGTGTGGCACACAGCGCACAAAGGCAGATTCTACTTTTGGCGCGGGATTAAACGCCTCAGGCGGCACGGTGAACAGATATTCCATTTGTAAACGGTACTGTAGCATCACGCTGAGCCGCCCATAGGCGGCGGTTGAAGGTTCAGCAACCATACGTTCAACCACTTCTTTTTGTAACATAAAGTGCATGTCGGTAATGTGCGAAACGTTATCGAGCAGGTGAAACAGGATGGGCGTAGAGATGTTGTAGGGCAGGTTACCCGTGACGCGCAGATTTTCACCCAAGCTAGAAAAATCAAATTTTAGTGCATCGGCGTTGTGTATGGTGATGTTGTTTTGTTTACCATAAGTTGGTTTCATGTACTCTTGTTGCATCCAGGCAATAATGTCACGGTCAACTTCTACCACATGCAGCTTATTAAGTTTTTGCAATAGCGGTTTGGTCAGCGCACCCAGGCCTGGCCCAATTTCAACCATGAGGTCATCCGGCTGGGGTGAAATAGCTTCCACCAAGCTGGTAATGACGCTTTGGTCTGTGAGGAAGTTTTGGCCGAAGCGTTTTTTTGCAATGTGTTTCATCAATTATTTTTTTGCATGTGTAAGTTCTATGGCCAATTCAATCGCGGCCAACAAGCTGCCAATTTCGATATTGCCCGTGCCGGCTAAAACTAACGCTGTGCCGTGGTCAACCGAAGTGCGAATAATTGGTAAACCCAGCGTGACATTGACGCCTTCACCAAAGCTGGCATGTTTGAGCACAGGCAAACCTTGGTCGTGGTACATTGCGAGCACGGCATCGGCTTGGCTTAAATGATGTTTGGCAAATAGCGTATCTGCGGGTAGTGCGCCGGTGAGTTGCATGCCTTCTGACCGCAATTTTTCTAATACTGGGTTAATTACTTCAATTTCTTCACGACCCAAGTAGCCGTCTTCTCCGGCATGTGGATTAAGGCCAGCCACCAGAATGCGCGGGTTTTGGATACCAAATTTAACCACTAAATCATGGTGCAAAATACGGATAGTGGTTTCAAGACCGCTGCGCGTTATCGCTTGCGGCACATCTTTAAGTGCCAAGTGCGTGGTGGCAAGGGCTACTCTCATGCCGCCGCCAACTAACATCATCACCACTTGTGGCGTGTTGGTTAATTCTGCTAAAAATTCGGTATGACCGCTAAAGTTAATACCTGCATCGTTAATAATGCCTTTATGTACGGGCGCGGTGACCATGGCATCAAATTTATTTTCCACACAGCCTAAAGCCGCTATTTTTAGGGTTTCCAGCACATACGCGCTATTGCGGGCATCTAAGTGGCCAGCAACTACTGGATGATTTAACGCTTGGTGTAAAACTGTTAATGAACCATCACCAAGGTGAGTATGCATGGCATCTGTATCATAAGCATTCGTTTGAAGCGTTAAATTTAACGCTTTAGCCCGTGCTTGCAGCATAACGCTATCTGCAATAACCACCAGCTGCGCATTGAGTGGTTGGCGTGCCAGCATTACGCATAGGTCGGGGCCGATGCCAGCAGGCTCGCCAGCGGTAACAACAATGCGGGGTAGTGAGCTATTCACAAGATTTGGTGCGTTGGGATTAAGGATTAAAACTTATCTTCTAGTCTAAGCTCTACATAAGCACGGTCGCGTAATTCACGCACCCAGTCTTGGTAGGCTTCATCTGCTTTTCTAGTGCGAATTTCTTGACGCGCTTTAAGGCGGGCAGCTTCTTTAGTCATGTCTTGCTTACGACGTTCTAGCACTTGAATAATATGCCAACCAAATGGGCTGCGGATAGGTTCGCTGATTTGATTATCTTTAAGCTCGTTCATGGCTTTTTCAAACTGTGGCACGGTGTCGCCAGGGTTTACCCAACCTAAGTCGCCACCATTAGAGGCAGTGCCATCTTCTGAGAATTGGCGCGCCAGCACTTCAAATTTATCACCATTATCAAGGCGCTCTTTGATACCAGCCACTTTTTGTTTACCCTCTGTTTCAGACATGATTTCTGAAAGTTTGATGAGAATGTGGCGCGCATGCGTTTGTTCAATCACCAGGGGCGAGTTACCACCGCGTTTATTGGTGAGTTTTAAAATGTGAAAGCCATTTGGGCTGCGGAGCGCTGCAGAAACATCGCCTGCCTGCATGGTTTTTAGCGCATCTAAAAACAAAGCAGGCAATTGCGTGCTGGTTTTCCAACCTAAACTGCCGCCTTCTAATGCGTTGGGCGCGTCTGAAAAGCTGGCTGATACTTTGGCAAAACTGGTGCCTTCTTGCAGGGCTTTTACGGCTTCATCTACTTTGGCTTTTGCCTTTTGCACCTCTTCAGTGGCGCCTTCTTCTGGCGTGCGAATTAAAATATGCGATATTTCAAATTCATCGGTACTTTCGTTGCTGGAAGCTTGCGTGGTTAAGAAATTATCAATTTCAGATTCGGTGACGTTGACGCGGCTTTCCACCTCGCGCTCACGTAAGCGGGCAATGGTGATTTCACTACGAATATCAGCTCTAAACTTGCGCATACTAATGCCATCAGCACTTAGCGCTTCACCAAACTCGGTAAGTGTCATTTTGTTTTGTTCGGCAATACGCTCGATGGTTTTATCTAGCTGATTGTCATCTACTTTAAGCCCGGTTTGTGCGGCGTATTGTAATTGCAGCGTGTCTGAAATTAGGCGTTCTAAAATTTGCTTACGCAGAATGTTTTCTGGCGGCAGCTCAGTGCCTTGCTTGGCTAGTTGAGCCGTTACGGTGCGAATACGCCCTTCAAGCTCTTGCTCGGTGATGACGGTTTGGTCAACAATGGCAACGATGCGGTCAAGTTTGACCACTTCGGCGGCCGGCGCATTGAAGTGACTGAAAATAATCAGAGTGCAAAATAAAAACTGGATAAAAGTACGCAAAATAGTTACTCGTAATAAGGTTGTTGATAAGTATCAGGAATCAAACCTGAGCTGACATAACCTGGAATGTTACGTCTAATGACTGCCAGTGGATTGGCGCCGATTGAGGCAAGTCCGCCAAGTTCGAGTTGGAAAAACAATGCATAGTTCGCATCGGCAGTCGCTGTACTGACGCGCTGTACAACAGACCTGGCTTGCCAGCAACCCGCATCATACTCTAATCCTGCGAGCGTTTCGATGATACGGCTTTCACGCAGTGAGTAGTTGGTGCGGGCAATGCCATACCAGCCTTTGCCTAATGGCCACTGACCCGATACGTCAAACTGGTCTATGCCGTCATTAGCGATGCTTGATGTGTCACGTCGATAACTGTAACTCAAGTTAAGCGTTTTGCCTGGTTCTGGATTATATCGGCTAGTCAGTGTTGTGCGTACAGAGCGTGAATCGTCAGTATTGTATTGCCAAAAAGCATCGAGATTCCACTTGGTTTTTAAATGTGTGTTAAGCCCGGCAATGATGTCTGAGCTGTTATTCTTGCGGTAATCGACACCTGGCAGCCCTACTTTTTGGTCTGCAAAGTAATAGCGTTGACCAATAGAGGCCGATAAGCGTTGCGTACCGGTGCTGCTTTCAATAAAACGGGTGGTGAGTGCAAAGCTCAATTGGTTGGCATTATTGATGCGGTCGTTACCGGTGAATTGGTTTTCACTAAAAAGCGTACTGAAGTTTAAGTCAGATTCACTACTGTCAAAAATTGGAATGTTATCTTGCTTTCTTTCCGGAATATACACATAGAACAAGCGCGGCTCTACCGTTTGTGAATAGCCACGGTTGGCAATTTTGAAATCACGGTCAAAAAATAAACCGCTATCCAAGCTAAATATAGGCAGCGTGCGCTGTTGCGATTCCAGATTGTTAGCGACGTTGTTCAAGCTATAGCTGGTGTGATGAATGCCAAACTTTGGCGTGATGAAGCCATAAGGTTTATTAAAAGGAATGCTGACACTTGGGTATGCGGTAAAACGGGTGCCTGTTGGCTTAATGGGGGCATTTTTGTTGGTATCAAAGGCGACTAATTGGGTATATAAATTTGCATTGGCGTCACCGTAGTATTTGTTGCCAGACAGTGTCATTTGCGGCAAACGTTCATACGGGTAAGAAATCTCGTCTAGCGTTTGAAATTTTTGCGCAATTGCATTAAAGCGCCAGGTGTCGTCGGCATAGTCCACATTAAATTGTTGCGGCAGGTTAATGCGGCTGGTGGTGACAATACGCGTTGATAACTCAGAAAAATACTGGTCGTCAGATACTTTTTCAAGACTGTAACCCGCTGACCAGCCTTTGCCAAGCACGTGCTGATGCTTCAAGTTGGCGTAGTAACGATTGGTCTGGGTGAGACTGTCGCTTGGCAAATATTCCAGGTTATCAATGCCAGAGAAATTTTCTTCTAAATATCTAAACTCACCTTGCAGTTGCACGCCACGCTTACTTAATGCACGAACGGCGAGCGTGGCATCCATGTTGGGGGAAATGTTCCAGTAGTAGGGTGCTAATACTTCAAAGCCGCTACGGCTGGTGCTGCCAATGGTGGGGGCAAGTAAGCCGCTTTTACGTTGATTGTTAAATGAAAAGCTAATCCAAGGCGTGTAAAGCAGAGGTACGCCTTTGAATTCAATGTAGGCATTCTTTGCCGTGCCGGAGTCGGTGTAATCGTTGAGTTCAATTTCACTCGCTTTAATATACCAGTCATCTACATCAGCGGCACAAGTGGTGTAGCGCGCGCCAGTAAGTCGCTTTTTATCTTGACCTTCAAAAAAGAGTGCTTTAGCGTCGCCACGGGCTTTTGAAGATTGTGGTACCGAGCTAACCGCTAACGAATCTTGATCTTCAATGCTGACATTGTTGAGGGCGCTATCACTACCGATTTGTTGACTTTGTAAGTTGCCCAGCTGTTTGGAAAACGTTTCTGAACTAACGGCTCGCCTTTGCTGCAGGCTGGCTTCGCTTGGTTTTGTCATGCTGATAGAGGCATCGCGCATCTCGCCGATGCTTTCTGACAGCTGCATACGCAATTCTGGGCCAACTAATTTTGAGTTACCTAACTCAATGCGTACATTGCCGATGATGTGTAATTCATCATTTTGAACGTCGTATTCAATAATGTCGCCATAAGCATCTTGCTTGCCGCGGTGAATAGCAGCATTGCCGATAGCGCGCATTTTTCTATCAAGATGCAATTCTAGTTTGTCGCCGTCAATCATTATACCGCCATCTGCTGGCGAGCCTGAGCTGTCAGTAGGCTTGTCGTTGAGGGTTGTATTCTTGCTATTCTGGCGAGCAGTTATCAATTCAGCACTAGTGCTTGATGTTTCAATCGGTGCAACTGTACGTGAATTTGTAGAAGATGCCACTTCATTCACTGCTGACTGATTGCTGTCAACTGGAATGATGTCTCCACGTACCGATTTTAATGATTCGTTTTCAAAACCCAGCACTACAAGGCGCTGCTCTTTGACTTCGTTGCCTTTCCGTCTCTGGTAGATGTAATTCCAGAGATTGCCGTGCAAACTATCTTGAATTAGCGGTGCGCCCATAATAGACTGCACCTGAGATTTTGTCATGCCTGGGCGCAGCTGTAACAGCATTTCAGAGGTCACTACATTAGCCTTCGGCATATCAGGTGCCGCATGGGAAACGGAGTTGTGTGCCATCATGATAGCAACAAGACTGAGTAGGAGGCGATTCTTCAGCATGAAATTATCATTGAAATAAGCAAGGAATGTAGCGGTGAATTTGAAGGCACAAGTATATTGGTAAACTGTTATATTGGTAAACTGTTTTATTTTATCAATGATAAAATCTCATAAAATGACCTTTTTGGCAATCAATAAATCGAAATCAGCCCCATCAAGCCGGGATTTTTAAGATTTAACTCAAGCCAAAATTCAAGACCAAATTATACTTGGATAAAGCGCTGAAAATATAGAAACTTAAACGTTTAGAAAGATAGTCGTGAATAACAGTCAACAAGATATTCGGCAGCAACAACTTGGCACTTGGTTAACAGGCGTATTGCCACATTCGGAATTTAAGCTGATCATTGCTTCAGCAGATGCAAGTTTTAGGCGCTATTTTAGAGTGCACTTGGATTCTAGA
>Ga0156104_124_pt6 | contig 14769 bp, 9 predicted proteins | sample RifCSPlowO2_02_FD_107757 | JGI IMG/M metagenome (GOLD analysis project Ga0156104, IMG submission 107757) | Methylotenera sp. RIFCSPLOWO2_02_FULL_45_14 | reverse complement strand
CCATAACCAACACCCGTTACACCTACAATCACCTTGCCGCGATAAACCACTGGTGCCATATTGATGCCGATACCGGTACCGCCGTACATGTCTTTTTGGCTTTTAGCATCCAACTTGCTAAGTGAACTGGTGTCTTCTGTCAGTGCAGTATCATCGGCAACATCAATATCCCAAAGCTTTGCACCAGTTTTTGCATCTAACGCAATCAACCTAGCATCTACCGTGCCAATAAATACTTTGCCCTCGCTCACCGCTACACCCCTGTTCGCAGGGCCGCAACACATTTTCCAATTAGCTTTACGTTCATGCTTGTAGCGCCACAATTCTTGGCCTGTTTTAGCATCCAGCGCAACCACATGGTTGTAGGGTAAAGCAACGACCATCACACCATTAGTGACAATTGGCGTGGCCTGAAAAGTTGCCGATACGCCGCTTTTAAACTGCCAAGCCAGCGTCATATTTTTCACGTTTTGTAGGTTGATCTGCGTGAGTGGTGACATGCGTTGATTGGTATAATCACGTCCAAAGCTAGGCCAATCTTTATTCGACAAGGCGGCCGACTTATGGCTGATGCCACTGCAAGCAACAACGCCTAAGCAACTGAGTAACAGCAGCGTTTTGGTACTAGTGAATTTAAACGGCTCCATTTGCAACGACTTAGGCATAACAATTTTCCTTCTCATTCAACTTATAGCTACTTTTAGATGGTGCCATTTTCAAACTATACAGATTTGTATAGTTTATGCCAATTTACACACTTGCCAGTAAAATCTCATCATGAATTTCATGATTTTTAGGTTTTTAAAAATGGGGTTCCGTATTTTACGGATTGATTTTTGGTTTTGTCGTTGCGAGACAAAACAAACTATATGACTAACTGAGTAAATCATCTCAGAAATTAGACTCCCCCGATAACTGCCTTTCGTGATACAAAATTTTTCAATCCAAAGCAGCCAGTTGACCTTAACAATAAAGTCAAAGCAGTGGGATATGGCGCTACTTACAAGTGATAGAATACTAGGCAAGTAAACTCTGGGGTCGCGCGCCTAAAGGCAATGGACGGATTAACAATGGACGTAGTATTACTTCTATTTCTCATTCTTCTTAATGGCTTTCTGGCGATGTCTGAAATCGCCGTAGCACGGTTACAAAAACTGGCCGATGACGATAGCCCCGGTGCACAATCCGCACTGGCTCTAAGTAAGGAGCCAGCTAACTTCCTCTCGACGATACAGGTCGGTATTACCACCGTAGGCATTTTAAGCGGCGCTATTGGCGAGACAGCCCTGGTTGATCCTTTGGCGGTTTGGCTCGCCAATGATGCCTTGATTGAACCCTACGCCAGAGGCATAGGCTTGACGGTAGTGGTCGTCGGGTTAACCTATTTTCTATCGTTATCGGCGAGCTGGTTCCCAAGCAATTAGGGCTGTTGGCACCAGAGAAAACGGCTTCGTTGGTTGCACCATCAATGGAGTTGCTGGCACGTCTGGCAAGGCCACTGGTTTGGCTGCTTTCGGCATCATCCAGTTCTCTGTTGCACTTAATGGGAGCCACTCGCAACGAGGAACCACCTGTAACCGATGAGGAAATCAAGGTTTTAATGGAGCAAGGCTCCGAAGCTGGCATATTCCACGAGAGTGAACAGGCAATTGTATCCAACGTCTTGCGTCTTGACGATCAGCGCATCAGCACGATTATGACGCATCGAAACGACATCTATCTGCTTGATCTGTCTGAGCCTGAGGACGAAATTCGCAATCGAATTGCCAAAAGTCCATACACCCGTTTGGTGGTTTGCCACGATGGGTTAGATCATGTCGTTGGAATATTGCATACGGTGGATATTCTCAAGGATGCACTGGCAGGAAAATCGCTTGCAATTGAGCCATCCTTGCGCCCACCGCTGTATGTGCCTGAGGGCGTATCCACCACGTATTTGTTGGAAAACTTCCGCAAATCCCGCCAGCAATGCGCATTGATCGTTGACGAGTATGGTGAATTGCAGGGGCTGGTGACGCTGATCGATGTGCTTACCTCAATTGTTGGCGAACTGCCTTCCTTGGATATTCCAGAAGAACAGGGTGTCGTCACACGCGAAGACGGATCGTTACTGATTGATGGCAGCGTGACTATCGAACGCCTAAATTTCGTGCTGGAAAACCACAAAGATTTACCCGGTGAGAAAGAAAACGCTTTCAATACCCTGGGTGGTTTCGTCATGTATATGCTGGGGCGTATTCCACAGGTGGCCGACATTTTCGAAGCAGCAGGCTATCGTTTTGAAGTCATCGATATGGATAAAAATCGTGTGGACAAGGTATTGGTTGCACGTCTAACCCCGTTTCAATCAAAAGCCAGCCTAACTGAAAAATAATTTTTAAATCTCTGCTATTGGCTAAAGGCATTCATTATTCACGGACAATGGCTTACCCAAAAACTGCCATTGCTACAAAAAACAATGGCAAATCACCATAAACTAGAAATTTTCAATCTAGTGATTTCCAGTCAAATCAATCATGCAATTCGGATACCCGTAAAACTTGCGCATAAGCCGTTATACTTACATCATCAGCCATCAAAATGGATTTCTCATGAACGACCGCATTCAACAACTGTTAAACCAAATGTCAGCACTTGAGGATGACCTACGCACAGCACTAAATGAACAGCCATCCACCATGTTTTTTCAGATTAAAGGCAAGCGTGTTGAATTTGAACAATCCATTAAAGAAACACACCGCCGCCTGAAAAGAAATTTTTTTCGCTGGCTGGTCACTGACCGCCCGCAAAACCTGATTACTGGCCCTATCATTTACGCCATGATTATTCCTTTAGTGATTACTGATATTTTCATCACTTTTTATCAGCTGACTTGCTTTCCAATCTATGGCATAAAAAAAGTGCGCAGAGGTGATTACATTATTTTTGACAGACAGCAGCTGAGTTATCTCAATTTTATTGAGAAGTTTCACTGCACTTACTGTGCTTACGGCACTGGCATGATTGCTTATATCAGTGAAATTGTAGGACGAACTGAACAATACTTTTGCCCAATCAAGCATGCCCGCAAGATTTTAAGTACACATTCACGCTATGCGCACTTTTTAGATTATGGTGATGCCGAAGACTATGAAGCTAAGCTGGAACAATATCGACAAGCTTTAGGCAAAGAAAAGTGAATCAAGGTGAGCTTTTATAGTTAGACCCAAAAAACTCCATCATCATAAAATCTTCTAGCCCTGCGTTATCTTCCGGGCGTGCAGACTGCACCACTGAACGTCCAAGCCGGTGCGATTCCCAATTAAAATCCCCTTGGTAGTGTTCACGTATCAGCGCAATCATGCGTTTAATCATCACCAGCCTGACGTCTTGACCACTTTTAGCTTCCACCTCAAAGAACTGACGCTTAGAACTACTATAATCACTGGTCCAGCCACGAAATGCAAAGGTAGCATTTCGCGAACTTAAGCTGGTAATTTCAAAAATACCATTAGTGCCAGTTTGAAAATTACGCTTAATGCGCTCATCTCTAACTTGCTCCTCACTTGGGCCTCGCTCACGCGCCACCGCCTCTGCATTTTGCTGCGCGGCATTGGTTTCAGAAGCATTTCGCCGTGCTTGCATTGCTTTTACATACGACTGCATATCCGGAAAGTCTTCGGGCTGCAGCTCTTTTAATACAGGCTCTTTAGCTAGCTGAGGGTTTAATGCTGGTTGTGGCTTAACCAATTCAACAGGCACAGTGAATGATGGTTTTTCACTTTTGATTATTTTTGGCGTTGGTTTTTGCGCCATTATTCTGGGTTTAGCAATAGCTGGTTTATCTACTCTGGCAATGGGTTCTTTTGTGGGTTCAATCGGCTCTTCAACTGGGGTTTGTTCTATTACTGTTGCGGCTGGTTTAGGGGGCGACAAACTAACCTCCATTGCCCGTGGTAACGTAGCTGAAGCATTATCTAGTTGAATTTTCGGCAAGGCAACAAACAAGATCAGCGCGTGTAGTAATAGCGAAAAAACAATCGCGATCAAGGTGTTGCGACTCATGTTAATCCGAATAAATCGATCACCATGCACTGACTTTAAAGCTTTGCCTGACAAAAATCCGTCAAAATTTTCTGCTAAGTGATGCGTGTTGGCTGGATCAGTTTGCATAAACAGTTAAAATCGCATGTCAGCCCAGGTTTTCTCTAAGCGCTTAATCGAAATTGGAAACGGCGTTTTAAGTTCCTGCGCAAACAGCGACACGCGTAGCTCTTCAATTAACCATCTAAAATCCTGCAAACTTGGTGGAATATCCAAATGTGCTGACTTTAAGGCGTTAATTTTAACTTGCCATTTTTGCCAAATCAAACCCACGCTTGCTGCATTTTTACCATCGCGGTCTGGGTTAGCAGGCTGTTTTTCTATGCGTAAACGCAAAGCTTTCAAGTAACGCGAAATATGCTGCAATTGCTCCCACGGCGTTTGGCTAAAGCAACCTTTATACACTAGCAAGCTTACTTGCTGCTCTAAATCACGCTTTAACCTATTGACAGTAGCAGCCATCTGGCTTTGTTTTTGTGTCAGCAATTGATATTCGGTTGCGATCGCCTGCGCCTGCCTTGCAATCGCTTCCGTCACCGCTGGCAAGCGCGTTCTGGCGCGCTGCTTTAACTTCATAAAGTCTGCATTGGTACGCGGCAAGTCATCTTCACCAATAAACGCACGGTCAGCAATGGCGCGTATCATGTCTTCGCGTAAATCATCGGACGAGATAATATTGCGTAGCACCAGCGCGTACTGGTTAAAATTAGGCAAGCTTTTCTCAAGTTGCTTCATTTGCTCTTTTAATTCAAAGCGCATCAAACGGCACACGCCTTTACGATGGCTTAATTCCGCCTCGCGCTCGGTATCAAACAATTTTACTGAAATGCTGTCATCAGCATCTTCTAAGGCTGGATAACCTGTCACTTTCAAACCATCGCGTTCAAAGCTCAATGTTTGTGGTAAATCACCAAAATCCCATTGTTTTAGTCCAGTTTTTTCAATATCGGGTGAAGTATTTCTAAAAGTGAGTTGTGCCGCTGAACCAAGTTGTTTTTTGAGTAAATTCCAATCACGTCCCATCGCCAGCTCGCGCCCCGCATCATCCACCACACTGAAATTCATTAAATGGTGAGGCGGCATCTCGCTTAGGTTCCAGTCTTCTTTACTGATTTTTAAAGTAGTTTTGTGCTGAATATAAGCGGCCAGCGTTTCGAGTAACGGTAGAGAAAATTGATTGCCAACAACCTCTAAAAACCCAGTCACAAACTCCGGCACTGGTACACAAACACGGCGAAACGCCTTGGGTAGCGCTTTGATTAGATAAGTCAGCTTTTCGCGCAACATACCTGGTACCAACCATTCCGTTTGCACCGGGTTAAGCTGGTTTAATAAAGCAAGAGGGATCGTTGCCGTTACGCCATCTAAAATATGGCCTGGTTCAAAACGATACTTAAGGTTGGTTTCAACGCCATCCAGTACAATTTTTTCAGGAAACTGCACCGCAGTAATGGCATCGGCACCATGGCGCATCAAGTCATCGCGCGTTAAATACAGCAATTTAGGATTGGTTTTTTCAGCCTCGATACGCCAATGCTCAAAACTCGCCGCATTAAAAATATCCGCAGGAATTTTCGCATCATAAAACGCGAATAATTGGTGCTCGTCTATCAACACATCTTGGCGACGCGCCTTATGCTCCAACTCCTCAACTTCGGCAATTAAGCGTTCATTTGCGGTAAAAAATGCTGCTTTAGTATCAAACTCACCGTTTGCCAGCGCTTCACGTATAAAAATCTCACGCGATTCCGTTGGGTTAATTGGCCCATAATGCACGCGACGCTTAGGGATAATTGTGAGTCCATACAAACTCACGCGCTCCCACGCGTTGACCATGCCCATTTTTCTATCCCAGCGCGGGTCGGTATAATTACTTTCGGTTAATCCTCTTGCCAGCGGCTCAATCCAATCCGGCTCGATTTTGGCTACACAGCGTGCATATAACTTTGTGGTATCCATCAACTCAGCAGCCATCACCCATTTGGGACGAGACTTCTTGAGTGTAGAGCCAGGTGCTACATAAAAACGAATGCCGCGCGCGCCTGCGTAAGACTCACTCTCACCATCTTTGAAACCAATATTACCAAGCAAGCCGGCTAACAAAGCCTTGTGAATTTGCTCAAAATCAGCTTCTTTTTCGTTAAGCTTAAATTCCATCTCCGAGACAATTTCCAACAATTGCCCATGTAATTCGCGCCACTCTTTTAAGCGTAAAAACGACAAAAAATTAGTGTGGCATTGATTGAGCAAATCTTTGTTAGATTTTTTAGTCTTTAAGGCGTTATCAAAGAAATCCCACAGTTTGAGATAACTCATAAAGTCCGAGCCTTCCCCTGCAAATTTAGCGTGCGCATTGTCAGCCGCTTCACGCTTATCCATCGGCCGCTCACGTGGGTCTTGTATGCTCAGCACACTGGTAATAATGAGCACCTCTTTTAAGCAATGCTCACGTTTTGCCGCCAAAATCATGCGCCCTACACGCGGGTCTAGCGGTAGCTTGGCCAGTTGCAAGCCTGTTTCAGTAATCTGGCGACGCGCATCCACTGCGCCCAACTCTTGTAATTGCTGATAACCATCTGCAATTAAACGCGATGATGGCGCTTCAATAAAAGGGAACTCCGTCACATCACCTAAACGCAACGCTGCCATGCGCAAAATTACACTAGCAAGTGAACTGCGCAAAATCTCCGGCTCGGTAAATTCCGGTCTGCCGTTAAAGTCTTGTTCTGAGTACAGACGCACGCAAGTGCCGTTAGAAACCCGACCGCAACGCCCTGCCCGCTGCTTTGCCGCCGCTTGGCTAATTTTTTCAATCTGCAATTGCTCAACTTTAGCACGCGGACTGTAACGGTTCATACGCGCCAAACCAGCATCAATCACGTATTTAATGCCAGGCACGGTGAGTGAGGTTTCAGCAACGTTGGTGGCCAACACAATGCGCCTGGTGCTATGGCTTTTAAAAATCTTCTGTTGGTCTTCAATACTCAAACGCGCAAACAAAGGCAGCACTTCAATATGTTTAAGCTTGGTGGAGCGCCCTTGGTATTTGCGTAAATGGTCTGCCACATCACGAATTTCACGCTCACCAGGCAGAAACACTAAAATATCACCGTCACCTAATCTGAGCAAATCATCAGCAGCATCTAAAATAGCTTCTTCAATCGCCTCTTCTTCGTCATCTTCTTCTAGCCAGCGCGCTTCAGTCTTAGCTTTGCGCGCAATACCAAAGATAGTGTCATCATCTAAATCATACTGTGTATTCTCAGCCTCAGCGATCTCCCTCGCACGAAAACCCGCTGCGCCAAGTGGACGGTAACGAATTTCAACAGGGTAAGTACGCCCAGAAACCTCAATTACCGGTGCGCCATTAAAGTGCTGTGAAAACCGATTGGCATCAATAGTGGCGGAAGTCACAATGATTTTTAAATCCGGGCGCTTAGGCAGCAACTGCTTTAAATAACCTAAAAGAAAATCAATGTTCAGGCTGCGCTCATGCGCCTCGTCGATGATAATGGTGTCGTAAGCATTAAGAAATTTGTCGCCTTGCGTTTCAGCCAGCAAAATACCGTCCGTCATCAGCTTGATATAACTGAATTCTGATAATTTATCGTTAAACCGTACCTTGTAGCCCACCACCTCGCCCAATGGTGAATTCAATTCTTGCGCAATACGGGATGCCACAGAGCGTGCCGCGATACGACGCGGTTGTGTATGCCCGATTAAACCAGAAACACCGCGGCCGAGTTCCAGGCAAATTTTTGGTAACTGCGTCGTTTTACCCGAACCAGTTTCACCACACACAATGACCACCTGGTTTTTGCTAATGGCGGCAGAAATTTCATCTTTTTTGCTACTGACAGGCAGCTCTAATGGGTACTCAGGCTTAGGTAAATTAGTTAGTCGCGCTTGGTACTTAGCTTGTGATCTGCTTATTTTTTGTGCAATCTCACCCAGCAAACGTTGCGCTTTTTGTGCTGACTTTTCATCTGTTAGTGGCTGCAAGTCTTTCACATCTCGCGACTTCATTAAGTCCGCTACATCACGCAGCTTGCGCCGCAGCGCGTGGCGATCTGCCAGCATGCAAGTTTTTAATGCGGTTTCTAAATGGGAAAGATTCAAAAGATTTAATGTAAATTTTAAAGGCAATAACTGCAAGCCATTGATATTGAATGAGTATTTGGTAGGAGATGCGAGGTTCGAACTCGCGACAAACGGATTAAGAGTCCGCTGCTCTACCAGCTGAGCTAATCTCCCTCAAGGGCTTGGATTATCAAGATAAAGTAGCCCTATGTCAAACAGAAAACCTGTTAAATGGTGTTTCTAAATTCAATTCGCGCAAAATGTCATGTCATCTAGCATGTGCTTTTTAGGTCACTAACCTGTATATTTGATAATCCTCAGCTTGCTTTCACCGAGTGTTCTCAGCTCACCAGCGCCGTCGCGACGCTATTCATGACGTACACGCAAAAAACTTGCAAACCTTGGCTTGCCACTAGCCGTTTTGTCGCGGTAGGTGTAGGTAACGAGGCTACCAATTTTTGGCGGATTTTCTCGTTGCGCATCACTCAAGCCTGTGCCAAGTTTGAAGCGTATGCCTTCGGGGGTTTCTACTACTAGTGCACCAAGCTTGCCTGTATATTTTCCACGCCCTGGTGTATGCGCTACAACGGTTGCCTCAGCATCGTTTTGCAGTTTTAATTTAAGCAGCGCATCGCTTCGCCCTGTAACATATTGCGCATCGGCTCGATGTAGCATGAGACCTTCTCCACCAAGGGCTACAACTTGTTTAAGCCTTGAGTTAAGTACAGTTTCATCTTTGACGCGAAATTGCGTCACGGCTTTCAGGTGTGGGATGTTTGCTTGTTTAACGATTTCAACAATGCGCTGTGCCCGTACTTGAAATGTACCCTGCTCATTTGGTAACTCAAAAATCAGGTACGAAATGCCGCGCCATTCTTCATCGATGGGTACGTTTTTTCGCACCGCACCTGAAAGCGCCTCAAACTTGCCGCGTGCAAGCCATAGCTCACCATCGAGCGGCGTTGCAGGAAAACCTTGAGTAAACCACGCTGGGGCTGCAATAACGCGTCCTGAACGCGTATGGAATATTTTGCCATCCCATACTGCGCGCACACCATCAAATTTTTCACTCACCAAAAATTTCCGCACATCAATGCCGCGCTGGTAAACCTGCGCAAGCAATACATCGGACGTCACTTGCTCAGCCAATAGTGGCGAAACAGGCGCACCGGCGATAGCTATTAAAAGTAATAAGCGGATTAGCTTCATCACAACAGTCTAAAACAATAAGCTAAAAACTGTGGCGCAATTTTTTCTTTGTACCCATCATTTGCAAAGTGTATGTGTTTAATCGTGAAAAGCCGCTTCTGTTAGAAAAAATGAGCAGCTACAATGTCCAATCTGACTATCTAAAAAAACTTATGTTATCTTTGGGTATCCGAATGTTGTGATTACCATTAAAAAAACAAATTATATGATTGAATCAGCGAGTTATCTGTGAGATTGGGCTGCCTATAGCAGTCACTTGGCAACTTACACTTTCCACCCAAACCAGCCTGTCATCAACACAATTTAACGCATATAAAAGTCCAAGTTATGGCTTAAAACAATCAACTAAAGACTTTTAACTATGGAAATCGTAAAATACAATCCACATCAAAACAAACACTTCATTACTGCCAGAGCCATCAATAGCCTGTGTAAGTCATGGATTTCAAGCTAGCCGAAATCACATTAACGTATTGGACAAAAATGCTTTTTAATTTGAGGAGTCTAAATGCCGAATTGGTTTACATATTTGCACTAGCAATCATTACCATACTGACCAGCACCGCTTTATTCTTCTTCATTTTAACGCGTGGTGCCTTAATTGCCCGTAGCGTTTTAGGCAACTCAAATCACAACACATCACACGTCTATCCAATTTATTCGAATATCAGACTAATTCGCCTCATCGATTTCCAACCGATCATTTCCGCCATCCTACTGTTTCAATATGATCGATTGGTTTCAATCATCGTAAATGGATTGCAAAATACTGACTTGCAAGGAAAGTGTCTGCTGGTTACCTCCTGCGCTTTTGGCAATGTGCTCCCGCGCGTGGTAACAGCCGCAATTGAAGCTGGTGTTCAGCGCATTTTGATTGCTGATATCGTCAAAAACGAGCTGGTACACGCAAAACAGAAGCTTAAGGCGAATGCCGGAAAAATAGAATTTATTGAAGAGAATGCAGTGGCAATGAAACAGAAAGACAGCTCTATCGCAGCCAACGTAATTTTTTTCCTACTCCATGAACTTCCGCACCACCTCAAAGGCTATGCCCTACAAGAGGCTGGGCGAGTATTGATGCCTGGTGGAAAGCTATACCTGGCCGAATTTTACCGTCCGAATATTCTGATACTCAGGATTCTCAGCTGGACCTATTTCAAGGTCTTTGAGCCACTTAGTCTGGCATTATGGGATACGCACGACCCAGTGAAGCAGCTTGAAGCGTTAGGTGGCTTCACTTGCGAACGCCACACAATTTTCTTTAGTAACTTTCAGATTATCATCGCCACCAAAAATCCGTGAATATCACATTTCTCTTTTAAGGCTGGATGCCTGCTCTGGGCCGCGACCTGATCTACAACTTCTCAATTAGACTGCTTTATCGCTGACGTTCAAAACCTAACATAAACTGAAAATTTTCAATCCAGTGATTTTTGGTCAAATCAATCATCGAATACGGACCCCCTTATATTTAATACACAAACCGGTGGCGCATCTCTTCTAAATTGAATTCGTGCAAAATTGCCTCTAATCGCTGTTGCGCATTTTTGCGTGGCTGGCCTGTATATTTGGCAATAATCAGCTCGTTTTTCATGGAGTGTTCCCAACCTACCAACTCGGTCACAGTTACGCTGTAGCCAGATGCCTCTAGCTGCAGGCAACGCAATACATTAGTAATTTGGCTGCCAAATTCACGCGTATGTATCGGATGCCGCCAAATTTCACTCAACGGGGTTTTGCCAAAACTTTCATTTTTATGCTGCCTTAATACTTCCGCCACTTCCGCCTGACAACAGGGCACTAGCACCATGTACTTTGCCTGTTTTTTTAAGCCAAACTGAATGGCATCATCTGTCGCGGTGTTGCAGGCATGCAATGCAGTGACAATATCCACCTTAGTGGGAATGGCATTTGAAGTCGTAGATTCTTCCACCGTTAAATGCTCAAAACGCATGCGTGTAAAACCCAATTGCTGCGCCAGGTTTTTGGATTTTTCTACCAATTCGGCACGCGTTTCTATACCGATCACTTCACCAGCGCTTAATTGTTTTAACAATAAATCATACAAAATAAAACCCAGGTAAGACTTGCCTGCGCCATGATCAACCAATACAGGGCTGGGGTTATGCGTTAACACGTCGTTAAACAACGGCTCGATAAAATTTACCAAGTGATAGACCTGCTTGAGCTTGCGCCGACTGTCTTGGTTAAGCTTGCCATCGCGCGTCAAAATATGTAGCGCTTTAAGCAGATCAATAGATTGGTTAGGTTTGATTTCAGGGATATTTGTCATGATGGTATTTTAAGCCAAAAATAAATTTACCGCCGATAAACACAGATGAACGCAGATAAAAACTTTAATTGAAGCGGTCAATGCTAAAATACTGCCTCACTGAAGCGCACCTCCGTTTTAAAATCAAAAAATACACGAAGGCGAGCTAAATACAGTACCTTTTTGTACGGCAAAGCAATGCCGACAAAGATTTTTTTGCACTTTCAAACGGAGTAAGAATGGCAATTCAATGGTATCCGGGTCACATGACCCAAGCACGCAAAAAAGCCGAAGAGACTATGGAATTTACCGACATGGTCATCGAAGTGCTGGATGCGCGCGTACCCGCCGCCAGTCATAACCCGATGATTGATGAAATGCGCTTGTTTCGCCAACGTCCCCAACTCAAAATTCTAAATAAAGCCGATCTGGCTGACCCAGCAGCCACTCAAGCCTGGCTCAATTACTTTAATGCGCAACCTAACACCAAAGCGGTTGCGCTCTCTTGCAAAAAACCTGGCGATGCTAAAAAAATCCCTGCTATTTGCAGAAAAATAACACCACATCGCGGTACGCATTTAAAACCATTACGCATGTTGATTATGGGCATTCCTAACGTGGGTAAATCAACATTGATGAACGCCCTGCTCAACCGCCGTGTGGCGAAAGTAGGTGACGAGCCTGCTGTGACCAAAAGTCAGCAACGCTTTGATTTAGATGACACCATGAGCATTACCGACACGCCAGGGATGATGTGGCCAAAAATCGCTTATGAGTCAGATGGCTACATGCTGGCAGCGAGCCATGCGATTGGTCGCAACGCGGTGATTGATGAAGATGTTGCACTATTTTTAGCAAATAATTTACTCAAAAACTATCCTGCCCTACTCAATGCGCGCTACAAGCTAGATACCATGAAACATGATGGCGCGTTTCTGGATGTTTTAAAAATGGATGGCGTTGATTTGCTAGAAGCCATCGCCAAACGTCGCTCTTACAAACGCCATGATGGCTTGTGGGATACCGAAAAAACTGCGGTCGCTTTTTTAACAGATTACCGCAGTGGCGCCATAGGCCGTGTGAGTTTAGAAACCCCCGCTTCAAGAGCTGAAATGACTTCACACACAGAAACTAACAAAAACAATACATCAGAAAGCGGCTCAGATACTGACAGCGCGACTGACACGCCGCAATAATACTCTGCAATGCTGAATAACATGAACGCGCCTCAACGTGAGGCGGTGAAATACTTGGATGGCCCGTTACTCGTGCTTGCTGGCGCTGGCAGCGGAAAAACACGCGTCATTACACAAAAAATCAGTTATCTGATTAACGAAGCTGGCTACAACCCAAAAGAAATCGCGGCGATTACCTTTACCAACAAAGCCGCACTAGAGATGCAGGAGCGTGTGGCTAAGCTCATGCAAGGCAAAAACATCAAGGGTTTGACCATTGCCACTTTCCATTCACTTGGCCTGCAAATGTTACGTGCCGAGGCGGCTTTACTCGGTTACAAGCCACAATTTTCAATTTTAGATTCATCCGACAGTTTTAAGATTCTTGCAGATGTACTCGCTACCACCGATAAGCAACTGCTGCGCAAAACACAGTGGCAAATCTCCAACTGGAAGAACTCTTTTATCAATCCAGATCAAGCTAAAGCTACGGCGGATGAAGAACTCACCCACGCTGCCGCCAAGGTGTATCAAATTTATCAGCAAACGCTCAAAGCGTATCAAGCAGTGGACTTTGATGACCTGATCAAGCTGCCTGTTGAGTTATTTGAGCAGCACGAAGATGCGTTAAATAAATGGCAACGTAAGCTGCAATACCTGCTCATAGACGAATACCAGGACACCAATGCCTGCCAATATAAATTGGTGAAAATGCTCACGGGCGTGCGCGGGCAATTTACGGCGGTGGGCGATGACGACCAGGCCATTTACGGCTGGCGCGGCGCGGATGTAGAAAACCTACGCCAACTCACCACTGACTTTAGCAAATTAAAAGTGATTAAATTGGAGCAAAACTACCGCTCTACCGTGCGCATTTTGCACGCTGCCAACCAAGTGATTTCAAATAACCCTAAGTTATTTGAAAAGAAACTATGGAGTGAGCTGGGCATGGGCGATTTACTGCAAGTGACCGCCGCCATGAGTGAAGAGCATGAGGCCGAAGGCGTGGTCATGAAACTGCAAGCGCACAAATTTGAAAACCGCACTTTTTATAAAGATTACGCGATTCTTTATCGTGGCAATCACCAGGCACGTATCTTCGAGCAACATTTACGCAATCAAAAAATTCCCTATACCGTTTCGGGCGGACAATCATTTTTTGATAAAGCTGAAATTAAGGATTTAATCAGCTACTTACGTTTAGTCGCCAATGAAGATGATGACCCTGCATTTATTCGCGCCGCGACCACGCCGAAAAAAGGCATCGGCAACACCACGCTGGAGCGGCTTGGTGAATATGCCAGTGCGCATAAAATTTCACTGTTCGCCGCCGCGTTTGAAGGTGATTTTCAAAGTGAAATCGGTAATAAACAGTTAGAAGACCTGCTCAATTTTTGCCAATACATCAATAAACTACAACACCGTGCAGTACGCGACCCAGCAGGTGACGTGCTCAATGATTTGCTGGCGACTATTCAATATGAAGCCTTTTTATACGATAGCGAAGAACCACGCGCTGCCGAAGTGAAGTGGTCAAACGTACTCGATTTTATAGGTTGGCTGACCAAAAAAGGTGAGGCGAATACTGAATATGGCAACGAGACCGCAGGCAAAAACCTGCTCGAACTCACGCAAATGGTCTCGCTTATGAGCATGTTAGAAGGCCGAGAAAATGGCGAGCCTGATGCGGTCAAACTCTCAACCCTGCATGCCGCTAAAGGGCTGGAGTTTGGTCATGTATTTTTAATAGGCGTTGAAGAAGGCATATTGCCGCATCGCGAAAGTATCGATGCTGGCATTTTAGACCCGACAAAAATTGAAGAAGAACGCCGCCTCATGTATGTAGGCATTACGCGTGCGCAAAAGTCACTTAACATCTCATGGTGCAAAAAACGCAAACGCGCAGGTGAAATGCAAATGTGCGAACCCAGCCGTTTTATTGCCGAAATT
>Ga0156104_134_pt1 | contig 15065 bp, 12 predicted proteins | sample RifCSPlowO2_02_FD_107757 | JGI IMG/M metagenome (GOLD analysis project Ga0156104, IMG submission 107757) | Methylotenera sp. RIFCSPLOWO2_02_FULL_45_14 | reverse complement strand
TTAATAATAAACAAGCCGCTGCCATGCATGCCAAAACCTTCAGTTGATGGCTCGTGTATGGTCATTTCAATATTCAACCAATCTGGTAGGTTTAAACCCATTAAATCACTGATCATGTCGTGCGGTTCTGGGCGTTGCAACAACGGATACCACACAATATAAGTGCCAGTCGCAAATCGCGTCAGGCTATCTTTAATCATTTTCACCACGCGCTGATAATCTTGTTTATCTTCATACGGCGGATCTATCAATACCACAGCGCGGCGCGGTGGCGGCGGCAGGCAGGCTTTAATACCAGCAAAGCCATCTTGCATTTCTATTTTGACTTGCTTACCTTGACCTCTAAAATTTTCAATCAGTAATTTGCAATCATTAGGATGCAGCTCAAATAAGCGCATTTTGTCGTCTGCGCGTAAAAAATCTTGTGCAATCGCTGGCGAGCCAGGGTACAAGTTAAGTGAATCCGAAGAACTTGAGTTAAGGTTAAAGCTTTTAATCTGCGCTACAAAGTCGGCAAGCGGCTTGGGCAAATTGTCAGCCGTCATTAGTTTAGCAATGCCTTGCTCAAACTCTGCATTTTGCGTGGCATAACCTTCAGTTAAGCTGTACATGCCAGCACCTGCATGCGTATCAACGTACCAAAAAGGCTTGTCTTTTTGTTTGGTGTACGCAAGTACTAGGCCCAAAACGTAGTGTTTAAGTACATCGGCATGGTTGCCTGCATGAAAGGCGTGACGGTAACTGAGCATGGCACCTCTAAAAATTAAAATGTTGGGCATATCGCACCACAAGGGTACTCCGAGTTGCTAAGTGCTAAGCCAGCATTTGGCTTCCCCACATAATATAGGTGCTAAAGCACTTTATTCTGAGTGAAAGCACTTGCAAAGTCGTATGCGCTGTTGCGCGGTACTCAAAATCCTCATGTACTTCATGTACATTCCGGTTTCTGCGTTCCGTGCGTCTTGCATACCTCCTAACATTTCAATGTTTGAGAGGTGTCCAAAGTTATCTATACAGTAATATAAATTTAGAGCAACATTATCTCAGATTTTTCAGTTAGCATTTCATCTATGACAAGTACACATCAACACCCAGACCACGCACATGATGATCACGACGACCACGATCATTACCTGATTCCATTTTTATTGATTTTTATTTTTGCCATTGTTGAAGCCGTAGGCGGCTGGTGGACAGGCTCACTGGCGCTATTAAGCGATGCGGGGCACATGTTTTCAGATGTCGCCGCACTAGGCTTGGCATGGATGGCAAGCGTAATGGCTAAAAAGCCAAATGTGGCGCGGCATAAATCTGGCATAAGTTATGTAGAATTGGCGGTTTCTATCATCAATGCGCTTACCATGCTGGCGGTGATTACATTTGTTGTTATTGAGGCGATTGCAAGGTTTAAAGAGCCGCATCAGGTGCAAGGTTTGGCGCTTACTATCATTGCAACTTTAGGTTTAATCGTTAACTTAATTGTTGCTAAGCAACTACATCACCAAGCGCTTCACCATGGAAAAAGCCTGAATAATCGCGCTGCATTTTTGCATGTAATAGGGGATTTATTAGGTTCGGTAGCGGCGGTTGCTGCAGGTGTAGTTATTTATTTCACTGGCTGGATGCTTATTGACCCGATTTTATCTTTGCTAATCTCTGTATTGCTGTTGGTGTTTACCTTAAACCTGATACGCGATATTTGGCATATCCTACATGGCAAGCCTAGTTTGAACTCTAACGGATTGGACCAAGGTGACCATGCGCATTAATCCTGAATTATCTAGACCTGTATTTGATATTGAGTGCAGACAATGCCCGCGTTTAGCCAGCTTTCTCCATGAGGTTAAAGCAAAAAATCCCACTTACTTTTGCAAACCTGTGCCGCCATTTGGCGATGCTAGCGCCAAGCTGATTATTGTAGGTTTGGCGCCTGGTATGCATGGTGCAAACAGAACGGGGCGTCCTTTTACCGGCGACCACGCAGGGATTTTATTATACGAATCGCTGTATAAATACGGCTTTGCCACTAAACCACAATCGTTTGCGGCCGATGATGATTTGCAACTCATCAATTGCCGCATCACTAACGCTGTGAAATGTTTGCCGCCAGATAACAAACCGTTACCCGCGGAAATTTCAACATGCAATCAGTTTTTAGCCGCAGAATTGCAACAATTAAACTCAGGGAGCGTCATACTAGCCTTGGGTAATGTGGCGCATTTGGCGGTATTAAAAGCTTTTGGTTTGAAGATTAAAGATTATAAGTTTGGTCATGCTGCCCAATATACACTTCCCAATGACTTGATTTTGGTTGATAGTTACCATTGTAGCCGTTATAACACGCAAACACGCAGGCTGACAGAAGCGATGTTTCATGCGGTGTTTGCTAGCATTAAAGCAGAAATTCTGGGTCGGTCTGTGATGGCGAAGATATGATTGTTTTTTTATTAAGGAGAATAAAACATGCCATACGTTAATATCAAACTTGCAGGTGAAGTAACGCGTGAACAAAAAGCGCAAATTGCCAAAGAAATTACTGAAACTTTGGAGCGCGTTGCACATAAACCAAAATCTTATACCTACATTACGTTTGAAGAAGTAGCCTATGAGGATTGGGCGATAGGCGGGAAGCTGCTGGATGAATGATGGGCTGATGTTAAAATAACCCTATGAAAACTCCTAAAAGACTAGAACCGCTGCTTGAAGACGGTTTGATTGACGATGTTGTGCGCCAGCTCATGAGCGGTAAAGAAGCGACTGTGTATGTGGTGCGTTGTGGCGACGAGGTGCGTTGCGCCAAGGTTTATAAAGAGGCGAATAAACGTAGCTTTCGTCAGAGTGTGGATTACACCGAGGGTCGAAAAGTAAAAAATAGTCGCCAAGGCCGTGCAATGGCTAAAGGCTCAAAATTCGGTCGAGAATCACAAGAAGCAGCTTGGCAAAGTGCGGAGGTGGATGCCTTGTATCGCCTTGCGGATGCAGGGGTGCGCGTACCCGTGCCGTATAATTTTTATGAAGGTGTGTTGCTGATGGAGTTAGTGACCGATGCCAATGGCAACGCCGCACCGCGCTTAAACGATGTAACTTTTAGTGCAGAAGAGGCGCGTATTCATCACCATACTTTAATTAAAGAAGTGGTGCGTATGTTGTGTGCCGGCATTGTGCATGGCGATTTATCTGAGTTTAATATCCTCATGAGTGCCGATGGCCCGGTGATTATTGATTTACCGCAAGCGATAGATGCCGCCGGCAACAATCAGGCCAGCAGCATGCTGGAGCGCGATGTAAGAAATTTAAGTGATTATTTTGGGCGTTTTGCGCCTGAGCTGCTGAACACGCAATACGGCAAAGAAATTTGGGCGTTGTATGCGCATGGCGATTTAACGGTGGAAACCGAGCTAACAGGTCGTTTCAAGCAGAGCAATAAAGCGGTTGATTTAAAAAGCGTGATGCGTGAGATTGATGATATAAAAGCGGCAGAAGAAGCACGGCTGTTACGTATGGCGGAAGCTAAAGCGGAGTAAATTTAAAGAAGTTTTCGCACAAAGTTATTTTAACCATCAAGACATCCCATCTTCATTCTGAGCGTAGCGAAGAATGACGGAGGTGGTGCTAAAATAACGCCATGTTCGACCCTAAGCCCATCTTAAAAAACCTACCCAATCTGCCTGGCGTGTATCGCATGATAAACGCCACAGATGAAGTGATTTATGTAGGTAAAGCTAAAGATCTCAAAAAACGCGTTTCATCGTATTTTAATAAAAACTTGCCTAGCCCGCGCACGCGCATGATGGTGAGTAACATCGTCAAAATAGAAACCACAGTTACTCATAACGAAGCGGAAGCTTTGTTACTGGAAAACAATCTAATTAAAGGTTTGATGCCGCGTTACAACGTGTTGTTTCGCGATGACAAATCCTATCCTTACATCACGCTCACGGGTGATGCATTTCCGCGTTTGGCATTTCATCGCGGCTCTCAACGCAAAGGCAGTCAGTATTTTGGTCCTTTTCCCAATAGTGTTGCCGTACGCGAAAGTATTCAGCTATTACAAAAAGTATTCAAATTACGCACTTGCGAAAACACCGTATTTGCCAACCGGAGTCGTCCATGTTTGCAGCATCAAATTGAGCGTTGCACTGCGCCGTGCGTAGGTTTAATTTCAGATGATAATTATCGTAATGATGTCTATCAGGCCGCACTGTTTTTGCAGGGAAAAACTACGGAGGTGATGGATACGCTTGCTGAGCAGATGAACACGGCTGCCGCGAACCAGGAATATGAGAGGGCTATGGTATTTCGTGATCGTATTCAAGCCCTGCGCCAAGTGCAGGCCAAACAGTTTGTCAGTGACTTTAATGTGTCGGATGCGGATGTGATTGCCTGCGCCGAGCTGCAAGGTCAGCATTGTATTAATTTGGTGATGATACGCGGCGGTCGGCATCTGGGTGATAGAAGTTATATGCCTAAAAACACCGATGGCGAGACGCTGGAAACCAGCATGGCCGCCTTTTTAGCACAGCATTATGTGGCGCAGAATACGCCGCCGTTGATTGTGGTGGGCATTAAAATTGAAACAGAAATTATTGAACAAGTGCTAAGCGAGCAAGCAGGGCGTAAGGTAAAAATCAACACCAATGCGATTGGTGATAAACGTGTGTGGCTAAAAATGGCGCAAACCAACGCTGAGCTTGCATTGGCTCAGCGTGCAGCGACTTCAGCGAATCAGGCGGCTAAATTGGTAGCGTTGAGGGAAGCGTTGCACCTGCCGGATACAACAGAGCGCATAGAGTGCTTTGATATTAGCCATACCATGGGCGAGGCCACCGTGGCGAGTTGTGTGGTGTTTGATCGGGGCGATATGCAAAACAGCGAATATCGTCGCTATAACATCACCGGCATCACGCCAGGGGACGATTACGCCGCCATGCGTGATGTACTCACACGCAGATACAAAAAAGTGGCAGCGGGTGAGGGCGCGCGCCCCGATTTGGTGTTTATTGATGGTGGTAAAGGACAGTTAGGCATTGCCATTGAGGTGATGGCAGAAGTGGGCTTGGATGATATTTTACTGGTAGGCATTGCCAAAGGTGAAGACCGCAAGCCAGGCTTGGAAACCATGATTTTTTCTGACACTGGCGAGATGCTCAATTTAGGAAAAGACAACAAAGGCTTGCATTTGCTGCAGCAAATACGAGATGAAGCCCATCGCTTTGCCATTACTGGGCACAGAGCCAAACGTGCCAAAGCCAGGCTGCATTCAAGTTTAGAAGATATTGAGGGGATAGGTGCCAAAAGACGCAAAGCTTTATTGACGCGCTTTGGTGGATTGGACGGCGTAAAAAATGCTAGTATTGACGAAATTGCAAATGTAGAAGGTATAAGCCAAGGTTTGGCTGAGAAAATATACGGAGCACTACATTGAGAGATCACCTTGACTTCAAATTTTATTAAAAGCGAGCCTAATTAAATGACCTGCAACATTCCCACCATGCTCACATGGCTACGTATTTTGTTGATACCAGTATTTGTAGGTGTTTTTTATTTACCAACCGATCCGCAAGCGTTTGGTGCTATTCCAGCGCATTGGGTCAATGTTACAGCCACCATGATTTTTGCTGTGGCAGCATTTACTGATTGGTTAGATGGCTACTTAGCCCGCAGGTTGAACCAAACGTCTGCATTCGGTGCATTTTTAGACCCCGTAGCTGACAAACTAATGGTAGCGGCTGCCTTAATTGTATTGGTGGAGTTTGAGCGCGTAGGCGCGATGATTGCATTGATTATCATTGGTCGTGAAATTGCCATTAGTGCTTTGCGTGAGTGGATGGCGGGCGAAGGGCAAAGTAGCAGTGTCGGTGTGGCGATGATAGGCAAAGTGAAAACCGCAGTGCAAATGATAGCGATTTTATTTTTACTGTATTGGGACAAGGTCGGCGCGTTCCCTACAAAAACCGTAGGACAAGTTTTAATCGCGATTGCGGCATTTTTAACATTGCTATCAATGGCTTATTATTTACAGGCCGCGTTACCTAAATTAAAGCGTAAATAAATAGTGAATATTTACGTAATTTGTACTTGACGACATGACCAAAATCTCTATAATGGCGCCTGTCTTAACGACAACGCGGGAATAGCTCAGCTGGTAGAGCGCAACCTTGCCAAGGTTGAGGTCGCGAGTTCGAGTCTCGTTTCCCGCTCCAAACATTACAACGGCGAATGCATTTATGCTTTCGCCGTTTTAGTTTCAACAAGTAAGTTTAGTGTGTTTGGCGACACACTAAATATTCAGTTTTGGCATACAATGCCAAAGCAACATGGCGCGATAGCAAAGCGGTTATGCCGCGGCCTGCAAAGCCGTTTAGGCCGGTTCGACTCCGGCTCGCGCCTCCAGTTACCTGTATGATTTTTCAACAGTTTCTACACTGTATCTGACAATTTAAGTAACGTATTGTTGTAGGCGCTGATAAAGAAGCATATACCTAAGAGTGCGTGCCTTCCACACTCTAGTTCACGACTTATTTTTTAAAATCAGCATGTTAAGTCGCTAATGTTTAAGCATTAAATGTGTCTAAAAAATACATTTATTTAAGTGACGTAAAAAATAAAGAAAAAAGTTGTGAATTGTTGCTTAAAAAAGTACAGTAAGTGATAGAATACGCACCGTTATTTGATCTACACCTTCCATCCGCCCGGGTGGTGAAATTGGTAGACACAAGAGACTTAAAATCTCTCGCGCGTAAGCGTGTGCCGGTTCGACTCCGGCTCCGGGCACCATATAAAACAGAAAGGCTGATTCCACAAGGGTTTCAGCCTTTTTTATTAACCACCATACATAGATGATTCTAGGCACTTTTCTACATTAGCGTCCGCTAGCGATCCAGACTGTGTAAAAACATTTTTCATTTTTTACAGGTGGGATTTTATCCTTCAGATTAGCTATAAATAATTATATAAGTGGGTATTAATTGTAAAATAATGCTTAAATATTTAGCCTTAGTGGGGAAATTTGTCAATACTTCACTATTTATTTGTGTTTTTACACAGCCTCGACCCAGAGCGGACTATAAGATTTAATCTCAAAGCTAAGATGTCGAAAGCAAAACGTAATAATATAGTTGAATTAACTTAATTTAGAGTGATTGATTATGGGTATATCCATTAATTCTCCTGTCATTGAACTGTTACAGCATGAAAGCATTGCTTATGATGTTATAGAAATTCCATTAACAGAGGATAAAAAACCTGTTAGGAATTTGGAGGAATTGCTTTTAAAGCAAGGAATAGATCCACAATCAGTGGTTAGAAGTGTGTTGTTTAAAACAGCTTCAGACAAGTTTGTTTTATTAGCTGTCGCAGGTGGTGGTCGTGCTGACTGGGGAGTATTACGTAAACATTTAAATGAGCGTAAGTGTCGTATGGCGGAGTTTGATGAAGTACCAGAAGCCACAGGATATGTTGTGGGTGCTGTCCCACCTATCGCACTACCAGAGGACATTAAAATATTGGTCGATATCAGTGTGAAAGACTATGAAACCGTAGTGATTGGTAGTGGCGTTTTGGGATTTGCCTTATCACTTAAAGGAGCTGATTTACTTAAACTACTTGGTGATGCCGACCAAGGGGTATTTGTAAGTGGTGACCATTAAATTTGTAATCACATGTTTATGATCTGCTTTTGGCCGATTTATGACGATTATTCAATTGTAAAAGTGCAAGTTCTGAATGGCTGCTTGGACCTGCACCATGCGCGGCGTCAGTATTACGAAAGGGTCTATACGGAACACCGTTCCAGATAATACGTGCTCAGAAGTGAGTAGCTGAAAACGGGCAACGGGTTCGAGCCTACGCCGGGGACGTATCTCGGGCTCGAATCCTTAAACCACTCGCAGACAAGTTAGCGCAGGGGTGACTTGCTGGATAGTCTCTAAATCCGCCGCCGCGCCTCGATAACATTCGGTACTTGGCGGATCAGCGCCAGTAGGCGGTTGAGCTGCTCCAGGTCAGAGATCTCGATCGAAAACTGCATCAGTGCCAGATTGTTCCTGCTCAGGGTGTTGGCCTTGGTGGCGTTGACCTTTTCCCGCACGAACAGGTCGCTGATGTCGCGTAGCAGGCCTTGGCGGTCGAGGGCTTCCACTTCAATATCGACGTCCGCTCTGACGTCCTGGCTGCCTCCCCATCTGGCGTCGAGCAGGCGGTCGCGCCGTTCTACCGGTAGGCGCGTGATGAAGGCACAGGCCATGCGGTAGATGGTCACCCCGCGGTCGCGCGTGACGTAGCCGACGATCGCGTCCGGTGGCGCGGGCTTGCAGCATTTGGCGGTGCTGGTGAGCAGGTTGCCGACGCCTTCGACCACGACCCCTGTCGGAGAGGTTTGTGTTGCGGTGCGTCTGGGGGTGAATGGCAGGGTGGTTTCTTCCGGCCTGGGTGCCGCATCTTCCTGAATGGCTAGGGCGATCTGATGCTCGCTGACATCTCCACGCCCGATGGCGGCCAGAAAATCTTCCAGTTTCTGGAAGTGCAGTTTCTGCGCGATTTTTTCCTGATTGACGGCGCCGACGCCGGCCCGGTGCAGTTCGCGATCCAGTCTCGCCCGGCCCTGGGAAATATTTTCCTCAAAATGCTGGTATTTGAACCAGTGTCTGACCTTGGCACGTGCGCTCGGGCTTTGCAGGTAACCTAGCGTGGGGTTTAGCCAGTCTCTGCTAGGCGAGCCCTGTTTTGAAGTCAGGATTTCCACCCGCTGGCCGTTCTGCAGCTTGGTGTTGAGCGGCACAATGCTTCCATCTACCTTGGCGCCGCGCGTGCGATGCCCCAGATCGGTATGCAAGGTATAGGCGAAATCGATCGGGGTGGCGCCCCTGGGCAGATCGATGACCTTGCCCTGCGGCGTTAGCACGTAAACCTTGTCCTGGAACAGTTCGCTCTTGAATTGCTCCAGCAGGTCGCCGCTGTCGGATACTTCGTCCTTCCATGCCAGTATCTGGCGTAGCCAGGCAATTTTCTCGTCAAATTTGGCGTCAGTTTTGCCGCCTTCCTTGTAGCGCCAGTGTGCCGCGACCCCTAGTTCAGAATGCTGGTGCATCTCGAAGGTACGGATCTGAACCTCCAGCGCCAAGCCGCGTGGTCCACTGACGGCGGTATGCAGCGATCGGTAATTGTTGCTCTTGGGGCGCGCGATGTAGTCGTCGAACTCACCGGGAATGGGCTGCCATAAGTTATGGATCAGACCGAGTACGGCGTAGCAGTCCTTGATGTCATCGACCAGAATCCGCACCGCACGCACATCGTAGAGTTCGCTGAAATCCAGGTGTTTGCTCTTCATCTTCTTGATGATGCTGTAGATGTGCTTGGGCCGTCCACTCACTTCTCCCTTGATGCTGGCCTGGTGCAGTTCTTGTTTTAACTGGACCACGACGTCGATGATGTATTGCTCCCGATCGACGCGGCGCTCGTCCAGCTGTCTGGCGACTTCCTTGTAGAGCTGCGGTTCCAGGTAGCGCAGCGAGAGGTCTTCCAACTCCCATTTGAGCTGCCACACGCCGAGGCGGTTAGCCAGCGGCGCAAAGATTCCCTGGCTTTCCTGCGCAATCCGCTTCTGCTGGTCCGGGCTGGCTCCCGACAAACGGCGCAGGGTCTGCGTGCGCTCGGCGAGCTTGATCAGCACCACGCGGATGTCTTGTACCATGGCCAGCAGCATTTTGCGCAGGCTCTCGATCTGCTGTGCATGGTCGTCATTTTTCCGGTGCGGGTCGTGCAGGCCTTCAATCTCGCTGAACTCCTGGATTTGTTCTATACGTGAAATGCCTTCGACCAGGCCGGCGATGTTGGCGCCGAAACGCGTTTCCAGCGTTGCCCGCCAGTCGCCCAGATACTCCGGCACCGCATGCAATATAGTGGCAGCGATTGTTTCTACATCCATGTTCATGTCGATGAGGATGGTCGCCGCGCCCAGTGCATGCTGCAACAGAGGTGCACCCGTCAGTTCGGCGTGGCCGGAATAGAGCGGGGCAGCCAAGTCGCAGGCATGGCGGATCACCTCGACTTCAGTGGGCGAAAAGCGCTTCGCTGAAGATTCAATCCACGAGGAAACATCGTTCCCGTCCGAAGCGGGTAAAGCAGAAGTTGGGTGATGAACAGAAATCATGGAATATTATCGCATCAAAGCACTAGCTTATGCATTGGACAGATCATGTTCGACGATATTCGAATGCATGTGAATTTTTCATAGCATGAAACAAAATTGTCGGAAAGATTACAAAGCAGTAGAAAAAATCACATAAGAACTGGTCATGACTGACAGCTATTGGCCGTTTTGAGTCCTTCATCCAAGCTCAATAACTTCCAACCAGTGCCCAGTTTCATCACCTCGGGCGCACCAAGAAATCATCTCCCCAAAGTTTAATACGCGCTGTTCTTAGAAATGGTAAAAATAGTGTTACCTAATTTATTTTTAGCTTGGCTCATTTAGGAATAAGCAGTTAATGACTGCAACTAATTTTTATATTTAGTACCCTCATCATTTTGTAAGTTTGCGTTGGTTGCCCAGCTGCATCCCTTTGCTGAACTAGATAGCACCGCTGCAGTGCGTTTGAATACCGTTAATTAAAGCCGTGACGCACGGCTGGGGCCAGTTGCTTTAATTCTTCGTCACTATATAAGCAGCCACGTGTGATAAATGCCATTCCAGTACCGCAATCCAGTGAAAACGAACCGCTAGAGCCAGCAACAGCATCAAGTATGGTATGTGTGTTTTGTGAAAACGTAAAATGGCTATCGCCCATATAAAACATTGCGCCAGCGATTTCGCCTAATTTTACATCCGATGGGCTGGGTTTGAACTCATTGGCGGGCATACATAAAGGGCCGCTTCCTTCACAACATCCGCCAGACTGGAAGAAAATAATCGGGCCAAATTTAGTAGTAAGTTGTTGTATTAACGCTATCGCGGCAGGAGTAGCAGAAACGCGTTCAACCATGATTTAATCTCCAAAAAAAAGAGGCGGGGTTAGCCGCCTCTCTATTTTAATTTTACATGCTGTTCTACTTAAATCAGCATGCAGACTTAGCGGGTAAGTCGTTTGTTAGAAAAAGCCTAACTTTTTAGGACTATAACTCACTAACAGATTTTTAGTTTGCTGATAATGATCCAGCATCATTTTATGTGTTTCGCGACCAATGCCAGATTCTTTATAACCACCAAATGCAGCATGTGCTGGGTAAGCATGGTAACAGTTCGTCCATACGCGACCAGCTTTAATGCCACGACCCATGCGGTAAGCACGGCTACCATCACGTGTCCAAACGCCAGAACCTAAGCCGAACACGGTATCATTAGCGATAGCCAACGCATCTGCTTCATCTTTAAAGGTGGTGACAGCCAGCACGGGCCCAAAAATTTCTTCCTGGAACACGCGCATTTTGTTATGGCCTTTAAGTAAAGTAGGCTGAATGTAATAACCATCGGCAAATGTGCCAGTTAATACGTTACGCTCGCCACCAATCAATACTTGGGCGCCTTCTTGCCTGCCAATGTCCATGTAAGACATAATTTTATTGAGTTGATCTTCTGATGCTTGCGCACCAATCATCGTGTTAGGGTCTAATGGGTTGCCTTGTTTAATGGCCGCAACACGAGGTAAAACGCGCTCCATGAATTTCTCATAAACAGACTCTTGAATCAACGCACGTGATGGACTGGTGCAGACTTCACCTTGGTTAAAAGCAAATAATACCAAGCCTTCAACCGCTTTATCAAAGAAGTCGTCATCTGCTTGTGCAATGTCTTCAAAGAAAATATTCGGTGATTTTCCGCCTAATTCCAACGTTGCTGGAATCAAGTTTGAGGCAGCAGCCTGTGCAATTACGCGGCCTGTAGCCGTTGAACCTGTAAATGCAATTTTGGCAATACGACGGCTGTTGGCAAGTGGTGCACCTACTTCACGACCATACCCGTTGACGATGTTCATGACACCAGGAGGTAAAATATCCGCAATCAATTCAGTAAGGATGAGAATACTGATGGGCGTGAATTCTGCTGGTTTCATCACCACACAGTTACCTGCTGCAATCGCAGGCGCTAGTTTCCAAGCCGCCATTAAAATTGGAAAGTTCCAAGGAATAATCTGACCAACCACACCCAGTGGCTCATGAAAATGATAAGCAACAGTGGTCTCGTCAATTTCGCTCAAAGAGCCTTCTTGTGCGCGTAGGCATCCGGCAAAGTAGCGAAAGTGATCAATCGCGAGCGGAATGTCTGCATTGAGTGTTTCGCGAATGGGTTTGCCGTTATCAATGGTTTCAGCGGTAGCTAATAACTCCAGATTAGCCTCTAAACGATCAGCCACTTTAAGCAGTAAATTGGCACGTTCACCTGGCGCGGTTTTACCCCATTTGTCAGCTGCGGCATGTGCTGCATCTAGCGCCAGTTCAACATCCTCAGCGCTAGACCGAGCCGCCTGCGTGTAAGGCTTGCCAGTAATGGGAGTAATGACGTCAAAGTATTCGCCCTTAACAGGCGCCACCCATTTACCGCCAATAAAATTATCATATTTAGCCTTGTAAGGTATTTTTACCCCAAGACCTTTTAATAAATCTAAACTCATGCCAACTCCTTTAGTTTTCTGTTGTTTATAGAACTTTTACTTGTTGAACTGCTTTAATTAAACTGAATTTAAGTATGGGATTTTTGCGGTGAATCCTTGCAACAATAAACCCAAGTGGCAATCAAATCAAGGGTATTAAGCATTCTTTTTACAATTTTATTATTTTATTATTTTACTTAGTGAGTGAATTGCAGGATAAAAAAACAATGACTTTTATGTGCAAGGCATAAGCTAGAAAAATATTATAGCTTGCGCTATAGTGCATCAATGAAGTTAACTAATAAGATCATTATCCAATGCTGATATGTCAGAAAACCTAGCCCTCCCGTCTATTTTAACGCGCGAGTTTTGGAGCAGGCTTTCTAATCCATCATCTGCCGCATTGGGTAAATCCATTTTATCTATATTAGTATTTGCCGAAACGCTAGTTAGTTTTTTTTGGATATTTACGTTATCAGGCTTGGGTGAAGGTTACGCACTGATAGCGGCCGTGCCATATTTTTATTTAGTGATCTCTTACCTAAGTTTATTTATTTTCTACCGATCTAAGCGTTTTGAATACTTTACATTTACGCAATTGGTAATGTTGCTGGTGATGCCGTTTTTTATGCAATGGGCGATTGGCGGCTTTGAGGCTTCTAGCGGCGTTGCAATTTGGGCTATTTTATCTCCAGTGGGCGCGCTGATGATACTTGGCACGCGTCAATCAACGCCTTGGTTTTTGCTTTTTATTGGGTTGGCTTTTCTTTCATGGAAAATGAATCCTTACTTTGCTGGCAATGCAATGCCAATACCTAGCGGCGTAAAAGATACATTTTTTTTGATGAACATTACGGGTACCGCCTCAATTTTATATGGTGTATTACACTTTTTTCAGGCACAAAAAGAGCGTGTTATGCTGTCGCTTGAAATTGAACAAGCGCGGTCAGAAAAATTATTACTGAATATATTACCTGCGCCAATCGCTGAACGTCTTAAAGCAAATGATATGCGTATTGCTGATTACTATGACTCGGTGACCGTCATGTTTGCTGATTTGGTAAATTTCACGCAAATGTCAGAAAAAATGTCACCGACCCAGTTGGTTGACTTGTTATCACAAGTGTTTTTAAAATTTGACCAGCTTGCAGAGAAGTATCAAGTAGAAAAAATTAAAACTATTGGTGATGCATATATGGTGGTTTCCGGTGCACCAGTGGTTTGTACTAACCATGCACAGAGAATTGCTGCAATGGCACTAGAAATGCAGTCTGCGCTTAAAGAAGTTGCAGCAAGAACAGGGTGGGACTTAAATATGCATATAGGTATTCATAGTGGCGCCGTAGTGGCTGGGGTGATTGGAAGTAGCAAGTTTAGCTACGATTTATGGGGGGATACCGTCAACTTGGCAAGCCGTATGGAAGAAACCTGTATCGCTGGATCCATTCAGATAACTGCAGAAACGCAACGATTGTTAAAAGACGATTATTTGTTTTCAGCAAGAACCGCTGTTGAAGTAAAAGGTAAGGGCGTTTTAGATACGTTTATGCTGCTTAAACAACTGTGAATGTAACGCGGGTGCCTGGATGTTGGGTTTTGTTCCAATATGCACTATAATTCGCCCCTCTCGGAAGGGTGGATGAGCGGTTTAAGTCGCACGCCTGGAAAGCGTGTTTAGGTGAATAACTTAACGCGGGTTCGAATCCCGCCCCTTCCGCCAGCAACTTTATATATGCAATTGATTTATAAGAATTTTATCTTTAAGTTTACTTCAGTTCTTACCCACTTCATTTGGTTACATCAAAAAAGCCCACTTTTAGGGTGAGTGGAGAGCTAAGCTTAGTTTTTGACAAGATTTATGCTCAAAAACCAACTAACTCACAACAACCTGCATTTACAATCCTCACCATATATAACTAAAACAACTTACTGCAAAACAACAAGATGTAGTGCCTCTGGGTGGAAAAAATCGAGGGGGAAAACATAACCTAAACTTTTTGATAATCCTTCTGGGTGCTATTATCAATGAAAATTGAAAAACAATAAGTGCACCCATGAATATTCAACAATACATTGGCAATGTAAGCTCGCTATTTAATGCGGGAAACAGCACCGAGCATAGCTATCGTGGTGACTTGCAGCAGCTACTCTCCAGCTTGCTAAAAGATGTGGCGGTGACCAACGAGCCCAAGCGCATTGAGTGTGGCGCGCCTGATTACATCCTTACCCGTAAAGACATCCCCATCGGCTATATTGAAGCCAAAGACGTGGGCGTTAAGCTGGGTGATAAAGCGCACAAAGAGCAATTTGACCGTTACAAAGCGGCGCTGAATAATCTGATTATTACCGACTATTTGGAGTTTCATTTCTATAAAAACGGTGCGCTGGTGGAGAGCGTTTCAATCGCCACCATAGAAAATGGCAAAATATACGCACAGCCTAGTAGCTTTGACCGCTTCACCGCCTTAATTGAAAACT
>Ga0156104_132_pt2 | contig 18055 bp, 19 predicted proteins | sample RifCSPlowO2_02_FD_107757 | JGI IMG/M metagenome (GOLD analysis project Ga0156104, IMG submission 107757) | Methylotenera sp. RIFCSPLOWO2_02_FULL_45_14 | reverse complement strand
TCCTGCAAGGCTTGTGGCCAGTCCCTTATAAAACAAAGTGCGGTCACGGATACAACGCGGTCAAAACTCTTGTCTGCAAATGGCAGCGCGCAACCATCACCCTCTAAGTATTGCGTCTTCGCATCACGACCTCTCGCATAAGCGAGCCATTCAGGATTCGGATCTATGCCGGTTACGCACAATTCTGGTAGTGTCGCAAAGCGCCGGGTGAGCCAGCCGGTGCCGCACCCCACGTCGAGGATACTGTCACCCGGTCTCAGATTGAGCAAATGATGCAGTAGTTGAAACTCGGTCTCGCCGATCCAATGACCTCGAGGAGTGTCATACCACGCATCATAGTCTGCTGGCTTCATTGCCTAATCATGTGTGACCAACGGCTAGTCAGCACGGTGATACCTAGAACACGAACACCTTATCTGCCCATTCCGACCAATCCGCCAACTCTTCGAGCGATCCGCGATGAGTGCCTTGTATCAGCTCATCTGCCTGAATACCTCTGGCGTCCATGCAGACGCCACAAACCCCCACGCTTCCATGCGGCCCTCTCAAAACCTTATTCAGCATAACCTGAATGTTGTAGAAACCCTCCGGGAGTTTTTGTCCTTGCTTGACGGCGACGGCTGCATCGCCCATGAGATAGACACGAACTTCGTTGTAATCTCGTTTAACCAGAGTATCTGCAAGTCTCAACCCGTTGAAAATCAGCTCGCTTCCGTAAGGTGCTGCATTCAGGATAAAAAGCGCTTTCATAGAACCTCCTACTTGGTGAACATCAACAAATCAACAATCTAATGATTGTTAGATTATAATAACTTTAACCAATTGTCCAGCCTCAATCAGGGATAAACATATTTTGCTTGAGCTGATCTAACTTCTTTCGTAGGATATGAGTATGAAGACGAATCGCGATATCAAAAATGCGCTATATGAGCAAGTTGCCCGTATTGCCAAGTCAGCTGCCAGCCCCAAGCGTCTGGAGTTAATTGAGCTACTATGCCAGGCACCCAAAGCGGTCGAGGTGTTGGCGCGGGAGGCAAACATCAGTATGAAACTGGCCAGCGCTCACCTCAAGGAACTGAAGGCTACTCGGTTGGTAGAAGCTGAGCGTCAGGGAAAGAACATCATCTATCGTTTAGCGAGCGATGATGTGGCCAGATTCTGGGTACAAATCCGACTCCTGGCTGAGGACAGGCTGTTCGAATTACAGGAAGCGATGCGAGAAATGCGCACCGTCTCCCATGAATGGGTTAGTAAGAATCACGATGAGTTACTAAAAAAGGCCAAATCCGGAGAAGTTGTGGTGATCGATGTTCGTCCCGGTAACGAGTTTGAGGCAGGTCACCTGCCATTCGCATTGTCTATGCCCCTCGCAGAATTGAAAGATCGGCTTTCTCACCTGCCGAAAGACAGGACTATTGTTGCTTATTGTCGGGGGCCGTTTTGCCTGATGTCTGCCGATGCAGTGAAATTACTCCGTGCGGAAGGATTTAAAGCATTGCAGTTACGAGATGGCGTAGCGGAATGGCTATAGGCTCACCGTTTTTAATCCTAAGGACTGCTTCGGGCTGAAACTTAACTGATTAAAAACCTAGATTTTATTAAATACCAACGCCTGCTCTATGTAATTATGGGTGGCTTTTTTGGGACTGTTTCATATGGCTTTTTTGCGGTTGTTATGAGTGGCTCTTTTGGGTAAGAATACGCAATACATTATGCGAAGTGAGTAATAACACATCCAGAGTAGTATTTAACGGCTAAAGTCTGCCTATTATCACAAAGCAGATTAAGCTCATTTTTTTCAATTAAGATGCATTTTGCCCTGCACGATCAATTTCGAGTAGCGTCTTGATCTCCAGTACTTGAAATAAATCTTCAACTTTTTCAAATGCTGCTTTCAGCCTTTCCAAGTAATAACTAAACCTAGCAATGGCGGCCTAAATTGAACACTTTAAACTATCACGCGCAATTTTTTAAACTATCACGCGCAATTTGAAGTGTTTTAAGAGCTTTTATCTATACAGTTAAGGTCGTAGTATCAACCGCATATGTTTTTCAGGCCTGGTAAATAGATTTAAAGCACTTTCAATGCTTATCTTGGAATGCCAGCATTTCAATGCCTCTGACTTTAATTTATTTGATAACTTAGTTATACATCTCATTCATCATTTGCCATGACAAGCATAATCTCGTGCCATAACAATTGGTTTTCGATATATCTCTAACTGTATAAACTATTAACTGTATAGATGAACAGCTGCATGGTTATACAGCTGTTCATCTATACGTTATTGCTCCGCTAAACAAATATTTTATTTTCAATGTTGCTTATATTTTTACACATAGACACTTGACATTAGGGTAATCAGCTGTATAGTTTAACTGTCTAATTAATGTATTGGCGTATCCAATGATTACGAGTAAACACTTGCTGGAGCAAACAGGAATTTCTCGGGCCACCCTAAACAATTATATTGGCCTAGGATTAGTGCCTAAGCCAGAGGTTAAGCGCATATCCCCTACTCCTGGCACAGCTATCACCACCCTTGGCTATTTTCCAGATTGGGTATTAAACCAAGTCCAACAAATTCTATCGCTGAAGCTTCAAGGCATGTCAATGAATGCAATATGTCAGCGGTTAAATTCAGCAAGTAAAAAGCCGAAAGCCCTCAACAAAGAGGATGGTGTAGATCCATTGGCTGAAAAAAATAATTTTGAAGACGATCTTACTTCTGAAGTATTAGAGAAACGTAATCGCGCTATCATTGACAAATCATCGATCGAAGTTAATCCTCAAGAATCATTAGATGTTTCAATTGATAAGATTCCATACCCTGCTTACATGATCAACTATGTTTTTGATCTTACTTGGCTCAATGAAGCAGCAAAACAATCATTTTTTGTTAACACATCAATTCCAGAGCGTACTGAAGATAGGTCGCTGATTCCCAACCTACTGGAGTGGGCAAAAAATTTAAGTACAAGTGAAAAAGAAGTTTTATTTACCAGTCACTTTAATGTGATTAAACATCGCCTCACCAGGGAAACTTTAACTAAAAACATCTCATTCTTAAACCCAAGCGATAGACAGTTGATAGAGCGCTGTTACGATCAGGCAATTACTCCTAAAAATACATTAATACAGGATACAAATTTTTATTACAGTAGTAATGTGGACCAACGCATAATAGCTATTAGTTTTAGAGAAGGTGTACTTTTTACTTACGTTCCAGAAAGAGCAGATGCAAATCAGCTACTTGAGTGGCTATCACATCGCGACTCAGTGATCCGCACCCTACTAAATCAGCGACTTCCTGTATTAACTCCTCTCGCTGTAATGGTTGCCGATCTACAAAACTCCATTCGTATTTGTTCAGAACTTCCACCCCAAGAATATTTTCAATTGGTTAATGAAGTATGGTCAACACTTGATCCAATTTTCAGAAAATATTATGGTGCTTATGGTAAACACACTGGTGATGGAATGGTGTATTATTTTTTCCCTCAACCAGATCATAACTATCTAATGAATGCTATTTTATGTGCCGGTAAGATTCGGGAAGCCATGAAAAAAATAAGTCATGATTGGTCGCTAAAAAAAGGCTGGGCTAATCAGCTCTATATGAACATAGGCCTTAATGAAGGTGAAGAGTGGCTGGGTACATTTAAAACCAATACCAGCTATGAACTCGTGGTTTTAGGACAAACGATTAATATCTGCAGCAGACTCTCGGATTTCGCAAGATTCGGCAAAATATGGGCAACCAAAAATTTAGTCAGCAAACTAACGCCATCAGAACGAGGTTTAATTGATTATGGCGTTAGCCGGACAGGTCTTGAGCAAGATCTATTTGTGTCAAACAGCTATGCACAAATTTCAACCTTGCTCAATAAAGATGATCCAAGAAGTGTAAAACTCATGGATATATCAAGTTCTGCAGTTACTGAAATACGAGCTGTTAAATAGGTTGTTATATTCAAAATAGTATAAATAAAAACAGCCCGTAACGGGCTGTTTTTATTGCAGATATTAAATTTGTATAATTAGTTACGATGCCTGTGGAAACAGTTAACTTGTTACCGATTGTTGAAAAATGCAATGTTCATCACTCTATCATTCACAAAAGTGATTTCTGTTTCTTTATAAGTGCGTTTAGGATCATATTTCACAATGTTTTTGTAGTACCACATTTCAACTTTAACTGGTTTTGAGTTTTTATCATCAGCACCTGCTTTGAGCATCATGGTAGAAGCGCCAGATGGTTTAACGGATAGTTCTTTTTTGAACGGTTGGCCTAGTTTATCGGTAACAACTTTCATTGATTTGCCACTAAATGAATTCAAAAATTCATTTTCTGTATAGGTTTTATCTTTAGGCGGTGCGGCATGTGCGCTAAAAAACGTTACAGCGAGTAATGTACCCATTGCAAAGCTTAAACATAATTTTTTTATAGTATTTTTAATAGTCATTGTAGTCAATTGCATTTTTATCTCCAAAATATAGCGTTTTATTATCTCATTTATTAAGTTTTAAGCATAACAGGTACGGTCAGTTTACCTCCAACTTTAGTCCATCGTAGCCCACGAATACCTTATCGGGTAACTTTGCACTTAATTCTGAATATTCTAGTTCGTGCGTCATGTGTATTAAGTAAGTCGAATCTGCTTGTATGAGACCTGCATAGTGCAGGCTTTGTTCCAAATTTATATGGCTATAATGCGTTTTATAACGCAGGCAATCTAAAAGTAAAAATTTTAAACCTTTGAGCATGCCTAATGAGGCTTCTGGAATCTCTGACACGTCCGTCAGGTAGGCAATATCACCTATTCGATAGCCAAAAATATCACTGTTTCCATGTTTGATAGGAATTGGTTGAATAGTTTGTTCAAACAATTGAAATGGCTTGTTCATTGGGTTGATTTTAAGAACGGGTAAATCCCAAAAATTACTAGGTTCACGTAATGTATAGCCAAACTTATCTGCAATATGTGCCATGGCCTCCGGGCTACCATAAAGTGGAATTTGGCTACGTTGCAATTGGCAAAAGCTGCGTAAGTCATCAATACCATGTAGGTGGTCAGCATGCGTGTGCGTATAAAGCACAGCATCTACTCTTGTTAGCCCTTCTCTTAATGCTTGCTGACGTAAATCCGGACCGGTATCGATCAATATGACATTGTTGTTATCCAGTTTAATGATACTAGAGCAACGCGTTCTATGATTGCGTTTGTCGTTAGATGAGCAAGTGCTGCATTGACAGCCTATCATCGGTGTGCCTGCACTGGAACCGGACCCTAGTATTGTTATTTGCATTCAGTACCTTACTTTACAGAGAAGCAAAATCAGCCCAACGCTTAGGGTGTTGCATATTTAAATAAGCGAAAGAAATTTTCGGTAGTTGCTGCCGATACTTCTTCAAATGAAATGCCGCGTAGTTTTGCTATTTCTTCAGCTACATATTTAACGTAGCTAGGCTGATTGATTTTGCCACGATACGGAACAGGTGCAAGATAGGGGGAGTCGGTTTCTACTAAAACTCTATCTAGTGGCACCGACTGTGCAACCTCTTTAATCGTTGATGCATTTTTAAAAGTGACTATCCCTGAAAAAGAAATATGAAAACCAAGCGCGATAGCTTGTAAAGCAACGTCTAGATTTTCGGTAAAGCAGTGCATCACACCACCAACCTGCTGCGCATTTTCTTCCGTCATGATGCGTAAGGTATCTTCTGCCGCATTGCGCGTATGGATAATCAGCGGTTTTCCACATTGAATCGCTGCGCGTATGTGGTTGCGAAAGCGTGTGCGTTGCCACTCTAAATCACCCGTGAGCCTGAAGTAATCTAAGCCTGTTTCTCCTATCGCGATCACTTTAGGATGGTTGGCGAGCGCGAGCAATGTGGCCACACTTGGTTCTTCAATATTCTCGTAATCGGGATGCACACCAACTGAAGCATAAAAATGATCGTTGGTTTCGGCCAAGGCTAATACTTGTGGAAAATCTGGCAACGTAACCGAAATACATAGCGCATACCCTACCCCATTATCTTGCATTGACTGCTTGATAGCAGGTAGATTTGCAGCTAGTTCAGGGAAATTAAGGTGACAATGAGAATCAACGAGCATAGCAGTCTTATAAAGTGGTCATGTTATTTTTAATTACATCGTGTGCGTAGCACGAGACGACTTTAAGGCATTGCCTAGCAGAACTTCAATTTTATTGCGCGCTTCTAATCCGCCACTTTTTTCATTAAATTGCACGCCGATGCCCTGTGGTTTATTACCTTGAGTGGTCGGTGTAATCCACACGACATGCCCTACTACCTTCAGTTTAATGGGGTCATCAATCAAACTTAGTAGCATGAAGACCTCTTCACCTATTTTAAATGGCTTGGTTGTGGGAATAAACAGCCCACCACCCGCTAAAAAAGGCATATAGGCTGCATATAGTGCAGCTTTTTCTTTAATGGCAAGTGAGAGTACGCCGGGTTTAGGCGTGCTTAAATTTTTAATTTCGTCTTGTGTATCTTCAGCCATCATTTATCTCAGCAAGTTAGAACCAAACAGGCTATCAAGATTGAAAAATCTTGGTATATTCTAGAAGTAAGCTTTCCATTTGCAACTCATGATTTAGTGGGTGCAAAGCAAGTTTACGGTGTTCGTTCGTTTTTTTCTGCATTTCAAACAATCGGCTTAAGTTTACCTTTTCAGCCAGTGCTTGCAAAGCATTAACATGCTGTAAATGATAACGTGTTTGCTGTCCTAGTTTAATGGCCACAATATCATATAACCATTTTTGAATAGCAATAATGCCAGTTTCTACTGAATTAGCAATCAAAGCAGGTGCTGCAATGTGCGGTTCCAGCTTGTGACCTAAGCTTAGTAGTCGCCATATTTCTGTGCGTTGCTTAAATTGAGCTTGCTCAATAAATACTTTGATTGGTGACCCTTCCAAATACGCTAATTGCTGCTTGGCATGATCGACGCCCTGCGCATCTAACCATGCCAGTGCCTGTTTTTCATCTGGCACAGGCATATTTATTTTTTGGCATCGGCTAATAATTGTGGGCAATAATCGCTGCATTTGGTGAGATACCAAAATAAAAACAACGCCTGCAGCAGGCTCTTCTAATACTTTTAACAGCGCATTTGCTGATGCTAAATTAAGTGCTTCAGTTGGGTGAATAAGCACAATTCGTAAGCCGTTGCTACGGTGACTTGATAAGCTCAAAAAATCATTTAACTCACGAATTTGAGCCACGGAAATTTGAGTTTTTTTCTTGATTTTTTTGGCAGGTACGCCCTCTTCTTCAGATTCTGACTCTTGTTCAGGGCTAAGCAAACGAAAGTCTGGATGACTTTCGTCATTAAACCAATTGCAACTTGAACATACCCCACAAGCTTTGCCATTTATACTTTTATTTGCACATAATAATGCCTGACTCAAATGACGAGCAAAATCATATTTACCTATGCCAGCACGTCCGTGCAATAAAAGCGCATGCGGTAAGCGTTGACCGTCTTGATTTAAACGCTCCCAATTTTTTGATTGCCAAGGATAAATTTCTGTAATATTACTCATAAAAATTATAGTGTTGCAATAATATCTTCAACTGATTTATAAACTTCATCTAATGGTCTATTGGCATCAATGACTCTGAATCTTGCCGGGTTTTCACGTGCGCGCTGTAAATAAGCGTTACGAATACGCGTGAAGAAATCAGCGGATTCACGCTCAAATTTATCTGGGGCACGTGCAGTGGATAGGCGCTGCAAACTCACTTCTACAGGCACATCAAATAACAACGTCAAGTCTGGCTGCAAATCACCCTGCACCCACTGCTCTAATAATTCAATTTTTGAGGCCAACACGCCTTTTGCACCGCATTGGTAGGCATAAGTAGCATCGGTGAAGCGATCTGACAACACATAAGCACCACGCGCCAATGCGGGAACAATCACATTGGCAATATGTTCACGACGTGCGGCAAACATCAGTAAAGTTTCAGTTTCCGGGTGCATGGTTTCGTGTAGCAACAACTCGCGCAGGCGCTCACCTAGCGCTGTTCCACCTGGTTCGCGCGTAGAAACCACTTCTAAACCTCGCGCCTTAAGCGCTTCGATAATCGTTGGAATATGCGTACTTTTGCCCGCGCCATCCATGCCTTCTAATGTAATAAACTTTGCTGTCATCTATTTACTTCTTTAACTGATAACTTACTACGGCTCTATTATGTTCAACTAAATTATTAGAAAAAACATGGCTACCATCACCTTTGCCTACGAAGTAAAGTGCTTTAGTTTTTTCTGGATGCAAAGCGGCCTCAATTGCGGCAAGCCCGGGCATGGCGATAGGCGTAGGTGGCAGGCCGCCTCTGGTGTAAGTATTGTAAGGCGTATCGACCAATAAGTCTTTTTTACGAATGTTGCCATCAAATTGCACACCCATGCCGTAAATCACAGTAGGGTCAGTTTGCAAACGCATACCTAAACGCAATCGATTCACAAAAACACCGGCAATCATTGGTCTTTCGCTGGCTTTTCCAGTCTCTTTTTCAATGATTGAAGCCATAATTAAAGCCTGATAGCTATTTTTATACGGCAAATTTGGCTCACGGTTTTGCCACGCTCGTTCTAACTTTGATTGCATGGCGTTATAACTGATTGTTAATAAGGCGACATCCGTAGTGTTACGATTGAAATAGAACGTATCAGGAAAAAACAAGCCTTCAGCAACCTTGTATGGTGAACCCACAAGTTGCAATACTTCAGCTTCCGATAGATTAACAATGGTTTGCTTGACTGCATCATTATTAGCGAGCCTCTCTCGCATTTGTGCAAAAGTGCGGCCTTCAATAAAAGTCACGCTGCCTTGCGTTGTTTTACCATGATTAAGCGATAACAATAATTGATAGGGTGAAACATTTTTATTCAGCGTGTAATTGCCAGCCTGCAAATATTGTTCTTTATTCAATAGCTTAGCGATCAAGATGAAGCGCCAAGGTTCCTTTAGCACACCTTGCGCAACCAATTGATTTGCAATACTTCTCAAACCACTTTTTGGTTCGATAAAAATTTCTTGACTATTGGGTTGTAGTTTTAATGGTGAAATCGCGTAATAGGTGAGCCAAGCGCCTACAAGAAACAAACAGACGCAACTTAGCAACAACCATCTTTTAATACGTTTAATCATGAACAAGGGCATTTCTTATGATTGAAGCGAGTTTTTGTTGCGGCCAAGAGCTAGCACCAATGGTATTGACTTGAAATGCACCATATAAACTATTGCATACAATCACTTCATCGGCCTGCAATAACTGATCTAACGCTATTGATGTCACCTGAACTGTTAAGCCTAATACACTTTCCAGCCACAATATGCGCTGCCTGGTAATGCCAGCAACACCACACTGAGTTAAATCAGGCGTGATTAACTTATTGTTAAAACGGGCAAAAATGTTGCTCATTGTGCATTCAATCACATGCCCTTGCTGATCTAAAAGTAAACCATCGAATATGGTATCTTCACGCCATTCCATGCGCGCGAGTACATTTTCAAGGCGGTTGAGATGTTTAATGCCAGCCAGTTTAGGTTGTGTTGCTAATCGTGTTTCACATACATGCAAATGCACACCCTGCTCATAATTAAGCGCAGCGTATTGCGGCATAGCAGACTTAATCACGGCTCGGGTTGGCACGGTTACAGCTGGCGGCGCATAACCTCGATCGCCCTCGCCTCTGGTGATGATTATTTTAGCGACTTTAGTTTCATTTTCATCAAACTCGTTGACTGGAAACAATTGTTGCAAATCATTCATTAGCAATTCAGCACTGGGGCAAACGATACCAATGACCGCGCAATCAGCGACTAGTTTTTGATAATGCAATGGCCAGCTGACCGGCAAGCCATTGCGTATTTGCATGGTACGAAACACGCCATCACCATAAACAAAACCACGATCAAAAGCTGAAATTGCCTGATCAAAACTACCGTTAATTAAAAATGTGTGATGGTGAGACATAAGACGTAATTATAGGGCGTATTAGCACAGCGTAATACGCCAAATAAGAAAATTGTTGTGCCGCTGGCGGCACATTATGCTGCGCTAATACACCAACCCAATAAAAAAGCCTGCGACTTGTAATGTACGCAGGCTGTTTTTTGAGCTATCAAGAGATAGCTGTTCTACATTTTCTTAAATACCAGACTGCCGTTTGTGCCGCCAAAACCAAAGTTGTTTTTCAATGCATATTCAATTTTCATGTCGCGTGCAGTATTGGCACAGAAGTCCAAGTCACACTCTGGATCTTGATTGAAGATGTTAATGGTTGGTGGTGATACTTGGTTGTAAACAGAAAGCACGGTAAACACTGACTCTAAGCCCCCCGCACCGCCTAGCAAATGCCCTGTCATGGATTTAGTGGAATTAACTACCAGCTTGTAAGCATGTTCGCCAAAGGCTGCTTTAATGGCATTGGTTTCGTTAGAGTCACCCAATGGCGTTGAAGTACCGTGTGCATTGATAAACTGTACTGCGCTGGGGTCTATGCCCGCATTGTTCATCGCGTTACGCATGGAGCGGCGTGGGCCATCCATATTCGGCGCTGTCATGTGATACGCATCTGCACTCATGCCGTAGCCACTTAGCTCGGCGTAAATTTTAGCACCGCGCGCTTTGGCATGCTCATATTCTTCAAGCACCAATACGCCTGCGCCCTCGCCTATTACAAAACCATCACGGTCTTTATCCCAAGGGCGGCTTGCGGTTGCCGGGTCATCATTGCGTGTTGAAAGCGCACGCGATGCTGCAAAACCACCGACACTTAATCGTGTAATCGCGGCTTCTGCGCCGCCTGCAATCATCACATCAGCATCGCCGTATTCAATCATGCGTGATGCATCACCAATCGAGTGCGTGCCTGTTGTACAGGCGGTAACAATGGCGATATTTGGACCTTTTAAGCCAAACATGATGCTCAAATTACCTGAAATCATATTGATGATGGTGCCTGGGATAAAAAACGGCGATATTTTACGCGGACCTGACGCTTGATAGAGAATATCCGTATCTTCGATAAGCTGCATACCGCCAATACCAGAGCCAATTGAAACACCGATGCGTTCCGCGTTTGCTTCGGTCACTTCAAGACCAGAGTCTTTAAATGCCTCGATGCCAGCCGCTAGGCCGTATTGAATAAACGTATCCATCCGCCGCGCATCTTTTGCTGAAATAAAGTCTTCAGCATTGAAGTCTTTTACTTCGCCAGCAATACCTGTAGTGAAGGCACTTGCATCAAATTTAGTGATTTTTGTAATGCCGGATTTTCCAGCAATAATGTTATCCCAGGCAGTTTTAACACCAATTCCAACCGGTGAAACTACGCCAAGACCTGTGACGACTACTCTACGTTTAGACATAAGAAAAGTCTCGAGTCAAATTTATAAACTTAAGGTTTATAAAACAGAAAAATAAAAAGCAGTAAGCCCAGAATGAGCTTACTGCTTAAAAATGAACTTACTTGAGGTTAGTATTGATGTAATCAATCGCTAATTGAACTGTAGTGATTTTTTCTGCTTCTTCATCAGGAATTTCACAGTCAAATTCTTCTTCTAGCGCCATCACCAATTCAACAGTATCCAGTGAGTCAGCACCTAAATCATCAACAAATGATGATGCATTCTTAACATCAGCTTCATTTGCACCCAGTTGTTCTGCAACAATTTTTTTAACGCGTTGTTCGATGTCAGACATCTAATTACCCCTTTAATAAAAAATAGCCTAATATAAAAATAGTTTAGCTAAGTCGGCATTCTACCAAAACTCATCAATAATACAAAAAACTTAATGCAAGTACCGCAAACTTAATTGTGAATTTCAAACTAACTGCTTGTTTAAACCATCAGCATGCCACCGTTTACATGAATTGTTTCACCTGTAATATAAGCCGCACTCGGTGATGCCAGGAATGCAACCGTTGCTGCAATTTCCTGTACCTTGCCTAAGCGCCCTGCTGGAATACGCGCAAGCATTTTATTGGTAATATCTTCTGACAATTCTGCCGTCATATCCGTTTCAATAAAGCCTGGCGCCACACAGTTCACGGTAATGCCTCGGCTACCGACTTCAGCAGCTAATGATTTGGTAAACCCTGTCATACCCGCTTTTGCCGCTGCATAGTTGGTTTGCCCCGCGTTACCCATGTGACCAACGACTGAAGAAATGCTGATAATTCGCCCAGTACGGGCTTTCATCATCGGGCGCAGCACTGCTTGGCTCATGCGGAATACTGAGGTTAGGTTTGTGCTGATCACAGCATCCCAATCATCATCTTTCATACGCATCAGCAAGGTATCACGTGTAATGCCGGCATTATTCACTAAAACGCTGACATCACCATGTTTTTCGCTGATCGCTTTTAATGTTGCTTCTACTTGCGCGGCATCATTTACGTTCAATACCATCCCCTCACCTTTGATGCCCGCGCTGGCAAAGGTTTCAGTAATTGATGCCGCTCCATTTTCTGACGTGGCCGTGCCAATGACAGTTGCGCCTTGCTTGCCCAACTCTAATGCAATGGCAGCACCGATGCCACGGCTGGCACCTGTGACTAAAGCGATTTGATTTGTTAGCATGATTTCTCCTTACGCGCTCAACTGCGTTTTAAATTCTTCAATAGCTTCATTACTGGTTAATGCAACGCATGGTAATTCAGCCACTATGCGTTTAGTCAAACCTGACAATACCTTACCTGGGCCACATTCTGCGCTCAATGTAACGCCTTGCGTGGCGACGGCTTGTACCGTTTCAACCCAGCGTACCGGGCTATACAACTGGCGCACCAAAGCCTCTTTAATTTTATCGCTATCATTGTATGCTGTAACATCTGCATTGTGTAGTACTGGAATTTTTGGTGCATGCACCGTGACGCTTTTTAAATACTCGGCAAGCTTAAGCGCTGCTGGCAGCATCAATGCGCAATGAGATGGCACGCTCACGGGCAATGGCAATGCACGCTTGGCTCCTTTAGCTTTTGCAAGCTCCATGCCACGCTCTACCGCTGCTTTATTCCCTGCAATCACCACTTGGCCAGGTGAATTTAAGTTAACAGCTTCGAGCACTTCATTTTGCGCAGCCTCGAGACAAACTGCACGCACCGTATCATCATCAAGCCCCAGTATTGCCGCCATGGCACCAACACCAGCCGGTACTGCATTTTGCATGACTTCTGCACGATAGCGCACCAATGGCAATGCATCTTTAAAAGACAGTGCACCAGAGGCTACCAGTGCCGTATATTCACCTAGGCTATGCCCGGCTAGAACAGACGGCAAGTGACCAGTAGCAGCTTGCCATGCGCGCCAAGTCGCCACACCTGCAGTGAGCATGATAGGCTGCGTATGAGTAGTTTCATTGATGCGCTCATTAGGCTCTGTTGCCATCGCCCAAAAATCTACCTCTAAAATATCAGAAGCTTCAGTGAAGGTGTCACGAATTAAATTAAAATCGCCAAAGCCATTCATCATGCCAATAGATTGAGAGCCTTGTCCTGGGAAAAAGAATGCTGTATTTTTCATAAACTGTTCTTTACAAATAACTTTAAATTAAAAATATAACTATTTGAATAATCAATATTTAATCAATGCGGAACCCCAGGTGAACCCACCACCAAAAGCTTCCATCAGTATCAAGTTGCCACGCTGAATTCGACCATCACGCACTGCAACATCTAGTGCTAAAGGGATTGAAGCTGCTGAAGTGTTGCCATGTTTATCTACAGTTACCACCACTTTATCCAGGTTCATATCCAGTTTTTTTGCAGTGGCTTGTAAGATGCGAATGTTAGCCTGATGCGGCACAAGCCAGTCAATATCACTTTTCTGCAAACCGTTGGCAATCAATGTTTCATCGACAATTTGATCCAAGGTATTAACGGCCATTTTAAAAACTGCATTACCTTCCATTTTCATGGTTCTGTCGCCCTTTTGCTTTGAAACGCCAGCAGGCACATTTAATAACTTTTCATAACTGCCATCCGCGTGAAGATGCGTAGATATAATGCCAGTTTCATGAGAGGCTTGCAAAATAACCGCACCGGCACCATCGCCCCACAGGATACAATTACTGCGATTAGTCCAATCGGTAATGCGCGACATGGTTTCTGTACCAATAACTAAGGCAGTTTTAACGCTACCAGACTTAATCATACTATCAGCCACCGCTAATGCATATACAAAGCCACTACACACCGCTTGCACATCAAAGGCTGGGCAATTGTTTTTGATACCCAATTGATGTTGTATTAAACAAGCCGTACTAGGAAAAATACGATCAGGTGTAGTTGTTGCCACAAGAATTAAATCTATCGATTGAGGGTCAATATTTGCGGCCTCAATCGCATTCTTAGCCGCAGCAACCCCTAAGTCACTGGTAAATTCATTGGCTGCTGCAATATGACGTTCACGGATACCTGTACGTGCGAAAATCCATTCATCAGTGGTGTCCACCATGCTTTCCAGCTCTGCATTGGTGAGAATTTTGGCAGGCAAATAACTGCCTGTGCCAGCAATACGTGAAAATATCATTGTGTATCCTGTGAAATTCCTACAGCTTTAGACGGCTGCATATGTTCAATTTCCAACTGTTCCGTAATGCGGCGCAATACGCCACTACGCGCTTCTTCAATCGCCACATGAATAGCGGTTAGATAAGCTAATTGATCTGCGCCTCCATGGCTTTTTACAACAATGCCACGCAAACCTAAAAAGCTTGCACCATTGTAGCGACGCGGGTCTAAGCGCCTTTTAAAAGCTTTAAGCACTGGCATGGCACAAAGTGCCATAAGCTTTGTCAGCCAGCTTTTTTTGAATTCTTGGGTTAAAAATTTACCCATCATGTGCGCCAAACCTTCGGTTGTTTTTAACGACACATTGCCAACAAAACCATCGCATACTACCAAATCAACAGTACCTTTGAAGATGTCGTCACCTTCAACGTTACCATAAAAATTTAGATGGCTCGCTTTTAACAGTTCACCCGCTTGCTTTACAACCTCATTGCCTTTGATGTCTTCTGAGCCGATGTTCAGCAAGCCCACGGTAGGTCTTTCTTTATGTTCAATACAGCTTACCAACATGGCACCCATAATAGCAAACTGGTAAAGATGCTCGGGCGTACAGTCCGCATTTGCGCCCAGGTCAAGCATGTAAGTATTGCCATTTTCACTTGGTAATGTTGAAGCAATTGCCGGCCGGTCAATGCCAGGCAGGGTTTTTAGCACAAATCGAGCCGTTGCCATGAGCGCACCTGTGTTGCCTGCACTGACACAGGCGTTGGCTTCACCACTTTTAACTAAATTGATGGCCACCCGCATCGATGAATCTTTTTTATTTTTGAGTGCGCTTTGCGGAGACTCATCCATGGTTACTACTTCGCTTGCGTGATGGATGCGTAAACGCGGGCTTGCGCTGGCTTTATTCGCTTTAAGCTCTGCCTCAATAGCATCACTCAAGCCAACTAAAACGATATTTAGCTGATCATCAGATTCAAGTGCCTTTAGCGCGGCAGGAATAGTGACATGAGGGCCATGATCGCCCCCCATTGCATCAATTGCGACTGTTATATCCATGTGGTTTTACACTCAATTTGAATAAAGAATTTAATCAAACAACCTTAACCCAAGTAATTTATAGTATGGCTTGAGTTGAAGCCATTTCATTCTGACAAAATGACTAAATACGAATATGATGCGCGTGCCATTAAAACACTAACGCCGCCCCAGTTCTGGAGCGGCGTTAAGTGATTTTATGAACCGCCAAACAAAATTAAATCTCTAGATTTAATGTCTGGCAAGTAAATTAATCGTTCTTTGATGGCAATACCTTACGACCACGGTAGTAGCCGTTTGGGCTAATGTGGTGACGCAAGTGCGTTTCGCCTGTTGTTGGCTCAACTGCTAATGGTGGGTTGACTAAAAAATCATGTGAGCGGTGCATGCCGCGTTTTGATGGTGATTTTTTGTTTTGCTGAACTGCCATAATAAACTCCAATAAAATGATTAAAACATCATCTCAATTACTTACAAACCGACGCACCCTTAAAAGACCGCATCACTAATTTAAGATTACACAAAATTTCTAGTCCGCAATCATAATATAAAACAATAGTTTTGTCAGCCAAATTCGGCTGTTTTGATTACTTTAAGGTTTAATTAAGCCTTTTAACACTGCAAATGGGTTAGGTTTTTCACCACTTTGCATCGCAACCACCGCACAATCGTGCGCATGTGTGGGGGCGATAGGCGTAGCCATGATAATTTCATCTTCAATCAGTGCCACCAAATCCATCGCTTGATTGGCCTCTTGCACATCAAAATCATCACTATCTTCTGCCGTATCCAATTCTAAATGTTTAGCATTCATGTCAATTATTTGATAGTGGAAATTTAAATTTAGCTTAAGTGGCATGGTTTCTAAACATCGTTGACAAAAAGTTGTTAAATTTGATGTCAATGAAAGATGCAAAAAATGTTGTCCCACAGCATTAGTTTCACCGTCCAAAGTGTAGTGAATATTGTCATCAGTCATGCTGATGCTGTTTAACGCATTGATGTCAGCTGAGCCATTTTTCAGATTTGGCACTTGCGAAGCTAGCAGCTCTGCTAGCCTTGAGCAGTCAGCAAGCGATAAATCTCCGGTCAAATGTTCGCCTCTTTTAGCAAAGGCAATGTTGTCAATTTGTAAGGGTTGGATACTCATTTTAAAGATTCACGATGTTTAATGTTGTAAATTTGGTGGCGAAAATTTAGCGCGAGGGATTTAGCTATCAACCTGCACATGCTACAATCACATGGTTTTTGTATCAAAATTTAAGGCTTGTCACGTGTTCAAAAAAATTCTAATTGCTAATCGCGGTGAAATTGCAGTGCGTATTGTACGCGCTTGCTCAGAAATGGGCATTAAGTCTGTTGCGATTTATTCAGACGCAGATCGTCAAGCCTTACACGTTAAAAAGGCAGATGAGGCTTATAACATTGGCGCTGACCCTGTTGCCGGTTACTTAAATGCACACAATATCGTTAATTTGGCGGTGGCGTCAGGCTGTGATGCGTTGCACCCTGGCTATGGTTTTTTATCTGAAAATCCTGAACTCGCTGACATTTGCGAACGTCGTGGCGTTAAATTTATTGGCCCTGATGCTGGTGTTATTCGTCAGATGGGCGACAAAATTCAAGCCAGAAACGCAATGACCAATGCAGGCATACCTTGCACCCCGGGCAGTAATGGCAATTTAGCAAACCTGGATGAAGCTATATCGCTGGCGAAAAAAATTGGCTATCCCGTCATGTTAAAAGCCACCAATGGCGGCGGTGGGCGTGGCATCCGTCGCTGCGATAGCGAAAAAGAATTGTTAAGTAATTATGACCGCGTCATTAGTGAGGCCAGTAAAGCCTTTGGAAAACCAGAAGTGTTTCTGGAAAAATGTGTGGTGTCACCTCGACATATAGAAGTACAAATATTGGCTGATTCGCAAGGTAATACCATTCATTTATTTGAGCGTGACTGTTCGATTCAACGCCGCAATCAAAAGTTGATTGAAATTGCGCCGTCGCCGCAATTAAGCCAAGCGCAACGGGATTACATTGGTGGCTTAGCTGTGAAAGCTGCTAAAGCAGTAGGTTACGAAAATGCCGGCACGGTAGAGTTTTTATTAGACTCAGACAATACCTTTTACTTTATGGAGATGAATACTCGCCTGCAAGTTGAGCATACTGTGACTGAAACCATTACAGGCATTGATATTGTGCAAGAGCAAATTCGTGTCGCTTGTGGTTTGCCATTGCAATATAAGCAAAAAGATGTGCAGTTTAGAGGTTATGCCATGGAGTTCCGTATCAATGCGGAAGATCCTAAAAATGACTTTTTACCGAGCTTTGGTAAAATTACCCGCTATTATGCCCCCGGCGGGCCAGGGGTACGTATGGATGCCGCTATTTTCAGTGGTTATGTCATTCCACCGTATTACGACTCCATGTGTGCCAAGCTTACAGTCTGGGCGCT
>Ga0156104_132_pt1 | contig 19180 bp, 21 predicted proteins | sample RifCSPlowO2_02_FD_107757 | JGI IMG/M metagenome (GOLD analysis project Ga0156104, IMG submission 107757) | Methylotenera sp. RIFCSPLOWO2_02_FULL_45_14 | reverse complement strand
CGTGATTGAGCGCGGTCGCCGTGCATTAGATGATATGTTGATTTATGGGGTAAAAACCACCATTCCGTATTATCAAGAAATCTTGAAGCACGAAGATTTTAGAAATGCAGAATTTAACACCAGCTTTGTAGAGTCTCATCCAGAATTGGTGAATTATGCAAACGAGATACCGCCAGAGTTGATTGCCGCTGCGATTTCAGCAGCCATTGCAGCGCACGAAGGCATTTAAAAAAATAGCATTTGAATATAACTTAAACCTTAAACCGATAGATTAAAAATATGGCAAAAGTATTTGTTTCTGAACTAGTTTTACGCGATGGACATCAATCGTTAATTGCAACCCGTATGCGTACTGATGACATGCTGCCCATTTGCGCCAAGCTTGATGCAATCGGTTTTTGGTCGCTAGAGGCTTGGGGCGGCGCAACTTTTGATGCGTGTGTGCGTTTTCTAAAAGAAGACCCTTGGGAGCGCTTGGCTAAATTGCGTAAGGCATTACCTAATAGCCGCATTCAAATGCTGTTACGTGGTCAAAATTTGTTGGGCTACCGTCACTATTCTGATGACGTTGTACGTGCTTTCGTACAAAAATCTGCAGATAACGGCGTAGATGTGTTCCGCATCTTTGATGCCATGAATGACATGCGTAATCTAAAAACCTCAATTGAAGCGGTGAAAAAAGTAGGTAAACACGCTGAAGGCGCCATTAGCTACACCACCAGCCCTGTACATGACGTTGCTCATTTCGTTGAATTAGCAAAAGAACTTGAGCGTATGGGCTGCGATACGCTTGCTATTAAAGATATGGCTGGCTTACTCACGCCGCAAAGCACCCAAGATTTGGTAAAAGCTTTACGCGCGGCAGTAAGCTTACCTATTCACCTACACAGCCATGCCACTTCAGGCTTGTCTGCAATGTGTTTCTTAAAGGGTATAGAAGCCGGCGCCACCATTATTGATACCTGCAACTCCTCTTTTGGCGAGGGCGCCAGCCACCCTTCTACCGAAAGCATTGTGGCCGCTTTAAAGGGCACAGAGTATGACACCGGTTTAGATTTAGTAGCATTGCAAGAAATCACTGCGTATTTCCGCGATGTACGTAAGAAATATTGGCAGTTTGAAAGTGACTTCACGGGTGTGGACACCCGTGTATTAGTGAATCAAGTACCAGGCGGCATGATTTCTAATCTATCCAACCAATTAAAAGAGCAAGGTGCACTTAACCGCATAGATGAAGTATTGGCCGAAATCCCACGTGTACGTGAAGATTTAGGTTTTCCGCCATTAGTCACGCCTACTTCTCAAATTGTGGGGACACAAGCGGTGCTTAACGTCATGACAGGAGCGCGCTATAAATCTATCACCAATGAAGTGAAAAACTATTTCCTCGGTCGCTATGGTCAATCTCCAGCGCCGGTCAATGAATCAGTTAAAAAACTTGCCGTGAATGATGGTGAAACCATCACCTGTCGTCCTGCCGATTTACTAATCCCTGAAATGGCGAAACTCAGCGTTGAGGCTGAGCGCTTTGCCAAGTCTGAAGAAGATGTACTGACTTATGCAATGTTTCCTGACATTGGTCAAACTTATTTGCAAGAACGCAATGCAGGCTCGCTGGTGCCAGAAGAGTTGTTAGACAAAGAAAGTGTCAATGCTGCAGCGCCACGGTTCGCACCTAATGAATTTAAAGTAACCCTTCACGGGGAGACTTTCCACATCAACCTCACGGGCAGCGGTCATTCCGGCGAAGAAAAACGCCCATACTATGTTTCTGTCGATGGTATTGCAGAAGAAGTTTTTGTTGAAACATTAAGCGAAATTGAAGTGTCTGGCGGTGCTGGTGCTACTGGTAGCGGTAATAAAAAGAAATCTGCGACTCACAGCAACAGTGGTCGTCCACGCCCAAGCCATACCGGACATGTCACCACTTCGATGCCAGGCACTATTGTTGCTGTAATCGCTAAAATTGGTGATAAAGTAAAAGCAGGCGATGCCGTACTGGTGATTGAAGCCATGAAAATGGAAAATGAAATTCAGGCGGCAACTTCGGGCGTGGTGGTTGCAATCCACGTGACTAAAGGTGACTTGGTCAACCCTGACGAATCATTGCTTGAAATTCAACCAGAATAGCCATATTAATATTTAATATCTAAGCCGACGGGAATCATACTGTCGGCTTTTTTATTCAGTGCCAAACGCAAAGGAACGCTTAAGTGAACCCCGCACTCATACTCGCATCATCCTCTGTTTATAGACGTGAATTACTCACGCACTTGCAAATTCCGTTTAGTTGCATATCACCTGAGGTGGATGAAACGCCATTACCTAATGAGCTTCCACAACAAACTGCACTAAGACTTGCGCAGGTTAAAGCCAAAAAAGTTGCCTCCAGCCATGCAGATGCATTAATCATTGGCTGTGATCAGGTCGCAACTTTAGATAATTTGCAGCTTGGTAAGCCTCTCAATCATGATAACGCTACCAATCAACTGCGCATGATGCGTGGGCGGGAAGTTATTTTCCATAGCGCGCTATGCCTCTACAATGCAGCTACACAAAACATGCAGGCGTTAGTTGTTCCCTATATTGTAAAATTTAGAAATTTAACTGATGCGCAAATTGAAAACTATCTGTTAAAAGAGCAGCCCTACTACTGCGCCGGCAGTGCAAAATCAGAGGGTTTAGGGATTGCCATTATAGAAAGAATGACAGGTGACGACCCCAATGCGTTAATTGGGCTACCTCTCATTGCCTTGGTCAACATGTTACAAAATGAAGGTGTAGCCGTCATATAAGTTATTTAAAAAAATAATTAACCCTTTTCGCATCTTGCTACGTTTAACCATGACGCATGCTTAAAATGTACAAGCAACAGTGATGGTTTATTCATATTTAAAAGGAATTTAACATGCCTAAGCAATATAAATTTATCGTACTTTGTGTGCTCTCAGCATTTTCTAGCCATGTTTTGTCTATAGAGTCTGATGAAATACGCAGCAACTTGAGCGACCAGCAATCGGTTGCCGTCACTATCTACAACAATTTGGCGCTAATAAAAGACCAACGTAAAGTTAAACTAAATAACGGTTTAAACAACCTTGCATTACGTGATGTTAGCGCTCAAATTAGGCCGGAAACCGCACTACTGCGCAGTTTAAGCCATGCAGGCAGCTTTAGCACCCTAGAGCAGAATTTTGATTTCGATTTGCTCACCCCACAAAAACTGTTAGAAAAATATGTCGGAAAAAATGTAAGCATCGTTAGAGTGAATCCTGCCACAGGTGCTGAAACGACCGAGCAAGCCACTGTACTATCAGCCAATAATGGCGTAGTCATGAAAATTGGCAATCGCATTGAAACTGGCATCCCTGGCCGTATCGTGTACGACAATGTACCCGCTAACCTACGTGACCGCCCCACGCTGGTGACTAAACTCAATAACAAAACAACGGCTGAGCAAACGGTAGAATTAAGCTACCTTACTGGCGGTCTTGGCTGGAAGGCTGATTATGTAGCCGAGCTTAATGCAAAAGAAGATAGCATTGATTTATCAGGCTGGGTAACACTTGCCAATACCAGTGGTACTAGTTATAACAATGCCAAGTTGCAATTAGTGGCTGGAGACGTAAACAGAGTACAAGATAACTACCCACGCGCAATGGCCATGCGTAAAAATATTGGAATGGTTGCCGAAGCATCGGTGCCCATGGCAGAAGAATCATTACTTGAATATCATCTTTACACGCTAGACCGCCCGACTACGATTAGCGACAATCAAAATAAACAAGTGGCTTTGTTATCAGCATCCAACGTCCCTGCGCGTAAAGAGCTTGTATTACGCGGTGCAAATTACTATTACGGATCTAGCTATGGTGACTTAGGACAAAAAATGAAAGTGGGCGTATTTGTAGAGTTCGACAACAAAGAAGCGGTCAAATTAGGCATACCCTTACCCAAAGGCACGATGCGCGTGTATAAAAAAGATAACCAAGGCAATGCGCAGTTTGTAGGTGAAGATAATATTGACCATACGCCGAAGAATGAAGCGGTACGGTTAAAACTAGGCAATGCTTTTGATGTCACCGCAGATAAAAAAACAAACTGATTTCAAAACCTTACCACGTCCCGCCAAAGGTAACAGCATGTTCGAGAGCGCTTACGAAATTGTACTCAAAAATGCAAAAAAAGAACATGTGACCGTCACTGTACAAGAACCGATCCCCGCTGATTGGAAAATCATGAAAGAAAGCCATCCTAGCCAAAAAGCCACCAGCAATATGGCAGTTTGGAAAGTTGAAATTCCCGCAGAAGGCAAAACCACCCTCATCTATCGTGTACAAGTGAAATACTAATGGCTAATCACAAATTAGGAACGCTGTATTTTATCCCCGTCACGCTTGGCGATGATAACATCGACAAGGTGTTGCCGCCTGATGTGGTGAGTATTGCGCAACGGCTGGACGAATTCATCGTTGAAAATGAAAAAACCGCCCGCCACTTTTTAAGCACTATCAATCACTGCAAACCCATACGTGAGCTTGTGCTCAAAACCCTGAATGAACACACCGCAGACAAAGACTTGCCCGCACTACTCAGCGCTTTAATGGCAGGTAAAGATATAGGTCTCATGAGTGAAGCAGGTTGCCCTGGCATTGCAGACCCTGGTGCAAAACTTGCGGCGTTAGCGCATCAAAAAGGCATACGCGTTGCGCCCTTGGTGGGACCTTCATCCATTCTACTCAGCCTAATGGCGAGCGGTCTAAACGGTCAACGCTTTACCTTTTTGGGTTATTTACCTAGTGATAAAGCTACACGCATTACACAGCTTAAAGAAATTGAAAAACATTCGAAATCTAGCCAAGAAACTCAGATATTTATCGAAACACCCTACCGCAACCAGCACATGCTAGAAGACATACTCGCCAATTGTCAAAGTGAAACACGGTTGAGTATTGCCTGCAATATCAGCCTACAAGACGAATATATAGTGACTAAACGGATTAAAGAGTGGAAACAAACCACATTGCCTGATTTACACAAAAAACCGACGGTATTTTTATTGCTAGCCTAGGAAAAGCTTTTTTACAGGCGCATAACTGCGTCTATGCACAGGTGATACGCCATGTTGCTGCAACAACGCCACATGCGCAGCTGTAGGGTAGCCTTTGTGTTGTGCAAAGCCATAGAGCGGATATTGCTTATCTAATGCATACAATTCTGCATCACGCGCTGTTTTAGCCAAGATTGAAGCCGCAGAAATGGCTTGAACTTTGCTATCCCCTTTGATGATCGCCTCGCAAGGTAAGCTGATTTTAGGGCATTTATTGCCATCCACCTGCACTAAAACTTCACCCAAGTCAGGTGCAATGTTGAATTGCGCTTGCATCGCTTCAATGGCGCGCTTCATGGCGAGTAAACTGGCCTGCAGGATGTTGATATGATCAATTTCTTCTACGCTGCTACTAGCAATCGCCCACGCCAAAGCATGCTGTTTAATTTCTATGGCAAGCGCATCACGCTTTTTTTCACTGAGTTTTTTGGAGTCTGCCAAGCCATGAATCGGCTTATCCGGGTTGAGTATCACGGCTGCGGCATACACGGCGCCAGCGAGTGGCCCGCGTCCTGCTTCATCTACACCGCAAATCAACAACAGCTTGCTCATGTCAAATGTGCAAGAATTGCAGTAGCCGCTTTTTCAGCTGTATTTTGACGTAAGCTGTGATGAATAGCCGTAAACGCTGTTTTTATTTCTGCAAGTTTAGTTTTATCAGCAATCAGCATTAAAGCAGCTTCGGCCAATTTTTCTGGCGTTGCATCATCTTGCAGCAATTCAGGCACTATAAGCTTACCTGCCAATATGTTGGGCAAGCCGACATAAGGCTGCAAGCGCATGCGCTTAAGTAATTGCCAGCTTAACTTAGACATACGATAAGTGATCACCATCGGCTTTTTAAGTAGCGCCGCCTCTAGTGTTGCGGTACCTGAAGCCACAATTACTACATCGGCAGCTTCCATAACGTCATGCGCATGTCCAAACAGCAATTGAATAGGTAATGATTCAGGCTCATTAAAAACTGTCAGTTCAAAAATTTGACGTGTTTCACGAGTAATTAAAGGCACTAAAAATACTGCGTTTGGGTGATTTGCATAAATGCGCTTGGCGGTCTGCACAAACAAATCTGCATGCGCTTGCACTTCACTTTGCCGACTGCCAGGCAGCATAGCAACCACCAAAGCTGAATCTTCCAACTTTAAAATTTCGCGCGCACCTGCAACATCTGGCTCCATTGGCAACATGTCGGCTAAAGGATGTCCAACATAGCTGACTGGAATATTTTCATCTTGATATAAAGCGGGTTCAAATGGAAATAAAGCTAACACTTGCGTCACGGCTTTTTTAATTTTTTTGATACGATTTTTGCGCCATGCCCAAATAGATGGGCTGACATAGTGAATGGTTTTAATACCTTTGTTTTTAAGTTTTTTCTCTAGCCAAAAATTAAAATCAGGCGCATCTATACCGATAAATATATCTGGCGGATTGCTTAAAAAATGGTTGAGTAATTGACGGCGTAATTTAAGTAATCCCCACAGATGCTTAATCACTTCAACATAGCCTCGGACCGATAAGCGCTCGATTGGAAAAAGGGATAATGCGCCCTCACGCATCATTTTTGGGCCGGCGATACCTACAAATTCAATATCTGCACGTTTTTGTTTTAAAGCCTGCATCAGGTGACTGCCTAACAAATCACCCGAGGCTTCTCCTGCCACAATACCAATTCTAACCATAGCTGAGAATAATTAGCGGACAATGCCGCGTGTAGAAACAGCCAAGAAATCAGTCAGTATTTTGATTTCTGGCGTTTTTAATTGCATGGTCGCAAGTTCTAGTTTGGCCTCATCCAAGGTAAGCCCTTTACGATACAAAACTTTATAGGCACGTTTGATTTGCAAAATGCTATCGGCAGAAAAACCACGACGTTTTAAACCTTCGGCATTGATACCATGCGGTTTTGCATCGTAACCAGCAGCGGTCACGTAAGGTGGAATATCTTTAAACACCACTGAACCTACCGCGGTGATGATATGTGAACCGATTTTACAAAACTGATGTATCAGCGTAAAGCCACCTAAAATTGCATAATCATCCACATCTACATGCCCGGCAAGAGATGAGTTGTTGGCAAAAATTGTATGGTTACCAATTTGGCAATCATGGGCAATATGCACATAAGCCATAATCCAGTTATCGTTGCCAATTTTTGTCGTGCCTTTGTCTTGCACCGTACCGCGATTAAAAGTACAAAACTCACGAATAGTATTGTTGTTACCAATTTCTAGTAGCGTTGGCTCACCTTTGTATTTTTTATCTTGTGGTGCTTCGCCTAGAGATGAAAACTGAAAAATTTGGTTATTTTTACCTATAATAGTTGGGCCATTCACCGCCACATGACTTGCAATGTTAGTACCCGCATCTATTTTTACATGTGGTCCAATCACGCTATATGCGCCCACTACGACACTAGAATCAAGTTCTGCTGAAGGGTCTATGATAGCGGTCGGATGGATTTTTACAGTTGGCATGGTTTGTTTCACTGAGTTATTTCACTTGATACTTGTTTTTATTCAGATAATTACTTGATCAGCACTTATTTGATCAGCGCTAAGGTCACCCAGCATGATCATATTGCTGGCGGTTAATTCATGGACCTATTTCTCAATCGCTTTTAATATGCACATCATTTGCGCCTCTGCAACGACAACGCCATCAACCCTTGCCACCCCAGAATACTTCCAAATACCTTTTAGAATACGATCGATTTTAACATTCAAGATGATTTGATCGCCTGGAGAAACTGGCTTTTTAAAGCGTGCGCTATCAATCCCGGCAAAATAATAAACGGAATCATCACTCGGCTTAGTATCCATGGTTTTAAAAGATAAAATAGCGGCAGCTTGTGCCATGGCCTCAATAATCAACACCCCTGGCATCACAGGATGATAAGGGAAATGTCCTGGGAAATATGGTTCGTTAACACTTACATTTTTAATCGCGGTGATTTCTTTACCCAACTCTAACGACACCACACGGTCGATCAATACAAATGGATAACGATGTGGCAAATGTTCTAGAATTTCATGTATATCCATGCTAGTAGAGGTGGTCGTGTTCGTCATTTTTTATCTCGGTTTGATTTTACAGCTTAATTCTTTAAGAGTATTTTTATTTAATTAGGGTCTGGATTTTGTTCATTGTTTAGATTTTAACAATGCAATCTCTTTTTCAAGTTGTTTAATTTTATCTGCAAGATCATCCAAATGACGAATTTTTGCAGCAGTATTCAACCATGCCTTATGCGTTTGAAACGGCATCAGTGCCGTATAGGTATCGGCAATTGTCAAAGAGCGCGTAATCATGCTGCCTGGAGAAATAGTCACATGATCAGCGATCTGCAAATGCCCTAAAACCATTGCCGCCCCGCCTATTTTACAGTGCTTACCTACACGTGCACTGCCAGCAATCCCAACACAACCTGCAATGACTGTATGCGCACCAATCACACAGTTATGCCCAATTTGGATCAAATTATCAAGCTTTACGCCTTCTTCAATAATCGTATCATCCAGCGCGCCACGGTCTATCGTTGTATTAGCGCCGACATCGACATGTGCATGCAATATTACGCGGCCCACTTGTGGAATTTTTAACCAGCGTCCAGCCTCCTCTGCATAACCAAAGCCGTCTGCGCCAATCACTGCGCCTGAAAATACATGACAATGTTCACCTATTTCACAGTGATGCTTAATCGTCACATTAGGCTCTAAACGGGTATGGCTTGCAATCATGACATCGTTTTCGACAATGCAACCACTAGCAATAACAACATTTTCACCAAGTACTACATTTTCACCGATTACCACTAATGCACCCACACTGCATGATGCTGGAATTTTAGCTGAAGCGTCTATTACAGCACTGGCTGCAATACCCAACTTAATTGAAGCTGGTGGATTTAATAAGCCTGATACTTTTGCAAAATAGACATAAGGATCATCAACGATAATTTTAGGCAGTGCCGTTAGGTTTGAGTATTTTTCTTTTATTATACAAGCACTTGCATTAGTTAACGCCAGTGCTTTTTCATACTTGGTGTCGTTGATAAAGCTAATATCGCCTGCTTTAGCATTGGCAATAGAGGCAACACGTGATATTAACGTAGCACCATCACCCATGACAAAACCACCTAGAGCTTTGACAATATCATCAAGTGAGTATTGCTTACTCATTTACCAAGCGCATTTAGCGACAATGACTTTAGTGACTTCAATACCAAAAGCACTCAACTATTTTTTACCTAACGTTTTCAATACTTTATCTGTAATGTCGATTTTTTTGCTGGCATACGCTACACCGCTATACACGACTAAATCATAACCCTCAGCTTCTGACACTGATTGTACGGCTTTATTGATGCGATCTTGTAAACTACCAAGTTCTTCATTTTTACGCAGATTGATATCTTCACGTAACTCGCGTTGTTTACGTTGAAATTCAATTTTAATGTTTTGTACATCACGCTCTTTATTGCGACGCTCAGCCTCTGAAAGTGTTAAGCCCTCTTTATCTAAAACAGTTTCTAAATCTTTAATCTGCTTTGCCATGCGGTCTAACTCTTGTGAGCGAGGGCTAAACTCACGCTCAAGTTTTTTGCCACTTTCAGCTGTTTGCGGTGCATCTTGTAGAATTTTATCTACTTGCACATAGCCAACCTTTAAATCTGCAGCTTGCGTGCTTGGCGCAAGTGTCACAAAAGCAGCCAGCATTAAACTTTTCAAAATTTTACTCAATTAAATTCTCCTAAAACCAACAATGCTCTTAACGTTCATATTATGCCATAAGACTGGTTATCAACATTAACCGCGCTAAAATTGTTGCCCAAGCTGAAATTGTATGGATTGCGTTTTATCATCAGATTGACTATTTAAAGGCTTAGCATAAACGAGTTTTAGTGGCCCAAAGGGTGATAGCCAACTGAGGCCTAAACCTGTTGAATAACGTAACTCGCCCAAGCTGTAAGAGTCATTTGTGCCAAATACATTACCCGCATCCACAAAAGCACTCAACCTAAATTGTTTAGAGTCTTTTAAACCTGGAATTGGTAGGAACAACTCTGCATTACCTAGCAAGCGTTTTGTACCGCCCATAGCATAATTTTGCCCTGTAGTGGGGTCATTTCTCCTCGGCCCAAGCGAACCATTGTCATAGCCGCGAACTGAATTCACACCACCCATATAGAAGTTTTTATAGAATGGGTAATTTTTGTTACCGTAAGAATCAGCATAGCCAATTTCACCATTCAGCATAAAGGTAAATCCTTTATACACTTCTTTAAACCAAGCATGTTTATAATCAATTTTATAGTATTCCAGATCCAATACTGGCAGTGAAACTTCACCTGTGAGCCTTTGCAAAACACCATCAGTAGTAAACATGATACTGTTTCTTGAGTCATGCGACCAACCTGCACTTGCCACCAAAGAGTTACTCGTGCAGCCGCTGTCATTATTACAAAAATCGCGATACTGTTGAGGGCTATTGCTGGATAAATCCACTTTAGTAAAATCAGCGGCCAAACCAAAGTTAAAACCATCACGCTCACTGAGTGGAATACCGAACCGAACCCCTGCACCATAAGAAGATGTGTTATAACTGCCAATACTGAGTGAACTGGTATTCACATCGCGACGATATAAGTCAATGCCGCGACTTATGCCATCCGGGGTGAAATAAGGGTCAGTATAAGACAGTGAGTAAGTCGTGTTGACTTTACCCGTATTTACCTGCGCACTTACACGGTTACCCGTACCCAAAAAGTTGTTCTGGTTGACAGTAATGCCGAACACCACACCTTCACTGCTTGATAAACCTGCACCAAACTGCACACTGCCGGTAGATTTTTCAGTCACACTGATATTTAAATCCACCTGATCAGCCGTACCTGGCACTGCGGGAGTTTCTACGTTTACATCAGAGAAAAAGTCTGTACGCGTGATACGTTCTTTAGAGCGATTGATTTTGTTCGATGCATACCAAGCAGACTCTAACTGACGTACTTCACGTCGTACCACTTCGTCTCGGGTACGGGTGTTACCCACAATGTTAATACGGCGGACATATACACGCTTACCAGGGTCAACAAAAAAGGTAAATGCTGCGGTATGTAACTCTTTATTGATTTCAGGTACAGGATTAACGTTTGCAAAAGCATAACCATCGTTACTTAATCTATCGCTAATGGCCTTGCTAGTTTGCGTTACTTTTTCGCGGCTAAAAGTATCGCCAGCCTGCACTTGCATCAACTGGCGTAACTCGTCTTCAGGCACCAAGGTCTCGCCCGCTAATTTAACTTCTGAGATCGTATATTTTTCACCTTCTGTGATATTCACTGTGATATAAATATCTTTTTTATCAGGCGTAATGGAAACTTGTGTGGAGTCAATATTAAACTCAAGATAGCCTTGGTTCATATAAAAAGATCGCAGCGTTTCTAAATCAGCATTCAGTTTTTGTTTGGAGTATTGATCGTCTTTATTCCACCAACTCATCCAGTTAGGGGTCGTCAATAAAAACTGCGTGCGTAAATCATCCATGGTAAACGCTTGATTACCCACGATGTTGATGTCGCGGATTTTTGAAACCGCGCCTTCTTCAATATCAAAGCGAACAGCGACACGGTTGCGCTCTAGGGGGGAGACTACCGTTTTTACAGTAGCGCCATATTTACCTTGTGATAAATATTGGCGTTTAACCTCTTGTTCGGCACGATCTAATTGAGATTTATCAAAAATCTGACCTTCAGCAAGCCCAATTTGCTTCAAGCCTTCTTTCATTTTGTCAGTCGGGAACGATTTGTTGCCGCTAAAATCAATTTGAGCAATGGCTGAGCGCTCCTGCACGGTAACAATCAATACATCATTTTCAACTTCAATGCGAACATCTTTGAAAAACCCAGTGTTATACAGTGATTTAATCGCAAGAGACGCCAGATCATCATCCATCGTTTCACCCACTTTAACGGGTAAATAGCTAAATACCGTTCCAGCCTCTGTACGCTGTATCCCCTCTACCCGAATATCCTTGACCACAAATGGCTCAAGCGCCAAAGCGCTACCAGCATACAAGCCAGAAACTATCAGAAGAATAGATTTTAGTTTTAAATTTTTAATTTTTGAGTGCTTCAAATTTTGAATCGCCATTCGATCAGCCTGTAGTTAATCTGTTTATATCATTATAAAGCGCCAATGCCATCATGCCGCCAAGTAAAATAAAGCCTATTTTTTGACCGATATTCATTATCGCTTCAGATACTGGTTTTTTTGTAAAAAATTCAACCATATAATACATGAAATGACCGCCGTCTAATATGGGAATAGGTAATAGATTTAACACGCCAATACTGATACTAATAAGCGCTAAAAATCCAATAAATACTTTAATGCCCATATTAGCACTTTGCCCGGCATAACTGGCAATGGTCACAGGCCCGCTCATGCCTTTCCATGACACTTGCCCTAATACCATATTACCTAACATTTTTAAGCTAAAAATTGCCGTGTCCCAAGTTTTTTCTATGGCTTTAACCAGCGCACCAGCCACTGAATAATGGCTAGTGACTAAAAACTGATCAAGCTCAGTTTGATCAGTTTTGAATGCAGCGCCAATGCGCCCTATTGTCTTATCATTTTCAACTACAAGATCAGGCTTAACACTAATGCTTATTTCCTCTGCATCACGTTGAACTAAAATATCAACATTCACATTAGGATGCTGTTGAATCTCTTGTACAAAAAATTCCCAATTATTTACTTTATTTTTATTGATGGCCAATACTAAATCATTCGGTTTTAAGCCCGCTATTTGTGCAGGGCTATTTTTTGCAATTTCACCTATTCGAGCAGGCATTTCAGGTTGATAAATAGTTAAACCCAGTTTTTCTAAAATATCATGCTTAGCATCATCATAATCAAGCTTTGATACATCAATTTGATACGAATACATTTCATTTTTAGTATTGATTGCCTGAATCTCTACCTGCTTATTTTTCAATGATTCTTGTAACAACAGCCAGCGTACATCTTGCCAAGTAGAAACGTCTTTGTTGTTGATTTTTTGAATGACATCACCGGAGCTGATGCGGCTAGCGGCTGCGGGACTATTCTTAACTACATTACCCACAATAGGTTTCAACCCAACAACCCCCATCATAAACAACAGCCAATAAAGTATGATAGCCAATAACAAGTTTGCTAATGGCCCTGCCAGCACAATAGCCATGCGTTTACCCACGCTTTGTCGATTTAGCGCACGCGTCATATCATGATTCACAAACGTTTCATCTTGGGTAAATTGATCTTCACCCAACATTTTCACGTAGCCACCTAATGGAATCGCTGCGATTACAAATTCCGTTTGATCTACACCAAACTTTTTGCTCCATAACGGCTTGCCAAACCCCACTGAAAACTTCTACACTTTGACACCACACCATCTGGCGACCTGAAAGTGACCATACTCATGAATCGTAACCAATAAACCTATGGTAAATATAAAGGCTAACGCGGTTAACATTATTTAATCACTACTTTTAAAGTTTGCTTATGCATGTTTAAGTGTTGGTCTTTCAGCCATCGCTTTGCAGACTGCCTGGCGCTGGTATCTACCGCCACCAATTGCTCAATTGAAGTCACTGCTTCAATCTGAGATGCAGACAAAACAGACTCGATGATGACAGGAATATCCATAAAACCGATTTGCTCTGCCAAGAATGCTTCAACTGCAATTTCATTGGCCGCATTTAAAATAGCAGGTGCGGTACCGCCTGCATTCAATGCCTCATAAGCTAAACGCAAGCAAGGAAAGCGTATTGGATCTGGCGCACAAAAATCCAATCGTCCTATTTTAAGTAAATCCAGGCCACTCACGCCACTTACCAATCTATCTGGATAACCCAAACCATAAGCAATAGGCGTGCGCATATCAGGATTCCCTAATTGAGCCAACACACTGCCGTCGATGTATTCAACCATAGAATGAATGATACTTTGCGGATGTATCACCACATCGATCTGCGATGGCGCTGCATTAAATAGCCAATGGGCTTCAATGACCTCTAATCCTTTATTCATCATCGTTGCAGAATCAATTGTAATTTTAGGCCCCATCACCCAATTAGGATGATTTAAAGCTTGGGCACGTGTCACGGCGTGCAGTTCTGCTAGGCTGGCATTACGAAACGGGCCGCCAGATGCCGTTAATAGCACACGCTTCACACCGATGTCAGTCAGGTTCTCACGTTTTGCGCTTGGCATTACTTGGAATATAGCGTTATGCTCACTATCAATAGGTAGCAAGGTAGCGCCGCCCTCAACTACCGCTTGCATAAATAAATTGCCTGCCATGACCAGTGTTTCTTTGTTGGCCAGTAAAATGCGCTTGCCTGCCCGCGCTGCCGCCATGGCAGGATGCAAGCCGGCTGCGCCAACAATCGCCGCCATCACAACATCGACCTCTTCATGCGCGGCTACTTCACTCAATGCACTTTCACCCTGCAACACAATTGTGCTAGCGCCTATCGCTTTCAGTTGTGCAGTTAATTCAGCCGCGGCATCTGCATGTAACATCACGGCATATTGCGGGGTATATTTTTCACATAACTCAAATAAACTTTTAACGTTAGTACTTGCGGTTAAAGCAAACACCTTAAAACGTTGCGGGTGTTGTGAAATAACCGCTAGCGTTTGCACACCAATGGTGCCTGTTGCGCCCAATATGGTTACATTTTGAACAGCCACCTGTTGCGACTTGTAGTCAGTCGGTGCATTATGCATGCGCTTGTAGCCCTGCAAAAAGTGGAAGGTAAATACAGAACAAAGTAATGGCTAAGGTAGGAATGAGGCCATCTATTCTATCTAAAATACCGCCGTGACCAGGTAACAATTGACCGCTATCTTTTAAGCCGGCTTGACGCTTCAATAGCGATTCAACAAGATCACCCATGATGCTTAATACGACGATTAACCACAAACCTACAATTAACCAAAGGCTATATTGTTTTAAATAACACAAAACAGCACCGTATAAAGTAATCGCAACCACTGCACCAGCGACACCTTCCCACGTTTTTCCGGGACTAATTTCTGGGGCGAGTTTATGGCGACCAAAGCGCTTACCGGCAAAATAGGCCGCGCTATCAGCAATGCTAACCGCAGCAATTGTTGCTAACAGCAACCAAGGACTAATCGCATGCAGGCCCATAAAACCGACCCAAGTGGCTAGTAAAAGCAACAAACCTAATATAGTCATTGCTAAGCGGTTAGTGCATGTTTTACGTGTAATAAGCCATATCGGTGCAATCGCCACCCAAAACAGCGTCGATAATCCAAGCAAGCTCAACACAATGTAATGCTGATAAGCGGCGAGTGGTGATTTTGAAACAAAAATGACAAATAAACCTATGATGGTCGCAAGAACCACATGACATAACCTTTGTGTATTATTGAGTTTGATTAAATTCGACCATTCCCAAACACCGATTAAAATGATCGCCAGCGTGAGGATAGCCCAAATTTTAGCTGAGGCTAAAAAAAGTGCCGTCAAAATTCCAACAATAAGTACGGCAGCGGTAATAACTCGTGTTCTCAGCATCTTTATAGACTTTTAGCTTAGTTAAATGTTTATTGGGGAGTAGAAAGCGAATATAACAAACCTAATTTTTAGGTTCTGAAAGTTGTTCACTAGTACGGCCAAAACGGCGCTCACGCTGTTGATAAGACTGAATTGCCAAATTAAATGCAGACTCATTAAAATCTGGCCATAAGGTATCGGTAAAATAAAGTTCAGAATAAGCCAGTTGCCATAATAAGAAATTGCTTATTCTTTTCTCGCCACCCGTACGTATAAATAAATCAGGCTCTGGCGCATAACTCATCGACAAATAGGGTGTTAAATGCTCTTCTCGATAATGACCGGTTAGCTGTGGCGCCGCTTGCTGCATTTTGTTGACAGCTTGCAGCACATCCCATCGACCACCGTAATTAGCTGCAATCGTCAAAACCAAGCCGGTATTATTGGCTGTCAGCTTTTCAGACTCATCAATTTGCGCGATAAGTGCCGCATCAAAACGGCTGCGATCACCAATCATCACCAGTTTGATATTATTTTGATACAGCTTAACAACTTCACGTTTAAGCGCATCCATAAACAAGCCCATTAAGAACGACACTTCTTCGGTGGGTCTGCGCCAGTTTTCACTGCTAAAGGCAAACAGCGTTAAATACTCTACTTTTAGTTGTACACATTGCTTTACTAAGTCCCGCACAGTTTCAACGCCACGCTTATGCCCAGCTATGCGAGGCAAAAAGCGCTTACGTGCCCAGCGACCATTGCCGTCCATAATCACTGCAATATGCTTAGGAATCGCTGCAATATCAGGAATACGTTGCGTAGCACTAGTGAACAGACCCAAATCAAGACTCCCAATCTTCGAAGCTTGAGGTTTCGTATTGAAAATGCATTGTTTTTGCTAAATCAATACCCAACACTAAACCGCCATCAAATCTGTTTCTTTAACCTGCAGCATTTTATCTACATCAGCGACCGCTTTATCCGTCGCTTTTTGAATATCGTCTTGCGCACGACGCTCATCGTCCTCTGAAATCCCTTTATCTTTAAGCATTTTCTTAAGCGTATCGTTTGCATCACGACGAACGTTACGGATCGCAACTTTAGCGCCTTCACCCTCTGTGCGTACAATTTTAGTTAAATCACGGCGACGCTCTTCTGTCAGCATTGGCATTGGTACGCGGATTAAATCACCATTGGTGGCTGGATTTAAGCCTAAATCGCAATCACGAATGGCTTTTTCTACTTTGCCAATCATGTTTTTTTCATAAGGCTGCACATTGATTGTGCGCGAGTCGCCTAAATTGACGTTTGCCACTTGGTTTACCGCCACCATAGAGCCATAATATTCCACCATCACGTGATCTAACAAACCAACATGTGCGCGACCTGTACGGATTTTAGCTAAGTCATTTTTAAGTGATTCTAATGATTTTTGCATTTTTTGTTCTGCGTTTTTTTTAATATCTTCAAGCATTTATTTCTCCAACATTATTTCTTAAATTTTTACTTATTGGTCATGATTAAGGTAATACTTTGGTACCTTCATCTTCGCCCATTATCACTCTTTTCAACGCACCTTGTTTGAAAATACTAAATACTGAAATAGGTAATTTTTGATCGCGACATAAAGTCAACGCTGTAGCATCCATCACTTTAAGGTTTTTAATAATGGCCTCATCAAAACTTAGGGTTTTATAGCGCATGGCCTCCGGGTTGGTTTTTGGGTCATCCGTATAAACGCCATCCACTTTAGTGGCTTTGATCACAATCTCTGCATTCATCTCCATACCACGTAATGCTGCGGCCGTGTCTGTAGTAAAGAACGGGTTACCAGTACCCGCGCCAAAAATTACCACACGCCCTTCTTCTAAATAGCGAATGGCTTTACCGCGGATATAAGGTTCTGCCACTTGCTCAATGCTTAAGGCGGATTGCACGCGCGCATTCAAACCGATATTTTTCATCGCATCTTGCAGCGCCATTGCATTCATCACAGTAGCCAACATGCCCATGTAGTCGGCTGTTGCCCTATCCATGCCTTCTGCCGCTGGAGCCACACCACGGAAAATATTGCCGCCGCCGATCACTACGGCCACTTGCACGCCTAAATCTACTACTTCTTTGATTTCATTCACAATGCGAGTAATGGTAGCGCGATTGATACCATAAGCATCATCGCCCATTAGAGCCTCGCCAGAAAGTTTAAGTAAAATACGCTTATAGGCTGGTGCAGACACGAGGACTCCTCTAATTTAAAGTTTGCTTATTTAAGCATAAAATGGCTTACTTAGGCACAAAATTAAACCTAAGATTGACGGATTTTTAACTAATTTGTACTAAAAAAAATGGACTAAGCATTCTGCTTAGTCCATTTTTTATGGTTATTTGGTAACCAATTACGTTACCGTAACATTTAATTAAACTTTTGCTGCAGCTGCAACTTCCGCAGCATAATCAACAACAGCTTTTTCAATACCTTCACCCACTGTAAACATGGTGAATGATGCAACGGTTGCACCTTTTGATTTCAGCAATTGCTCAATGGTAAATTTGTCATCTTTAACAAAAATTTGGCTTAATAAAGTCACTTCTTTTAAGAATTTCTGCACAGTACCGTCAGCAATTTTTTCTAACATCGCTTCAGGTTTACCTGCTTCTTTTGCTTTTTCAATCGCCACACGACGCTCAGTTTCAATCAAGCTTGCATCAATGCCAGAAACATCTAGTGCTTTTGGTTTAGCTGCTGCAATATGCATAGCGATATCTTTAGCTAAAGCATCATCACCGCCAACTAAATCAACTAACACACCAATTTTGCTGCCATGTACATAACTAGCAAGCTTACCTTGTGCCACTGGACGTACAAAACGGCGTGGTGTAATATTTTCGCCAATTTTACCAACCAATTGCGCACGGGTTTCTTCTACAGTAGAGTCACGCATTGCAAGCGCGCTAACAGCTTCAATGTCACTCGCATCACTCACTGCAATCACGCCAGCTAGTTCATTCACAAATTTTAAAAAGTCTTCGTTTTTAGCACAGAAGTCTGTTTCTGAATTCACTTCAACCATCGCGCCAGTTTTACCATCGGCACTAATGCTGATACCAACCGTGCCTTCAGCTGCAACACGACCAGCGGCCTTGCTTGCTTTATTACCAAAACGAACACGTAAAATCTCTTCAGCGCGCGTCATGTCACCTTCAGCTTCAGTTAAAGCTTTTTTACAATCCATCATAGGCGCATCGGTGCGCTCACGTAATTCTTTTACCATGCTTGCGGTAATTTCAGCCATTTTAAGCTCCTTAATTTCAACAAACTACATTAAAAATGTAGTTTAGTAATTTAATTTAATTATGTATTTTATATTCTAAATTGTTAAAATCAAAAAGGGGCTCTAAGCCCCTTTTATGATTGAAACAATTACTCTGCTACGGCTTCAGCAACCTCTTCGTTAGCTGACTTAACAATCTCAGTAATCACAGAGCTACGGC
>Ga0156104_113_pt1 | contig 19283 bp, 20 predicted proteins | sample RifCSPlowO2_02_FD_107757 | JGI IMG/M metagenome (GOLD analysis project Ga0156104, IMG submission 107757) | Methylotenera sp. RIFCSPLOWO2_02_FULL_45_14 | reverse complement strand
CCAAACAAGCCAGTACTGGCTGTGTTGAACTTACCGCAATAGCATCATGCCAATGAGCAAAGCGATTATCAGCCTGCAATGTCACCTGACCAAGACCGCCCATGCAAATTTCAGCAATAATTCGCCCCGCTTCAGCACATCCAACATGCGCAATACCAGCGTCAACAATCGTACAGCCAGCTTCATGCTGCGATACCCCCAATTGCAAAGCTTTACTATTTTTCAGAAGCTTTTTTACCAATGGCTCACTCAACTGATTAACACTTAGGTGCGCTTTTAGTGATGGTGATGTTTGCACGTTTATACCTCTTCAACTATTGTTAACTTTTTTGTTATGGGAGCTTGTATTTATTTTCAACAAATTCTGCACTACATCAACTCTTGCATACAGCAATTGTTTGGCCGCCTCTGCGCCGTCATCATATGCGGTGACGGTACAGATAGGATTGCCTGCCAGTATTTTTTTTGTTTCAGATAAATTAAAAGGTGTATCCATTACCCAGCTAGGCCACTCAGTGGATGGCACAATTTCTATATCAAATGTTGCATACACAATGGCATGCGCCCTAGATTGCTGAGCTTGAGATTGCTGAGTCCTAGATTGCTGGGCGTGGCAATTATCTCCTAAATTTTCTTGACTTAAGCTAGCCCGATTCGAACAAACTTGCACATGCCTATCTATTAAATTTGTTGCTGTATGATCGTACAAATCCACCGTTGCACTTAATCTAGGATTTACCTCTAACACATAAACCTTATCATCTTGCACTATGGCATCCAGGCTATTTAAACCTAACAAACCAAACCTTACCGTGAGTTTTTCAGCAGCCTCAATCAGTTGCTGCTGAACGCTGTTAGACAGCGCAACCTGACTAACTGCTCCGCCGTAACGAAAAGGCATTGCATCACACGGGCTTGACCACTGCTCGTTAAAGCCGACCACCTCAATTTTGTACCCATCTGCAAGAAACAGTAATGAAACTGATTGCCCACTTAGCTGTTGCTGATAATACTCATTCTCCAACAACTTAGCATCATTAACACTTGCCAATCTAATATGAGCACCTCCGCTACCAGCAGCAAATTTCTTCAAATAAACAGCAGACCTGTTTTTTTCATCATTATCTGGCAGAACATCAAAAACGGCAGGGTGTGCGATATTTAATTGCCGAAGGGCACTAAAAAATTGCGTTGCATGCTTTATTGCTCTCACCGTGTTTGCTGTATTTCCAAGTAAAAGAACAGCATCCGCTATTTTTTGCAGCAAGCCTGGCTGCGCTTCAAAACCGCTGCCATAAATACAGCCTACAAATTGGCTTAAATCTAGCTGCGTGATTACCTTTAATAATTCATCCGCATTAAAACCTTGCTCATCAAAACTCACCACATAGTTTTTTTTTGCCGACTCTATTGTTTGCTTATCTGCAAAAGCATCAATCGCAATCACGGCATAACCACTCTTTACAGCAGCAACAACAAAGGGGCGCGCAGATAGCGCGATAATTAAGATTGATTTTTTAATAGCTCACGCGCCAACTTAAATGCTGCAATAAATTCGGAATATTTTGGCTTTTCAAATGGTTGCGCTGCCGTTAGCATTTGCTTTAACAATTGATGTTGCGTGGTGTATTTAAGTTGACCTATCGCCAAGGCACCAATCCCATAAGCTTGCGTATCTGCAATTAAAACGCCATCATCGTTAACCGTAACCCCTTGCACACCTAATGGCGATACTGCATTAACATCTGCCACAATCTTCAACTGTTTTGCAATTTTCAAATGCTCAGCACTCAACACCTGTACCCCTGCAGCGGCGGCACAAATTGCAATCTCAGCTTGCGCTAACACCTTTTGCTTGGCAGCCTCCGTGGTGCCATCTACCACTTGCAAGTTGATTTTATATTGCTCATTCCACACCGCTGCTTTTTGTTGGGCCTCAGCAATTGAGTGGTGCGCAACCAACTGCACCACCGCACCTTGTTGAGCCGCAATAATGGCTGAACAACTACCAACTGGTCCAGTTGCTCCAAATACGCTAATCACTTGGCTTTTTAAGTCTGCGTCAAATTGCGCTTTAAGGTGAAATTCAACCTTGGCAATCATTGCTGCAGCGGTGGTAAATGCACCAGATGGGTCAGCAAACACAGAACAGGCAAAAGGCGCAAACATCGCTTTTTTAGCCGCATCCAGCATTTGCATGGCAAGATTGATATCACGCCCACCAATAAATATACCCTCACGTTTTACACCTGATAATCCACGCGAAAAGATAGCATCCTGTGTCAAACCAGTGATCTCAGATAGCGTCACATTGGTGTAAGGCATAATTTTATCGAACCCTGCGTCATAGGCCATATTGACATCAAATGGGCTGGCGTTTTTGGCAGTAGTGAGCAAATGTAGAATGCTGGTTTTTTCCATAGCTAGCTTTCCTTGATGTGCATTTTTCAAAAATAAATTTAATAGGTCTTAGTTTTAATAGGTCTTAGTTTTAATAGGTCTTAGTTAATGTTTCTGGTGAGTCAAAGCTACCGATGACGAGCCTATCAATTTTGCACCATGATTGCACGCGCTGCAGATCATCCAATTTAACGCCTGGTCAGCAAACTTTGCTTTCAATTGCTGCATGTGTTTTTCAGCTTCATGCGCATTCTCAAAAACCGCAAAACCAGTCGGCCCCCAAGAACTTTGTCCAAAACAAGCCGCGCCTACGGTCTCTAGATGCTGCAACACTTCCCCCACCAACTTGCTGGCATAGCGCCCACCTTGCACAGGTGCAAAATAATCACCAACATGGGTTTGTAATGTTTGTATGCTGTGCCCAAAAGCGGTTAAATCGCGCTCAATCAAAGCAGGCATGGCTTGCATCAGTACATGCCTGCATAAGTGTGCGGCAAGATTTTCGGAGAAAACCGGCAATTGCGTAAACGCTATTTTCTCCTGCTCCCCATGTATGCCAGGTTGGGTTGCATCAAAAATCAGTAAAATACGCCAATCCTCGGGGAAGTTATAACGCGCCAATAACGGAGGAGGCGTTAACATCACATTATCAGCAGATGAAATACGTCCGCCATCAATCAACAACCCGCCATAGTCGAATGCACCAATCCCAATGCCAGAGCGGCCACCCCTACCCGTCAGTTTAGCTATTTCTGTTGTAGTTAAATTAAGTCCATATAATTGACTCAACGCGGTCCCTATCGCCAAAGCTAATTGCGTACCCGAACCCAAACCGGCGTGCTCAGGTATATGTTGCATAATATTCAATTCAAAAGAATCGTTAAGATGCAATCTAGCAAGCAACTGTTGCGTAATGGATATTGCTTTTGAAATGACCGCTGCTGGCACGGTAGCATCGCTCACAACACTTAAGGCATCAGCCGCACTGGCTTTTATCACCAGCTTAGGTGCTTCCAAACTTAAACCTATACTGCCAAATTTACGCCCCAAACCACCATGCAAATCAAAAAAACCCATGTGTAAACGCGCACTGGATTGCACTGTGATATTAGTAAAATTCATCAATTTATTTTGCGCAAAATTCACTTAGTGAGTTTTTATTTAGTAAGTTTTTATTGTAAGAGTAGCGCATTTTTTTACTGTTTGTTTTTTTTGGATAATTTTTTATTATTCTCGGCATTTTAGCTGACGGCTGTCAATTTTGGTACATTTTATATCTGAGTAACTTTAAGCACTTCTATATCTGAGCTGGCACAAAGTTTTTATGCAATGTATAGATTTTTAGGTGACAACACCCGTATTATTAGGCAAAATGAGGCCTTACGAAGAATAATCTAAAACATTCAACCATCCCTTTCATAATCATTGTGCATCTATTTATTGCACAATAGTCTTTGAAAGGTGGACTAAAAATAATTTAGAAATTTAATCACTTGTTTGAACATCTAAGGAACTATCATGTCAGCCCACGTTATTCCATTTGAAAATTTACGCAACGTAGATGTCCCTTCAGTCGGCGGTAAAAATGCCTCGCTAGGCGAAATGATTTCTCAGTTATCTGCAAAAGGCGTGCGTGTTCCCACTGGCTTTGCAACTACCGCCGATGCCTACCGTGAATTTTTAGCGCAAAGCGGCTTAGACGCCAAAATCAACGCTGAACTTGATAAATTAAATGTAGATGACACGCAGGCCCTAGCTATCTGCGGCAAAAAAGTACGTGAATGGATTATGGAAGCACCATTTCCAGCCGCACTAGATCAAGCAATCAAAGAAAATTACGAAATCCTTACCGCAAAATCTGGCAATGGCGCAACCTTTGCCGTGCGTTCATCAGCCACGGCCGAAGACTTACCAGATGCTTCGTTTGCCGGACAACAAGAATCATTCTTGAACATTCAAGGTTTAGATAACATTCTGCATGCCATTAAAGAAGTATTTGCTTCTTTATACAATGACCGCGCGATTTCATACCGCGTTCACAAAGGCTTTGTACATGCTGATGTAGCCCTTTCAGCTGGTGTACAACAAATGGTACGCAGTGATATTGGCTGTGCTGGCGTAATGTTCACCATCGATACCGAATCTGGCTTTAAGGATGTAGTGTTTATTACCTCATCTTACGGTTTGGGTGAAACTGTAGTACAAGGTGCGGTAAACCCTGATGAATTCTATGTGCACAAACCAACCCTGGCGCAAGGCAAGCCTTCTATCGTACGCCGTACCATGGGTTCCAAGCTCATTAAAATGGTGTTCTCTGATGGAACTCGCGCAGGTAAAAGTACACATACTATCGATGTGGATCCAGCAGACAGCGACCGCTATTCGCTTTCAAATGAAGATGTTTTAGAGTTGGCGCGTTACGCCATGACCATTGAAACGCACTACGGCTGTCCAATGGATATTGAATGGGGCAAAAATGGTGTGGATAACAAACTCTACATTCTGCAAGCGCGTCCTGAAACCGTAAAATCACAAGAATCTGCAACCAACGTTACAGAAACCTTTAAGCTTATCAAACATAGCGAAAAACCATTGGTCGTTGGCCGCGCCGTGACTCAAAAAGTGGGTGTTGGTCCTGTACGTATCGTATTAGACCCAGCAGACATGCACTTGGTACAACCTGGTGATGTATTGGTAGCCGACATGACGGACCCTAACTGGGAACCCGTAATGAAACGTGCAAGCGCATTAGTAACTAATCGTGGCGGTCGCACCTGCCATGCGGCCATTATTGCGCGCGAATTAGGTATTCCAGCGATTGTTGGTTCGGTTAATGCAACGGATATATTACGTGAAGGTGAAATTGTTACCGTATCCTGCGCTGAAGGTGAATCAGGCTTTGTTTACCATGGCGCAATTGAGTACGAAGTCAGCAGCAGCTTGGCTGCTGAACTCACTGCAGCACCATGCAAAATCATGATGAACGTAGGCAACCCTGACATGGCATTCGGTTTTGCTAAAACACCCAATGACGGCGTAGGCTTGGCACGTTTAGAGTTCGTGATTAATAACATGGTCGGCATCCACCCCAAAGCCATTTTGAACGTGGATGCAATGCCGTCCGCTATCCAAACTACAATTAAAAACCGTGCACGCGGCTATGCTTCACCCAAACAATTCTACATTGATAAAGTCGCTGAAGGCGTTGCTACCATTGCCGCAGCGTTTTATCCGAAACCAGTGATTGTACGTACTTCTGACTTTAAATCTAACGAGTACAAAAAACTGGTCGGTGGTGAGATTTATGAGCCGGATGAAGAAAACCCAATGATTGGTTTCCGCGGGGCAGCGCGTTACATGGCACCAGACTTTAAAGAGTGCTTTGCCATGGAATGTACCGCCATGAAAAAAGTTCGTGATGAAATGGGCTTAACCAACGTAGAGTTAATGATTCCATTTGTACGTACTTTGGACGAAGCTAAAGCCGTGACTGACATTATGGCCGAAAATGGTCTTAAACGTGGTGAAAATGGCTTACGCTTAATTATGATGTGTGAGATTCCTTCTAACGCACTGTTGGCTGAGCAATTCTTACATTACTTTGATGGCTTCTCAATTGGCTCGAACGACCTGACTCAGCTCACATTAGGTATGGATCGTGACTCTGGAATTTTGGCAGATGGCTTTGATGAGCGAAATGACGCTGTTAAGGTGTTGCTAAGAATGGCCATTAGCACCTGTAACCGCTTAGGCAAATATGTGGGTATTTGTGGTCAGGGTCCATCTGATCACCCTGACTTTGCCGAATGGTTAGTGGCTGAAGGCATTAAATCCATCTCTCTCAACCCGGATACCGTAGTGAAAACATGGCAAAGATTGACTAAAAAATAATTACCAGTCAATACATGGCCAACCGACAATGGATAATTCACTATGATAAACCGCACCGTATTTTTCATTTCTGACGGTACTGGCATTACAGCAGGCGCTTTAGGAAAGTTGCTGGAGCACTTTCCCAGTACTCACTTTACCCAAGTGCGCCTGCCATTTACCGACACGTTAGATAAAATCAAACTAGCGCAAGATGCCATTTTGCATGCCACCGAAGAAGATGGTGGCCGACCTGTAGTGATTATGACGCTCGGCAACATTGAGTTACGAAGCACCTTAAAACAATCTAACGCCTATTTTATAGATTTATTTAACACCTTTATCGACCCGCTAAGCCTGGAACTCGACCAAAAACCGTTAAGAGGTGCAGGCATTGCGCATAGCATTATGGGTAGTAAATATAACGATCGTATGGAAGCCGTTAACTATACATTGAACCATGATGACGGCATGACAAACACTGGTTTAGAAGCGGCTGAAGTTATTTTAGTCGGGGTATCACGTTGCGGAAAAACCCCGACTAGTGTTTATCTTGCAATGCAGTTCGGTGTTAAAGCTGCCAATTACCCATTGATTCCAGAGGATTTTGAACGCGGCACACTCCCTGCAATTCTGCACAAATACTTGGATAAAATTTTCGGTTTAACCATCAAACCTGAACGTTTGCATGCTGTGCGTAATGAACGTAGAGCTGGCAGTTTTTACGCCTCTTTAGATAACTGCCGTAAAGAAATCGCTACGGCAGAAGAGCTGATGCGTGACGCAGGCATTACCTGGGCCGACTCTACCAGCCGATCAGTTGAAGAGCTTTCTGCCATTATTTTAGAAAAAATTAGGTATCCAGCTAAGTAGTTAATAACAAGACGTTGTTACAAAAACAAGGCACCTCATATGCCTTGTTTACTTTTGCGATACTACTTCAAACTTGACTTAATTTTACTCACAATTTCCGCTGCATCAGGTTTCACATCACTACTAAACGCATAAACATCGTTGCCACCCGGCAACACAACATACTTAAAGAAATTCCAACTAGGTGACTGCCCTGTTTTAGCACTGAGTTGCTTATAGAATGCGTTGGCATTTACGCCAGTGACGACGCTTTTTGTCATCATCGGAAACTTAACTGCATAGGTTAATTTACAAAAATCACCAATCTGCTTATCGTTGCTCAACTCTTGCCTAAAGTCGTTGGACGGAAAACCAATAACCAGCAGACCTTTATCTTTGTATTTTTTATATAAGCCTTCTAGTGCTTCAAATTGTGGCGTAAAGCCACATTTACTTGCAGTATTCACCACCAAGATTGGTTTGTCTTGATAGTCACAAAGATTGATTGTTTCGCCCTGTAAGGTTGAAAATTGATGGTTATAAAGCTCTGAACATGCTGCATTACCCATATTAGACACCGATAACAAAATAATTAAAAAAATTAGCTTTTGACTTAACTTTGATGCACTCTGAAACAATCTCATATCCGCTTACCTTTATTTTTTTTACATATGACTGTGGGCTACACATACGCAATTAAATTCCTCTAAAAATAAAATCTAATGTTTTAAATACTGTATAAAAGCAACCCCTATAGCCGCCATTAACAAGGCGCCAAACACATGGCTACAAGCATGCACCGTGGCCAAAAAATACTCATGCTTGTGTAACAAAGATAAACTTTCACCCGTAAAAGCGGAGAAAGTGGTGAGGCCACCTAAAAAACCTGTTGTCACAAATAAACGTAAGCTGGGGTTATCTAAACTGCCTAAACCAATCAATCCCATCGCCACACCCATCATAAAGCCACCACTTAAGTTAGCGAGAAGTGTACCTAAAGGTAGGCTAGGCATTATCGCGTTAAAAGCAATACCGACTCCCCATCTACACCAAGCTCCTAAGGCTGCACCCATTCCTACCGCTAAAGTATTCGTAAAATTTATAGCAAAATTCATCTTGTTAAGCCCGTATTATCATATTCATATAGTAAAATTAACCTTGGGAGGCTGTCTCCCTTAGTAAGATTATCATGGTGTGCCAAAAATCAGTGCCAATAATCTGTTGGGCACGCACCACAGAACTTTAGCGAGAATATCATGCCAATGAAAGTATTATTTGTCAGCTCTGAGGTTTTCCCTCTTATTAAAACTGGCGGATTAGCTGATGTAAGTGGCTCGCTGCCTACCGCATTACAAGGTTTAGGGGTGGATATTCGCATACTCATGCCTGGCTATACCGCTGTAATCAATCAACTCAAAGATCTACAACTTATCGCCACCGTGCATCAATTACCGCACATTGGCACTGCAGAGCTTTTACTTGGTACCATTGAACATACCCAAGTAAAAGTCATGGTGATCAAAGCCAAGAGTCTCTATGAACGCGAAGGCGGTCCGTATGCTGATACAAATGGGCAAGAATGGCAAGATAACCCTATACGTTTTGGCGTGCTATCTAAAGTGGCGGCTATTTTAGCGAGCGACCATTCGCCAATATCTGATTGGCAACCTGGCATCGTGCATTGCAATGACTGGCAAACTGGTTTAGCGCCTGCATACATGAAGCTAGTAGATCAAAGTAAAGCTAAATCAATCATCAGCTTGCATAACATGGCTTTTCAAGGCAGTTATCCGCCACATTGGGTGACCACACTTGGACTGCCAAGCGCGGGTTTCAGCATTGAAGGCTATGAGTATCATGGTCAGCTATCATTCCTTAAAGCGGGCATTTTTTATGCTGATGCAATTTCTACAGTCAGCCCGCGCTATGCAAAAGAAATCCAAACCGCTGCTTTTGGTTTTGGCTTAGAAGGCCTGTTAACCAAACGTGGTGATGAAATTAAAGGCATTTTAAACGGCATTGAAACCGAAGAGTGGAACCCTGAAACAGATCAACATCTAATCAAAAACTACAGCAGCACTAAACTTGCAGGTAAAAAACAGGTTAAAAAAGCCTTACAAGAAAAATTAGGGCTCAATATTGATGCAAACGCACCATTACTGGGCGTTGTCAGTCGGCTAACCTATCAAAAAGGCTTGGATATGCTGCTGCCGCACTTGCAAAAATTGATAGATAGCGGCTGTCAATTTGCGCTACTTGGAGGTGGCGAAAGTGCATTAGAGACAGCTTTTCAGAGTTTAGCCGCTGCCAACCCCGGGCGCATCAGCGTCACCATCGGCTATAACGAGCCGCTCTCACATCAAATCATGGCTGGGTGCGACATGTTTATCATGCCATCACGCTTTGAACCGTGTGGGCTCAACCAGCTCTACGGCCTAGCTTATGGTACGCCACCTATTGTAAACGCTACTGGCGGACTGGCGGATTCAGTAGTTGATAGCAATATTGCGCACATCGAAAATAAAACCGCCAATGGCTTTGTGATGGTAGAAGCCAGCGCAGAAGGCTTAATGGCCTGTATTATGCGTGCTTTAGACATGTTTCATCATGCTAAAAAAACTTGGCGACAAATTCAAAAAAATGGCATGTCACAAAATTTAAGCTGGGACAACAGCGCCAAAGAATATTTGGCTTTATATCAAAAGCTAGTCTCTTAATTTGAAATATCCACTTCAGAAAGGGAATCCGAAATCTGGCACAGTTAATGCTTATATAACTTCAGCATTATGCTTCTCCAAAGCAGCTTTCTCCCCTTAGGGCGTCAAGTTTAAGACGCCCTCTTTTTTGGCTAACGCCCTAAAGTCACTTAACAATAAAATGTTCGCGGTAATACTTAAGTTCATCAATAGATTCGTGGATATCAGCCAGCGCTTCATGACGACTCGCCTTTTTAAAACCTGAATAAATTTCAGGCTTCCAGCGCCGCGCCAATTCTTTAAACACGCTAACATCCAAGTTACGGTAATGAAAATAGCTTTCCAAATCAGGCATGTAACGTGCCATAAAGCGGCGGTCTTGACAGATTGAGTTGCCACACATGGGCGATTTTCCTGCGGGGACGAATTGTTTTAAAAATTCTATCATTTGCAACGTGGCATCGGCTTCATTCAGGGTAGAGGCTTTTACTTTTTCGATCAGGCCAGAACGACCATGTGCACCTTTGTTCCATGCATCCATGCCATCTAAAACTGCATCGCTTTGATGCACCACAAAAGCAGGAGACTCTCCCAATATGTTTAATTCAGCATCAGTCACTACTGCTGCCAGTTCCAAAATACGGTCAGAATCTGGTAGCAAACCACTCATTTCCATATCCAGCCAAATTAAATTATTCTGATTCGTAGTGTTGTCTGAGGCAGCCATCATGATTTCCATTAAAATAAACATTATTAAGCAAACATCGTGAACCATCTTATTAAAAATGCTTCACAATACGTATATTAACTTAATTCATAAGCAACTAGACCAATGGCTTTTACACTCACCACTACTTTTGTCACTTTGTTGATCACCACTACGTTCATTCGCATTTGGCTCGGGCTGCGTCATGTGGCACACGTGCAAAATCATCGAGGCCAAGTGCCGACTGCATTTAATGGCAATATATCATTAGAGGCGCATCAAAAAGCTGCAGATTACACTAGTGATAAAACCAAATTAGTGATCATTGAAGCCTCTGCGCAAGCCTTGTTACTCGCCCTACTTACCCTAGGTGGCGGCTTACAGTGGATTGACGATATTTGGCGCAATGTTTTACCTAATCATGAAATCATGCGTGGCGCATTGGTGATTTGTAGCGCGATGGTCGTGAGCGGCTTGATAGACTTGCCATTTGAATACTACAAAACTTTTGTTGTAGATGAACAATTTGGCTTCAATAAAATGACGCGCTCAATGTTCTTTAGCGACCTTGTTAAACAAAGCCTTGTAGGGATTGCCTTAGGTGCGCCTATCTTATTTGCTGCGTTATGGTTAATGCAAGGTGCGGGGCAATACTGGTGGCTATATTTGTGGCTGGTGTGGAGTGTATTTAATCTCGTTATGTTGGCTGTATATCCGACATTTATCGCACCCTTGTTTAATAAATTTTCACCGTTGCAAGATGAAGCGTTAAAACTTCGCATTGAAGCATTGCTGACTAAATGCGGGTTTAAATCGCAAGGGCTTTTTGTCATGGATGGTTCATCACGTAGCAGCCATGGCAATGCCTACTTCACTGGCTTTGGTTCATCCAAGCGCGTGGTGTTTTTTGATACGCTACTCGATAGACTAAATGCAGATGAGATTGAAGCCGTGCTTGCGCATGAACTTGGCCACTTTAAACATCACCATGTCATCAAACGTATTGCCCTACTGTTTTTCGTAAGCTTTGTAGGCTTGGCGTTACTCGGTTGGCTCATCAATCAACCTTGGTTTTATTCTGGCCTTGGCGTCACTCAAATAAGCAATTACATGGCGCTCATCTTATTTTTATTGGTGTCACCGGTATTTTTGTTTTTGCTGCGTCCAATCATGGCCAGTTATTCGCGCAAAAATGAATTTGAAGCCGATGATTACGCTGCCAAACATGCCAATGCAAAACACTTGGTAGAAGCCTTGGTAAAATTGTATCGAGATAATGCCTCAACTTTAACGCCAGATCCTTTGCATTCCGCTTTTTATGATTCTCACCCGCCTGCAAGTATTAGAATTTCTAAACTGGCAGCGTATACTGCCGTATGATTCACGATTAAGCTTGCTTGAATCTTTAAGGTGCGATAAAGGTACTATATATGAAATCATTTTTGATGATCGGGTTATTGCTATTAACCAGCTATGCCTTAGCGGAGCCTTTTAAAAGTGCTGACGCACAATCTGGTAAAGCGTTGGTGGACAAACACTGCATCAACTGTCATGCATCAAGCTATGGTGGCGATGGCTCTGAAATTTACAAACGTGAATTTCGTAAGGTAAAAACTTCTAAAGACTTAATTGCACAGGTACGCAACTGTAATACCATGCTGGGCTTAAAGTGGTTTGAAGATGAAGAACTCAATGTCGCTAAATATCTCAACCTTACCTACTATCAATTTACGGAATAATTTGTCCACTCAAGAACCCGCCAACACAGTTACAAAAACAAACTTGCAAGGTACAGTCGTCTCCTCATACGGCAAGCGCTTCCAAGTTGAATTAACTGAAACTAAACAACGGATTAGCTGCGTTACCCGCGGCAAAAAAACTGACATCGCCTGCGGCGACGTTGTCACGATTCAACTCACAGATAAACATGAAGGTGTGATTGAATCTACATTACCGCGCAAAACATTGCTTTACCGCAGCAATGCATTTAAAAGCAAAATGCTCGCAGCCAATGTAACGCAAATCATTATTGTGTTAGCCACTCAACCCAGTTTTTATGAAGCGCTGCTTAACCGTTGTTTGATAGCGGCCGAAGCGGCGGGCATCAAGGCGTTGATTGTATTAAACAAATGCGATTTGGCTGATAATGATAGTGCAAAGCAAAAACTCAGCCTTTACACTTCACTTGGCTACCAAGTGTTATCGCTTTCTGCGAAAGAAGATATTTCAACGCTTAAACCTTATCTGCATGGTCACGCCAGCATTTTAGTCGGGCAATCGGGTATGGGGAAATCCACCATCATCAATGCGCTGCTACCATCAGAATTAGTGCGCACACGAGAAGTCAGCCAAGTATTAGATAGCGGAAAACACACCACCACGGCGACACATTTATATCACGTTGATGCGATGAGCCAACTGATTGATTCACCCGGCTTACAAGAGTTTGGTCTGCATCACCTAAGCACAGGTGAGCTTGAGCATGCCTTCGTTGAGTTTAGGCCATTTTTAGGCAAGTGCAGATTTAACAACTGCAAACACTTGCAAGAGCCGGACTGCGCCATTACTGAAGCAATGAAATCTAATCAAATTTCCCCTGAAAGACTGGCCATTTACAAAATGCTACGCACGGAGATTGCGCGCTGATTGATTATTTCATGATGAAAACCGCCTTTATCTCGCACCCAGACACGCTTTTACACATCATGGATGGCAGCCATCCAGAATCACCCGCGCGCATTACTGCTATTAAAAATGCGCTCATTCAACAAGGTATTTACCCAAAATTAGCGATTTATGAAGCACCACTGGCAACCGATGCGCAGTTGCAACGCGTACATAGTGCGGCTTATATTCAAAAAATTCGCACATTGTCGCCTAAAGCTGGACTAGTCAAATTAGATGCCGATACCGCCATGGGTCCGATGAGTTTGTCCGCGGCATTACATGCCAGTGGCGCCGCCATTTTAGCCACAGATTTAGTCATGCAACATCAAGTGAATAATGCGTTTTGTTGTGTAAGACCACCAGGACATCATGCGGGACGCGCCAACAGTGCTGGCTTTTGCATTTTTAATCATATCGCCGTAGGTGTAGCACACGCAATGGAACAGTACGCTATTAAACGTGTTGCGATTATTGACTTTGATGTGCACCACGGCGATGGTACTGAAAATATTTTCAGAGATGATCCTCGGGTAATGCTCTGTTCAACCTTTCAGCATCCTTTTTACCCGCACCGCGGCTTTGATACCCGGTCAGCGACCATGATCAATGTCCCGCTCGCGGCAAAATCCGGGCGCAATGAATTTCAGCAGGCTTTTGAGCAAGAGTTTCTACCCGCACTTAATCATTTTAAGCCTGAAATTATCTACGTATCTGCAGGGTTTGATGCACACGTGGACGACCCACTTGCCAATTTAAATTTAGTCAATGCCGACTATATTTGGATAACGGAATTCATTAAAAAGATTGCAAATCAACATGCAGAAGGACGCATTGTGTCTCTGCTTGAAGGGGGCTACCAACTTAACGCACTTGCTGAGGCTGCTAGTAGCCATATTGCAACACTGCTAACCTAATAAACAATAGTAAAAAAACAGGCCTTATATTCTTCAAGTACGGTAATGAAAGTTCTGCAATGAAAAAAGCATAGTCAGTCAGCGTATAATGCGCACTATGTTTAAATCAAAATAATTTAAGACCCGTTACCCATGCACATTACCACCCGCCTAGAGTTTGATGCCGGACATCGAATTCCTAATCATAAAAGTCAATGTAAAAATTTGCATGGTCACCGCTATGCGATTGAAATTACGCTGTCTGGAGATATTATTACGCAAGAAAATACCTCTGAAAATGGCATGGTGATGGATTTTTCAGATGTGAAAGCGATTGCTAAGAAAGCGGTTGTTGATGTGTGGGATCATGCTTTTTTGGTGTATCAACACGACTCAGAAGTATTGAACTTTCTCAACAGCTTGTCCGAGCATAAAACCGTCATATTCTCCACCATCCCTACCGCTGAAAACATGGCTTTAGAGGCGTTTAAAATACTGAAAGCAAGGTACCAGGATACTTTTGGTAATCACTTGAAACTTGAAAAAGTACGCTTATATGAAACGCCAAACAGCTGGGCGGATGCGCTAGGCTAACGCATAGGTAAATTTTTTAATTCCACAACTAAGGTATCACGCCAGTTTGGTAATGTTACCAAAAAATTTCTAGCCAATTTACTACAATCCAAACATGAATTAGCTGGGCGTGCCGCAGGCGTAGGAAAATCGTGCGTGCCAATCGCTTGGATATTTGCAGGTGTTACCTTGAGCGGAGGCCAGTTACGGTCAGCCTGTATGCGTGTATATTCTTCTACAATAGCGGTTGCAAAGCCATGCCATGAGGTCTGCCCGGCGTTAACCAAATGGTAAACGCCCGTTACTTCGTTTTGCGGCTGTCCATTTTCAAGCTGACTCAACACTTCTAAAACAGCTTGAGCGATGCTATGGCTACTGGTTGGCGCACCTAGTTGGTCAGCCACAATTCGTAGCGCATCACGCTCACTCGCCAGACGTAAAATCGTTTTTAAGAAGTTATTGCCATAAGCACCATACACCCAGGAAGTACGAAATATAAGATGCGGTAAGCCAACGGCTCGAATCGCGTCTTCTCCGGCCAGTTTACTTTTACCATAAACACTTAACGGCTGCGTTGCATCATCTTCTGTATAAGCGCTTAACTTGGTGCCTGAATAAACATAATCAGTAGAAAAATGAATCAATTTGGCGCCAATTTTAGCGGCTTCTTCTGCAAGAATTTTCGGCGCTGTGGCATTGATCGCATAAGCCAGCTCAGGCTCTGTTTCAGCTTTATCTACCGCTGTATAGGCTGCTGGGTTGATGATGAGATCAGGCTTAACGGTCTCGACCACACGGCATATTGCATCGGCATCAGTCAAATCCAGCTGAGTTCTGTCTAATGTAATAACGGCATTTGAATACCATGCATGTTTTGAAAGTAAGGCTTGCAATGCATGCCCCACTTGCCCGTTAACGCCCGTGAGCATTATTTTTTGATATGGGAAGGATGAAGTTTCCAATTAAAACCCAGCTTCAAATACTTCAGCTTTTGATAAATCTAAACCTGATTTATCTTTGGCCGACAAAATGGGTAACGCCAGCAACGGCCAATCAATGTCAATTTCCGGGTCATCCCAGCGCACACAGCGCTCAAATTGCGGGGCGTAATAATCAGTGGTTTTGTATAAAAATTCCGTATCATCTTTAAGCACTAAAAAGCCATGTGCAAACCCTGGCGGCACCCACATTTGGCGTTTATTTTCTGCAGATAATATAGCACTTACCCATTGCCCAAACGTGCTGGATTGACGGCGTAAATCTACGGCGACATCAAATACTTCACCCATCGTCACTCTTACCAACTTACCTTGCGGTTGCTGGATTTGGTAATGTAAACCACGCAATACATTCGCCGCAGATTTTGAATGATTATCCTGCACAAAATGCGCTTTTACACCCGTTAATTTTTCAAAGGTTTGTTGGTTAAAACTCTCAAAAAAGAAACCTCTATCATCACCAAATACTTTGGGCTCTAAAATCAACACTTCTGGTATTGCGGTTTGAATAACCTGCATTAAAACACCTGCTCACTCAATAGCATTTTTAAGTATTGACCATAATTATTTTTAATATATTTATTTGCCAGTAGCTCTAACGCAGCGGCATCAATAAACTTCATGCGGTAAGCGATTTCTTCAGGGCACGCTATTTTTAAGCCTTGACGTTTTTCTATGGTTTCAATAAATAAAGAAGCTTCTAACAGTGACTCATGTGTGCCAGTATCCAGCCAGGCAATACCGCGTCCCATCACCTCTACTTGCAAATCACCACTTTGCAAATAGGCACGGTTTACATCCGTAATTTCAAGTTCACCGCGTGCCGACGGTTTGAGTTGCGCGGCAATATCTACCACACGATTATCGTAAAAATATAGCCCAGTCACTGCATATCTAGATTTTGGTACTGTGGGTTTTTCTTCTAAGCTGATGGCCTGACCCTGTGCATTAAATTCAACCACCCCGTATCGCTCCGGGTCTCGCACGGGATAAGCAAATACGGTAGCACCGGTAGTGAGATTAGCCGCCGCTTGCGTTCTAATCGCAAGCTCATGTCCATAAAATATATTGTCGCCCAACACCAAGGCACAGCTGTCTTTACCAATAAAATCTTTACCGATAATAAACGCTTGTGCAAGCCCATCAGGTGAGGGTTGCACTGCATACTCAATTGAAATACCCCACTGACTACCGTCGCCTAATAATTGTTGAAAACGTGGTGTATCTTCAGGTGTGGAAATAACCAACACCTCACGAATGCCTGCTAACATCAAGGTAGTGAGCGGGTAGTAAATCATGGGCTTGTCGTAAACAGGCAGTAACTGTTTTGATACCACCTGCGTCACTGGATAAAGCCGCGTACCCGAGCCACCCGCTAAAATAATACCCTTCATGCTAACTCTTCACCACGCTCGGTATAATGTGTTTGTTCCCAGTTACGGTACTCACCACTGGTAATGTTTTTTACCCAATCTTGATGTTCCAAGTACCAATTCACAGTTTTTTCTATGCCAGACTCAAAAGTTTCTACTGGCTTCCAACCTAACTCTTTGGCAATTTTAGTCGCATCAATCGCATAACGTTGATCATGTCCTAGTCTGTCTTGCACAAAAGTAATTTGGTCGGCATACGATTTACCATCCGCGCGTGGCGATTTTGCATCTAACATCCGGCATAATGTTCTCACCACTTCGATATTGGCTTGCTCATTCCAGCCGCCAACGTTATACACTTCGCCCACCTTACCGGCTTCCAACACGCGCCTGATTGCCGCACAATGATCCTCCACATACAGCCAATCACGCACTTGCTGGCCATTGCCATAAATAGGCAAAGGCTTACCCACCAAGGCGTTGTGAATCACTAAGGGAATGAGCTTTTCAGGAAAATGATACGGCCCGTAATTATTGGAGCAATTGGTGGTGAGCGTAGGTAAGCCATAAGTATGATGATATGCACGCACTAAGTGGTCTGAAGCGGCTTTTGAAGCTGAGTAAGGGCTATTGGGCGCATAAGCCGTGGTTTCAGTAAAGGCCGCATCATCTTTGCCCAGTGAGCCATAAACTTCATCAGTGGATACATGTAAAAAACGAAAAGCCTGTTGATGCTCAGTGCTCAGATGGCCCCAATAGGCTCGCACCGCCTCTAATAAATGAAACGTACCGACAACATTGGTTTGAATAAAATCTTCAGGCCCATGAATAGAACGATCGACATGACTTTCAGCCGCAAAATTAACCACGGCACACGGCTGATGTTCAGCTAACAGCTTAGCCACCAGCGCTTGGTCGCCAATATCGCCATGCACAAAAATATGATGCGGATTATGCTCAAGTGATGCCAAGTTTTCTAAATTTCCCGCATAGGTCAATTTATCTAAATTAACGACGGTGCCTAAACCTTGCTTAACCCAAGCCAATACAAAATTAGCCCCAATAAAACCAGCACCACCTGTGACAATAATTGTTTTATTCATGATATTTTTTCTCTCAATGTTCTAAGGTATGCCATAAACAGTTACCTGATTTAGCAAGCGATGCCAAATAATCTTCATGCGCCGAAGTCTCGGCTGAATTGGCAAGTTTAACCAATAAAGGTGCATTGCTATGCGGCATCGCTTCCAGATTTTTTTGACTAGGCTTATCAAGCTCCATCATCAAACTCTCTTGACCGCGCGTCATGGCCATATACACATCGGCTAACAACTCTGCATCCAACAATGCGCCATGTAGGGTACGTTTTGAATTATCAATGCCAAAATGTCGGCACAAGGCATCCAGGTTGTTACGTTGACCAGGGCGCATCTCTTTTGCAATTTTTAAAGTGTCGGTAATTTTCGCCGTAATCACCTCTACTGTTTTTTGGCCAATTAAACCCAGCTCACTATTTAAAAAACCCACGTCAAATGGTGCGTTATGCATAATGAGCTCAGCATCCGCAATAAACGTAATCAACTCATTGGCAATTTCTGCAAAGCGCGGTTTATCTTGCAAAAATTCTAACGAAATACCGTGCACTTCTTGCGCACCTTGGTCGATTTCACGGTCAGGGTTTAGGTAATAATGAAAATGATGCTTGGTCAAACGACGATTAACAACCTCAACCGCTGCAATTTCAATCACACGGTGACCTTGCGCATGGTAAAGACCCGTTGTTTCCGTATCTAAAAAAATCTGCCTCATGAAGCTCGCCCTTCTTGCAAAACTTTATCTACGCCTTTATTTGCCAACATGTCCGCGCGCTCATTACCTACGTTACCGGCATGCCCCTTTACCCATACCCATTCCACGGTATGTTGCTGCGCTAGCACATCCAGCACACGCCATAAGTCATCGTTTTTTACAGGCTTCTTAGCTGCGGTGCGCCAGTTGCGCGCTTTCCAACCGATAATCCACTCAGAAATACCTTTTTGCACATAAACGGAATCGGTAAATACTTTAGCATGGCAGGCGCGTTTTAACGCCTCTAACGCACGAATCACCGCCGTAAGTTCCATGCGGTTATTGGTAGTGAGCAGATCACCCCCAAATAACTCTTTTTCATGCCCATCATAGCTAATCCATGCGCCCCAGCCACCAGGGCCTGGGTTACCTTTGCAGGCGCCATCCGCATAAATCTCTACTAGCTG
>Ga0156104_128_pt3 | contig 21572 bp, 20 predicted proteins | sample RifCSPlowO2_02_FD_107757 | JGI IMG/M metagenome (GOLD analysis project Ga0156104, IMG submission 107757) | Methylotenera sp. RIFCSPLOWO2_02_FULL_45_14 | reverse complement strand
CCTGGGCTCGAACCAGGGACACACGGATTAACAGTCCGTTGCTCTACCAACTGAGCTATCGAGGAATTGGTGAAGGCGCTATAATACTGGCTAAGCGGCATTCGGTCAATCACTACTCAGCATTATTTAGGATTATTTTGATGAAAAAAATTAAAAAAATATCAATTTGGTTATCTGCTGTAATTAGCTTATTGATTATCTTACCTTTTTTAATTCCTACGCAATCTTATCTAAATAAAGTTGAAGATATTGCAAGTGAAAAACTTGGCGTACCCGTGACGATTGCTTCTGGACATTGGTTATTGCTGCCTAGCCCGCGAGTGGTGGCAGATGATATTACAGTAGGTAAACTTCAAGAAATTAAAGTAGCGCAGATTGTGGTGATTCCAAGCTTAAGCACTTTGTTTTCTGCGGTTAGAGTCATTGATTTGAAAGTGAGCAAGCCTATTGTCAAGCAAGCGGCTTTAACGTTTGCATCTGCTTTATCTAGCAAGCCGTCAGATGCTGGTAGTGATGCTGCTATTATCAATATTCGCCATGTCACGGTTAAGGAGTTGCAGCTCGATTGGCCTGAGATGAAGTTACCCCCTGTTAATTTAGAGGCCAATTTTACAAATACCAATGTATTGGCATCAGCAAAATTAGAATCGGCTGATGGCGCGCTGAAAGCTGATGTAACGCCTAAAGGTAGTGATTATTTGATATCAGTGCAGGCGGATAAATGGATATTGCCGATAGGGTTGCCTTTATTGATTGATAAAGCTCAAATTGAAATGCAGGTAAAGGGTAACCGATTAGAGATTCCTAACATCAATGTTGATCTTTATAAGGGTAAATTAACGGGTGATGTAGTGGTGTCTTGGGAAAAAAATTGGCGTGCAAATGGTAAATTAAAGGTACACAATTTATCAGTTAAAGAACCCAGCAGCATGGTGAGTAAGGCCGTTTATTTGAGTGGTAGTTTATTTAGTCATGGTAATTTTTCTAGCAGTGCAAAAGAGGCTGCTGCGCTGGCAGATAACATGCAGGCAGATTTTAAATTTAGCGTAAATAACGGCGTATTGCATGGACTAGATTTAGTAAAGATAGCAAGCTTGCTAGTGAAGCAAAATACTGGTGGCGGTGAAACTGAGTTTAATGAGTTTTCAGGTCTGTTTAGTATGCGGGGTAAGCAACACAACCTGCGTGATCTTAAAATAAGCTCTGGGTTATTGGCAGCAACCGGGCAGGTTAAAATAAAACCAAATAAAGAATTAGACGGGATTGCAGAGGTTGAGCTGAAGCATAGCGTGAGCTTGGTTGCTATTCCACTTGAAGTATCGGGCACTGTGAGTAACCCCGTGGTATTACCTTCAAAAGCGGCGATGGCTGGTGCCATTGCAGGTACTGCCATTTTAGGGCCAGGGGTCGGTACTAGCTTAGGCATTAAAGCGGGCGGGGCGGTGGATAAATTAAAAGGCTTATTTCAAAGTAAATAAGTCGTTGAAATAGACTAGTGAAGTTTTAAATAATTTGAGATCTTTGCATTTAGACCTTAAAGTCAAACTTTCACCATTCCCACCTAAGCCGTTCCCTGAGCCTGTTGAAGGGCGAAGGGTTAGGCGCAAATGACTTTACTAGACTTATCCCTTCGACAGGCTCAGGGAACGGCTTAGGTGAAATGGCGATTAAAGGTCTCAAATAATTTTAAATTATTTAACTAATGCTTTTATTTAAGCGCTCGCTCAATACGGTCTAGCGCGTTTTTAAGATTATCCATTGATGTAGCAAATGAAATGCGGAAGTACCCTTCAGCACCAAATGCTGAACCTGGTACTACCGCTACATCAAATTCTTCAAGCAAGTATTCAGCTAAAGCCATATCCGTGGCTGCTTTAATTTTGCCAGTTTTGAATAGTTTATCAATTGCACCACGTGCATCAGGGAATGCATAAAATGCACCGCCCGCCATTAAGCAACTTAAACCTGGCATGGCGTTAAAGCGGTTAACCACATAGGTGTGGCGTTCTTTAAATGCCGTTACCATGGGTGTGATGCAATCTTGAGAGCCTTCTAATGCGGCTTGTGCTGCCACTTGCGAAATTGAGGTGGCGTTGCTGGTAGATTGTGATTGCAAAATCTCCATGGCTTTAATAATGTAAGCAGGGCCTGCAGCATAGCCAATGCGCCAACCGGTCATTGAATATGCTTTAGAAACACCGTTGAGCACAATGCAACGATCTTTAAGCGCAGGTGTAGCGTTAAGTATGTTGTAGAACTTATCACCCGTTAAATTCACGTGTTCGTACATGTCATCTGTGGCGACCAATACATGTGGATGCTTAAGTAACACTTCGCCCAAGGCTTGCAACTCAGCCAAACTGTACACCGCACCTGTTGGGTTAGATGGCGAGTTGATCATAAAGATTTTAGTGTTAGGTGTAATGGCCGCTTCTAACTGTGCTGGCAAGAGCTTAAAGCCTTGCTCAATGCCGCATTGCACAATCACCGGTGTAGCTTCGGCTACCAGCGCAATGTCTGCGTAAGATACCCAATAAGGTGCGGGGATGATGACTTCATCACCTTTATTAAGCACCGCCAGGCATAGGTTAAATATGGTTTGCTTGCCACCCACGCCTACAATCACTTCATTGAGCGCGTAGTCAAAGCCATTTTCATTTTTGAATTTTGTAACAATGGCTTTTTTAAGACCTGGTATGCCAGCAACTGGCGTGTATTTTGTAAACCCCGCATCAATGGCAGCCTTCGCCGCATCTTTAATGTGCTGAGGCGTATCAAAATCTGGCTCACCCGCGGCTAGACCGATAATGTCGCGACCTTCCGCTTTATATTTACCAGCTTTTGCGGTAATCGCAAGCGTGGGAGATTCTTTAATGGATAAAACGCGCTGTGACAATACGGAGTGTGACAAAATCTGTTCCTTAAAACAATTTGTAGGTAAATGGTTGAATAAACGCCATTTTACGCATAAACATGTCCATTAGGAATAACTCAATACTATTCAATGAATAAAAAAGCCTCAAGTACAATATGAGGCTTTTTGAGTGTTGCTGAGGGTTTAATCTAGCATTCGAAGTTGCAATCTAGCATTTTGTTAAATTCTATTGCCAGTGCTTGATCAACCTTAGCGATTGCTATGTTGGCGTTATCTAAACCTTCTTTGTCACCTTGTGACTGTGCAATTGCACCTAGCCTAAATAGTGCGTCTGTGTTGCTGGCATCAACCGCAATGGATTGCTTGTAAGCCTTTTTAGCTTCATCTAATTGACGTAGATTTTCATTAGCAACACCCAGTCCATACCAAGCTTCAGTATTTTTCGGGTCTATCATTATCCAGCTCTGTGCCACTTGAGCGAGTTTTGGCCAGTCTTTACCTAACTCTGGAATCGCCACTTGCATAAAGAAAGGCTTGTTATTGTCTTCTTCTTCCCAAAATGCTTTGCCCATAATAGGAAACTTGGTTTCAACAGGTAATTTTTCCAAGTTGGCAAGCCACTCGATGGGCAGTGAATAAAAGTAAGCCGGACGACCAGGCGTTTTAAAGGTATTGATGCCAAGTAAATTGCCTTCAAGATCAAAAATACCGCTGCCACTGGCACCCATTAAAAATTTAGCGCTACTTCTAATGACTTTGCCGCCTTCAAATTCGTAAGTGGATTTCACCAGGCCAGCCGAGGTTAGCGGGGCGGGCACGCCATTAGAATGGCCGATGGCGAGCACTTCTTGTCCGCGTTTGATATTATTTCCCCGACCGATAGGCGCAGGTTTAAACGGTAGGTTATAAGTAGAAACTAAACATAAGTCATGCCATCTATCTGCTTGTACCGAAGTAATTTCATAAGAATCTTCACCGCGTGACACCCATGGTTCTTTGGTGCTGCGGAATATATGGCAGTTGGTAATGACTTTATTTTCGGCTACCACCACGCCTGAGCCATACGCAAGACCACCATTAGCGTTGTAACCCCTTATCATCACTACCGACTGTAAAGATTTTAGTATCTTTGCTTGGTCTAGGGCTAAGGCTGGCTGGATATAGCTCAATAATACTGCGAGTAAAATGAATCCACGCATCGTGATCTCCAAAGGTTAGCAATTATTTTTTATCAAGTATCGCCTTTAAAAACAGCACCATGCAAGGCTATATTTAATAGTTAACGTGACGTTTATTCAATGACTATGAACCAACGGCAAAGTTCTAGTGATTAAACATTTCTAATTTTCAACATTAAGATTAGTTCGCGATATAACGCCAATAAGCTGTTAAAATTTAACGTTAATTTATAAAAAAGCACAACGTGTTCGTCACTTTTCCAAATAGTAAGTATCAGTTACACCAGCCCTTTCCACCAGCGGGAGACCAGCCGCAAGCGATCGATAAGCTGACGCAAGGGATTAACGACGGTTTGAAATTTCAAACTTTGCTTGGTGTGACTGGCTCTGGTAAAACTTACACCATGGCTAATGTCATTGCGCGTACTGGTCGTCCAGCCATTGTGATGGCACCTAACAAAACGTTGGCCGCGCAGTTGTACAGTGAGTTCAGGGAATTTTTCCCTAATAATTCGGTAGAGTATTTCGTGAGTTATTATGATTACTATCAGCCCGAAGCTTATGTGCCCTCGCGTGATTTGTTTATTGAAAAAGATTCCAGCATCAATGAGCATATTGAGCAGATGCGGCTTTCAGCTACCAAGGCATTGTTAGAGCGCGAAGACAGTATTATTGTGGCTACTGTTTCTGCCATTTATGGTATCGGCGACCCGAGTGATTACCATGGCATGGTGCTGCACGTGCAGCAGGGCGATAAAATTGAACAGCGCGACATGATTACGCGTTTAGTCGGGATGCAATATGACCGCAACGATTTTGATTTTTCACGCGGGGCGTTTAGAGTGCGCGGTGATGTGATTGATGTGTTTCCCGCTGAAAATAATGAAACCGCAGTGCGCATCTCGATGTTTGATGATGAAATTGAATCTATTACGTTATTTGACCCACTCACTGGGCAGATTTTTAATAAAATCCCACGCTACACGGTTTATCCGTCAAGCCACTATGTCACGCCGCGTGAAACCACCATTAGAGCCATGGAAAAAATCAAACACGAGCTTAAGGATCGTGTGGATTTTTACATTAAAACCGGCAAGCTGGTAGAAGCCGCGCGTATTGAGCAACGCACACGTTTTGATCTCGAAATGCTCAACGAAATTGGCTTTTGCAAAGGCATTGAAAACTACTCACGTCATTTATCAGGGCGCAACCCGGGTGATCCGCCGCCCACGCTGATTGATTACTTACCCGATAATGCGCTGATGATTATTGATGAAAGCCACGTCACCGTGCCGCAAGTGGGCGGCATGTATAAAGGTGATCGGTCACGTAAAGAAAACCTGGTAGATTACGGCTGGCGTCTGCCTTCAGCATTGGATAATCGACCACTGAAATTTGAAGAATTCGAACATATTATGCGTCAATGTGTGTTTGTGTCGGCTACGCCTGCGGAGTACGAAAAAACACATCAGCAACAAGTGGTTGAAATGATCGCGCGCCCCACGGGCTTGATTGACCCTGAGATTATTGTAAAGCCTGCAGATACGCAAGTAGATGATTTGTTAGGCGAGATTAAAAAGCGCGTGGATATTGGCGAGCGTGTATTAGCCACCACTTTAACCAAACGCATGGCAGAAGACCTAACCGATTACTTAACTGAGCATGGCGTTAAAGCACGTTATTTGCATAGTGATATCGATACCGTCGAGCGTGTGGAAATTATTCGAGATTTACGTTTAGGTGAGTTTAACGTTTTGGTCGGCATTAACTTATTGCGCGAAGGGTTGGATATTCCGGAAGTGTCACTGGTGGCGATATTAGATGCCGACAAAGAGGGCTTTTTACGTTCTGAACGTAGTTTGATTCAAACCTCTGGCCGCGCCGCACGTAACCTGAATGGCAAAGTGATTTTTTACGCCAATAAAATCACGCGCAGCATGAAAGCCGCCATGGATGAGACCGAGCGCAGGCGTGGGGTACAAATGGCGTTTAACGCCGCAAATGGCATTACGCCTAAAGGCATCACTAAACGCATTAAAGACATGATTGATGGCGTTTACGATAAAGATGAACTGCAACGCGAGCATAAAGCACTAAAAGAACAAGCCAATTTTGAATCTTTAAGTGAAAAACAAATCGCCAAAGAAATGAAGCGTATAGAAAAAGCCATGCACGATGCCGCTAAAAACCTGGAGTTTGAAAAAGCGGCTGATTTTAGAGATCAACTTAAAAAGCTCAGAATCAGGTTTTACGGGGCGGAAATGCCAGACCTTGTTTAAGCTTAATGGGGCGTATCATGTGCCAAATTCAAACGATGCACGCTTTTTAATATGAACGCCAACACAAAACGTGTGTCTATGTTGTGTGTAAAGTAGTAAACTTTTTTTATTTTTAAGGTTGGGAGTTCCAATGAAAAGTATTCAAATTGTAGCAATGGCAGCGTTAGCATTAGGCTTTTCTCAAATGACTTATGCTGATCATCATGGCGCGGATGGAAAGCGTTGCGAGCATAAACATGGTATGCAGGCTGATGCTAACAAAGACGGCACGATTAGCCGTGATGAGTTTACAGAGGCACACCAAAAAATGGCTGATGAAATGTTTACAAAGATGGATGCCAATAATGATGGCAACATTGACCAAGCCGAGCAAAAGGCGCGTAAAGATGAAATGGCTAAAAATTGCAAAATGCAAGATCATAAAATGCATAAAATGGAAGACACAGCAAAATAGCCAATAGTCCATAGGGTACATTAGTGAGACTTTAAGCCAGTATTTGGCTTCCCCAATTTGACTAAGCCGGTAAACTGGCAAGCAAAGTGTGAAAGGTTCCTCGCTAATCTAAACCGCTGAGAGGTAAGATTAAGCGTGATGGCGTAATGCGCCGAGAGGGGGTTACGACGGATGTGTGATTTTAGTTGATTGTAAGCGTGCTTTTGTCTATAATCGCGCGCTTGCTTGGTAGCGTTATCAAGTAAGTTTTTTTACCTTGTCACACCACAATATATTAAGTATGTATTTTTACTGAATACATTGAGTGGGTGGCTTTAATCCAAAAGGAGTGTCAATGAGACATTATGAAGTAGTATTTATCGTCCATCCGGACCAAAGCGAGCAAGTGCCTGCGATGATTGAGCGTTACCGTGCGCTTGTAACTAGTGACGGCGGTGCAATTCACCGTTTAGAAGACTGGGGTCGTCGTCAACTGGCTTATCCAATCCAAAAAATCCACAAAGCACATTATGTGTTAATGAACATTGAGTGTAGCCAAGCTGTGTTAGAAGAATTAGAGCATGGCTTTAAGTTTAATGATGCGGTATTGCGTCATTTAACGATGGCTACAAAAACTGCTGTGACTGCACCATCACCAATGATGAAAGAAGAAAAATCTAAATCAGTGTTGAGCAGAGATGCAGCACCTGCGCCAGTAGCGGCACCAGCTGCTGCCCCCGCAGAGGTTGCAGCAGCTTAAGTTTTAAATTAAAACCAAGTGAATAAGCTGGAGTTGCAAGCTGAAGTCGTGCTGATAGAGCCGCTTCGCTATACCCCAGCGGGCATACCGTTGTTAAGTGTTGGTTTGCGTCATGTTTCAGAGCAAATAGAAGCTGGCATGAAGCGTAAGGTGGAGTGTGAAGTGAATGCGGTTGTTTTAGGCGACTTGGCATTGAAGGGCCTGAAATTAGGCGCACACATTCGAGCGACTGGTTTTTTAGCCAAGCGCAGCCTTAAAAGCACCCAATTGGTGATGCACATTAACCATATAGAGAATATTTAGGAGTTTAAGATGGCAAGAGATATGTATAAACGCCGCCGTTACTGCCGTTTTTCAGCAGAAGGCATCAAAGAAGTTGACTACAAAGATGTGGATTTACTGAAAGACTTTATTTCAGAAAATGCAAAAATTATCCCAGCACGTATGACGGGCACAAAAGCACGTTATCAACGTCAATTAACATCTGCGGTTAAACGCGCACGTTTCTTGGCATTGTTACCATACACTGACAAACATTCAGGCTAAGGAGAAAACTATGCAAGTAATTTTATTAGAAAAAGTTGGTAATCTTGGCGGTTTGGGTGATGTGGTTAAAGTTAAAGATGGTTTCGGCCGTAACTTTTTGATTCCACAAGGTAAAGCTAAACGCGCAACTGAGGCGAATAAAGCTGAATTTGCAGCACGCCGTGCTGAGTTAGAAAAACAGCAAGCAGCTATTTTAGCTGCTGCGCAAGCACGTGGTGAAAAATTAGCTGGTTTTGTTGTGTCAGTTTCACAAAAAGCCGGTGTTGATGGTCGCTTATTTGGTTCTGTGACTAATGGTGACATTGCTGATGCATTAGTGGCACAAGGTCATGATGTGGCTAAAGCATTGATTCGCTTACCAAACGGTCCGTTAAAAACGATTGGTGACCATGCGGTTTCAGTGGCATTGCACCATGATGTTGTAGTGGATATTACAGTTTCAGTATCTGCTGAAGCATAAAAATATAAAATATTGTCGCAATAAGTTGTTGCTTAGATATTTTTATTTTGTGTAACAAAAAATAAAAAAGGCTACTTCGGTAGCCTTTTTTATTTGGCTTAACTTTATCATAGGTATAATTACATCCATGGCTGATGAACAATTAGATGCACTTAAAATCCCCCCCCACTCGGTAGAAGCGGAGCAATCCGTCATCGGCGGCTTGCTGCTTGAAAATGAAGCTCTTGATAAAGTGGCGGATATTCTAAGCGCACAAGATTTTTATCGTTATGACCATAAGCTTATCTTTCAGCATATTGCTAAACTGATTGAGCATAACAAACCTGCCGATATTGTGACGGTGGCAGAATCGTTAGAAAATTCTGCTGAACTTTCAGGTATAGGCGGCATTGCCTATTTGGGCACCTTGGCACAAAACACGCCCACGGCGGCAAATATACGTCGTTATGCAGAGATTGTGCATGAGCGTTATGTGATGCGTCAATTGGTGGTAGTGGGTTCGGGCATTGCTGAGAGCGCTTATGCACCGAATGGCCGCGATGCGCAGCAGTTGTTAGATGAAGCCGAAGCTAAAATATTCCAGATTGCAGAAGGCGGTAAACGTAGCTCTCAGGGTTTTGTGGATATTAAAGTGTTGTTGCCACAAGTGGCGGACCGTATTGATCAATTATTTTCACGTGACAATCCGTCTGACGTCACCGGCGTGCCCACAGGCTTTACTGATCTTGATTCAATGACCTCTGGCATGCAGGGTGGTGATTTAATCATCGTCGCAGGGCGGCCTTCTATGGGTAAAACGGCGTTCTCACTCAACATGGCCGAAAATGTGGCGCTGGATACCGGGCTGCCTGTGGCCGTATTTTCGATGGAAATGGCATCAACGCAGCTTGCTATGCGGATGATCGGCTCAGTAGGGCGCCTAGATCAGCATCGCATGCGTACGGGTAAGCTGGAAGATGAAGATTGGGAAAAGCTGACGACTGCGCTGGGCAAGCTCAACGAAGCGCCTATTTTCATTGACGAGGGTGCGGGTTTGAGCAGCTTTGATGTACGTGCAAGAGCGCGACGATTGCATCGCCAAACAGGTAAGCTGGGTTTGATTGTGGTCGATTACTTGCAATTGATGGCCGCACCTGCAGGGCGGCAAGGCGAAAACCGCGCGACTGAAATTTCAGAAATTTCACGTTCTCTTAAGGCGCTTGCCAAAGAGCTTGATTGTCCCGTAGTTGCACTCTCCCAACTCAATCGTAGTGTAGAACAACGTCCAGACAAACGCCCTGTCATGAGTGACTTACGCGAATCTGGCGCGATTGAGCAAGATGCGGACGTGATTTTATTTATCTATCGTGATGAAGTCTATAACCCTGATAGTGCAGATAAGGGCACAGCAGAGATTATTATTGCCAAGCAACGTAACGGTCCTATTGGTCGGATTAGGTTGACATTCTTGGGGCAACATACGCGTTTTGAAAACTTTGCGGGTAGTGGGCATGTGTCAGATGATTATTAGGTTTTAGTCATGCGTCCAATTTTAGCGACTATTTCACAAAGTGCATTGCAACATAATTTAGCGGTTGTAAAAAAGCACGCCCCTCATTCAAAAGTCATGGCGGTGGTTAAGGCCAATGGCTATGGACATGGTTTAATCAATGTAGCACGCGGCCTAAATGCAGCCGATGGTTTTGCGGTACTGGGCCTGAACGAGGCCATTGATTTACGTGAAGCAGGTTTTGAACAAACTATTTTGCTATTAGAAGGTGTATTTAGAGCGCAAGAACTAAGTGTTGCAGCAAGTTTCGGCATTGATATGGTGGTACATTCTGTAGCACAAATAGAGATGCTAGCACATGCCAAATTAGCTAAACCCATTGGTATTCACCTTAAAATAAATACGGGTATGAACCGCCTGGGTTTTGCACCAACTGAGTTTACCTTAGCATTTAATCGCTTAAAAGCCTGTCAAAATGTCGCGGAGATAACGTTGATGACCCACTTTGCAACGGCAGATGAGGCACTTGGTATAGAAACGCCGCTAGCTTTGTTCCACCACACCATTAAAGGCATCAATCCACCCAGCCCGTTACCCATTTCTTTGGCAAACTCAGCTACTATTTTACGCTACCCGCAAGCGCACGCTGATTGGGTGCGTCCTGGTATTATGCTGTATGGCGCTAGCCCTGTGGGCGGTGTGTCAGCTAAAGAGTTTGACTTAAAACCTGTGATGCAATTTACCAGTGAAATTATTGGTGTGCAAACGCTGCAAGCGGGGGACAGCGTGGGTTATGGCAACCGGTTTACTGCCAACAAAACCACGCGCGTTGGCATTGTGGCTTGTGGCTATGCGGATGGTTATCCACGCCATGCGGGTCAATATGCGGCTAGTGACAACCAAGGTAAAACGCCAATTGCTGTAGCCGGTAAAACCACGCAGGCTATTGGTTGTGTTTCTATGGATATGCTGTTTTGTGATTTAACCGACATCCCGCAAGCGGGTATTGGTGCACCCGTGGAGCTATGGGGTAATAATGTGCCTGTAGATGCGGTGGCTGAAGCCGCGGGTACCGTCGGTTATGAATTATTATGCGCGGTATCGGCGCGCGTCAAGGTGAAAATGGTTGATTGATGGCTAAAGCAAAAACTGTCTATACCTGCACCGAATGTGGTGCCAGCGAGCCAAAATGGCAAGGCCAATGTCCAAGTTGCATGGCATGGAATACTTTGGTCGAGAGCATTGAAGAAACCGCCACCACTAACCGTTACGCTAATAAATTCGAGGGTTTAGCGCAAAGTAGCACACTACAAAAATTAAGCAGCATCAAAGCCGCAGATATTGCACGTCAGCCAACAGGTATCAGCGAGTTTGACCGCGTGCTGGGTGGCGGTTTAGTAGAAGGTGGTGTGGTGCTTATCGGTGGCGATCCTGGTATTGGTAAATCCACTTTGTTGCTGCAAGTGCTGTGTCATTTAGGTAACCATAAAAATGGTAAAACCTGCCAGGCTATTTACGTGAGCGGTGAAGAGTCGCCACAACAAATCGCCATGCGCGCCAAGCGCTTAGGGTTAGATGCCAGTGAAGTTGAGCTGTTGGCTGAAATTAACCTTGAGAAAATTTTAGCCACGCTACAAACACATAAACCCAATATTGCGGTGATTGATTCTATTCAAACAGTGTATTCCGAGGCGCTGCAATCTGCACCCGGCTCCGTGGCACAAGTGCGCGAATGCTCGGCACAACTCACGCGTATGGCCAAGCAATTGGGCATTACGGTGATTTTAGTCGGGCATGTCACTAAGGATGGCTCTCTCGCAGGGCCGCGTGTGCTGGAGCATATTGTCGATACTGTGTTGTATTTTGAAGGCGACCAAAACTCTAGCTTTAGACTGATACGCGCATTTAAAAACCGCTTCGGTGCAGTCAATGAGCTTGGTGTATTTGCCATGACAGAGCACGGCCTGCGCGAAGTCGCAAATCCATCGGCTTTATTCCTATCCCACCATGAAAGCCAAGTGTCTGGTAGCTGCATTACGGTGACGATGGAAGGCACGCGTCCCTTGTTGATTGAAATTCAAGCGCTGGTAGATGAAAGCCATGCGCCTAATGCTAAGCGTTTATGTGTAGGCTTAGAGCAAAACCGTTTGGCTATGTTGCTTGCCGTTTTGCACCGCCATGCGGGCATTCCGTGCTTTGACCAAGACGTATTCATTAACGCAGTTGGCGGTGTAAAAATCAGTGAGCCAGCGGTGGATTTAGCCGTGTTGCTATCAATTGTTTCTTCTTTAAAAAACAAACCGTTAGAGAGTAAACTTATTGTATTTGGTGAGGTTGGTTTAGCCGGTGAAGTGCGTCCTGTACAAGGTGGGCTGGTACGTCTGAAAGAAGCTGCAAAACTTGGATTTACTAAAGCCATTGTACCTAAAGCCAATGCCCCCAAACAGCGTATTGAAGGGATAGAAGTGATAGGAGTAGAGCGGTTGGATCAGGCTTTAAATCAGCTGAGAAATCACTGATTGTTCCCTCGCCATTCTAAAAACTAAGCCCTAAGTTAACTTGGTTTTCCATTAGGTTTACTTCCCCTTGACACGCTTAGGGAACGGACCCGCTAACTGAATTAACCGATTAAGTTCGCACAAGCAATGCCGCTTCTAATTGCGCCTTCAATCGTGGCAGGGTATTCTGCATGTGTATAATCACCTGCCAAAAATAGTTGAGGCTGTGCAGTTTTATTGCTAGGTCTGGCTAGGTTGGGGGTACATGCAAAAGTCGCACGTTTTTCTGCAATGACTTTATGCCACAAAGGTTTTGGTAAATGTGGAAAGGCACGATTGAGCTCTTTGGCCACTTTAAGCGCCAGCGCATCGTGCTTCATTTTTTGATGCGACCCTTCCGCGCTCACAATGACAGCGATTAAGCCCTTTTGACCACAAAGTTGACCTCTATCAAATGCCCATTGAGCAATGGTATTGCTTAAACCTGACATCACCGTCGGCAGTTGAGTTTCAGCAGGATATTGTAAGTAGATCGTGTAGATGGGCTGATATTGATAGGTTTGTGTGATTTCAAGTGCGCGTTTAAGAGTTGGTAATGACGCTAAAAATCTATCAACTCGTGCCGGTGATACGGCAATAATGACGTGGCTGAAAATGGATTTTTCATCTCGCGTTTCTAAACTAAAGCCATTATCTTCAACTTGTAGGTGGCGAATACGTTGATTGAGCTTAATCACCCCGCCTTTGGATTGTATAAATTGTGACAATGGGTGTGAGATTATTTGTGATAAATCTAGCCGAGGTAATAAAAAGTCACTATATTTTTTATTGCCGGTAAAGGAATCTCTAACCACGTTCAAAAATATACGCGTGCTCGCATTGTCAATCGGGGTATTCAGCGCAGCTAAGCATAGCGGCTCCCATAACAGTTCAATGAGCCGTACCGTTTGTTGATGATCAATTAAAAACTGCTCTAATGGACGGTCACTAATAATTTCATAACGGGTACTTTTAAGATAGCGCATGAGCTTTAACGCTGCGATACGCTCTGAAAAATTGAGGCCTCTGCAACATAAAAAGCCCCAAAGCATATTGAGTGGCGCTGGTAGAAAACGTGCTGATTTGAGCGAAAATACTGATTTTGCCGCAGCAGACTGCATATTGAGCTGTAATGGTTGACGCAAAAACACTTGATTCTCATCGACGCCAATTTTTTCCAATAAGGCTAAAGTTTCAGTGTAAGCGCCTAATAAAATATGTTGACCATTATCTAACAGTTGCATTAAATCTTTATTTTCAACCACTACGGTACGTGCGCGTCCGCCTAACTGCGAGCTGGCTTCAAACACAGTCACCGCATAGCCACGCTCAGCTAAATGGGCCGCAGCACTAAGTCCAGCACAGCCACCACCAATCACCGCAACTTGTTTGTTATTCATCATTTAAAGGGCATCCGTATAGTCATTCACAAGTTTTTAAGCCAAACACGCACAGCCAACCCAAGCTTGCGTAACGCCCCGAGTGAGGTGCGTGAACTCAATACTTTTTCGGCGCCATCTGCTTTAATTTCACGCAGTAATGTGCGGTATATCGCGGCCATCATTAAACCAACGCGCTGACTTTTACGATCTTCAATTGGCAATTCATGCAGTGCGCGGTCGTAATGACTTTCTGCACGCTCAATTTGAAAGTCTAATAATGCTTTGACGGCATCAGATTCGCGACTTTGCAAAATGTCATCTTCTGTGACTTTGAATGTGGCTAAATCATCCAGCGGAATGTAAATACGATTGCGCCGCGCATCTTCACCTACATCGCGGATTATATTGGTGAGTTGAAATGCCATGCCTAAATCATGCGCATATTTGAGTGTTTTACGATTGTTAAAGCCAAATATTTGTGCGGACAATATACCAACTACGCTGGCCACACGATAACAATAAAGTTGTAGTTGTTTAAAATCTTGATAGCGATTGAAATTTAAATCCATTTCCATGCCGTCAATAATTTCATGGAAATGCTCTTCACTTAAATGATAGGCATGAATTACATTTTGTAATGCGCGTGTCACTGGGTGTATGGGTTTGCTTTGATACAGATTGCTGATTTCCTCTTTCCACCAAGCGAGCTTAACTTGAGCGACTTTTAGCTCAGTGCATTCATCTACAATATCGTCAACTTCACGGCAAAAAGCGTACAGTGCTGTAATCGCTTCGCGTTTTGGTTTTGGTAAAAACATAAAGCTGTAATAAAAGCTTGAGCCGCTTTTTTTAGTTTTTTGTTGGCAATATTGCTTAGGGGTCATTTTGTTTCTTAGTACCTTTATAGCGTATGGAAAGTGGTGCTTAAATTTCAGAATCTCAAATTTAACGTCTCAAATTTTGAATAGTGCTTTCAAAAATATAATAAACCAATCTCCGTAGTGGAGCGTTGGCCTGTGCTTGAATACATCACCATTCACATTGTTTAGTTTGTGGATAATACGTTCGCCACCAGCAATGATCATGCGCATTTCAAAGCCAATACGCCCGCTTAAAATACGCCCGAGTGGCTTTCCAGCATATATGAGCGCATTAACACGACGTAGATTAAACTGCATAAATTGCTGCCAATTTTCATCAACAGTTTCATTGCCATCTACGTAGTTCTGAATTTGTTGCTCTGTGATACCAAATGCTGCGAGTTCTTCCTGGCTCATGTAAATGCGCTGTTTGCCATCATTTTTTTTAAAATCAATGGCGATGTCCTGTAAAAAATTGATGATTTGTAGCGCAGTGCAAATGTTATCAGACAATGCAATGTTTTCAGGCGCGGCGTTTTCGTATAAATGTAATAGTAATTGGCCAATCGGGTTGGCTGAGCGTTTGCAGTAATCAAGCACTTCATCGTAATTAGCGTAACGTGTTTTAGTGACATCTTGACTAAAGGCATCCAGTAGCGCATAAAAGGGCGCATAGGGCAGTTTTTTTGCCTTAATCATTTGTCCTAAAGTCGCAAAAAATGGTGTTTGCGGCTTGATGTAAGCGTGTAGTAAATCAAGTTCATCGCGAAAGCTATTGAGAAAATTTAACCGGTGCTCAATCGTAAAATCACCTTCATCAGCAAAGTCATCCGCTTGCCTGGCAAAGCTGTAAATTAAAGCAATCGGTTCACGTAGGTGTTGTGGCAAAAAAACAGAGGCAACCGGAAAGTTTTCATAATGGCTACTAGCAAGGCTAATGCTTTGATGCGTGATAGCCTGTGGTATTACCAATGGATCTGTATGAAATTGCGTCATGGCGTGAGTATGCCACAAAATAGGGTGAGTTTTATCTGCTTTAGCATCAACGCAGCTTCAATAAATATTGAAGTAAATTGACAAAGCTTTGTTAAAATAAAACCAATAAAATTTTAGAAAGCGTTATATGTTAGCAATTATTGGCGGCACAGGCTTAACGCAATTAGATAATTTAAATATTACCAAGCGTTTAATTGTGCGCACACCTTATGGCGAGCCATCGCAGCCACTGATTTTTGGTGAAATTGCAGGACGTGAAGTGATTTTTTTAGCGCGTCACGGTAATGGGCACACCATCCCGCCACATGAAGTGAATTATCGCGCCAACATTTCGGCATTGCACCTGCAAGGCGTTACTGAGATCGCCGCGGTTGCCACAGTGGGTGGCATTCATCCAGATTTAGCCGCTGGCGTTATCGCGATTCCACATCAAATTATTGATTACACTTACGGGCGTAAAAATACATTCCATGATGGCATCAATCACCCTGTGAAGCATATTGATTTTACTGATCCATACTGCCCAGATATGCGTGCAAAATGGGAGCAGGCAGCACTTAGCGTGGCAGAGCCTGTAATAAACCACGGCATTTATGCCGCTACACAAGGACCACGTTTAGAAACTGCGGCTGAAATCAACCGTTTAGAGCGTGATGGTGCAACGATGGTTGGCATGACAGGTATGCCAGAAGCGGCGCTAGCGCGCGAGCTTGGGATAAGTTATGCTACCATTTGCCCAGTGGCTAATTATGCAGCAGGGCGGGGCGACAGCCTACATGGCATTAAATATGAAGAGGTGATTGCCAACCTCAATCAAACCATGGTGCGTGTGCGCAATATTATTGCGCAACTGGTAAAACAAAACGGTTTTGAAAAGACCGCAAATGATTAATGCAAGTAGAGCCACGAAAGGTAAATAAATGGCAATAAAAAGTGTTTTGCGCATGGGCGAACCTTGCCTATTATTAAAAGCAGCCCCCGTTGAAAAGCTCGACACGCCTGAATTACATGCCTTGATTCAAGATCTGCAAGATACCATGCAATACATGAATGGTGCTGGTATTGCCGCCCCTCAAATTGGGACAAGTTTGCGGGTCATTATTTTCGGGCAAAAAGAATCAGATAATAGTAAAAACCCACGCTATCCGGATGCTGATATTGTGCCCTACACCGTGTTAATTAACCCGGTACTCACGCTAATTGGTGAGGAAGTAGAAGATGATTGGGAAGGGTGCTTGTCGGTGCCGGGAATGCGTGGCATTGTGCCGCGCTACTTACGCTTGCATTATGCCGGGTTTGATCAACACGGAAATAAAATAGACCGACTAGTGAGTGGGTTCCATGCGCGCGTTGTGCAGCACGAAAATGATCATCTAGATGGCATCTTGTACCCGATGCGTATTAGAAATTTGAAAGATTTTGGCTATTCTGATGTATTTTTTCCAAATCAGGATATTCAAGACGAGTAATTTGTTGCTATAATGCTGCCTTCGTTACACAAATGACGAATCAAACGGAAGAGTGGCAGAGCGGTTTAATGCTACAGTCTTGAAAACTGTCGTGGGTGCGAGCCCACCGTGAGTTCGAATCTCACCTCTTCCGCCAAAATTTTATGCCGCTTGAATTTAAGCGGCATTTGTTTTTTTAGCCAATATTTTAAGGATTAAACATGAGCCAAATCATCATAGACCATAACCCATCTGAAGAAAAATTAAAGGAACTAGGTGTTTCTAGCTGGTCTATTTGGGATTGTGCACCATCAAAATTCCCATTAGATTTCGGCATGACAGAAAGTGCTTATGTGCTTGAAGGTGAAATTCACGTAACACCACAAGGTGGCGAAAAAGTAGTGATTAAAGCGGGTGATTTCGTGGTGTTTCCTAAAGGCATGAAATCAAACTGGGAAGTGACTAAACAACTGAAAAAACATTACAAACATTCATAATTGCAATTTAGTTTGTTAAGCATAAAATGAAGCCTTGAGAAATCAAGGCTTTTTTGTTTTTAATGATTCTAGGAGGTTGATATGAGTAAAATTCTGGTAGAAAAACCTACAGCAGAGAAATTGGCATCGCTGGGCGTATCACGTTGGCCAACTTGGTCTAAAGAAGTATCACAATTTCCATGGAGCTTTGGTACACAGGAGATTGCTTATATTCTTGAGGGTGAAGTGACGATAACTCCTAATAGCGGTGAGCCGGTGAGCTTTACCGCTGGTGATTTAGTGACTTTTCCAGCGGGAATGTCATGCACTTGGCACGTTAAAAAAGCATTACGTAAGCATTATCAGCTGGGTTGAGTTTGCAATTAATATTAAGCGACGCTGCTTAAATTTCATCCATCAGTGCAAGGTATAAAGATTGGATGCTTTGATCATTCAATTTCTGACCGTTCTTGGCTGAAATTAAAAAGGTATCTTCTGCACGGTTACCTAGCGTATTAATTTTGGCATTATGTAGCTCAATGTCATGTTTTAAAAATTGCTGTGCTAGTGTAGCAAGTAAGCCTGGTCTGTCATTCGCAACAATGTCTAATTTGTGATTATTATTTTCAGTTTTTTCTACAATCGTCACTTGCGTTTGAATAGGCATGTGTTTTACTTGACGGCTGATGCGACCTTGAAGCGGTGCTTCTAACGGCGAGTTCTTATCCAGTTTTTGCGTGAGCTCTACTTCAATAAATTTTAATAATCTACTGTAACTTACAGACTTACCTGATTGATCTAAAACAATAAAGCTATCTAGCGCATAGGCGTGATCTGTCGTGTAAATTTTCGCTTCTACAATGTTGTAACTCATGCGATCAAAGAAGTTACAGATACGCGCAAATAAATCATTTTGATTTTTTGTGTAAATCATGATTTGAATGCCGTCACCATACGGACTTAATCGAGCACGTACAATAGGGTTACTTGTGTTTAAGTGAGGCGTCAGCAACCGACTGTGCCATGCTATTTCATCGCTTTCATGACGAACAAAGTAATTTTCTCCAAACTGCGTCCATAGTTGTTGGTATGCATGAGCACTTAAGCCAAGTTTCTTTAACTTATCAGTAGCTTCGGCAATGCGTGTTGCAATGGTTTGTTTGGTGTGAAATACCGGATCTATCAATGCGCGCTTGGTGGCATGAAATAAGTTTTCCAGCAGTCGCGCTTTCCATGCATTCCATACGAGTGGGCTAGTGCCGCGAATATCAGCTACAGTAAGCAAATATAATGCATCTAATCTGCGTTCGTTTTGTACAAAGTGCGCAAATGACTCAATAATGGTTGGGTCTGATAAATCTGATTTTTGGGCGGTTGATGACATTTTTAAATGTGCTCCGACTAACCAGGCAACGAGTGCGATATCAGCCTTGGGTAAGCCATGTAACTTACAGAAGCGTGCTGCATCCATCTTGCCTAGGGTGGAGTGGTCACCGCCACGACCTTTGGCGATATCATGAAACAAAGCAGCTAAATACAATAAGTATGGCGCGTCAAACTCAGCAAATAGTTTGCTACAAAGTGGAAACTCATGCTTGAGTTCTAGTTTTGAAAAGCGGCGTAAATTAGCCAACACATTAAGAATATGTTCATCGACGGTGTAAACATGAAATAAGTCGTGTTGCATTTGACCAATAATTTTCCCAAATGCTGGAATGTAACTGCCGAGAATGCCATAACGATTCATGGCGCGTAGAGCGTGATTAACGCCATTGGGTTGTGACAATATCTCTATGAAATGTTTTTTATTTTGAGGGTTTTGTCGAAAATCACGATTGACTAAATTTTTGACGCGTTGCAAATTGCGCAACAAAGTTACGCCCATGCCAGTCAGTTCCGGGTATTGTTGTAATAGTAAAAAAGCCTCAAATATTGCAGATGGGTGTTGTTGTAATAAACCCGCGGTTTTGGCTTCTAGTAATTGATTGTGAGATTCAAAACGTGCGTTGATAGTTTGAATGAGCGGTGGTTTAACTTGGAGCATTTGCTGTAGTAATTTAAGCAAAATTTCATTCATTAAGCCCACAAACTTGACGCTACGGTAATAATTTTGCATCAATTGTTCGCTGGCACGCTTGCGAGGTGTGTTGATGTAGCCCAGCGTGCTGGCTAACTCATTTTGAAAATCAAATAGCAATCTGTCTTCACGCCGCCCACTTAAAAAGTGCAGGCGTATGCGTAGTAATTGCAATTTTATTTCATGATGCCGGATCTGACGGGCTTCAAGTTTCGTGACGACATTATGTTTTACGAGCGTGGTCCAGAGACTACCTGAATTGGATTGCAAGCCATCATGTAACTGCAAGCTTTGCGCAAGCCATGCAATCATGTGTAGGTCACGTAATCCACCAGGGCTTTCTTTGATATTGGGTTCTAGGTTGTAGGCGGTATCGTTAAACTTTGCATGCCGCTGATCCTGTTCTTTAAGTTTTTCTGCGAAAAAAACAATAGGATTTAAGTTCTTTTTAATAGCTATTAAAAATTTTTGATAGAGCGTTTTGTTACCGGATAACAATCGCGATTCTAATAAATTGGTTTGTACCGTAATGTCTCTTTTTGCTTCTAAGATACATTCGTTTAAGTTGCGGACGCTATGCCCAACAGTTAAACCTAAATCCCACATCAAGCCTATAAGTGACTCAATGCTATGATTTAATGTGTCGCTATCTTTGATGTGTTCGGGCAACAATATGAGCAGATCAATATCCGAATGTGGATAAAGCTCAGTTCGCCCATAACCACCAACCGCGATTAAACAGCAGTCTGAATCAATGCGTAATTCTGTCCATATTTCTGCAAGCAGTTGGTCAATGAGCTTGCAGTGTTGTTTGAATAATCGAGTGGTGTTTGGGTGTTCAGAAAAATGTGTTTTTAATGCTAAAAGTCCATCTTTAAGCATTTGGCGCCATAATGCAATCTTGTTCTTTTCAATTTCGATTACTATGGGTTTTGTTTGCATTTGCATGATGAACCATCAAGGTTTTTGCTAAATGATCGCAGCATTAAATTGATTACTTATTTTAGTATAAAGTCTGGCGTAGCTGGCGTACCGCTTGATAATGTCATCACTTCATAACCGGTTTCAGTGACTAAAATCGTGTGTTCCCACTGTGCTGATAGGCTACGATCTTTCGTTACAATAGTCCAGCCATCTGGCATTTGTTTAATGTCGCGTTTGCCTGCGTTAATCATCGGTTCAATAGTAAACATCATGCCCGCTTGTAATTTAAGCCCTGTGCCTGGTTTCCCGTAGTGCAACACTTGCGGATCTTCGTGGAATTTTTTACCAATACCATGACCGCAAAATTCACGTACAACACTGTAACCGCTTTTTTCAGCAAAAGTTTGAATCGTATAGCCAATATCACCTAGTGTGGCGCCTGGTTTAACTTTGTCTATGCCCAGCCACATGGCTTGATAAGTGATTTCGCACAAACGCTTGGCCTGAGTTGATACCTCGCCTACATAAAACATGCGACTGGTATCACCATGATAACCATCTTTGATGACGGTAATATCGATGTTCACTATGTCACCGTTTTTTAATACTTTGTCGCTAGGTACGCCGTGGCAAATTTGCTGATTGATTGAGGTGCAAATGGATTTTGGATAAGGTTTATGTCCGCCAGGGGCGTAATTTAACGGGGCTGGAATCGTTTTTTGCACATCCACCATGTAGTCGTGGCATAGTTTATCAAGCGCATCTGTCGTGATGCCATGCACAACGTACGGAGTAATAAAATCAAGCACTTCGGAGGCGAGCTTGCCTGCGATGCGCATTTTTTCAATGTCT
>Ga0156104_114_pt1 | contig 21741 bp, 35 predicted proteins | sample RifCSPlowO2_02_FD_107757 | JGI IMG/M metagenome (GOLD analysis project Ga0156104, IMG submission 107757) | Methylotenera sp. RIFCSPLOWO2_02_FULL_45_14 | reverse complement strand
GCCCCTATCGCGATGGAAGAAGGCTTACGCTTCGCCATTCGTGAAGGTGGTCGTACTGTGGGTGCCGGTGTGGTGGCTAAGATTATTGAATAACAATAATCTAGGCATAAGTTTCATTGAGTAAGATGGTTTTGCTTAAAAGATTATCAAATAGCGATCACCTGGATATATTTGTAATCGAGTAATTTTGTAATTTAATTAAGCGGCAGGGTGAACTCTGCCGCTTCGCTCTTTAAGGAAAAGTAAAATGGCAGCTCAAAAAATTCGTATCCGCTTGAAAGCATTTGATTATCGTTTGATTGATCAATCTGCTCAGGAGATTGTAGAAACAGCAAAACGTACTGGCGCAGTAGTTAAGGGTCCAGTGCCATTACCAACACGTATTGAGCGTTTTGATATTTTACGTTCACCACACGTGAACAAAACCTCACGCGATCAGTTTGAAATTCGTACCCACCAACGTTTGATGGATATTGTTGATCCTACAGATAAAACAGTAGATGCGTTAATGAAGTTGGATTTACCAGCTGGCGTTGATGTTGAAATTAAGCTTTAAGTTGTAAATTACTTACTGGTTGTAAAACCAGTAATAAAGAACCAGTTGTAAAGTTTTCTGGAGTTCGGTATAATCCGCGCTCTTTCACAGAAGTCGGTCAATTGTAATCGGCTTTTTAACTAAAATATAAGGAAACGATCATGAGCTTAGGGCTTATTGGTCGCAAAGTAGGTATGACCCGCGTGTTTACTGATGATGGCGCAAGCATCCCGGTAACCGTGTTGGAAGTTGTACCTAACCGCGTGACACAGATCAAGACGGTCGCAAGCGATGGCTATACAGGCCTTCAAGTTGCTTACGGTACACGTCGTGCTAGCCGCATCAACAAAGCGCTGACTGGGCATTATGCCAAGACAGGCTCTGCTGCTGGCGCTGGTATTCATGAATTCCCAGTAACTAGCGAAGTTTTAGCCAATTACACTGCCGGTGCAAATATCACTGTAGATATTTTCCAGGTAGGGCAGATGGTTGACGTTACTGGTACATCTTTGGGTAAGGGCTTTGCTGGTGCCATTAAGCGCCATCACTTTAAGTCTAACCGCGCATCTCACGGTAACTCTAAATCACATAACGTACCTGGTTCTATCGGTATGGCGCAAGATCCTGGTCGAGTATTCCCAGGTAAGCGCATGCCTGGTCACTTAGGGGCTACTAAAGTCACTACGCAAAACCTGGAAATAGTACGTGTTGATGTGGAGCGTAACCTGCTATTGATTAAAGGTGCAGTCCCTGGCTCTAAAGGCGGAGACGTTGTTGTGCGTCCAGCCATTAAAGCTAAGCTTCAGAAGGGGATGAAATAATGGAACTCAAATTAGTCGATAAAAGCGGCAAGCTCGCTAAAAAAGGCGTGACCGTTTCGGATGAAACATTTGGTCGTGAATTTAACGAGGCTTTAGTGCATCAAGTGGTCGTTGCCTATATGGCAAATGCCCGTACTGCAACCCGTGCACAAAAGGGTCGTGGCAATGTTGCACATACTACGCATAAACCTTATGCGCAAAAAGGAACGGGTAATGCACGTGCTGGTATGACGTCTAGCCCAATCTGGCGTGGAGGTGGTCGTGCATTCCCTAGCTCACCGCTAGAAAATTTCAGTCATAAAATAAACCGTAAAGCTTACCGTGCTGGTATGCAAACGATTTTATCTGAGTTAGTACGTCAAGAGCGTTTAAATGTGGTTGAAGAGTTTGTTGTAGCTACACCTAAAACTAAAGCTTTGGCCGAAAAAATCAAAGGTTTGGGTTATGAAGGCGGCGTATTAGTGCTGACCGATGGCTTTGATGAAAACTTATATTTATCTTCACGCAACCTCATTAACGTGATGGTGGTTGAAGCGCAATTTGCTGATCCAGTCAGTTTGGTGCGTTTCCCTAATGTAGTAGCAACTGCTGCTGCCGTGAAAAAACTTGAGGAGATGCTAGCATGATGACCGCTATTACTAAAACTCAAGACCGTTTATTGCAAGTGATTTTAGCGCCGCAGATTACTGAAAAAGCGACTTACATTGCTGATAAACATCAACAAATCGCTTTCAAAGTGCGTACTGATGCAACTAAGCCTGAAATTAAAGCTGCGGTCGAGCTTATTTTCAAAGTTGAAGTTGAAAAGGTCGCTACGATCAATGTTGAAGGCAAAACAAAGCGCGCTGGCAAAAGTACGGGCAAGCGTAAAGACTGGAAAAAAGCTTATGTTAGCTTGAAGCCAGGTCAAGAAATTAACTTCGCAGCGGCCGAATAAGGAGAGATGAGATGGCATTAGTTAAAGTTAAGCCAACGTCCCCGGGTCGTCGTGGTGTAGTTAAGGTGGTAACACCTGACCTTTACAAAGGTAAACCACACGCACCGCTGTTGGAAAGTCAAAGTAAACATGCTGGCCGTAATAATAATGGTCATATTACAACCCGTCACCAAGGTGGTGGTCATAAACAGCATTATCGTTTAATCGACTTCCGTCGCAATAAAGATGGCATTCCAGCGAAAGTGGAGCATATTGAATATGATCCAAACCGCACAGCACACATTGCATTGCTTTGTTATGCTGATGGTGAGCGCCGTTATATTATTGCTCCGCGTGGTATTGCTGCAGGTGCGCAACTAATTAGTGGTTCTGATGCGCCTATCAAAATTGGCAACGCAATGCCGCTACGTAATATCCCAGTGGGTAGCACAATTCATTGTATCGAATTGCAACCTGGTAAAGGCGCGCAATTAGCGCGTTCAGCTGGTACTTCTGTGCAATTGCTTGCACGTGAAGGTAGCTACGCGCAATTACGTTTACGTTCAGGTGAGGTTCGCCGTGTACACGTGGATTGCAAAGCAACCTTAGGCGAAGTCGGCAATGAAGAGCATTCACTTCGTTCAATTGGTAAAGCTGGTGCAATGCGCTGGCGTGGTGTTCGTCCAACCGTTCGCGGTGTGGTGATGAACCCGGTTGATCACCCGCACGGTGGTGGTGAAGGTAAAACAGCAGCTGGTATGAATCCAGTCAGCCCATGGGGTGTTAAAACTAAGGGTTATCGTACACGTAGTAGTAAGCGTACCGATAATATGCGTATTAGTCGTCGTCCGAGAGGCGTAAGGTAATCATATGGCACGTTCACTTAAAAAAGGTCCATTTATTGATGGTCATTTGGCAAAAAAAGTAGAAGTTGCAGCTGCAACACGCGACCGTAAACCAATTAAAACCTGGTCACGTCGTTCTACAATTTTCCCAGATTTTATTGGTCTTACTATTGCAATTCATAATGGTAAGCAACACATTCCAGTGTTGATTTCTGAAAACATGGTTGGTCATAAGCTTGGTGAATTTGCGTTAACTCGCACGTTCAAAGGCCATGCAGCCGACAAAAAAGCTAAGAAGTAGGAGCTGAACATGCAAGTATCTGCAATATTAAAAGGTGTTCATCTCTCTCCTCAAAAGGCTAGATTGGTGGCAGACCTTGTTCGTGGCAAGAAAGTAGATCACGCGCTTAACATTCTTAATTTCACACCTAAAAAAGGTGCTGAGATTATTAAGAAGGTTGTTGAGTCTGCAATTGCTAATGCTGAACATAACAATGGGGCTGATATTGACGAATTGAAGGTAACTTCAATTTATGTTGATAAAGGCATTGTGCTTAAACGTATTCGCCCACGTGCAAAAGGTCGTGCTGGTCGTATTACTAAACCAACCTGTCACATTCATGTGACAGTCGGTAACTAAGGGATAATCATGGGTCAGAAAATTAATCCAATTGGTTTCCGTCTGAGTGTTCAAAAGAACTGGGCCTCACGTTGGTACGCCAATAGCAAAAACTTCCCTGCAATGTTGCAAGGCGACATTAAAGTACGTGAGTTTTTAAATAAAAAATTAGCCAATGCTGCGGTTAGCCGTATTTTAATTGAGCGTCCTGCAAAGAATGCAAAAATTACTATTTACAGTGCGCGCCCTGGTGTGGTGATTGGTAAAAAAGGTGAAGACATCGAGTCATTGCGCGCTACTTTGCAAGGTTTGATGGGTGTGCCTGTGCATCTCAATATTGAAGAGGTGCGTAAGCCAGAATTAGACGCTACTCTGATTGCGCAATCGATCGCGCAGCAACTTGAAAAACGTGTGATGTTTCGTCGCGCCATGAAGCGTGCAATGCAAAATGCTATGCGTTTAGGTGCTCAAGGTATCAAAATCATGAGTTCAGGTCGTTTGAATGGTATCGAAATCGCACGTACTGAATGGTATCGTGAAGGCCGAGTGCCACTACATACATTGCGCGCAGACATTGATTACGGTGTTGCCGAAGCTTTAACCACTTACGGTATTATCGGTATCAAAGTTTGGGTATTCAAAGGTGAAATCTTTGCAGGTAATGTACAAGCGCCAATAGGTGCAACTACAACACCAGTTGCTGAGCCAGAGAGAAAAGTAAGAAAGCCGAGGGCTAAAGATGCTACAACCGTCTAGACAAAAATACCGCAAGATGCAAAAAGGCCGTAATAAAGGCATTGCAACTACGGGTAATAAAGTAAGTTTTGGTGATTTTGGGCTTAAAGCTATTGGTCGTGGTCGTTTAACGGCCCGTCAAATTGAAGCTGCGCGTCGCGTAATGACTCGTCACATTAAACGTGGTGGTCGTGTATGGATTCGTATTTTCCCAGATCAACCAATTTCTAAAAAGCCAGCTGAAGTACGTATGGGTAACGGTAAAGGTAGTACCGAGTTCTACGTAGCACAAATTCAGCCAGGTAAAATGTTATATGAAATGGACGGCGTGAGTGAAGAGCTTGCGCGTGAAGCGTTCCGTTTGGCTGCTGCTAAGTTGCCAATTGAAACGACGTTCATGACACGTCAGATAGGGAGCTAGAAATGAAAGCAACCGATTTAAGAGCAAAAAGCGTTGAAGAGCTAAATGCAGAATTGATTGAATTGCGCCGTGCGCAATTTTCACTTCGCATGCAAGTAGCGACTCAGCAATTATCTAAAGTAGATCAGCTAGGTAAAGTACGCAAAGATGTAGCGCGTGTGAAGCTTGTATTAGCTGAGAAAGCGAAACAGGCATAATGATGACTGAAACTACAAAAGTAGTACGTAGCCTTACTGGCCGCGTAACAAGTGATAAAATGGACAAGACGGTTACGGTGTTGGTTGAGCGTAAAGTGAAGCATCCATTGATTGGTAAAGTTATTCGCCAATCTAAAAAGTTTCATGCACACGATGAAACCAATAGTTGTAAAGAAGGTGATTTAGTAACTATTGTTGAAAGCCGTCCGCTTTCTAAAACTAAATCTTGGGTTGTGAAAACAGCTTAAGATAAGTTCAGAATATTGTGCAATTACTTAGATTAGTAATTGCACAATAAAGCAATGCAAGTTATAATGTTTGGCTATTCAGGTGAGCGACTTTTTTCTAATCAATAAGGTCTTAAGCTCTCACCCCAATACTGACCGGGTCTATCGGCCGTGTTAACGTTAAGTTTATTTTTATCGTTAAAAATGGCTGGTGTTGGTTTTAACGGATTAAGTTGGAGTTTATCTCATGATTCAAATGCAATCTCGGCTAGAAGTTGCCGACAACACTGGTGCGCGCTCTGTGCAATGCATCAAAGTGTTAGGTGGTTCTAAGCGTCGTTACGCCGGTATCGGCGATATCATTAAGGTGAGCATTAAAGATGCCGCCCCACGTGGTCGCGTAAAAAAAGGCGAAGTATATAGTGCAGTAGTTGTGCGTACCGCTAAGGGTGTTCGTCGTCCAGACGGCTCTTTAGTTAAGTTCGATAGCAATGCTGCCGTTCTGTTAAATAATAAACTTGAACCGATTGGTACCCGTATTTTTGGGCCAGTGACACGTGAATTGCGTACTGAAAAATTCATGAAAATCGTTTCATTAGCACCAGAAGTGTTGTAGGAGCTCACATGAACAAAATTCGTAAGGGTGATTTGGTCATCCTAAATACTGGTAAAGACAAAGGTAAGCAAGGTGCGGTTGTTAGCATTCTTGATTCAGGCCATGTGGTTGTAGAGGGTCTTAACTTGGTTAAGAAACATGCAAAAGCAAACCCGATGAAAGGTATCGCTGGCGGCATCATTGCTAAAGAAATGCCATTAGACATTTCAAATGTTGCTTTATTTAACAGCGCGACCCAAAAAGGTGATCGCGTAGGCTTCAAAACATTAGATGACGGTCGCAAAATTCGCGTATTCAAATCTAATGGTGAAGCAGTGGACGCATAGGAAGAATTATGGCGCGCTTAAAAGATTTTTATAAAGACTCAGTTGTGAAAGCGATGACTGAGCAATTTGGATACACTTCAGTCATGCAAGTGCCTCGCATTGATAAAATCACTCTTAATATGGGTGTTGGCGAAGCGGTTGCAGATAAAAAAGTAATGGAACATGCTGTTGGCGATATGGAAAAAATTGCTGGTCAAAAAGCAATTGTGACTAAAGCTAAAAAATCAGTGGCTGCATTTAAAATTCGTGATGATTACCCTGTGGGCTGTAAAGTTACTTTGCGCCGTGAGCGTATGTACGAATTTCTGGATCGCTTGGTAACTGTTGCTATCCCACGTATTCGTGATTTCCGCGGGATCTCTGCAAAATCATTTGATGGCCGTGGTAACTACAATATGGGTGTTAAAGAGCAAATCATTTTTCCTGAAATTGAGTACGACAAGATTGATGCAATTCGCGGAATGAATATCACAATTACAACTACTGCGAAAACGGATGAAGAAGCAAAAGCTTTGCTTGCTGCATTTAGTTTTCCTTTCAGAGGTTAAGTCATGGCTAAAACCTGTATGACAGAGCGCGAAATCAAACGTCGCGCCACTGTAAGTAAATTCGCTGTAAAACGTGCTGCATTAGAAGCGGCAATGAATGATGTTACTGCTACGGCTGAAAGTCGCCTTGAGGCGCGCATGAAATTCCAAGCGCTGCCACGCAACTCAAGTCCAGTTCGTCTTCGTAATCGTTGTGCTTTAACTGGTCGCCCACGTGGTGTGTTTAGTAAATTCGGTATTGGGCGTAGTAAATTACGCGATTTAATGATGAGTGGCCAAGTGCCAGGCGTCACTAAAGCCAGCTGGTAATAGGAGGATATAGCTATGAGTATGAGTGATCCGATTGCCGACATGTTGACGCGTATTCGTAATGCGCAAATGGTCAATAAAGCGGTTGTTGCTATGCCTTCATCAAATGTTAAGACTGCTATTGCTAGCGTGCTTAAAGATGAAGGTTATGTAGAAGATTTTGCAGTGCAATCTGAAGGTGGTAAAGCTACCTTAACCATTAGTTTGAAATACTATGCTGGCCGCCCAGTTATTGAGCGTATACAGCGTATCAGCAAGCCAGGTTTGCGCGTATATAAAGGGAGTCAAGAGATCCCTAAAGTAATGAATGGCCTTGGTGTGACTATTATGTCTACATCTAAGGGTGTAATGACAGATCGTAAAGCCCAAGCTGCCGGTATCGGTGGTGAAGTGCTCTGCGTAGTGGCTTAAGGAGAAGCAAATGTCACGTGTTGCTAAAAATCCAGTAGCTATTCCAGAAAAAGTTGAAGTTGTGCTTAGTGCAAATTCAATCGCTGTTAGTGGTCCTTTAGGTAAGTTGTCTCATCCACTTACTGATGCTGTAGTGCTTAAGCGAGAGGGTGATTCAATTACTTTCACTGCTTCTAGCGATGCTCAGCATTCTCGCGCTATGTCTGGTACATTGCGCTCACTAGTCGCTAATATGGTGCAAGGTGTTTCGCAAGGCTTTTCACGTAAGTTGACACTGGTTGGTGTTGGTTACAAAGCTGCTGCACAAGGTGCTGTATTGAATTTAGAATTAGGTTATTCACATCCAATTAACCATAAAATGCCAACTGGCGTTACTGTGGCAACTGCTACACCTACAGAGATTCTGCTGACTGGTGCTGATAAGCAGGTGGTTGGTCAAGTTGCAGCGCAGATTCGTGCGTATCGTGCTCCAGAGCCTTATAAAGGCAAGGGTGTGCGTTACTCTGATGAAGTTGTTGTGATTAAAGAAACCAAGAAGAAATAAGGCTTAAAAAATGAACAACGTAAATAATCGCTTGCGTCGCGCACGTAAAACCCGTGCCAAAATTGCAGAGCTAAAAGTTACTCGTCTAAGTGTGCACCGTACTAATACGCACATCTATGCACAAATTATTGCTGAATCTGGTGATAAAGTAATTGTTAGTGCTTCAACAGTAGAAGCTGACGTTCGTAAAAATCTGAAAAATGGCGGCAATATTGAAGCTGCAACTGTAATCGGTAAGTTGATTGCGGAAAAAGCGATCAAGGCTGGTGTTACAACCGTTGCTTTTGACCGTTCAGGTTATAAATATCATGGCCGTATTAAAGCGTTGGCAGATGCCGCTCGCGAAAACGGCTTGTCCTTCTAATTGGTCTGATTGCTAAAGAGGTTAATGATGGCGAGAGAAATGGAACAGCAACAGCAGCAGACTGATGGTTTGCGCGAAAAAATGATTGCAGTTAATCGTGTAAGTAAAACGGTTAAAGGTGGTCGTATCATGAGTTTTGCAGCTCTTACGGTAGTTGGTGATGGCGATGGCGCTGTTGGTATGGGTAAAGGTAAAGCACGTGAAGTGCCTGTAGCCGTACAAAAAGCAATGGATGAAGCGCGTCGCGGTATGTTAAAAATCAATTTAACAAATGGCACTTTGCATCATGCAGTCACTGGTGTACATGGCGCTGCTAAAGTGTTTATTCAACCCGCCTCTGAAGGTACCGGCATTATTGCTGGTGGCGCAATGCGCGCAATCTTTGAGGTGATGGGTGTGACTAATGTTGTGGCAAAATGTATTGGTTCAACCAATCCTTACAATTTAGTTCGCGCTACATTAAATGGTTTAGAGTCAATGAATACACCAGCAGAAATCGCAGCTAAACGCGGTAAATCAGTTGAAGAAATTAGAGGCTAATCATGGCTAAAGCAAAAAAAGAAGTATCAACTATTAAAGTAACGCTGGTAAAAAGTGTTATTGGCCGCATTGAGGCGCATAAAGCTACCGTTAAAGGTTTAGGTTTACGTCGCATACGCCATACAGTTGAGTTACAAGACACACCAGCAATTCGCGGCATGATTAATGCTGTCGGCTATCTCGTAAAGGTAGAGGGATAATGCAATTAAATACAATTAAGCCTGCAGAAGGCGCAAAAAAAGAGCGTCGCCGCGTAGGTCGTGGTATTGGTTCTGGCTTTGGTAAAACAGCGGGTCGCGGTCATAAAGGTCAAAAATCACGCACAGGCGGTTTTCATAAAGTTGGCTTTGAAGGCGGTCAAATGCCTATACAGCGCCGCTTACCAAAGCGTGGCTTTAAATCTATGACAAAGGCTAAAACTGCACATGTGCGTACTAGTGAGTTAGCCTTGATTCCTAACGAAGTCATTGATTTGTTAGCGCTTAAAGCTGCGAATATCGTTTCAGGCACAGTGACCAATGCAAAAATCTTCCTTTCTGGTGATGTTGCGGCTAAATATAATATCCAGGGTTTGCTCTTAACCAAAGGCGCTCGCGCTGCGGTTGAAGCTGCTGGTGGTAAAGTGTTAGAAGCAGCGTAAGAGTATCTATTTTGGCACAAGAAGGTTTATTAAAAACTGCAGCAAAAATGGGCGAACTTAAAAGTCGCCTATTATTTGTTTTGGGTGCATTGGTGGTGTTCCGTTTAGGAGCTCATATCCCTGTGCCTGGCATCGATCCTGATGTCTTGGCAAAACTATTTGAATCGCAAAGTGGTGGTATTCTGGGGATGTTTAATATGTTCTCAGGTGGCGCCCTTTCTAGATTTACTGTTTTTGCACTGGGTATCATGCCTTATATTTCAGCTTCAATTATTATGCAACTGATGGCTGCTGTTTCGCCGAAATTAGAGCAGTTAAAAAAAGAAGGTGAAGCTGGTCGCAGGGCTATTACAAAATATACGCGTTATGGCACAGTGGTTTTAGCTACATTTCAGGCGCTAGGTATTGCAATTATGTTAGAAGGTCAGCCAGGTCTAGTATTGGATCCTGGTATGGCTTTCAGATTAACTGCCGTCATTACGCTGGTATGCGGCACTATGTTTTTGATGTGGTTGGGTGAGCAAATCACAGAGCGTGGTATTGGTAACGGTATTTCGATCATTATCTTTGCTGGTATTGTGGCTGGGTTGCCACATGCCATTGGATCAACCGCAGAAATGGTCAGTACTGGCGCATTTAGTATTCCACTTGCTTTCTTCTTACTAGTAGCAACTGTGTTAGTGACGGCTTTGGTTGTTTTTGTAGAGCGTGGTCAACGTAAGATTACTGTTAATTATGCTAAGCGCCAAGTGGGTAATAAAGTTTACGGTGGTCAAACTACGCATTTGCCATTAAAACTAAATATGGCGGGTGTTATTCCACCAATTTTCGCTTCAAGTATTATTTTGTTCCCAGCAACTTTAGCAGGTTGGTTTGGTGGTAGTGAAAGTATGTTTTGGTTAAAAGATGTGGCTGCAGCACTTTCTCCTGGTCAGCCTATTTACATATTCTTGTTTGCGTCGGCCATTGTATTCTTTTGTTTCTTTTATACTGCATTGCAGTTTAATCCAAAGGATACGGCTGACAACCTTAAGAAAAGTGGCGCGTTTGTGCCAGGAATTAGACCAGGTGATCAGACAGCAAAGTACATTGATCGCATTATGGGGCATCTAACATTAGTAGGTGCAGCGTACATCACGCTAGTTTGTTTATTACCAGAATTTTTAATTTTGAAATTTAATACACCGTTTTACTTTGGTGGTACTTCTTTGCTGATTATTGTTGTTGTAACAATGGATTTTATGACGCAAGTGCAATCTCATCTTATGTCAAATCAATATGAGGGGTTGCTTAAAAAAGCTAATTTTAAAGGTAACGCACCAGGCGTTAAGTAGTTTAAAAGTGGCTAAGGAAGACCGAATTGAGATGCAGGGTGAGGTTTTAGAAAACCTTCCCAATGCAACATTCAGAGTTAAGTTGGAAAATGGTCATATTGTTTTAGGCTATATTTCTGGAAAAATGCGCATGCACTATATTCGTATTTTACCAGGCGATAAAGTTACCGTAGAAATGACGCCTTATGATTTATCTCGCGCGAGAATAACCTTTCGAGCCAAATAAATTCATAAGTAACGTTGTGAAAATAGTCAGTTTTAGAAGTAATGGAGTGAAATATGAGAGTTCGTGCATCAGTAAAAGCATTATGCCGTAATTGTAAAGTTGTTCGCCGCCGTGGTGTTGTGCGTGTTATTTGTACAGACCCGCGTCATAAACAACGCCAAGGATAATTGATTAATTTCAATTACCAAATTAGTAGAGCTAGTATTGGCTACTAATTAAGTTGATCAGAAATTAAATTGATCAGAAGATTAGCTAATTGATAAAAAATGGTTTACCTGATAGAATGCTCGGCTTTTTTAAGCAGTATATATTAGGGTTGCCTAAACTGGAGTAAAGTATGGCGCGTATTGCAGGGGTAAATATCCCGAATAATAAACACACTGAAATTGCTTTAACAGCAATTTTCGGTATTGGACGTAACACGGCACAAAAGATATGTGTCGCAGCAGGTGTTTTAGCAACTGCAAAAATTAAAGATTTAAACGATGCAGACGTAGAGAAATTGCGTGATGAAGTGGCTAAGTTTAAGGTTGAAGGTGATTTGCGTCGCGAAGTTTCGATGAACATCAAACGCCTGATGGATTTAGGTTGCTATCGTGGTGTACGTCATCGTCGTGGCCTTCCAGTTCGAGGTCAGCGCACCAAAACAAATGCCCGTACACGTAAGGGCCCTATAAAAGCGATTAAGCAATCTAAGTAACTTTTTAAAAGTTCTAGTTGGCTTACAAATTCTAGCAAGTTTTATTGGTAAGGAAAGTGCAACATGGCAAAAGCTAATGTACGCGTAAGAAAGAAAGTTAAGAAAAATATTGCAGAGGGCATCGCCCACGTGCATGCTTCTTTTAACAACACCATCATCACCATTACAGACCGTCAAGGCAATGCGTTGTCTTGGGCAACTTCAGGCGGTCAAGGTTTCAAAGGTTCACGTAAAAGTACCCCTTTCGCAGCCCAGGTTGCAGCGGAAGTTGCTGGTAAGTCAGCGCAAGAAAATGGTGTTAAAAATTTGGAAGTGCGTATTAAAGGCCCAGGCCCAGGTCGCGAATCTGCAGTGCGCGCACTTAATGCAGCTGGTTTTAAGATAACCAGCATAACCGATGTGACGCCAGTGCCCCATAATGGCTGTCGTCCACCCAAAAAACGCCGCATTTAAGCTGAGCTTAGCGCTCGCTTTGTAGAGATAACAGGAGAATCCCTTGGCTAGAAATTTAGACCCAAAATGCCGTCAGTGTCGTCGTGAAGGCGAAAAGCTTTTTTTGAAGGCTGAAAAATGCTTCACAGACAAATGTGCAATCGAAAAACGTAACTTTCCACCAGGTCAGCACGGTCAGCGTCGTAACCAACGCTTGTCTGATTACGGTGTCCAATTACGTGAAAAACAAAAAGTACGCCGTATTTATGGTGTGTTGGAAGCGCAGTTCCGTAGCTACTATGCTGAAGCTGACCGTAAAAAAGGTATTACCGGTGAGAACTTACTGCAGTTGCTTGAGTGCCGTTTAGATAACGTTACTTTTAGAATGGGTTTAGGCGGCTCACGTACTGAAGCACGTCAAATCGTTCGTCACAATAGCATTTTGGTCAATGGTAAGCGTGTAAACATTCCTTCATATCAAGTTAAAGCTGGTGATGTGGTTAGTGTTGCTGAAGCCTCTAAAGCGCAATTACGTATTAAGGGCGCACTTGAGGCTGCTGAGCAACGTGGCTTCCCTGAATGGTTGGAAGTTGATGTGAAAGCGCTTAAAGGTACCTTTAAAGCTAAGCCGCAACGTGACGAGTTGCCACCAACAATCAATGAATCATTAATTGTTGAGCTTTACTCTAAGTAATTAAGATATAAATTGCAAGAATTAGCGAGCTAGTCAATAGCTTGCTAATTTGTGTATTTACTGGCTACAAGTCAGCATTTATTAAAATATTTAAAGGTATAACTATGCAAAACAGTCCTACCGAATACTTGAAACCGCGTGTTGTTGATGTTGAGGTGATATCTCCATTGCGTGCGCGCGTGACGCTAGAGCCAATGGAGCGTGGCTTCGGTTACACGCTTGGCAATGCATTACGTCGTGTTCTGCTTTCATCAATTCCAGGCTTCGCAATTACAGAAGTTAAAATTGATGGTGTTGTTCATGAGTATTCTACTTTAGACGGCGTGCAAGAAGATGTTGTAGATATCCTGCTTAATCTTAAAGGCGTTGCACTTAAACTCAATACAAAATCAGAAACGATTTTGAAGCTGAATAAAACAGTTGAGGGTGTTGTGACTGCTGGTGATTTTGATACCGGTCATGATGCTGAAATTGTTAATCCAAATCATGTGATTGCGCATCTTACTAAAGGTGGCAAGCTGAATTTGGAAGTGAAAGTTGAAATGGGTCGTGGCTATCAGCCGGTTCCAGTTCGTCAAAAAGCCAATGATGAAGACCGTGTTTTAGGTTTTATCATGGTGGATGCTTCTTTTAGTCCGATCAATAAAGTAAGCTATCAGGTAGATAGCGCACGTGTTGAGCAACGTACTGACTTGGATAAATTAGTCATGGACGTTGAAACAAATGGTGTGATTGAACCTGAACAAGCAATTCGCGACGCGGCACGTATCTTAATGGGTCAGCTGTCTGTGTTTGCTGATTTAGAAGGCGCACCGAGTGAAGTTGAAGTTAAATTAGCGCCACAAGTTGATCCTATTCTATTGCGTCCAGTTGATGATTTAGAGTTGACTGTGCGTTCAGCAAATTGCTTAAAAGCTGAAAATATATTTTACATTGGTGATTTGATTCAACGTACTGAAAATGAGCTGTTAAAAGCGCCAAATCTCGGTCGTAAATCACTGAACGAAATCAAAGATGTTCTAGCTACTCGTGGCCTAACATTGGGTATGAAGTTAGAAAATTGGCCACCAGTTGGTCTAGAAAAAGCTTGAATCACAAGCTAACTATTCAAGTTAAAGAAACTTTAAGGAATTACTATGCGTCACGGTAATAGCAATCGTAAATTAAATCGTACTAGCAGTCATCGCGCTGCTATGTTCCGTAACATGACCACTTCATTGTTACGTCATGAAGTTATTAAAACTACTTTGCCAAAGGCAAAAGAGTTGCGTAAGTTCGCAGAACCTTTGATTACATTAGGTAAAACTGCAACTTTGGCAAATCGTCGTTTGGCATTTGACCGCTTACGCGATCGTGATATTGTAGGTAAATTATTTGGTGAACTTGGCCCGCGCTACTTAGCACGTAATGGTGGTTACTTGCGCATTTTGAAATGCGGCTTCCGCAACGGTGATAATGCGCCAATGGCTTTAGTTGAATTGGTTGATCGTCCTGATGTTGGTGCTGAGGCAGTTGCTGCTGAGTAATTAACAGCGAATGATTTAGTTATTAAAAAGCCAGCTAATTGCTGGCTTTTTAATTTGTGGAAGCGAGTTGAAGCGTATTCAGTGCTAGTTTATGCTGTAATAAAACGCTCAATATCCCCAATTGTAAAAGGCCATGCAATTTCTCTGTTGTTATTCAGTCGTTTTATTACTGGGATTATGTGACTATAGTTTTCAAGTAGTTCAGCGTCATCAGTAATTTCGATAAGCACCCAGCTAATGTCATATTGTTTTGATAATATGTCGAGTAGTGATTCAGCTTGTTCACATAAATGGCAATGCGATGTTGAATACAGATTAAGTTTTATTATCAAGCTATTGTTTCCTAAGTTAGCGTAATCACATTTATTGTTAACAAATGTAGTATTTTTGGACCGAATATTTCAAATTTCACCTAAATATAAATCATAATGGCGCTTTACTAATTGTAAACCTCAAACATAAGTAGTTCACATCATACACGGGTCATCATGGCAGATATTCAAGAATCCAAAGATAGTTTAAGCGAAAGCCTGCAGCAGGTGATCTCGCTTTTGGATAAGCATAAATTGGTTGAAAGCTTGGTGCATAATCAAGCAATGCACAATCATGACCTTGTTGAGTCTTTGGTGCATAAACAAAACCTTGTGGAGTTGCAAAAAAAGCTGGATGTACTACATCCAGCCGACGTTGCTTATATTCTTGAGGCCTTGCCTCTTGAGCAACGTCTTGATGTTTGGGAGTTAGTTAAAGCTGAACGCGACGGGGAAATTCTGCTTGAGGTGTCTGATGCAGTGCGTCAAACGCTTATCGCAGATATGGACTCTGATGAGTTGTTAGCTGCGGCAGAGCAATTAGACACTGACGAGCTTGCTGACTTAGCACCCGACTTACCTAAAGATGTTTTACAAGATTTACTGGATAGCCTAGACGCACAAAATAGAGCGCGTTTGCAGTCTGCATTGTCTTATTCAGATGATGCCGTAGGTTCGATTATGGACTTTGATATTGTCACCATAAGAGAAGATATTACTTTGGAAGTGGCGTTGCGCTATATGCGACGTTTAGGCACTTTGCCTGATCATACGGACAAGTTATTTGTGGTTGATAGGCACGATATATTGCGCGGCGTGCTGCCGCTTAAACGCTTGGTTGTGAGTGATCTCGATGCCGTAGTTGCTGATGTGATGTCTGAAGACGCTGTTGTTTTCCATCCTGAAGACTTCGCTGAAGATGCAGCTAAAGCTTTTGAGCGTTATGACTTAGTGACCGCACCGGTAGTTGATGAAAATAACAAACTGGTGGGGCGGGTAACCGTGGATGCGGTCATGGATTTGATTCGTGAAGAAGCAGAAAGCGACATGCTCTCAATGGCTGGCTTGCGTGAAGAGGAAGATTTCTTTGCATCTGTGTGGAAATCTGTACAAAACCGCTGGGCATGGCTGGCAATCAATTTAGTGACGGCCCTCGTTGCTTCTCGCGTAATTGGCTTGTTTGAAGGATCTATTGAAAAGATAGTGGCGCTCGCCGCCTTAATGCCAATTGTGGCGGGTATTGGTGGTAATTCTGGCAACCAAACGACTACGATGATTGTGCGCGGTTTGGCGTTGGGTCAAGTTGCTTCGCACAATATGAAATCGCTTATTACTAAAGAGTTAGGTGTGTCTTTATTAAATGGGTTACTTTGGGGTGGCGTGCTTGGCGGCATTGCTTATGCGCTATACGGAAATTATCAATTAGGCTTGGTGATGATGGCAGCCATGACGCTTAATTTATTGTTAGCGGCATTGATGGGCGTAATTATTCCGTTGATGATGAATAAGATAGGTCGTGACCCTGCCGTGGGTTCGAGCGTGCTGATTACGGCGGTGACTGATAGCGGCGGATTTTTTATATTTTTGGGATTAGCAACTATATTCCTCATTTAGAATTTCAATATCAATTTATTTCAAGGCATAGCCAATCATGACTAATATGAATCAAGACATACAGTTAATTTGGCAAGAAATACTTGCTGATATCTCTACAGAGGCTGCATTGTGGCAGCTTGCTATCGTTGTGGCAGCATCTGCCCTAGCTTGGGCAATCAATGGTGCCTTGCGTGCTTACGTGATGCGCAATGCTCCTGAAAATTGGAAGTTAGGCATAGGTGGTATCAATCGCGTATTGTTTCCGCTCTCAACGCTCGTTTTTGTATCTATTGCAAAACTGGTACTTACGCATTGGCAGCACACAAGTTTGTTACATTTGGCTAGCAAGCTATTGTTCGCCATGGCGATTATTCGTTTAGTGGTTTATGCCGTGCGTTACATCGTTGCCCCAGGAGGGTTGCTGAAAACGCTTGAAAATACCGTGTCAGGTTTCATCTGGACGATACTTGCGCTACATCTAAGTGGCTTGCTACCTCAAATATTCAGCGCGTTAGAAGATATCAAATTTAACATTGGAAAGAATCCTGTCGATTTACTGCTGATATTACAGGCCTTGCTGACCATTGTGGTGACGCTATTCATTACGCTATGGGTGAGCCGTTTGATTGAAAATCGGCTGATGGGTGCGCAACATATCAATATGAATTTACGTGTGGTATTTGCAAAGTTATTACGTGTATTTTTATTATTTGTTGCAGTGCTCATCGCATTGTCTGCTGTCGGTTTGGATGTCACTATGTTGTCGGTTTTTGGTGGCGCCCTTGGCGTTGGTTTGGGGTTGGGTTTACAGCGTATTGCCAGTAATTACGTGAGTGGCTTTATTATATTGCTTGATAAATCCATGCAGATTGGCGATGTGGTCACTATTGATACCCACTATGGTGTCGTCAGTGATTTACGTACACGCTATCTTGTATTGCGCAAGTTAGATGGTACTGAAGTCATTATTCCGAACGAGACTTTAATTATCAACCCTGTCATTAATCATTCGTTTACAGATCACAAAGCCAGGGTGCAGATGCCCATACAGGTAAGCTACGACAGTTCGTTAGAGCTTGCGATGCAATTGATGCAAGAGATTGCAGTAAATCATCCCCGCGTTTTAGTTGAACCTGAACCTGCGGTGCAGATAAAAGGTTTTGGTGAGAGTGGAATTGATTTGATGTTATCTATTTGGATTCCCGACCCAGAAGAGGGCTCCGCATCTTTACAATCTGAAATCTACCTTGAAATATGGCGTGCGTTTCAAGCGAATAAGGTTTCAATACCGTTTCCGCAGCGAGAGGTGCGAATTATTAGGGGCCAGTCAGCGAGTTAGATCGGATTGCATCAATAAAAAAGCCCAATAAAAATTGGGCTTTTTTATGACTAAAATAATTGCTTATTTAAGTTTTGTTTCTTTGTATAAAACATGCTTACGAACAACTGGGTCAAATTTTTTGATTTCTAATTTGCCCGGCATTGTACGTTTGTTTTTGGTAGTGGTATAAAAATGACCAGTACCAGCACTTGATTCTAATTTAATTTTTTCGCGCATTATGTTCTACCTTAAATTTCTTGGGTTTAAATTTTTTGCCCAGCAGCACGCATATCAGCAAGCACGGCATCAATACCATTTTTGTCGATAGTACGTAAGGCATTATTAGTAATGCGCATGCTTACCCAACGATTTTCGCTCTCAACCCAAAATTTACGATTTTGTAAATTTGGTAGAAAACGGCGTTTTGTTTTGTTTTGTGCGTGAGAAACATTGTTACCCACCATCGGTTTTTTGCCAGTTACCATACATACACGTGCCATGGTTAATCCTTAAATGCTATGCTTTTTTAGAAAGACCGCAATTATAGTACGAAAAATCATATTTCCTCAAGAGAAATATGAATAAACTTTAAGCTATTTTACAATGGCTTAAAGTTTATTGTGAATTTAGTGCTTGCCAGTACTACCAAAACCGCTTTCGCCGCGTTCAGATGACTCAAAATCATCCACCACATGAAATTCAGCTTGCATCACAGGTACAATCACCAGCTGCGCAATACGCTCCATTGGATTAAGCTCAAACGCTATATTGCCGCGGTTCCAGCATGACACCATGAGTTGACCTTGGTAGTCAGAGTCAATCAAGCCAACTAGGTTACCCAGTACGATGCCATGCTTATGCCCAAGCCCTGAACGCGGCAAAATGAGTGCTGCGTAATAGGTGTTATCAATGTGTATTGCCATGCCGGTAGGGATTAGCGTGGTTTCACCAGGCTGCAAAGTAATGGTGGACTCGATGCAAGCGCGTAAATCTAAACCCGCAGAGCCAGGGGTGGCGTAAGTGGGAAATTGAGCACGTAAGCGGTCGTCTAGGATTTTTAGGTCGATGAGGATGGACATAATGATTGAATTTGTGGGTGTTTTAAGTCAAAGCGGTATTAAACACTAAATAATCAAGAAAATCACTATAGTTAGCGGGACGTTAGGTGGTTAATATTAACCATAAATAGTGAAAGGGATTGGTGATGCAAGTGTTTAGACTGAATAAAATAAATTGCGTACTGGTTTTGGCTGGGTTATTGAGCATTCCTGGCTCGGCTTTGGCTGAAGTTGCCGAGGCGGCGAATGTTATCAATATCGCACCTATTGTGGTGACTGGTACGCGTGTTGAGCAAAACAGTTTTGATTTGCCGATGTCGATTGATGTAACGGATGCGGAACAGATTCAAGAGGGTCAGCTCAAGGTGAATCTTTCAGAGTCATCTGCTCGCGTTCCCGGTGTGGTTATCAATAATCGTAATAATCCGGCACAGGATTTAGCCATTCAGATTCGTGGCTTTGGTGCGCGTTCGGCATTTGGTGTGCGCGGTGTTCGGCTTTATGCAGACGGTATTCCGATGACCATGCCTGATGGGCAGGGTCAAACCGGTACATTCAATTTAGATACAGCCTCGCGCGTGGAATACCTGCGCGGACCATTCTCTGCGTTGTATGGTAACTCGTCAGGGGGCGTGGTGCAGATTTTCACTAAAGATGGTGAAAAAGAACCGACACTTTCAGGTGGCATGACGTTTGGTAGTTACAATACTCAACGGTATAGCTTGGGTTTTAGCGATAGTGGCGATGGCTTTGATTATGTGGTGAATGCCAATAGTTATAGCAGTGACGGTTACCGCGATCAATCGGATACTCGCCGAGATACATTGCATGGCAAAATAAACTTTAAGATTAACGATGATACTAAATTGACAATAGTCGCGACAGCATTGGATCAGCCAGATAATGAAGATCCGCAAGGGTTGGATGCAAAGCAGCTAAAAGCTGACCGCAAGCAAGCAGGTACTGGTTCGGAGTTGTTCGATACCAGAGTTTCACGTAGCCACCAACAAGCGGGTGCAACTTTAGAGCATCAATTTACCCCAGATGATACGGTGCGTTTAATGGCGTACTATGGTCTGCGTGAAAATGAGCAATATCAATCAGTAACGGTTGGAGCACAACGTAATGATTTACAAGGCGGTGGTGTAGCAGTGATAGACCGCGAGTTTGGCGGAGCAGATGTGCGTTGGACGCATAAAGGTAACATAGGAGAAAATGCCTACAGTGTGACTGCGGGTATGAATTACGACCGCATGGAAGATGATCGTAAAGGTTATGAGAATTTTACCTCTAACAGAGCCTTAGGCGCATTGCCTAGTGGCGTTGATTGTAGCAATGTGGCTAATGCCGTGGTGTGTGGCGTGAAAGGCAATTTACGTCGCGATGAAATCAACACTGCTAAAAACTTTGACCAATACCTGCAAGGTGAAGTGGAGTTAAGTAAAAAATTGACGCTAAGCGGTGGCTTGCGCCATAGCAAGGTTAGCTTTAATAATGATGATAAGTATATTAAAGATACTGCATACAGAGAGGTTAATCCAGACGATGGTGGATCAATAATATTTAGTGAAACAACCCCTGTGATTGGTGCGATTTTCAAACTCACAGATGCCGTAAATTTTTACGCGAATGCAGGTGAAAGCTTTGAAACCCCTACCTTTGTAGAAATGGCTTATAAACCCACAGGTGCTGGTGCTGGACTCAACTTTGACTTGAAACCGGCTAAGAGTCGTCAATATGAAGCGGGCGTGAAAGCCATGCTAGGTAGCAATACTTTGCTCAACGCAGCTTTATTTAAGATTGATACCGATGATGAAATCGTGTTGCAGCAACAGTCTGGTGGTCGTTCAGTGTTTCAAAACGTAAAAAGTAGTGAGCGTAAGGGGTTTGAGCTTTCGCTGGATAGCAAGTTTGATAACGGCTTAGGGGCGTACCTTGCTTATACCTATTTAGATGCAGAGTTTTCATCTGATTTTAGGGCTTGTAGACCATTTAGTGGCGGGCAAACTGCTTGTAATATCAACGCAACACCATCCTTTCCAGCTCCCCCAGGCAACCCCACAGGCAATTCTGGTGGAGAGCTGATTAAATCGGGTAGCGATATTCCAGGCACTTTCAAGCAAACCTTGTATGTTGAAGTATCTTGGAAGTATGAGCCAATGGGTTTTTCAACCGCGTTAGAAGCGCGTGCAAACAGCAAAACTTATGTGGCGTTTAAGCCTCAATACGGCAAAGCTGATGGCTATGCCGTTGCAGCTTGGCGCGGTGGGTTTACACAAAAAGTGAATAATTGGAAGTTTAATGAGTTTGTGCGTATAGAGAACTTGTTTGATAAAAATTTTGTAGGTTCTGTGCGTATTTCTGATTTGAATGGCCGTTATTATGAGCCTGCCCCTGGCCGTAACTGGCTGTTAGGTCTGAATGCTTCTTACAAGTTCTAGTGCCTTAAATTTCGCTAGTTAAGTGTAAAAAAGCCTCGTTAATTCGAGGCTTTTTGTCGGAGCGGTCAGTGACCTCGAAAAATAGTTCGCTAAAGTAACAGGGTATCGCGTTCCCTTCGACAGGCTCAGGGAGCGTAAATTTTAGTTCAGCATGTTTACTACATGCTGTAGCAGTAATCTGGCAATTTCAATTTTTGGCGCGCGTTGTAACGGGTGCGCCCCATTTTTATCGAGCAGGGTGACGCTGTTTTGGTCGCTTCCCAACGCGTCGTTTGCATCGTTTGCTACCATTAAAGGTAGTATTTTGCGCAGACGTTTTTGCTCTGCATATTCCAGCATATTTTCAGTTTCGGCGGCAAAGCCTACACAGAACGGCGCATTAGGCAGGTTGGCTACTTGTGCCAAGATGTCTTTGTTGGGCTTGAGTTCAATGGTGAGTGATGACTCACTTTTTTTGATTTTTTGTGCTTGTGTGATGGTTGGGCTGT
>Ga0156104_134_pt2 | contig 22624 bp, 24 predicted proteins | sample RifCSPlowO2_02_FD_107757 | JGI IMG/M metagenome (GOLD analysis project Ga0156104, IMG submission 107757) | Methylotenera sp. RIFCSPLOWO2_02_FULL_45_14 | reverse complement strand
CGAGTATGACGGTGCGGCTACCTGGCACATCACGCCAACCGCTACGTGTGATTGTGGATAGCAACTTGCAAACGCCTGTTGATTGTAAAATGCTAGACGCGGCTATGCTTCAACATAGCCCGGTGCTGATTGCTTATGCCCAAAATGCAAATCATCAAGCTAAAGCCCTAATTGCCGCAGGTGCAGAGCTGATTCAGTTAACTGATGCCTATCATCGTGTCGATCTAAACGCTTTATTTAAACACTTAACACAATGTGGTATTAACGAAGTATTAGTTGAGGCTGGGCAGGGTTTGAATGGTGCGCTATTACATGCCAACTTGATTGATGAATTCATTTTCTACTATGCACCAAAATTGATGGGTGCGGATGCTAAAGCGATGTTTGCAATCCCTGAACTGACTGCAATGCAACAGGTAACAGAGTTGCAGATTTTAGATGTGCGTCAAATAGGTCAAGACATCCGCTTACGTGCGAAGCCAGTTAAGCTGACGACTAACAATTAACGACGCTATGCTCATTGATACCCATTGTCACCTTGATGCCGCTGAATTTGATGCAGACCGTGACTATGTTGCTGTGCAAGCGCTTAAGCATGGCGTGTTGTGCATTGTTGTGCCCGCTGTCGCGTGTGATAACTTTGATACTGTCATTGCGCTATGTAATCAACATAAACATTGCGCCTACGCGCTTGGTGTTCATCCTATGTTTGTGGATAGCGCATCTGCAGATGATATTGAAACGCTCAAAGTTTATGTGCAAAACAATCACCCAGTAGCGATTGGTGAAATCGGTTTGGATTATTTTATGACCAATCCTAAAATGCACCCTGAAAATACTACGCGCCAGACTTACTTTTTTACTGAACAGTTAAAAATTGCCCGGCAATTTGATTTGCCGGTGATTTTGCATGTGCGGCATGCGGTAGATGATATATTGAAATATTTGCGTCGTCATGAGGTGGTGGGCGGTATTGCGCATGCGTTTAATGGTAGTTTTCAGCAGGCAGAGCAGTTTATTGCGTTAGGATTTAAACTTGGATTTGGCGGTGCGATGACGTATGAGCGCGCATTAAGAATTCGGGAGCTTGCAACAAAGTTGCCATTAGAGGCTTTAGTTTTGGAAACAGATGCGCCTGATATACCACCAGAATGGGTAGGTGTAAAAGGTAGAAATAGCCCCTTGGAACTACCAAGAATTGCACAGGTTTTAGCTGATTTAAGGCAAGTAAATGTGTCGCAAGTGCTTGATATTACTAGCGCCAATGCGTTAAAAGTTTTGCCAAAATCAGCCGACTTATGCACACCAGTTAATGTGCTACTTTAAGTATGGTAAAAAAACCTTAGCAATCAATGGGTGTTTTGTAACTTATTGATTATAATAGGTTTAATAATAGATTAAAAATTAAGCGATTTGAAAAAACCCTTATAAATTGGTAGGTTACATTTTAGAGTCACAGTTATTCACAAAGTTATCCACAGATAATGTGGAGAGTATTTTTAACATTCGGGAACTTTTTAAAAGTCAACTTTTTAATTTATTTTTTTTGTTAAAAATAGATGGCTTTATGATTGGGTCAACTTAATTTCCATGCTAGTAAATCATCAGCAATATCGCACCATTTGGCCCAGTTCTTATTTTGGACAAGGTTCTAACGCCGAGCTTAGAACGGTTGAGGTCATCGATCAAACAAAATTGCCACATGTGTTTGAGATTGCAAAAATTGACAGCTTGCAACAAATGATTGCAGCGATTAAAACCATGCAAGTACGCGGAGCGCCACTTATAGGTGCTGCCGCAGCTTATGGCGTTGCTTTGGCTATGCAGCAGGATAGCGGTGACTATCATTTGCAACAGGTGGCAAAACTGTTGATCCAAAGCCGCCCCACTGCCGTGAATTTAAGGTGGGCAGTGCAGCGTATGCTGGGCAGGTTGCTGCCATTACCTGTTGCGAATAGAGTGCAGGCTGCCTGGGCAGAGGCGGCGTTGATTTGCGATGAAGATGTGCTGTTAAATCAGGCGATTGGTGTACATGGCTTAGATTTAATTCGCGCGCTGCATCTTAAAAAATCTCGCACCATTCACATTCTTACGCATTGCAATGCTGGTTGGTTAGCCACGGTGGATTTTGGTACGGCGCTTGCACCCATCTATGCAGCACATGACGCAGGATTGGATGTGCATGTGTGGGTAGGTGAAACCCGCCCTCGCAACCAAGGTGCAAGCCTTACCGCATGGGAGCTGGGTCAGCATGGCGTACCGCATACGGTAATCAGCGATAATGCAGGCGGGCATTTAATGCAGCAAGGTCGGGTGGATATGGTGATTGTGGGTGCCGACCGTGTGACAGCGACGGGGGATGTATGCAATAAAATTGGTACTTATTTAAAAGCGCTGGCAGCTTTTGATAGTTCGCTATCAGGGCATCATATTCCATTTTACGCTGCTGTACCTTCACCGACAATTGATTGGACTATTGAAGATGGAATACAGCAAATTGAGATTGAAGAGCGCGATGGTGATGAGCTGGCGTGGATGAGTGGCCGACTTGCTGACGGGACAATGGCAACAGTCAATATTTTGCCGCATGGCACAAAAGTGGCTAACCCTGCATTTGATGTGACACCAGCAAGGCTGGTCACTGGCATTATTACCGAGCAGGGAGTTTTTGCACCCAATCAATTAAGAACTATGCAGAGATAAATCAATGCCCCAAATATTAAAAAACGCTCGCGAGCAACTTTTAAGCATTAGTCAGCAACTTAATTGCTTAGGGTTAAACCGTGGCACTTCGGGCAATGTCAGTGTGCGAGCGAGTGGTGAAGCGGGGCTGCCAGGCTTTTTAATTACGCCATCTGGCATGGCAGTAGAAAAAATGACGCCTACTGATATGGTGTGGATGGATTTCGCAGGTAATGCAGAAGGTGGTAGGCAGCCATCCAGTGAATGGCGATTTCATCTTGATATCTTGCAGCATAAGCCCGAGGCTAATGCCGTTATTCACACCCATAGTATGTTTGCCACAACGTTAAGTACATTGCGGCTTGATATTCCAGCTTTTCATTACATGATTGCTTTGGCAGGCGGAGACAGTATCCGTTGTGCGCCTTATGCGCTGTTTGGCAGCCAGCAGCTGTCCGACAAAGCTTTATTGGCATTACAAGACCGCAAAGCTTGCTTGTTAGCTAATCACGGCATGATAGCAATAGGCGAAACCTTGGAAAAAGCGCTAAATATCACGCAAGAAGTTGAAACTTTATGCGAGCAATATCTATGTGCATTACAAGTTGGCAAGCCATTTATCTTGAGTCAGCAGGAGATGCTGGAGGTGCAGGAAAAATTTAAGGGATATGGCGCATGGAAAAATAGCGCTAAGGTGAAAAGTAATTCTTAATTATCAGGAGAAAATAAACCTGCTTTCATGAGTTTTCGTTTGTAGGCGCATGGGCTTTAAAGTAAAATAGACTCCCGTCTGCAATAATAAATTAAGTGCGCGTCCTATGACCAAATATGTATTCGTAACCGGCGGTGTTGTTTCCTCTCTTGGTAAAGGTATCGCCGCCGCCAGCCTTGGCGCAATTTTAGAATCACGTGGCATTAAAGTCACCATGCTGAAACTAGACCCCTATATCAACGTTGACCCTGGCACCATGAGCCCATTTCAGCACGGCGAGGTATTTGTCACTGATGATGGTGCAGAAACAGACCTTGATTTGGGTCATTATGAGCGTTTTATCAGTCAGCGCATGGGTAAACGTAATAATTTCACTGCTGGCCAAATTTATGAAACCGTGATTAAAAAAGAGCGTCGCGGTGAGTATTTAGGCAAAACCGTACAGGTTATTCCACATATTACCGATGAAATTAAAGCCCATGTGAAACGTGGTGCTGAAGGTGCTGAGGTTGCCATTGTTGAAGTGGGCGGTACCGTGGGCGATATTGAATCGTTGCCGTTTCTTGAGGCTATCCGTCAGATGGGTTTTGAAGAAGGTAGAAACAATGCCTGCTATATTCATTTAACCCTTTTGCCTTGGATTCCAACTGCGGGTGAACTCAAAACCAAGCCTACGCAGCACTCTGTGAAAGAGTTGCGAGGAATTGGTATTCAGCCTGATATCCTGCTGTGCCGTGCCGACCGCGACATCCCTGAAGAAGAGCGTAGAAAAATAGCCTTATTCACCAATGTAGCTCCAGAGGCGGTGATTAGCGCGATTGATTCAGACTCTATCTATAAAATCCCCGGTCTGTTGCATGATCAGCATTTGGATACGATTGTTTGCAAAAAACTAGAGATTGAAGCGAAGCCAGCCAATTTGTTTGAATGGGAAAAAATCACCACCGCACTTGCAAACCCGAAGCACTTGGTGAATGTTGCGTTTGTAGGTAAATATGTTGATTTAACTGAATCTTATAAGTCGCTCACTGAAGCGCTGATTCATGCAGGTATTCATACTGAATCCAAAGTCAAAATTCACTATATAGACTCAGAAGATATTGAGAAAAATGGCACTGATGCCCTCATTGGTGTGGATGCGATTTTAGTGCCTGGTGGTTTCGGTAAGCGCGGGACTGAAGGCAAAATTGTTGCCATTCAATATGCGCGTGAAAATAAAATACCGTACTTAGGGATTTGTTTAGGCATGCAATTAGCGGTGATTGAGTTTGCACGCCATGTTGCAAATTTAAAAGATGCAAATAGCACAGAATTTAACCCAGAAGCCACGCATAAGCTCATTGGTTTAATTGATGAGTGGCAAGACGCTTCAGGTAATATTGAAAAACGTGATGAAAATTCCGATCTTGGCGGTACCATGCGTTTAGGCGCACAAGCTTGCCCTGTTGTGCCAAACACCTTGGCGGCGAGCATTTATGGTGTTCAAGTAAATGAGCGTCATCGTCATCGTTATGAAGTTAATAATCATTATGTTGAGCAATTAAAAGCAGCAGGTTTAGTGGTTTCTGCCAGAACGCCAACTGAAGACTTGTGCGAGATGATTGAGTTGCCGCAAAACGTGCATCCTTGGTTTGTTGCTTGCCAATTTCACCCTGAATTTACATCCAATCCGCGGGCAGGGCATCCACTATTTACTGCATACGTCAAAGCGGCTTTGGCAAACAAAAAAGCTTAATCTTCAGGCATCTGCAGCAAAATTAAATAAGGTTTTGAAAATGAAATTATGTAACTTTGATGTAGGTCTTGAGCATCCTTTATTTTTAATCGCGGGTCCTTGCGTGATTGAATCGAAACAAATGGCGATTGATACTGCTGGTCAGCTGAAGGAAATTGCGGCTGCACTCAACATTCCATTTATTTACAAATCTTCATACGATAAAGCCAACCGCAGCTCAAACAGTACATTCCGTGGCTTTGGTATGGAAGAGGGTTTAAAGATTTTAGATGAAGTGCGTCGCCAAATCGGCGTACCAATTTTGACTGACGTACACACAGAAGAGCAGGTGCCACATGTGGCAGCAGTGGTTGATGTGTTGCAAACCCCCGCATTTTTATGTCGCCAAACTGACTTTATTACCGCCTGCGCAAAATCAGGTAAACCTGTGAATATCAAAAAAGGCCAATTCATGGCACCAGGGGACATGCGTAATGTGGTGCAAAAAGCGCGCGAAGCGAACGGCAACCAAGATACCATTATGGTGTGCGAGCGTGGTGTTTCGTTTGGTTACAATACGCTGGTATCAGATATGCGCGGTCTTGCCATTATGCGTGAAACCAATTGCCCGGTGGTATTTGATGCGACGCACTCTGTGCAACAGCCTGGTGGTCAAGGTGATAAGAGCGGCGGTCAGCGCGAGCATGTGCCAGTGTTGGCGCGTGCAGCCGTAGCCAGTGGCATTGCAGGCATCTTTATGGAAACGCATCCTGATCCTGCTCAGGCATTGTCAGATGGCCCAAACGCCTGGCCACTCCATAAAATGAAAGATTTGTTAGAAGTGTTGGTGGATTTAGATAGATTAGTGAAAAAAGCTGGTTTTATTGAAAGTACGTTGTAAGAATATTTTAGCCACAGATTCACACAGATAAAAATCTAAAATATACATGATGATTTAAAGGGTTATAAAGGTTTCATCTGCGTTTGTCCGTGTTCCTCGGCGGCTAATAATAAAAATTATTTTTAGGAGAAAATCATGAGTGCTATTGTAGATATTATCGCCCGCGAAATTTTAGATTCACGTGGAAACCCAACCGTAGAAGCTGATGTTTTGCTGGAAAGCGGTGTTATCGGCCGCGCTGCCGTGCCGTCAGGCGCATCTACTGGCGCTAAAGAAGCCGTAGAACTGCGCGATGGTGACAAAAACCGTTATTTAGGCAGAGGCGTGCTGCAAGCGGTTGAAAATGTAAACACGGAAATTACCGAAGCTATTATCGGTTTAGATGCTGAAGAACAAAGCTTTATCGACAAAACCTTGATTGAATTAGACGGTACAGAAAACAAAGACCGTTTAGGTGCCAATGCTATTTTAGCGGTTTCGATGGCATGCGCACGTGCTGCGGCTGAAGAGTCAGGTTTGCCACTTTACCGTTACTTAGGCGGTTCAGGTGCGATGCAATTGCCAACACCGATGATGAATATCATTAACGGTGGCGCACACGCTGATAACTCTGTTGATATGCAGGAATTTATGATTATTCCAGCAGGTTTACCATCATTCCGTGAGGCGATTCGTTGTGGTGCTGAAGTGTTTCACGCACTGAAAAAAACCTTGCATAAAAAAGGTCTAGCCACGACAGTAGGTGATGAGGGCGGTTTTGCACCAAATTTACCGTCTAATGAGTCTGCAATTCAATACATTTTAGAGGCGATTTCAGATGCAGGCTACGAGCCAGGCCGTGATGTTTATTTAGGTTTAGATTGCGCAAGTACCGAGTTCTACAAAGATGGCCGCTATCATTTAGAGTCAGAAGGTTTAGCGCTGACTTCAGCTCAATTCACGGATTATTTAGCTACTTGGTGTGATAAATACCCAATCATCAGTATTGAAGATGGCATGGGTGAATTTGACTGGGACGGCTGGGATATTTTGACTAAACGCCTAGGTAAAACTACACAGTTGGTGGGTGATGACTTATTTGTAACCAACACCAAAATCTTGCGTGAAGGTATCCGACGTGGTGTAGCTAACTCGGTGTTAATCAAAGTTAACCAAATTGGCACCTTGACTGAGACATTCCAAACCATTGAAATGGCGAAGCGTGCGGGCTATACCTCAGTGGTATCACATCGCTCAGGTGAAACTGAAGATAGCACCATTGCTGATATTGCAGTGGCTACCAACGCATTGCAAATTAAAACAGGCTCACTCTGCCGTTCAGAGCGTATTGCGAAATACAACCAATTATTGCGTATTGAAGAAGAATTGGGTGACGCAACTAGCTATGCAGGTAAAGACGCGTTTTATCAATTGTTCAAATAATTGATAGCTGAAAATTGAAAGCCCTCACGCTTATTTTTGTGATCCTTATTGCCTTGCTACAGTATCCATTGTGGCTAGGCAAGGGTAGCTGGTTACGCGTGTGGGATTTAAACCGTCAACTATCTGAGCAGAAAATAAAAAATACAGGTTTAAAAGCGCGTAACGATACACTGGATGCCGAAGTACGCGATTTAAAAAGTGGACGTGCCGCCATTGAAGAACGCGCACGCAGTGAGTTGGGCATGATTAAGCAAGACGAAGTGTTTTATCAAGTGATTGACCAACCTTTGCCTATGCCTCAATCTGCAAACTCAGTGCCTACTGCTGAAACTGCTTTAGCAAAGGCTAATGAAAAAAAATCACCTTAACATTTGTTATTGGGTTCTACTCATCGCATTCTAAAACACCGGCAGCATCATTGTATTTGGGGAACTGTACCTGCTAAAAAGAACCAGTGCTGTACAACCTGAACAAGTAATATACACCTACCGCCATCATGATGTACATTGGGAAATCGCCACTTTTTTTGGTTTCAGATTTATTCGGGGAGCTAATCCAGCGGTTAAGTAACCAAAGTACAAAAATAATGACGGGGATAAACATCATAGTGGTGGTTGATTCAAAAAGCTTGCCTAGCAATTTTGACAGCCAGCCGTTCTCACGAAACATTTCCAGTGCAATGCCGATAATGCCAGCAAGCACTAAGCCCATGCGCACTATGGCGATTAAAACGCTTAATTTGCTTTCAGCCTTAATATCTTTGTTCTTGAGATATTTGTTCGGGTCAATACTGGCCATACTTAAATTCCTTCACGTGGGATTTAACTTAATTTGAAGCTAAAAACTTATTTGGGTCAACAGATTTTCCCTGTTGCCGAATTTCAAAGTGTAACTTTATCGTATTGCTATCGGTATTACCCATTTCTGCAATTTTTTGTCCACGAGTGACGACTTGACCTTCTTTAACCACAATCAAGTTGTTATGCGCATAGACCGACAAATAGGTGGCGTTATGTTTTATGATGACCAATTTACCATAACCGCGTAGGTCTGAACCGCTGTAAATAACTTTACCTGCTGCGGCTGCGTTAATGCTTTGCCCCATAGTGCCCGTGATATCAATACCTTTATTCCCCGCATCATTAAAATTGGCGATAACTTTACCTTTTGTTGGCCATGCCCATTCAGTAATGTCAGCAGTTTCAGTATTAGGCTTAACGTCAGGCTTAGGCTCGGCTTTAGTTTCTGGTTTTATTTCGCTACCAGGTTTAGTTGTATTTGTACTTGGGGTGGATGTTGCCACTGGTTTTGTGACAGAGATAATCTTTTCATTCTCTGGTTTTGCAACGGGCAATGGTTTTTTAAAGGCATCATCGCTGTAAGGTTCGCGTATCGCCTTGGGTTCGCTGAGTGCAATTACCTGTGGCGTTATTGGTGGGGTATTTGTAGCAGCCGCGCTGGGTTCGGTGCCAATGGGATAGGTAGTCACACCATCAGTATTTTCTTGCACAGCTTTGTTTTCTACATTTGTTGGTTTGTCTTTTAAGGTGCTGAATTTAAGTATTTGGCCAATTTTAATAATATAAGGCGCTTTAATATCATTGAGTTGCGCAATTTCCTTGTAGTCGTAGCCATATTCCAGACCGATGCTAAATAAGGTATCGCCTTTTTTTACAAGATAAGTGTCAGGACGCCAATCACCCGTTACTTTGCCAGTTGAGGGCTTTGTACTCGATTTTGACGCTGTATTTGGCTTGGTCGCAGGCAAGCGATCAATGACGGGAGCGGGGGTGCTACTGCAGGCAAGTAATGCCCATGTGAGCAATAAAATGAAACCATTACGCAATATTGCCATCCTTAACTGGTACCTCCTAGTAAAGGCACGAACTTTACCGGTTCTAATTTGGTTTGACGATATTCTGCCTGAGAAATGCGCTCTACAAGATGTAACACTTGTTCGTCAGTGCCTACGGGAATCACTAAACGCCCGCCAATTACTAATTGGTCTAATAAATCCTGTGGAATATGGCTAGCGGCAGCGGTGACGATGATGGCATCAAACGGTGCTAGTTGTGGCAAGCCCATGTTGCCATCTGCGTGGTCTAGTTTGACGTTGATGCATTTGAGTTCGCGTAAATGCCCGCGTGCTTTCATCACTAATGGACGAATGCGTTCTACCGAGTAAACCTCTTTAGAAATTTTAGACAACACGGCGGTTTGATAGCCACAACCGGTGCCAATTTCCAGTACTTTTTGTAAAGGTTGGTCGTTACGTAACAGCTCAGACATGCGTGCCACAATATAAGGCTGGGAGATGGTTTGACCAAAGCCGATGGGTAATGAAACATCTTCATAGGCGCGAATGGACAAGGCTTCATCTACAAAAATATGGCGCGGAATCGCAGAAATGGCAGAAAGTACCACTTCATCTTTAATACCTTGTTCGCGTAAGCGTGTGAGCATCCGCTCGCGGGTGCGAAGGGAGGTCATGCCGATGCCGGCTTGCGAAGATCTAATAAGCGCCACTATTTACTCAACCAGTCTTTAATATCGTTAAGTTGTGCGTGGTTGGTTAAATCCACTTGTATCGGTGAAATTGACACTTTGTTGTTAGCCACGGCATAAAAATCGGTGCCTTCACCACCATCGTTAGGTTGCCCGGCGGCGCCTACCCAATACACGGTTTCGTTGCGCGGTGTTTTAAGCTGTACCACAGGTTCTGCTTTATGACGCTTACCTAAGCGTGTGACCACGCGGCCTTGCAGCTCATTGTAGGCAATATCTGGTACATTCACATTGAGCAGTGTGGCAGATTTGAACCCGGTTTTTTGATAATGTTTGATGAGTTCAACGGCTACCCTTGCTGCGGTTTCAAAATGCGTAGAGTTATGCTGCGACATCGAAATTGCAATTGAGGGGATGCCAAGTAAATAGCCTTCCATCGCGGCAGCTACTGTACCTGAGTAAATGGTGTCATCGCCCATATTGGCGCCATCGTTAATGCCGCTAATCACCATATCCGGTATGGTGTCCATTAGCCCTGTGAGCGCTATGTGCACGCAATCGGTGGGCGTACCATTGACATAAAAAAAGCCGTTTGCGGCTTTTTTTACGCTAAGGGGTCGATCAAGCGTGAGCGAGTTGCTGGCACCGCTACGATTTCTTTCAGGCGCCACCACAGTAATATCGGCAATTTGAGCAATATGTTCTGCAAGAATATTGAGACCCGGTGCAAAATAGCCGTCGTCATTTGAGAGTAGTATTTTCATACGTAACTTACTAAGAGTAATTTCATGCTTAAATTATAGTAGAAGAGTGCTGGTTTGGCGTGGTTGTTATGTAAAAACTTATGGATTTTCTCGCGTTAAACGTGCATAAAAAATGGCACATCCAAAAAACAGTACCGAAAGTGCAATTTCAACGTTTGCAAGTTGCGCTGAAATGCCGCCATCAGACCAAGCTCGCACCACGCCTTCGGTAAAGTATAGCAGTATAAACATGCTTGCCCATTGGTAGGTGTAACGTTTACCACGCAAAACGCCAAATAATGGCAGCAACAGAGGCACCGCTTTTAACATGAGCAGTGAGCCACCAGGTTTTAGGGGCGCTAAAATAGTTTCCCACGCAACCGCAAGCAATATGAGGGCGATTAAACTGAAGGATGCGCCCAGTTGAAGATTTTTAATCATATTATTCCTATGCATAGCGTCCTTATGTTTTTGCTAATTGTGACATGCGCACTAGTGCTGCACGGGCAGACTGGGCATCATGAATGGGGTGGTTGAAATCAAAACGTAAGATTTTTGCATCCTTGTCATTATTGGCATTAACGTCAAAACCCTCGCTATCAATGCCTAACATTTGCGCATGCGTTGCTTCTACTTGGTGAAAGTATTTGCAATAGGCAATTAAGCTCTGTGCATGATCCGTATTCATGTGTTCAATAATAGCGGTTTCTTGGGCCGCTAGTAGTGAATCAACCGAGGTGCTAAAAAAATCGTCAGACGACAGCCAGCTCATGTTGCCAAAGCCACCAATATAGCGTGCATGGGCGATGTTTATCCGATAAAAAGCAAAGTCATGCATATCAAAATAACTGGCGGCCTGTGGCAAGTAGCGCAAATAACGGGCGCGTAAATCCGCATCGTTTTTTTCAATCTTGACGGCTGTACCTAGCAGCGTGAGCCGCGAGTTAGCTTGCAAATCTTCAGCCCCTGCAAATACCAATAGCGAAACTTTTGGGTTGAGTATGATGTTTTTAGTGTGCTCTGCAATGCTGCTGATAAGTATCACGGGCTGGCAATCATGCCCCAATACAAAAGGCGCCACCGAGCCAAACGGGTAGCCGTCAAATTTTGCAGAATGCGTAGAAAGTATGCCGCTATGTGTACTGCGCAGAAACTGTTTGGCTTCTGGTGCTAAATTCGACATATTTTAGAGGTTCCTGGATAATTTTAAGGCGGTTTCAGCGAGTCGCTTACCTAGCGCGATACACAGTTTTTTTTCGTCATCGGTGATTGGTTTGTCATCCATGGTGCCCCCAACATGGCTTGCGCCGTAAGGTGTGCCGCCAGAAGCGGTTGCAGATAAAGCAGGTTCTGCATATGGTAAGCCTACCATGACCATGCCATGGTGCATTAAAGGCAGCATCATGGTGAGTAGCGTCGTCTCATTGCCGCCATGCATAGAGCCGGTTGAGGTAAACACTGCAGCGGGCTTACCGATGAGCGCGCCTTTGAGCCACAAACTGGTGGTGCCATCTAAAAAATACTTCATCGGCGCCGCCATATTGCCAAAGCGGGTTGGGCTGCCAAGGGCCATGCCTATGCATTGTTCTAAATCTTGCAATTCAACGTATGGGTCACCGCTGGCGGGAATATCTGGCTCGGTGGCTTCACAATTAGCTGAAACTTTAGGCACGGTACGAATGCGCGCTTTTGCATTAGCCACACTTTCAACGCCGCGCGCAATCAGTTGCGCCATGCTACGTACTGCACCACCTTGGCTGTAATAGAGAATTAGGATTTCGCTCATTTTTTTCTTTTGTCCTTGATGCGCTGTTTCTTTGCGTCTAGCTCAAATAAGCCGATGGTGTTGATAAGATCACTAAATTTGGCGTAACCATAATTTCGAGAGTCAAATGCAGAATAATTTTTGACGATGTGCTTTTTTACTTCACTTAAATTAGCAAAGCCGTCTTCAGTAGATTCGGATATGGTTTCTATTGCTGAACGAATTAATGACACCAGTTTGGCGTCCATTGCTAATTGTTGCGAGGTTTTTTTGACAACAGGCGACAACAGTGTGGTTTCGTCAACTGAAACATTGGCAGATTTTATTTCTGAGCTGGTCTTGGTTTTATCTTTCTCTGTATTGGTAGTGTCTAGATTAGGTGCTATCGACTCTGATATTTTTTCTTGTGACAGAATTTCAAAGTATTTAAATTCGGTGCAGGCCGCCCTTAAAGATTCAGGCGTCTTCTTTTCTCCAAAGCCATAAACCAGCTTACCAGACTCGCGAAAGCGAATGGCTAAGCGAGTGAAGTCACTATCACTTGAAACAATACAAAATCCATCAAGCGGCGCGGTATAAAGCAAGTCCATCGCATCAATGATAAGCGCACTATCGGTCGCATTTTTGCCTTTAGTGTTCGCATATTGCTGCATGGGCTGAATGGCATGCTTGGGTAATATTTCCTTCCAGCGACTTAATTGGGTTTGCGTCCAGTCACCATAGATACGCCTAACGCTGGCATCACCAAATTTGGAGATCTCTTCAAATAGCTCATCAATAATCGGGATGACGTTAAACGTATTATCCGCATCAATCAGTACGGCTAGTCTAGGGTTACTTTTATCTGCATTCATTGATATCTACCTTTTGCTGGGCATTACTTGAAGCTGAAAGTATATAACACATCCACTGCACTATCAGTGCCGGTTTCAGCGCGTAGCGACCAGTGTGGAGTGATGTTGAAAGTGAGTCGGGCGACATCCAGCAAGCCGGTATCGCTTTTTTCGTAGCTTAAATAAAGTTGCGAGGTGAGGCGTTTGCCAAATACAAGGGTTGCGCTTTCAGTCGTAGGGTGTGCAAAAAGTTTTTATTTGCACACCAATCTTCATCAAAGCCAATATAGATATATCTAAACACATGTCCAATTACATCAGAAGCCAAGTCGCTGGTGCCACCTATTTTTTCACGCTCACCCTGACACAGCGAAACACAAGCTTATTGACCGACCACATTGATTGGTTAAGACTAGCGTACCAAAGAGCCAATACCTTACATCCATTCAATACCCTTGCTATTTGCATATTGCCAGACCATCTTCATACAAGGTGCGGATATGGATGGATCTACTTGCCGATGAAGTTGAAAAGCGATTTCACGCCTCCAAAACCGAGAGTTCACCGCCCCTTTAATTCCACGATTATCATCGACCGCCGTGAGAGCAAGCGTAGGGTGGCAAAACGTTTTAACTTGCCCACCAAACTGTAATGCTGCATCTAAAATGGTGTGCACCGCAGGCACTCCGATTTTCTAAGTGCTAAGCCAGTATTTGGCTTCCCCACATAATATATGAGCTATACCAGTGCTTGGCATCCCCGCAGAATATATCTGCTAAAGCAGATTATTCATGCGTGAAAGCTCATTATTCTGAGTGAAAGCATTTGAAAAGTCGTATGCAAGAAAATCACTTGCACACCCTACACATTAAACTACCAGCATGTCCACAAATTGGTTTGCTGGCGTCGTTTCTAGCTTGGCTTGGTCTAAACAGTTTTCATCTGCTTGCGCTGCAATACCCCACAAGCTAAAGCAAATAGATTAAAAGGCGCTTGTTCAACATTATGCTGCCTTTAGTCATCTATCTGAGTACACATTTGTCGAAACTTAAATGGTTTTTACAAGCTCCGTTGCTTTGCCAATGTAAGTGGCTGGCGTTAGCACAAGCAAGGCTTGTTTAGCATCATCAGGGATTGCTAAGCCACTAATGAATGTGTGCAATGAAGTTTTATTTATACCGCCTTTGCCACGGGTGAGTTCTTTAAGTTGCTCGTAAGGGTTTTTAATGCCATAGCGGCGCATCACGGTTTGTATAGGCTCGGCAAGTACTTCCCAGCTGTTGTCTAAATCAAGCGCCAGTTTTTCTGGATTGATTTCCAGCTTATTCAAACCACGTAAGCAAGAGTCGTAACCTAGTAAAGTATAGCCGAATGCTACGCCCATATTACGTAAAACCGTTGAGTCGGTTAAATCGCGTTGCCAGCGTGAAATAGGTAATTTCTCCGCCATGTGGCGTAATACTGCGTTGGCTAAGCCCAAGTTACCCTCAGAGTTTTCAAAATCAATCGGATTGACTTTATGCGGCATGGTGGATGAGCCCACTTCGCCATCTTTAAGTTTTTGTTTGAAGTAGCCCACTGAAATGTAACCCCAAATATCGCGGTTAATATCAATCAAAATCGTGTTGATGCGCGCAAGCGTATCGTACAACTCTGCCATGTAATCATGCGGTTCAATTTGTATCGTCATCGGGTTGTAAGTCAGCCCTAATGATTCAACAAAGCGCTTGGCAAAACTTTCCCAATCAAAATTTGGGTAAGCAGATAAATGGGCATTAAAGTTACCCACGGCACCGTTAATTTTGCCAAGAATTTCGTTATTGATAAGCTGTTTTTGTTGACGTTGCAAACGATAAACCACGTTGGCTAATTCTTTACCCATGGTGGTAGGTGATGCAGTTTGACCATGTGTGCGTGAAAGCATGGGCTGATCTGCCAATTGGTGCGCTAGTTCGCTTAAACGTGCAATCAGGCTGGCCACAAATGGCAACATCACGCTATCGCGCGCGGTTTTTAACATCAAGCCGTGTGATAAATTATTGATGTCTTCCGAAGTGCAGGCAAAGTGAATAAATTCACTGGCTTTTTTGATCTCTGGATTGCCATCAAACCTCTCTTTTAACCAGTACTCAAGCGCTTTTACATCGTGGTTGGTGCGCGCTTCAATGGCTTTTACTTGTGAGGCATCATCTTCACTAAAGTTTGCAATGGCAGCATCCAATTCTTGAATAGTCTCTACACTAAACGGTGCGATTTCAGCTAACTTTTTTGCGTTAGCCAATGCTTTTAGCCACTCCACCTCTACCCATGCGCGGTGCTTAATCAGTGCATATTCGCTAAAATAAGGACGCAGAGCATCCAATTTAGATTGGTAGCGACCATCAAGAGGGGATAGTGCGTTAAGAGTAGTAAGAGGCATAGCTAACTTTCTGCAAACATTCTGTGAAATAATGTACTATTTTAACCTATTTATGGCGTGTTAATAATGCGCTGAAGCGCATATGTGATGATATGAACAAACTAACCACCATTAAACAAGAAGATTTTATTCAAAGTATTGCGGATGCTTTGCAGTACATTTCGTACTATCACCCAGCTGATTACATTCACGCTTTGGGCGAGGCTTATAAGCAAGAAGAATCTCCCGCCGCTAAAGATGCAATTGCACAAATTTTAACCAACTCACGCATGTGTGCTGAAGGTAAGCGCCCGCTATGTCAAGACACCGGCATCGTCGTTGCCTTTGTCAAAATAGGGATGAATGTACGCTTTGAAAGTGATTTGTCATTAGAGCAAATGGTGAATGAGGGCGTGAAACGTGCCTATTTGCTGCCAGAAAATAAATTGCGCGCTTCCATCGTAAGTGAGCCCGCGGGCAAACGTATCAATACCAAAGATAATACGCCTGCGGTGGTACATGTTTCATTGGTTGTTGGAGATAAAGTGGAGGTGAGTATCGCTGCAAAAGGTGGTGGCAGTGAGAATAAAGCCAAACTTGCCATGCTCAACCCGAATGACAGCATTGTGGATTGGATCGTTGAAACGGTGCCAACCATGGGTGCTGGCTGGTGTCCGCCGGGTATACTCGGTATCGGCATCGGCGGCAGTGCTGAAAAAGCCATGTTGTTAGCCAAAGAATCACTCATGGCGTCGATTGATATGCATACCCTGAAAGCCAAAAGCCAAAATAAAGAAAAGCTCAGCCACCTTGAAGCACTGCGTCTGGAGATTTTTGATAAGGTGAATAATCTTGGCATCGGCGCGCAAGGTTTGGGCGGTTTAGCCACGGTTTTGGATGTGAAAATTTTAGATTACCCAACCCACGCCGCGAGCTTGCCAGTGGCGATTATCCCCAACTGCGCGGCAACGCGTCACATACATTTTGTGCTGGATGGTAGCGGTGCGGCTGTGTTGGAAGCGCCAGATTTAGACGATTGGCCAAAGGTAGATTGGGCGCCTAGTGAACAAGCCTTACGCGTCAATTTAGATGCTGTCAGCAAAGAAGAGATTCAAGCCTGGCAGCCAGGTCAAACTTTGTTGCTAAGCGGAAAATTGCTCACAGGGCGTGACGCTGCGCATAAGCGCATGGCAACCATGCTGCAAACAGGTGAAAAGCTGCCTGTTGATTTAAACAACCGTTTTATTTATTACGTAGGGCCAGTCGATGCGGTGGGCGATGAAGCCGTGGGTCCCGCGGGACCCACCACCGCCACGCGCATGGATGACTACACGGATGTCATGCTTAAAACTGGATTGCTTGGCATGATAGGCAAGGCTGAACGCGGTGAGGCGACTATTGCGTCTATTGCAAAATATCAGTCAGTCTATTTGACAGCGATTGGTGGTGCAGCATACTTGGTGAGTAAGGCGATTAAAAAAGCCGAAGTGATCGCTTTTGCAGACTTAGGCATGGAAGCGATTTATGAATTTACTGTGCAGGACATGCCAGTCACCGTGGCGGTAGATAGCCGTGGCGTATCGATACATGCATCAGGCCCCGCGGAGTGGAAGCAGAAAATAGCGCAGCGTCAATCCATTGCCATTCGTTCTGTGTCATAAGTCACAGTAGTGATTGCACTTTTTGGTTTAACATTAGTCTCATCACTAAAGGTTTAAATGATGGGTAAACATAAAATGCTGAAAATTATTACGCTGGTTTGCTTGGTTTTTGCCGCAAATGCAGCCAGTGCTGAAGATATGTTGGGCTATTTGACCAACAAAGAGGGTAAGTATATTGGCCCAACGGTAGAAGATAATGTCACAGCGATGGATACCGATAAAAATGGTTTTGCCGATGCCAGTGAAGTGCGCGCTTTTTTAGAGCTAAAACATGGCAAGGGTTACGAAAGTGAGCTGCTGGAAAAATTTGAAGCCTCAATAAAAGGCACGAGCTGCGCTACCCCATTTGCCAAGAGCTTTTATTTGAGCAATTAGTGGCTCTATTTTCCACAAATTTCGCATAGGGTTTATCCAGATCCTTAAATTAGATTTTCGTGCTGTTTTCATGTGTAGAGTGTGCATCACGGGTTTATAATACAGGCTGTGTTTAATTCAGTCAGAAAATCACCATGTTAAAAGCCTACGCAACGCACGTGCAAGAACGTGCAGCCCAACAATTACCGCCATTGCCACTTACGGCCGAACAGGTTGCTCAGCTTGTTGAGCTGCTTAAAAATCCACCAGTGGGTGAAGAAAATACGCTATTGGATTTACTTGAAAATCGCATCCCCGCTGGTGTAGATCAAGCGGCTTATGTGAAAGCAGCATTTTTATCAGATATCGCGAATAGCAAGGCTGTATCACCTTTGCTTAACGCAGAAAAGGCCGTGCAATTATTAGGTACGATGCTCGGTGGTTACAACGTGCAAGCTTTAGTTGCTTTGTTGGACACCTCAATGGCAGCGGCTGCGGTTAAGGCGCTATCACATACTACTTTAATGTTTGATGCTTTTCATGATGTTGATGAGAAGATGAAGGCAGGTAATCCGCATGCGAAAAAACTGATTGAATCTTGGGCAAATGCCGAATGGTTTACCAATGCACCAGTACTGGAGGATGAAATCAAAGTGGTGGTGTTTAAAGTAGATGGCGAAACCAATACCGATGATTTGAGTCCCGCACAAGAAGCATGGAGCCGCCCGGATATTCCATTGCATGCTAAAGCCATGCTGGTGAATAAAATGCCTGATGGCTTAAAAACCATTGAAACCTTAAAACAAAAAGGCCTGCCATTGGCCTATGTGGGCGATGTGGTTGGCACGGGTTCTTCACGTAAATCAGCCATCAACTCAGTGCAGTGGTTTATGGGCAATGATATTCCTAATATTCCTAACAAGCGCACAGGCGGTGTAATTCTAGGCACTAAAATCGCGCCAATTTTCTTTAATACCGCTGAAGACTCCGGCGCGTTGCCGATTCAATGTGATGTTTCAAAAATGCGCATGGGCGATGTGATTACCATTCAGCCTTATGCCGGCAAGATATTGAACGCGCAAGGTGAGGTGATTTCGAGCTTTGACTTGGCGCCGCTGACCATTCCCGATGAAGTGCGTGCGGGTGGCCGTATTCCATTGATTATTGGCCGTGGCTTAACGACGAATGCACGTCATGCTTTAGGGTTGCCACCCACGGAATTATTTATTACAGCCGCAGCACCGAAAGAGTCAGGCAAAGGCTATACACTGGCACAAAAAATGGTGGGCAAAGCCTGCGGCGTGGCTGGCATACGCCCGGGTTCTTACTGTGAACCTAAAGCGACCACTGTCGGTTCGCAAGATACCACTGGCGGCATGACGCGTGATGAACTCAAAGAGCTGGCTTGTTTGGGTTTTAGTGCAGATTTAGTCATGCAGAGCTTTTGCCATACCGCAGCTTACCCAAAACCTGTGGATATTAAATTGCAACATAGCTTACCTGAATTCATCAGTAGCCGTGGTGGCGTGAGCTTGCGTCCGGGTGACGGCGTGATTCACTCATGGTTAAACCGCATGGTGTTGCCGGATACGGTGGGTACTGGCGGTGATTCACATACGCGCTTCCCGATTGGTATTTCGTTTCCCGCTGGTTCGGGTTTAGTCGCCTTTGCCGCCGCCATGGGGGCAATGCCGCTGGACATGCCTGAATCTGTATTAGTGCGTTTCAAAGGTGAAATGCAGCCTGGCATTACCTTACGTGATTTAGTCAATGCCATTCCTTACGCGGCAATACAAGAAGGCACATTGACTGTTGGTAAGCAAGGTAAGCAGAATGTATTCAATGGCCGTATTTTAGAAATTGAAGGGCTGCCAGATTTAAAAGTAGAACAAGCATTTGAGTTTGCAGATGCCTCAGCAGAGCGCTCTGCTAATGGATGTACGGTAAAGCTTAACAAAGAACCTGTGATTGAATTTTTAACTTCTAATATTGTGTTGTTGCAAAACATGATTGATAACGGCTACCAAGATGCGCGCACCTTGCAACGCCGTATTGAAAGTATGCAGGCATGGTTAGCAAAACCCACGTTGTTAGAAGCCGATGCAGACGCAGAATATGTGCATGTGATTGAAATTGACCTTAATACCATCAAAGAGCCATTAGTAGCTTGCCCGAACGACCCTGATGACATTAAGCCGTTGTCGGCAGTGGTGGGAGATAAAATTGACGAGGTGTTTATAGGCAGTTGCATGACCAATATCGGTCACTACCGCGCCGCGGCAAAAGTGCTGGAAGGTTCAGGTAATATTCCAACACGGTTATGGATTGCACCGCCAACACGGATGGATGAAGCGCAATTGCGCGATGAAGGTGTGTATTCAGTGTTTGGTGTGGCGGGTGCAAGAACAGAAATCCCAGGTTGCTCATTGTGCATGGGGAATCAAGCGCGGGTGGCGGATAAAGCCACCGTGTTTTCAACCAGTACACGTAACTTTGATAACCGCATGGGTCGTGATGCGCGTGTTTACTTGGGTTCGGCTGAGTTGGCAGCGGTGTGTGCCAAACTAGGCCGTATGCCGTCACACGCAGAGTATTTAGAGACTGTAGGCAATAAGCTCGCCAATACGGCTGAAATTTATAAGTATTTAAATTTTGACCAAATGACAGAATACAAAGCGGCGTTGGATACTTTAAGTAATGGTAAAAAAGTGATCCCTATTACCGAGTTGGCTTAGTTGATTGTCGTTTAACTGTTATCTAAATTGGCATGACATGAACCTGCATCTACCAGAACCCCCTGAAATTTTTGACCAAAAAACCATCACGCGACGACCTAAACGCGGGGCATGGAAATTGATGGTGCCACTGAGTATTGTGCTGATCACCACCATCTATGCGGCTTTGTACTATGGCTGGGATGTCAAAGCCGTGGCAGCAGGAGTGGTGTTATTCGGTACGCTTTCAAACTTGTTTATCTGGTTGCTTGGTGTCATCGGCTTGGTGCCTATCATTGGGCCGTTGATTGTTAAAGTGTTGAGCTTGTCCATTATTTGGCTACTTAACGCGATTGGTTATCTGGTGTCTTATGTGGCGATAAAACGGGGTTATTCAAAAGATGTGCTTACCTATCGAGGGGTCACTGTTGCGCTGATCACGGGCATTGTGATTGGCTACGTGATTGGTCATTATCTTTAAGTGCCTGCTCGCGTGTTTAGTCAATTAAAACAGTTGGCCTGGGTGCAGAAGGGGCTTCATCGTGCGCGAAAATCCGCTGACTTTTTACCCGCCATTTTCTTTTTTGGTGGCTTTGTGTGGGATGCGCTCACTATTGGGCGCTTCGTCACAGCCTTAGATTTAGCCATATTTGCAGTATATTTACTCAGCGCAGCCGTTATCCTCTACCTGATTGGTCGCCCAGTTTCACTTGAGACTGAGTCTGGTAAATTTACGGCTATTTTTGAAAAGTTCTACTCTCCACGCTTACCTTATTTTTTACTGCAATTTTTATTTGGCAGCCTATTTAGCGCGTTATTTATTCTATATTTTAAAAGTTCCAGTCATTGGCTGGCGTGGTTCACATCGCTGGTTTTAGCTGTGTTGCTGGTGGCGAATGAGTTTTTAGAGAGTGAATACAAGCGTTTTACTTTAAGTTGGGCCTTGTTCGGTTTGTGCGCCATGTTATTGTTTAACTTTGCGTTGCCTTTTCTGTTGGGCAGTATTCACGCCGTATGGTTTTATTTAAGTACCTTAATGGGCGCAAGCCTAGCGTATTGGCTCTATAAAAAAACGCCCAATCATTTGGGTAGCATTAAACCTGTTGGGCTAATTGCCGCAATACTAATGTTGGCTTATGCCGCAGATATGATCCCGCCCGTACCGCTGGTGAAACGCGATGTTGCGGTTGGCTATGAAATCAGTAAAGTAGAGGGCGATTATCAATTAACACAGCAGGCCTCACAATGGTGGGTGTTTTGGCGCAAAACTAGTAATGATTTAGAAGTCACATCAGGTCAGCACGTGACTTGTTTTTCCTCTGTATTTGCACCTTCTGGCTTAAAAACAAATCTGTATCATCGCTGGGAACATTACGATAAAAAACAAGGCTGGCAAACGCAATCGCGTATTGGTTTTACTTTATCAGGTGGTCGTTTTAACGGCTTTAGGGGTTACACCTATAAACAGAATTTGGCAGAAGGTGATTGGCGAGTGAGTGTAGAAACTGAAAACGAAAAAACCATTGCGGTTCATACGTTTTCAGTGCATTACGTGCAAGCTGCAACACCCAGAGTGCTGCAGTTGTTTTAGCTATTAATGCTGCTCAGGGCGATACATTAGCTTATCAATATAAGCAATGGCAACAGCAGAAAACACAAATGTCATGTGAATAACGGTTTGCCAAATCAACACTTTATCAGAAAGATTTTCTGCGTTGATAAAGGTCTTAAGCAAGTGAATAGATGAAATGCCAATAATCGCAGTTGCGAGTTTTACCTTAAGCAAGTTGGCATTGACGTGTGAAAGCCAATCAGGTTCATCAGGGTGACCTTCTAAATTTAGGCGAGATACAAAAGTTTCGTAGCCGCCCACAATCACCATAATCAGCAGGTTTGAAATCATCACCACGTCAATTAAACCTAGCACAATCAGCATGATGTCAGCTTCTGCTAGCGTAGTCGCCTTTGCAACCATGTGAACCAACTCTACGCCAAAGAAGAACACATAGACCGCCTGCGCAACGATTAAACCTAAATAAAGCGGCAATTGTAGCCAACGGCTACCAAATAGAACGTTGCTCATAATGCTGCTTTGTTTGTATTCTGTAGCGGTTGGTTTGGTTTTTTGTTGCATGTTTTTAAAGCCTTGTGTGTTGAGTTTAAATATTTTGCGTATTGTATCAGCTAAAAGCGATCGTTAATTTAAGCTATTTTACTTTC
>Ga0156104_116_pt1 | contig 22878 bp, 20 predicted proteins | sample RifCSPlowO2_02_FD_107757 | JGI IMG/M metagenome (GOLD analysis project Ga0156104, IMG submission 107757) | Methylotenera sp. RIFCSPLOWO2_02_FULL_45_14 | reverse complement strand
CGCTCCTACAGCGCACATTGGATATATGCGCTGATTTTTTCTGTGAGCGTAATTTTGTTATTTTCATCAAGCGACATAGTACTTCCATCGCGCATCGCCTCACCCCAGTGTGAGTTTGGAAAGTGTTTGTCATTTTCAAAACGCGGAATCACATGCCAATGCACATGCGGCGTTTTGTTGCCTAAGCTGGCTAAATTGATTTTATCTGGATTAAAAATTTCTCTTAGCGCCACTTCAACTGCAAACACGGTTTTCATCATGCGTGCGCGTTGTGGCGGAGGTAAATCGCTCATTTCTTTCACGTGTGCTAGTAATTCAACTCGGCAATAAGCCGGGTAGTCTGCATCGTTCAGTAATACCACGCGGCAGAAATCATCTTGCCATAATGTTTCGTGCGGTGTTGGCTGGCAAAGTGGGCAGGTTGGGTTCATGGTATATTTTGATGATTAAACGTGAAATATTTTCACTGTCATTTCGAACGCAAGTGAGAAATCTTGCAAGTTGGCTTCGTTAAAATAAGATTTCTCACTTGCGTTCGAAATGACAGTAATTTTTAAGTTAGCTCAAGAGATTACGAAGCCGCCAACATCCGCTCTAATGTAAGTTTTGCCAGTTTCGCATCATGTTCAGGCACTTTGATTTGGTTCACTACTTTGCCTTCAACCAAATTCTCTAACACCCATGCCAAGTGCTGTGGGTCTATACGCGCCATGGTAGAACATTCGCACACGACATGACTCATAAACTGCACCAGCTTACCTTGCGGTTTCATTTGCTCGGCCAAACGATTTACCAGATTAAGCTCAGTGCCTACCAGCCATTTGGTATTAGCCGGCGCCTCAGTAACGGTTTTTAAAATATATTCGGTTGAGCCGACATAATCAGAGTTCAGGCATACTTCAAACGGCGCTTCTGGGTGAGAGATTACAAATCCATCCGGGTGTTCTGCGCGAAACTTGGTGATATTTTGCAGGCGGAACATTTGATGTACTGCACAATGACCTTTCCACAGCAAGATTTTTGCATTCTTAATCTGCTCAACGGTTAAACCGCCAAGTGGCTGGTCTGGATCCCATACTGGCATTTGTTCCAAAGGAATACCCATTTTATGACCACTCCAGCGACCTAAATTTTGGTCTGGGAAGAACAGCACTTTTTCACGTTGTTTAAAGCTCCACTCTAAAATTTTGGGTGCATTGGTACTGGTGCAAACAATACCGCCATGTTCGCCGCAAAATGCTTTGAGGTCAGCCGCCGAGTTAATGTAGGTAACGGGTGTGATTTGCGTATCAAAATCAAGCACTTTATTGAGTTCTCGATAACTACGTTCAACCTTGGCAAGGTTGGCCATATCCGCCATTGAGCAGCCAGCGGCAAGGTCAGGCAGAATGGCTATTTGGTCAGGGCGGCTTAAAATATCCGCTACTTCAGCCATAAAATGCACGCCTAAAAACACAATGTATTGGGCATCTAAATTTTCGCAATAGCGAGATAATTTAAGCGAATCCCCCGTGTAATCCGCATGACGATACACGCTTTCATTTTGGTAATGATGACCTAAAATAACAAGGCGTTTACCTAACTTTTGTTTTGCGGCAATAATGCGACGTTGGCAGTCTGCATCATCTGCGGCTTGAAATTTCTCAAATTTAATGGGGGATGTTTGCATAATAGGTATATTTTATAACGATATTTTTCTAACGTGAAAATTTTATTACATTATCTACAGGCTTAACTCTTAACCAACTATCAATGAGTACCGTCATTCTGAGCGTTAGCGAAGAATCCAGTTTCGGCTAGAGTGCAAATGGATTCTTCGCTAACGCTCAGAATGACGAGGTGAGGTTTTTATAATGCTAAGTGATGCTTTGCACCTAATCTTTTCAGTGCATCCACGTTTGTCCATGAAAAAACGCGCTTTGCCGCCTCGCGCCAATCTACCCACTCATAACGCACATGCTCATCGGGAGCTAGTTTGATTAGTAATTTACCAGGTAGTTCTAAGCCAAACAAATATTCACAGTTTTGTGTTACACCAGGCGCATAACGGTGTCGCCAGTGCGGGTATATTTCATAAACATTCGAGACTTGCCAGTCTTGCAAATCGTATTGTGTTGCGTCCAGGCCGGTTTCTTCCAACACTTCACGAATGGCGGCTTGGTAGGGCGTTTCATTACCTTCTACGCTACCAGTGACAGATTGCCAAAACCCGGCTTTGTCAGCGCGTTCCATAATGAGCACCTGCAAATCTGGGGTATGAATGAGCACCAGTGCTGAAATGGGGGTTTTGTAGGGGTGGTTTTTGACCGCGATTGACTGAAGCATGTTCATATTGTTGTTTGCGGTCAAGGGTCGCCTCTACAGGCTGCGTTTAGAGGCATTAGTTAAATTTTTCGGCAATTGAAACACCACGCTTTCAACCACGCCGTGTAGCTCTTGCACATGATTAGCACCCAGCTGTTGTAATTTCGCGATCACTTCTTGCACTAAAACTTCAGGTGCAGACGCACCCGCAGATACGCCGATTTTCTTCTTGTTGACCAACCACTCAGGCTTGAGATAGGCGGCGTTATCCACCATGTAAGCTTCAACCCCTTGATTCTCGGCGACTTCACGCAATCGATTCGAGTTAGAGCTGTTGGGTGAGCCCACAATAATCACCAAATCACAATCTTGCGCCATGATTTTAATGGCATCTTGGCGATTTTGCGTGGCGTAGCAAATGTCATCACTTTTTGGTGCGTTAATCAGCGGGAACCTGGATTTTAGCGCATTGATGACTAAAGCAGCATCGTCCATGGATAAAGTGGTTTGCGTCACAAAGGCAAGTTTGCCAGGATCTTTCACTTGTAAAGCTACTACGTCTTCAGGTGTCTCAACTAAGTAGATGCCACTTTCTGTTTGCGCCCCTTCGGTTGAAGTCTCTTCAACCTGACCCATCGTCCCCTCAACTTCAGGGTGACCTTTATGCCCGATCATGATGATTTCCATGCCGGCTTTGCGCATTTTTTCAACTTCAATATGCACTTTTGTCACCAGCGGGCAGGTGGCATCATAAGCCGTGAGGCCGCGTGCATCGGCCTCGGCACGTACCGCTTTTGAAACGCCATGCGCACTAAAAATAACAGTACTGCCAGTAGGAATCTCATCGAGCTCCTCTACAAATATCGCGCCTTTAGCCCGCAGCTCATCCACCACAAATTTATTATGCACTACTTCATGGCGTACATAAATCGGCGCGCCAAACTTCTCTAAGGCTTGCTCTACAATGATAATAGCGCGGTCAACGCCTGCGCAAAAACCGCGTGGATTAGCGAGCACGATGCTGGGCGCGATACTGGTATTGATGGTCATTTTAAATCGTTATCTCAAAATTGATGAGTGGCTTGATGCATCGGGGTATAATCGCATAAATTTTTAACAAATTGTATTAAAAACAAAGCCATGAAAAATACCGCAACCCTACTGATTACCTGCCCGGACACCAGAGGCATCGTGGCGGCAATTGCTGATTTTTTACATCAACATAATGCCAACATTTTACACGCAGACCAACATCAAGATGCAGAAAATAATCTATTTTTGATGCGTGTTGAGTGGGACTTAGCCGGTTTTAGCTTAAATGACGCCAGCTTTAATCAGGCCTTTGCGCCAATCGCCACGCAATTTAACATGCAATGGCAACTCAAACGCTCGCAACATAAAACGCGGGTGGCGATCATGGTGTCGCAATATGACCATTGCTTAGCAGATTTGTTGCATCGTCATAAAAGTGGTGAGCTTGCATGTGAGGTTCCCTTGGTGATTAGCAACCATCGCGACGTGGAAAAATTAGTCCAGTTTTACGGCATAGATTTTCACTATATTGAAGTGAATAAAACCAACAAGCAAGCCGCTGAAGCTGTGCAATTTAAACTGTTTGATGACTACCAAATTGATTTAATCGTGCTGGCGCGTTATATGCAAATTTTGTCGCCTGAATTTGTAGCACGTTACCCGCAGCGCATCATTAACATTCACCACTCTTTCTTACCTGCATTTATTGGGGCAAGACCCTACCACCGCGCGTTTGAGCGCGGCGTTAAACTGATTGGCGCCACCAGCCATTATGTAACAGAAGTATTGGACGAAGGCCCGATTATTGAGCAAGGTATAGACCGCATTTCTCATCGCGACCAAGTAGAAGACTTAATTCAAAAAGGCCGGGATTTAGAGCGTGTAGTGCTATCAAAAGCGGTACGCTGGCACATTGAAAACCGTATTTTGCTGTACGCAAATAAAACGGTGATTTTTGATTAAAATTTACTCGCCCTTCGACAGGCTTCTCGCATGAATAATGAGCTTTAGCTCATATATTCTGCGGTGATGCCAAGCACTGGTACAGGGAACGTAGCCTGTAGCCTCGATGCAACGTAGTGAAATCGAGGAAATTGGTACATGGTCACCCTCGATTTCGTTTAGCACTACTTGCTAGCTTGCTGGCTTTAGTAGTGCTTATCAGTTTTTCTGATGCATTGCATCGAGGCTACTTAGGTTAATGCCGGCTTTAAACAGCAGGCAGTATTTTTTCTAGTGCAAACAAATCGGCAATTTTCTCTCGCTCACGAATAAGGTGAGTTTGGTCGCCGTCCACCATCACCTCAGCTGCGCGCGGCCTGGTGTTGTAATTGCTAGCCATGCTCATGCCATAAGCACCTGCAGACATAATGGCGAGTAAATCCCCTTCTTGCAGTGCCAGCATTCTGTCGTGGCCTAAAAAGTCACCGCTTTCACATACGGGGCCTACGATTTCATAGTTAACGGCATCAGCATTGCGGGGTTGTACAGCTTGTATTGCATGATACGCATCGTATAGCGCGGGGCGCATCAAATCGTTCATCGCCGCATCTACAATTGCAAAATTCTTTGATTCAGTTTGTTTTAAATATTCAACCTTTGTAAGCAAAATACCCGCATTGCCAACTAAGGCGCGGCCAGGTTCAAACACTAGCTTAATGTTACTCTCACCTAGTTTTGCCAGCATTGCCGTAGCGTAAGCATCAAATGCTGGCGGTGTTTCATCGTTATAACAAATGCCTATGCCGCCGCCCGCATCAATATGTTGAATATGAATACCATTTTGTTCCAGCGCATCAACCAGAGCCAATACACGGTCGAACGCATCTAAAAATGGCGATAATTCGGTAATTTGCGAGCCAATATGGCAATCCACACCATGTACCGCAATGTTAGGCATGGCTGCGGCTTGCAAATAAATATCCAGTGCGTCTTCATACGCCACGCCAAACTTATTATTTTTTAAGCCGGTAGAAATATAAGGATGCGTTTTGGCATCTACATTGGGGTTTACACGCAACGATACTGGCGCCACTTTACCCATAACATTTGCCACATCATTTAAACGTAGCAACTCGCTGACGGATTCTACATTAAAGCAAAAAATACCCGCATTTAATGCGGCTTGCATTTCAGCTTCAGTTTTACCCACGCCTGAGAACACAATTTTTTTCGGGTCACCCCCCGCAGCTAAAACACGCGCCAGCTCACCGCCAGACACAATATCAAACCCTGCGCCAAGTTTGGCGAACAAGTTCAAAATAGCAAGGCTGGGGTTGGATTTAACCGCAAAACATACCAGATGATTACTGCCTTTAAAACCCGCACTAAAGCGCCCAAACGCTTGGGTCAATGCAGATTTAGAATACACATAACAGGGGGTGCCAAATTCACTGGCAATATTATTAAGGGCTACGTTTTCAGCATGTAGCGTATTATTTTTAAGCGTAAAAGTGTTCACAGTAATGACTTATGTATTTAAAGATTGTATTGAAAGATTATAATGATGCGGGGTCTTTGCACGAATGTTTTTAGACCTTAAAAACTGTCGCAGCACTCACTTACGCCGTTCCCTGAGCCTGTCGAAGGGCGAAAATTTAAGTTTTAAGTTCTAAAAACATTCGAGCAAAGATCCCAGTAAAAATTCTATTTGTTTACTGGCGCTGGCTGCGGATACTGCCGCTCAGGAATATAAAGCGGCCCTTTAGTGCCACATGCCGTTAGAATATAACTCACGAGCAATAGCAACATGATTTTTTTTGGTGATATTTTCATAAAAAATTATGGTGAATAAACAATTGGTTGGTAGTGTTAAAAATTGGGTTTATTCTACCATTGTTTTGTAACGGTGTACTTTGCGCTCAGTTTTTGGCGGCTAGGCTAACCGCTTATTCAGTAAAATTTACCGATTATCGGTTGCCAATAGACATTGGCTATTGCCAAGAGCATGATGTACTTTAAGTAAAAAGGGGAAGATAAATGTGTACCTTGGCAAGCTTGCACTACCAACGATTACAAAATGGCACTCAATCAGGCGGCATTCAATTTAAGGCGAGCCAAAAAGGCTTTACGTTAATAGAGCTGATGATAACAGTGGCTATTATTGGTATTTTGGCTGCTATTGCACTGCCTAGTTATCAACAGTACGTTATTCGCGGCAATCGTGCTGCCGCACAGGCTCAGATGTTGGATATAGCCAATCGCGAGCAACAGTTTTTGATGGCAGACCGTGCCTATGCTGATACAGCTACGCTTGCTGCAAGCGGCTACGCACTACCAACCGAAGTAAGTGCTAAATATGGTTACGCTGTCACGGTGGACAATGCTGCAACTCCTCCTACCTACACTATCACCTTCACTCCAAGCGGTTCGCAGTCCAGCGATGGTGATCTTACGCTTAATAGTGCTGGCGTTAAAACTCCGGCAGATAAGTGGTGATCATGCGCACCTCATTCTCTGCACGTTTTCAGCGTGGCGCTTTATTGCTTGAAGTGCTGGTCACTATTGTTATTCTTGCCATAGGCTTGCTAGGGCTGGCTGGTTTGCAGGCTAAGCTGCAATCTTCTGAGATGGAATCTTATCAGCGAGCTCAGGCATTAATTTTGCTAAATGACATGGCCAGCCGTATAGCCACTAACCGTAATGTTGCGCTGGATTATGTCACCGCTACTGCTCTTGGCGCCGGAATGGCTTGCCCTACGGCCACCTCAACGCAAACAGAGAGAGATGCTGCCCAATGGTGCAGAGCGCTGCAAGGGGCAGCAGAAACTTCAGGCGGAAATGATGTTGGCGCTATGGTCGGTGGCCGTGGTTGTGTAGAAAGTGCAGGTACTAACACCTACATGGTGACAGTCGCCTGGCAAGGGTTGGTGCCTATTTCTGCCCCGCCCGCTAGTGTGGCATGTGGCCAAGGTGAATATGACACCGCAGGAACAAGTTGCATTAACGACCTTTGCCGTCGGGCCATCACGACTATTGTGCGGATTGCGACACTCTGATGAATACTAAACACGATAACGTCGTTAACATGAAGCCAGTAGCTGCCAGAGCTTCCGTTTTGTCTAATTTTCAATCTGGTTTTAGCTTGATTGAGCTGATGGTTGCCATTACCCTTGGTATGCTAATCGTAGCGGCGCTGATTGCATTGTTTTTGAATATCAACCGCACCAATACTGAAATGGCCAAGACCAATAGCCAAATCGAGAATGGCCGTTTTGCCATGCAGATACTGCAAAGTGACATTGTGCATGGCGGATTTTGGGGGGGGTATGTTCCACAGTTTGATGACCTGACATTAACAACGGCGCCAACAGATGCGCCCACGGCCGTTCCAAATCCTTGCCTAGACTACGCAACGCCTTGGACTGCCGCCCACATCACCAATCTGATTGGTATTCCTGTACAGGCCTACGGCAACACTCCTCCATCTGGTGGCGGTTGCGTAACCAACCTGGCAACAAACAAACAAGCCAACACAGACGTACTCGTGGTGCGCCATGCCGAAACTTGCATCGCTGGTTCGGGCGGCAACTGTGAAGCTGACATCGTAGGTAAACTTTATTTTCAATCATCACTTAGCTACCACCTTCCCATCCCTCGTCCTATCCCTGAGCCTAACTGTCCAGCAGGTCGGACCGCCGATGCAGCGCCCTATATTCTTAACACCGCCGGATTTGGCACCCTGAATAAAAAAGACTGTGACACAGACGTTACCGAAAAACGGAAATTTATTTCCAGTATTTACTATATTCGTGATTACGCTAAGACGGTTGGAGATGGCATCCCTACGCTAATGCTTTCGCAATTTGATGGACTTGCACATCAGGAGGCCGTGCCTTTGATTGAAGGTATTGAAGGCTTCCGAGTGGAGTTAGGTATTGATAATCTCAGTAAAACAGGGGCGGCGGTTAATTACACCGCCGCGATAAATTGGTTAAATCCCGCCAACTTAACTACACCCACCAACCGTGGTGATGGCGTACCTGACGGTGCCTTTGTTAGATGTACTGATGCGATACCCTGCACTGCCGCTCAACTTACCAATGCGGTGGCAGTGAAGCTGTATGTGCTTGCCCGTGCCGACAAGGTTAGCCCTGGTTATACTGATAGCAAAACCTACGCTTTAGGAAGCAGCACGCTAGGTCCTTATGGCGATGGTTTTAAGCGTCATGTTTTTTCTACTACTGTGCGCCTCAATAATATATCTGGCAGAAGGGAAACACCGTGAACCTGCCCGCATCTCGTCATGCCCAGCGTGGCGTCACTTTGTTCGTTGGTATGATCATGCTCGTGCTGATTACGCTAATGGTCACTACCGCTTTTACGCTTAGCAACACTAACCTTAAAGCTGTGGGTAATATGCAGGCGAGAGATGAAGCGATTGCTGCCGCCAATGTGGCAATTGAGGAGGTTTTGAGTTCTCTACTCACCACCGCATCCACCATCGCTCCCGCTGCTCAAACAATACCCGTGGATATCAACAATGACGGTAACAATGATTATGTTGTTTCTATTGCCACGCCTGTTTGTATCCGTGCATCAATAGACACTGCTGCGGCCATCAGCAGCATCACCCTTGGGGCTGCAATGTCATCGGCAGCTAGCTGGAACACGCTGTGGGATATTGAAGCCGTAGTGGATGATGCTAAAACTGATGCCAAAATAACCGTGCGTACCGGCACGCGGGTACTGCTTACACAAGCCCAAAAAGATGCAATGTGTTCTTGAATCAATCAAGTCATTGGAAACTATCATGAAAAATCATTTCCTTAAAAGTTTACTTATAGCAACCTTACTGGTTTTTCACTTCCCGGTCATGGCGGAGGATATTGATTTGTTTGTCGGAGTGTCTCCCACTGCAACCGATTTACCTAACGTAATGATCATACTGGATAATGCGGCCAACTTTTCTTCTAGTGCTGCTGGCAATACTTGCATCATTGACGGCGTGGCTACCGCACTAAGCGGCACAGTAGGTGGAATAGAGCAATGTGCGCTGCACAAGGTGATCTCGGAGATTGAGGTTCCCGTCGTTGACGGCGTAGAAAAGCCTACAGTTAACATCGGCATGATGGTGTATAACGCCAACAATATTCGAGATGTTAACAATGCCAATTGTGGGGGAACTGTAGGGGGCTGCCTGGCTCAACCACTGATTCCACTGACCACAGCGAATAAAAACGCATTTCTGGCTTGGGTCAAAAGTTGGAAAATAACAGGTGGTGCTGGGAATGGGTACATTAAGGCAAATAGTGAGGCGACTGGTGCGGCTATGCAAGAAACATCGGCGTATTTTGCTGGACGCACCGGGCTGTCAGGCCGCTCTTATGCGGGCATCAAACCAGCCACAGGCTGCCTGAAGAATTACATCGTCTTTGTTGGGAATTCATATAGCAATGCTGGTACGCCTGGAGATGCAACTGGCAATAGTGGACCGAAAAACGCACTTATAGGCACCAATTCTACTGCCAATATGAACGCCAGTCCTGCCGCAACCACGTCACAGAAGGTAATTATTACCAGCCCGGCGTTAACCACTACTTGCGGCACCTATACGTTTCCTAGCTCCAGTCACGAAAATGGGGGGTACTATGCCGATGAATGGGCGCGCTATCTGTCCGGCCAGAACATCACGACCTACACGATTGGTGTGCTCGGGAGCAGTTGTCAGGCTGAATATGCGGCACTGCTAACCAGCATGGCTGCTTATGGCAACGGCAAATATTATCCAACCACAGATTATGATGAACTAGTTAAGGCTTTTAAGCAGATTCTAAGTGAAATTCAATCTGTCGATAGTGTATTTGCTTCGGTGAGTTTGCCAGTGAGCGTGAATACTCAGGGTACATTTCTGAATCAGGTTTATATCGGCATGTTTCGACCAGATAAAGATGCTAACCCAAGATGGCATGGTAATCTGAAGCAGTATAAGCTGGGTTATGTCGGCGGCATACTCCAGCTACTGGACGTAGCTAATAACAGTGCTATTTCTTCGGGTGACTCGGGCTTTATCGCGGAGTGCGCACGTAGCAACTGGGCAATAGCAGATAGCTATTGGACTTTAAATAGCAAAGAGAGCTGCGGCGGCTCCCCAGCGGCATCGAATGCGCCAGATGGCAATGTGGTTGAGAAAGGTGGACAGGGACAAAGGCTACGTAGCGCCAGTGCCACCACGCGCACGGTTAAAACTTGCGGTGTTACATGTAGCCCCGGCGCATTGCCTGACTTTGATAACACCACGGTTACCCAAGCTATGCTGGGGGCGGCAGATGTGGCAGAGCGTGATGCTATCATCAGCTGGGCGCGTGGACTGAATAATAAGGGCGATGAAACTTTTGTGGCAGCTACGGACATGCGTCCTTCCGCACACGGCGATGTCGTGCATTCTCGCCCAGTGGCGATTAACCATGGTACGGCGGCTGAGCCCGAAGTGGTTGTGTATTACGGAGGGAATGACGGCGTGTTGCGGGCGGTAAATGGCGAGCGAGAAAGTAGTGTTGTCACTTTCGGCTCAGCCAGTCCGGGCAAGGAATTGTGGACATTTATTGCGCCAGAGTTTTATTCAAAAATCAAGCGCCTCCGCGACAACACGACGCAGATCAGCTTTAAGGACAGTACCACCGAGGGTGCACTGCCCAAGGATTATGGTTTTGATGGTCCAGTGACTGCTTACAAAGACGCTAGTAAAGCTTGGATTTTTGCCACCATGCGCCGTGGCGGGCGTGCGGTGTACGCATTTGATGTCACCAGTCCTGCGAGTCCTGAGTTGAAGTGGAGGATAGGTTGCCCTTATAATTTTCCGACCTCGGGAACGGTGGATGATACTGGTTGTACATCAGACTTTAATGGCCTTGGCCAAACCTGGTCATCACCAAAAATATTAAAAGCGGCTGGTTATGGAGCATCACCGCTGCTCATTATGGGAGGGGGTTATGATACCTGTCAGGATACTAATAACTGTCTCTCATCAAATAAGGGTAATAAAATCTATGTGTTGGATGCGAGCGATGGCACCTTGAAGAAAACCTTTAATACGGACAGTAGCGTGGTAGCTGACCTCACCGTGATACCCGATGCTGACGGAGTAAATATTAAGTACGCTTATGCCGCTGATTTGGGCGGCAATGTCTACCGTATTTCAGGTGTCGATGCCAACACACCTATAGGCACAACTGCACCAGGTAGCTGGACTATTACCAAGGTTGCAGCACTTGGTGGGAGCGGTGCTGATAATAGAAAATTCATGTTTCCACCTGATGCGCTTGATGATAACGGTACTTATGTGCTGCTGCTAGGCTCTGGTGACCGTGAAAAGCCCTTGGCCAGCTATACAGAGGCTACTGCTGTGAACAACCGTTTCTTTGCGATTAAGGACAAACCGACAGATGCTAGCTGGTTGTCGTCGGAAACTACTTGCGGCGGCGTGATCTGTACGGATTCATTATTGGAAATCACAACCAACACCCCAACCCAAGCTGAATTAGCCGCTAAACCTAAAGGCTGGTACTTGGCATTGACATCTACTGAGCAAGTGGTGACCTCTGCCATTACGGTGTTTGGCACTGTGACCTTCAGCACGCATCAACCTACGCCGCCTGAAGGAGGCGAATGTACCAGTCTTGGCACTGCAAATGTGTATAACATTAATTACACTAATGCAGCACCACCTGCAGGTGAGACGGTTCGTGGTCAGGTTATTGTGGGCGGTGGTTTGCCGCCATCTCCAGTAGCGGGAATGGTAACGCTAGATGATGGAACGACAGTCCCTTTCATCATTGGTGCTAACCCGAAATCTGCCCTACAAGGCGGCGACCCTCCTGCACCTCCTGCAGTGATGAGGCCTAGAAGCAGGGTTTACTGGAATATCAAGAAATGATGCGTATTGCCGACATGAACTTTAGTCAATATTCGGTGAATGGCGATAGGTTGCGGGCAAGGATCCAACAGGGGTTTACCCTGATTGAAATGATGGTCGTTATTTCTATACTCGGCATTTTGCTGGCGATAGCGATGCCTTCCTTCAGCGAGGCTTTGTTGAGTAGTAAGCTTCGTTCTTACGCTAACAACCTTGTTGCCAGTGTTCATTTGGCGCGTAGTGAGGCCATTAAGCGTAATGCCGTGGTCACGCTGTGTGCCTCTAGTAATGGCACGAGTTGTTCAGGTGATTGGAAAAATGGGTGGGTTATATTAAGTGCAGGCGCTGCTGTCATTCAGACGCAACAAGCGGTTGACGTTAATTACAAGATCACAGGCACCAACACTACGCTGTCTTTTCAGCCGACAGGGGTGGGGGCAACCCAAGATGCAATCACTATTTGTCGGGAAAGCCCTACAGCGGGCAGTCAAGAACGGGTAGTTACAATCAGTGCGACAGGCCGCCCTTCTGTTACCAAGACGAGCGCCGGTTCTTGCTGATAAATTATTAGTTTAACGCTGTAATTTTATTAAGCATTGCCCTTCGACAGGGAACGCAAGCTCAGGGAACTGCTTTAATTATGCTTTAATTAAATTGCAGTGGTAATTTTCACTCAGGCGGTTCTGTAGAAATGTGAGTGACGGTTTGTTCAATGACGCTTCCATTTTTTTCTGTTTTACGAATTTTAACCGGTATAAATTGGTAATCAGCAGCGAGCCAAATCTCGGTTTTATCGTTCTCTGCACTGCTTTTAACAAGGTGAATGGTCTTGAGTTCTCCTAGTTTGGTTGCAATTGGTTTTTCGCCTTCAAAACTATAGGTGTAAGTTCGCAAATTCTTACCGTTCGTCATGGTAATTTGCATGTTTGTAAGCGGCGGCGTAAACATAAATTGGTACATAAAGCTTAATAAATCTTGGGTGCCTTCAGCTAAGGATCCTGTTTTTTTTCCTTTAGGGCTGTTCATTTCTATGGTGCCGTCTGACCATGCGAAATTTGCATATTGCATTTTTTTATCATCATTGCCGTATTGATATTTGAAAAAACTTGGCATTAAACCGCTTTCTGTCACTGTACCTTCACTTTTTTGTATGAGCGTACCAAAAAACAAAGCTGTCAAGCCTTTGGCCTGGGTAGTGCTGGTAATGGTATAGCGACTATTTTCGTCGGTGTTAAATACAATTTTCGTTGTACCTGCGGCAGTATTATCACTACCACGACGTACTTCAAATTCTGTTTCTATATGGCGATAAACCTGATGTTTAGGCGCTTCTGCCGCATCGCCTAATTCGGTTGTATGGGGCAGAGGCGTAATTTCGGAGAGTGCTGGATCAGCATTAGCTGGGGGCGGTGCTTGCCACATACGTAATGAGGTAGAGCTTGGTATAGGCTCTAATGTAGTGGGAGCTTCTACAAACTCGGCAATGGTATGTTCTAACACAGGTTCTGGTTGCGGCTGTGCTGCTACGGGTTTTGCTGGCTCAGTTGGTGGCGCTGGTTCAGGATTTGGTGTTTTTTCTTTGATTGGCACGGGTGCAGATTTTTGCACGGGCTGTAATTTTACCAAGCGCATTTCTAAGGTTTGCTGGTTATCATCTGGCACTGGCAGTGTGAGTGAAAATTTAGTTAATAGCACGGTGTGCAAAACAAGCGAAACAATAGCGGCGAGCAGCAGCATTTTATTTTGCGAAAAATACAATTTTAGGCAGTTAAAACTTTGGCTCATATTGCGCTGTAATTGCATACTTAAATTGACGGTATCTCAGGTTTGTTCGACTCAGCGTTTGGTGTTTTATTGTAGATAAGCTTAGCCGTAATGAGGCCATTGATTAAACCAAAAAACAGGGCCGCGATTGCAAATATAGGAATCAAGTAACTAACGCTGGCATGGGGGATAAGCCATAGGCGTACTATCAGTAACTGCCCGGCAATGTGGGCAAAGGCCGCCAAAATGCTCAATGACACGACGCTAAAGTATTTTTTTGGTAAGTGCATGGCAAGCCATAACATCAGTAAACTTATAATTGCGCCACTTAAACTAAGCGCAAAAGTGGGTGATAAAAATTGGCCGAGTAATAAGCTGCTGGCGAATACGCGTAAAATGCTGACCCAAGCGGCCGTTGCAAAACCATATTGGGTTAAAACATACAGCGTAACGATGTTGGCAATGCCGGGCTTAACGCCTGGAAGTGGCGATGGAATCACCGCTTCAATCATGTGCAAGGCAATGGCAAAGGCCGCGAGCTTGGCAATGCGGTGGTCGTCAGCGGTGGTTTGTATGTGGGTGGGTTTCAAAGTGATGACAGCTAATAGTTAAGCGAGTCATAAGGTTTGTTTTCACCTATTAACTCTAAACTAATTTGATTGGGTAAACAGATAGCGGCTTGCCCCGCGCGCGTTAGCCAGCCTTGATGCACGCAATATTGATTATGGCATGGCGATTTTGAAAATCGAGCCCTGCCTTGCGCAATATTGATGACAGCGGTGCCAATGGGTCCATGCACGTGTACATCGCGTTGCTGGTTTAGGGTGTAGGTGGCGTAAATTTTATCACCGAGTCTAATTTGTACTTTAGTGGCGTGTTCGCTGGACCATAAAGTTTGAAATAAATAGATAATGACGATTATGCTGCCTGCCACAATGAGCCAGTCGCCAAGCCGTAGCGTTTTAATGGCGTGTTTAAGGTTGTGTGGCAAATTTAACATTTGTATCAAGCCAATGTAGTTTTTGTGCCATCGCTTTGCTGACGAGTATGTTGGATTTTTGATCAATGACCATCCAATTTTTAACACCAAATGTAGCCGCGGCTTGCGCTTTATTTTCAGCAGTTTCAATAAAAATAGGTTTTGAGGCTACGTCTGAAAGTACGCCTGTGTGTGTTTGCGGTGAAATAAGCACAGTAACTGCTTGTGTGTGTTCTACAGGGTAGCCAGTGCGCGGATCGATGATATGGCAGTAACGCTTGCCATTCTGCGTAAAGTAGCGCTGGTAATCACCTGAGGTGCCAATTGCCCAGCCATCGGGTAAATCAAGCGTGGCGATTGCCGATGGCTGGCGAGGGTGTTGTATGCCTACGCGCCAAGGTTTTTTACCATGTTGACCAAGGGCGATGATATTGCCGCCGATGTTGATCAGTGCATTTTTAACCTGTTGTTTGCGTAAATAATCGGCCGCCATGTCTAATGCATAACCTTTGGCGTAGCCGCCTAAATCAAGCTTTACTGACACATTGTTGCTATAAGCCTTATTGTTTTTAATGACGATGTCCGTCATGCTGGGCTTGTTTTTTACCAAGGCTTTGATTTTATCATCGTCAATATTGACCACGCTGAATTCGTCACGCTGAAAGCCCCAGGTGCTGATTAAATGGCCTATGGCCGGGTTGAATAAGCCGTGAGATTTAACTGAAAAGTTTGTAGCATCCGTGAGCATTTCTGCAAGCTGCGGACTAATGCTCACGGGTGTTTTACCTTGCGAAAAAGCATGATTAAGTGCGCCTAGTTCGCTTGGTTGATTCTCGCTGATTGGTTTCCACGCATGGAGTTGATGATGCAGGCTTTGAAAATCTTGCAGGATTTGATTGGAGAGTAATCTGGCGCGTTCATCTGGTTCGCCATAAATGCTAATGTCCACCAAAGTACCAAATACATAACTCTGGCTATGGTAAAGCGGCTCTTTGTTGTAGGCGTTTAGCCCGAAAATAGCGAGGCCTAGCAGGGCAAGCAGTAATAAAGTGGTTAGCAAACGTAGCCTCGATCGTAGCCTCGATGGAATGTAATGAAATCGAGGGTATATCATATTAAACCTTGATTTCGCTATGCTGCATCAAGGCTACCGTTGCTGTGGCGCTATGACGCTCTAGCGCAACTTTTATATTCGATGCCAGCGCATCCATGAAAACACCGGCTGGCTTACAGTTTGTCTGCGCTGCAATTTCTACCATGCCGGTGGGGCTGGTCACGTTGATTTCGGTTAAATGCTCACCAATCACATCAAGACCTACTAAAAACAACCCTTCTTGTTTAAGTGTTTTGCCAACGGTGATGGCAATTTCATGGTCACGTGCGCTGAGTGGTTGCGCAACACCTGTGCCGCCGGCGGCTAAATTGCCACGTGTTTCGCCAGCTAGTGGAATGCGCGCAAGTGCGTAAGGTAATGGTTCACCATCAATCACAATAATGCGTTTGTCACCTTGCAAAATGGCGGGCAGATAACGCTGCGCCATAATGGTGCGTGTGCCATGTTGGGTGATGGTTTCCAGTATCACGCTGATATTAGGGTCGTTCAGTCTGAGCCTGAATATACTGTGGCCACCCATACCATCTAAGGGCTTTACTACAATATCCTGATGTGTATTTAAAAAATCTCGAATTAACACATTGTTTGCTGATACTAAAAATTCAGGCGCAAATTGCGGAAAGCGCGTAACAGAGAGTTTTTCATTCCAACTACGAATAGCAATCGGGTTGTTATAAACCTTTGCACCTTGGTTCACGGCAATTTCGAGCAAATAAGTGCTGTATAGATATTCATTATCAAACGGTGGATCTTTACGCATGATAATGGCATCAAAAACTGCAGGTGAGTATTCAGCCTCGTCGTCTAACGCATAGTGTTGTGCCGTAAAACTAAATTTTTTCGTTTTAATCCTGGCTTGGTCGCTACGTAAAAATAGGTCGTGTTGCATGCTCACAAACAGTTCATGTCCGCGCTGATTCGCCTCGCGCATGATGGTCAGGCTGGTGTCTTTTTTGCTTTTTAGGCTGGCGAGTGGGTCTAAAATAAATAGTAGTTTCATGTGTGTTTTATCAAAAAATCAATCTATCCGTTACGCCTCCGTTCCCTGAGCTTGGTCGAAGGGAACGGAGAGTTGGATAAGCTTTCTGTTTAAAAAAGTATTCACGCATAATCTCTATTGATTCAGCGGGTCTTGTTCTTGCAACTCAATTGCCGCAGCCAACAAAGCCAAACGTGCGACTACGCCGTAAGCGTAAAAACGATTTGGCGTTGCATCGGGTGAGTCCGCACAATCTGGCAGGGTGCAGGGTTTTTCAAAGGCTAGTGGTACAAAATGTGAGCCAGGCGCGTTTAAGTTTTCATCAATGCCACGCCCGGTGTGCACACGGTAAAAACCACCGATCACAAAGTGATCCATCATATACACCACCGGCTCGGCAACCGCTTCGTTAATGCTCTCAAAGGTATAAACGCCTTCTTGAATAATAACTTCAGTGACTTCCAGGCCTTCTTTCACCACCGACATTTTATTGCGGGTTTTACGGTTTAAGCCGCGGACGTCGTCAGGTGATTTTACCGTCATGATGCCCATGCCATAAGTACCAGCATTGGCCTTAACAATGACAAATGGCGCTTGTGTCACACCATATTGCGCGTATTTGATTTTGATTTTTTCCAGTAACTGTTCAACTTTTTCCGCGAGACAATCTTCACCTGTACGTGCATTAAAATCAATGTCTCCGCAGGTGTCAAAGTAGGGGTTAATTAGCCATTCATCAATGCCTAACAGTGCTGAAAAATCAGCCGCTACTCGGTTGTAGGCTGCAAAATGTTGTGATTTGCGCCGTGTACTCCAGCCTGCATAGAGTGGAGGAATTAAATCTTGTTCCAGATTTTTGAGTATTTCTGGAATGCCGCCAGACAAGTCATTATTGAGCAAAATGGCGCAGCTATCGAATTCTTTTAGCGACAGTTCGCTTGACTCAAAACTTTGTAATTTGATGCGGTTGCCAACGCGTACCACAGGCTCTAACAGTAAATGCTGGCCATCGTGCGTTTCAAGTTTGGTCGGCGTAGTAATTTCAGGTGAAATGGAGCCTATTCTGACATCCATACCTGCTTGCTTCAATATATTGGCAAGCTCAAGCACATTGCGTAAGTAGTAGGTATTGCGCGTATGGTTTTCAGGAATAATCAGTAGCCGATGGGCTTCAGGGCATATTTTTTCTATCGCTACCATTGCCGCTTGTACACTCAAGTGCAGAAAATCCGGGTTGAGATTATTAAAACCAGCCGGGAATAGATTGGTATCTACAGGCGCTAACTTAAAGCCCGCATTGCGTAAATCAACCGAGGCATAAAATGGCGCGGCATATTCTAACCACTGCGTGCGAAACCAATGTTCAATTTTTGGCATGGCCTCTAACATGCTTTTTTCTAAGTCTAGCAGCGGACCATTGAGTGCGGTTGTTAAATGCGGAACCATAATCTACCTTTATTTAAGCTTTTTGTAAGGGAGCTGTAGTCTCGATGTAGTGTATCAGGAAAACTGATAAGCACTACTAAGCCAGTAAAACTGGCAAGTATTGCTAAACCGAATCGAGGGCATTGATAACATTTTCCTCGATTTCACTCCGTTACATTGAGGCTACTTGTGAGCATGCACTAATTAATGATAATAATATCAGTTTCCCGTATAAAATTTACGCGATTAATTGATAATCTCACGCTTATTCGGTAGTATTAAATTTGTAATTCTGTTAATTGATGATGTAGTTTCATTTTTATAAATGGATAGACTATGCCTGTCAGGAAAATTCCTAAAAACTACGTTTCTGTTACGGGCATATTTTCTAGTGCCAAAAACGGTAAATCACTTGGGTATGAATCACTGCTTGAGCGAGATTTGATGATTTTGCTTGAGTTTGACGATGCTGTCGAGCGATTCGAAGAGCAACCCGTCAAAATTCCAGTTGTAGTCAACGGCAAAAAAGTCAAACCATACACGCCCGACATTCTGATTCACTATCGTCCTCAAAGTTCCGGTGAAGTACAACGACCAGTCTTGGGCGAAGTGAAGGTTACCAGCGATCTAAAAAAGCACAAAGTTAAATATGCGCCAAAGTTTGCGGCAGCTTCCTTATACGCTGAAGAACGCGGCTGGGATTGGCGTAAGTTTACGGAGAACGATATCCGGACAGATTATCTTGAGAATCTAAAATTTCTGCGTGAATACCACAGTGCCGAACCTGATGAAACATTGTTGAATGAAGTCATGACTTACCTTCAGAATGCACGGAGTTCGGTCACGATCGAATCGTTGTTGCAGGCATTATGTCCAACTGATGATAGGCAATTGTATATTGCTCCTGCCATTTGGTATCTACTTGCCACCAAACGTATTGTTGCTAATCTGAAAAAGCCTTTAGATATGAAAACTAAATTGTCGTTATCAAAGGAATAGTTATGGCTAAATCTTCATCTGCTCTTTTTCAAATAACGAAGGGTGAGCTGGTCAATTACAAAGGGCAGGAATACGTTTTGCTGAAAGTCATTGACCTTAACAAGGTGCTGGCACAAAACATTGTAAGTAAAACTACCGAAGTGCTGGAAATTCGAGACCTGACCCCATGGGTTGTAAATCAAGAGGAAGCAACTGATAAGACGGCGTTTGATTTGACGGATATTCCTGAAGAGGAATGGCAATTTGCCCGTGAGCGTTTAAAAATCATTGAGCCGCTTTTGTCGCGTAAGGTTAGTGGTGCTGCAGCTGCTGAGGAAATTGCTAAACAAGCCGGCTATGGTGTCGCAACAATCTATAGGTGGGTTCGAGTATTCAAAAACTCGGGTTTACTTTCTGACTTGCTATCCGACAAGCCAGGCTGGCGAACTGGTAAGTGGCGTGCAAATCCTGAAGTAGAAGCTATTATCAAGGATCGGATAGAAAATTACTATATGACCGATCAGAAACGCAGTATCGCCAGCACCACAGCAGAAATACAAAGATTATGTTTTAACGCGGGCTTGTCCAAGCCGCATTGGGAAACGGTTAAAAGACGTATTGATGCTATAGACGAGCGTGAGTGCTTCGAAAAGCGTTACAGTAAACGTGCAGCAAAACAAATTTTTGACGTAAATGAAGGCACTATACCTAACGCTGACTGGCCTCTCGCTTTGGTGCAGATTGATCATACCCCGCTGCCTGTGATGATTGTGCATGACGTGACAAGGCGCTCTATAGGTCGACCTTATGTGACCTTTAGTATTGATGTTTATAGCCGCATGATCACCGGCATGGAATTATCTCTGGAGGCGCCATCGGCAATGTCAGCAGGCTTGTGTTTATCGCACTCAATTCTTACTAAAGATAAATGGTTATCTGAAGATGTGGGACTGCCGAATGTGGAGTGGCCATGCTGGGGCGTGATGGGTATATTGCACATGGATAATGCCCGTGAATTTCGTGGTGAAATGCTAAAAGAAGCTTGTAGGGAATATGACATCGATCCACAGTTTAGGCCAGTCAAAACACCTCATTATGGAGGACATATCGAGCGCTATATGGGGACGGCATCTGAAGGCTTAAAAACGCTGGAGGGGGCAACCTTTTCCAATCCTAAAGAGCGTGGTGAATATGATTCAGAAGAGCGCGCCACAATGACGTTTCATGAGTTGGAACAATGGCTGGTTCTTTTTATAGCAAAATACCATCGCTCTCCCCATAGCGGCATCAATGATGAAGCGCCGATAGATCGGTACCGCAAAGGATTGCTAGGTGGTGATGGCAAGTTGCCACGCGGGTTGCCTGCACGGCGTCTTGACGAAGAGAAAGTCAGGATTGATTTCATGCCGTTTGTAGAGCGCACGGTACAGAGTTATGGCGTGGTTATTGATGATCTTCATTACTTTGCAGATGTGCTTCGCTCCTGGGTTAACGCACCAGATCCTCAAAATCTAAAATTAAAAAGGCTTTTTAAGTTTAGACGCGATCCGCATGACATCAGCCGGTTGTATTTCTTTGACCCCATATCCAAACGATATTTCGTCATTCCTTATCGCAATACTAGCTTTCCGCCAATCAGCATTTGGGAATTCAATGATGCGCGTAAAGCAGCCAAAAAGGCTGGTGTGAAGGATGTAAACGAAAACATTATTTTTGATTACGCAAATCAGCAGCAGGAGCTTCAGGATCAGGCTGGATTAAAAACCAAGGTTGCTCGGCGTGCAGATCAGCGCAAAATCCAGCATGCCAAGGCTCGCGAAAAACGTGAGCGAGATTTGCCAAAGACTATTAAAACTGAAGTCCCTGCCATGCCTCCGATTATTCCTGGGTACGACCCAAACAGAAAATCGCATTTTGATGATGAGGAATAAAATGGACGAACCTCTCTATCCGCACTTAAATAAAGCTGCAAGCCAGACTGCTGATTTGCCAGATGAGAAGCGTATTCTAGCGATTAAAATGGGGACATGGATTACCTATACTAGAGCTAAACAGTTGCTTGAACAAATGGAAGATCTGTTTGATCACCCGCGCATCATTCGTATGCCTAATATGCTGATTGTGGGTCCAAGCAACAATGGTAAGACGCAAATCTTAAGGCGCTTTGAGGCAAACCATAAGCCGGATCCTAATCCAGATGGTGATTACGCTATTGTTCCGGTCTTATTTGTTGAGGCGCCGGGTAAGCCTGATATCGGGGCATTTTATGACAAGATTTTGGAAGCTCTCTGGCAACCCTACTCAATCAGAGCAAAGGCATCAGATAAGGCACATAAGGTTAAGGAAGTGCTTCGTAGCATACAACTCAAGGTTCTGATGATTGATGAAATCCAGCATATTATTGCCGGAAGCCAGTCCAAGCAGAAGGAATTTCGCAATGACCTAAAAACATTAGGAAATGAGCTGCAGATTTCCATTATATGTGCTGGCGTCAATGAGGCATTCAATGCATTCAACACAGATGAACAGTTGTCGAATCGATTTGAGCCAGAGTTTTTGCCTAAATGGAGCTTAAACGATGAGTACGGTGATCTGCTTGAGAGTTTTGAGCGGCGTTTGCCGTTAAGGAAACCATCCAATCTGCGCGGCAATCCTGCCATAGCGCAAAAAGTGCTCTGGATGAGCGAGGGTATTCTCGGGGAGATTTACGAGGTACTCAAGCGATCTGCCATTCTGGCGATCAAGAATAAGTCTGAACAGATTACTATGGACACCATTGAAAAAATCCGTTGGACTCAGCCATCCAAACGCAAGGTGATGCCACCACCTATTTAGTATGGCTAATGCTTCTAAACTGTGGCTGTATCACCCCAAACTGCTTCCGGACGAGTTGCTGACTAGTTGGCTGGTACGCATTGCGCATGGGCATGGCATGAAGCTACAAACGTTTTGCCGGGTGGCGTTAGGAAAAGGTCAGGAGGTTTGGCTCAGAGATATTGACCGACAAGCTCCAGATTGGCTAGTACGCGCATTGTCGAAACATACAGGCGTGGGATTGCGCGCAATAATTCAAGCCAGTTTATTGGACTACAAGGGCGTGCTCTATCACCGATACAAGTGGAGTGGTCATCAGTATTGGATTTTGCCTCTTATGATGGTGGACACTAGTTACCATCACCACGGAATGCAGTATTGTCCGATGTGTCTGGCTGAAGATGAAGTGCCGTATTTCAGGAAGCGTTGGCGGGTGTCACTGTATACGATGTGTACTAAACATCAGTGTATGGTTTACGATAGATGCCCTTCGTGCGGCGGAGTCGTTGAGTTTACGCGGCGTGAGATGGGTAAATTCAGTCAGGTTGATGCCGGATTAATTACTCAGTGCCATATATGTGATTTCGATTTACGAAATGCCAAGGTTGTTAAGCCGGTAATTTATGATGAATCGG